>Ga0302303_10000134_pt1 | contig 79070 bp, 76 predicted proteins | sample III_Palsa_E2_1_FD_194542 | JGI IMG/M metagenome (GOLD analysis project Ga0302303, IMG submission 194542) | Peat permafrost microbial communities from Stordalen Mire near Abisko, Sweden - III_Palsa_E2_1 | ecosystem: Environmental > Terrestrial > Soil > Palsa > Peat permafrost | place: Sweden... | reverse complement strand
AGGTCGGTGCCCAATTTTTAATCCCGGTTTAACATCGGGACTTAAACAAACCCTTCATCTAACGATGAGGGGTTTTCTTGTTTTAGAACTCTTTTGATTGCTACCTCTAATGGGGTTTTAGACAAAATTACTTCTTTGCAGATGTTAACGAATCGGATATTTATGTACCCGGATTTACAGTTTCTGTTTTTTGCATATGGCGATTTTTGCGCATCTGCTGCCAGGCTAAAAATTGCTTTTGCTGATCAGGGCTTAATACTGCAAATAGCTGCTGTTTGCTTTGCAGTGCTATGGTGTGCGCAGTTAAATGGTTCAATCTTTTATCAACAGACAAATTGTTTTTCAGACTATCCATGCGTTTGGCCCGTGTAAAAAATATAGTATTTATCTGTTGAGCTTGGTTAGAGGTCAGGTTTAGTCTTTTTTGTAAGGTTTTAGTAACGTGTGCGGCGCGTTGTTCAGGTGTTTTTTGCATTGTTGGCACGGCCGAAGTCTGGGCATTGGCCATCATTAAGGTGCCCGATACGAAGGATATTATTAAGATCAACTTTTTCATACTCATCAATTTTTTATTTGTGAGTATGACTTTAAATAAGGTAGAAAGTTTAAAACACTTGCAGCGAACTCCCCATCAAAGGCTTGTTCTACCATCTAAAGCTTCATAAATTTCGGCTGAAAGCAGGCCACTCCCACCCCCGTAATGTTGTACAATAGTTATCTGTGGGTTTATGGAACGAAATGTGTTGCATAGTTTGTCTTCACTTTCCTTTTCAACACCGCCGCCAAGCAATACCAGGCGAAAGGGACGTCGTGTAAATGTGGCTATTGCTTCTTCGTCTGAGTCACAGCCGGTGGCATTCCATTCAGGGTTATTGTTTACCAGTCTGATTACCGTCTGCAAAATTTCCGGGTGACGGCCTATTACCAATATTTCTATTTTAGTCATGATATAAAACTGTTTTTAGCTGAAGTAAAAGCTAAAAGCAAAAGGCCTTTCCAGCATTAATGAAAAGCCCTTTGCTCGTAGCCTTGTAGTTTTTATTCTTTTAACTTAACATGGGCACTTCCATCAGCAAAAATTCTGCATCAGTTTCGGCAGTGATAGTAAATTTATCGGTATCCCATATGCCGTAGCCATCACGGGTATTAAGCAGTTGGTTATCAATTTTGATATCGCCACTTAAATTAAAGATGTAAACGCCATTGCCTTTGGCTTTCAGGTTATATTCGGTACTTACCCCTTTATCAAACTTGCCCAAATGAAACCATGCATTCTGATGAATCCATACACCTGCGTCATCTGGATTTGGCGAAAGTATTTGCTGTAATTTGTTATGTCTGTCGTCGGCATTTAAAGTAATTTGATCATACCGCGGCTCTACATTCTTTTTGTCGGGGAATACCCAAATCTGTAAAAATTTCACCCTTTGCTCCCGGTCTTTATTATATTCGCTGTGAAAAACGCCGGTTCCTGCACTCATTACCTGTATATCGCCATTTTTTATAACAGCCACATTGTTCATGCTGTCTTTGTGTTCCAGGTCGCCTTCTAATGGTATTGAAATAATTTCCATATTATCATGCGGGTGTTTCCCAAAGCCCATTCCAGGGTCCACGGTATCATCATTCAACACCCGCAAAGCGCCGAAATGCATTCTTTCGGGATTATAGTAATTAGCAAAACTAAAAGTATGGTAACTGTTAAGCCAGCCGTGGTTAGCATGTCCACGAGTTTCGGCTTTATGTAATACTGTTTGTGCCATGATTTTTTTCTCCTGTGTTTTAATTTATACATCAAAGGTACAGTCAAATAAAACGATGCCACTTGATGTAGGTTAAGAAATTGAGAAGGCACTAATTTTCACTAATTATTTCGAATTACACGAATGGATTTACATGGCAGCAATTGATCAAATTGCTTGCATTAATTAGTATAATTCGTTCTTCCTAAATTCGTTATATTAGTGTTTATTCCTCATTCTGCTAAAAAATTCAGGTGTTACACCAATGTATGATGCTATTTGTTTTTGGGGCAGATGATCTATCAGTGTTGGGTAGCGTTTGCAGAATATATTATAGCGTTCTTCGGCGGTAAGACTCAAATTATCCACTACCCGTTGCTGATTGGCCACCAGCGAGTTTTCGGTAAGTATCCGGAAGAATCGTTCAAATTTAGGGATCTCCTGGTATAGTTTTTCCTGGTTGGTTTTCGATAATAAAATAACATCGGTATCCTCCAGCGCTTCGATATTTAAAGTGCCTGGTTTCTGCGAGATAAGGCTGTACATATCGGCTATCCACCAATCGGGCGGAGCAAAACTTAATACATGCTCAATTCCATTTTTATCAACGGTGAATCCTCTTAAACAGCCTGCGGTAACAAATGCAGAGTATTTGCAGATCTCGCCATAGCTTAAAAAAAGCTGTTTGCGTTTAATTTTTTTTTCGTGGAGGTATGAAATGAAAATATCCTTCTCAGTATCCGTTAAGTGAATATACCTGGCAATATTATTCAGCAATAGGTTAAAAGGCATGTCTTCTGTTTAAAAATTATTGGGTAAACGGTATAGATATAATAAATAACTTAATATTAAGTAGTTGTAATTTAACCATTTATTAATAGCTACTTAAACGTTTCGCAATACCCGGCGAGTAACTTTGAGGTATAAAATTTAGCAATAAAACTTGAAAGCGCCAGTAGCAATTTTAAGCAAAAAATTACTAAAAACAGGGATTTTTGTTTTGCTGCTCCTTAGCCTCCAGTCCGCCCGTTCGCAATCCATACCTCTTCCCAACGGTTTTGCACATAATGATTATTGCCATCAGCATCCGCTATTTGATGCACTCGACAATGGCTATACCAACATTGAAGCAGATATATTTTTAGAAGAAGGTGATTTAATTGTAGCGCATATTAATCCGTTTTTTAGGAGTGATAAAATACTGGAAACGAGGTATCTGCAACCGCTGGCAGATAGAATTGCAAAGAACGGTGGCCAGGTATATAAAGGATACAACACCCCGATTGTTTTACTGATTGATATTAAGACTGGCGCCAATAATACTTACACCGCTTTAAAACCATTGCTCGAAAAATACCGGTGGATGCTATCCAGTTATGACAATGGTAAGGTTACGCAGCGAGCTATTACCATCGTTTTATCGGGCCATAAGCCGTATCAAATGATTAAGAGCGAAACGAACAGGCTGGCTTTTATTGACGAAGATTTGCGTAAAACGGCCAGCGATACCACCGCCAACAATGTTTACAAACTGGCAAGCTGCAAGTATTCAAAAATGCTGAGCTGGGATGGTACTGGAGATTTTCCGGTTGTTGAACGAAACAGATTATGCGCTTATGTAGCAATGGCGCATAAATTTGGAAAAAAAGTGCGGTTGTGGGCGTCGCCGGAGAGAAACAATGTGTGGAAAGAACTACTAAAATGCGGAGTCGACTTGATAAACACTGATAAATTGGTCGACCTGAAAAACTTTTTAATTGCTTACAAAGACAGTTATGTGGTTGCCAATACGGTAAACCCTGATCATACGATAGCAAGTAACTGATAGCCTGATATTCCCCGGCTAATTTCTTGCGCGCACAAAGAATATTTTCTTTAAAAAATATGCGCTCATTTGGTTGATAATGAGCTGTTAGTGATTATATTTATATCCTGAACCTTTTCATAAATAACCTAAATACACTTATCGTTATGGCAATAGATTTAAATACACTTGTGCCCGAATTTAAAGCGAAAGTTGAAGAGCTATTAGTTAACTGCGCCAATGCTGGTTACCCCATGCAGCCTACTTTCGCAATTCGTACACCGTTAGAGCAGGGCAAACTTTGGCGCCAGTCAAGAACTACTGATGTTGTTGAACAAAAAATAGCAGATTTAAGAAACCAGAGCGCCGAATTTTTGGCCGACTGTATCGCTAATGCAGGTCCGCAAAATGGGGAGCATGTTACCAACGCCATTCCCGGTATGTCATGGCACCAGTTTGGCGAGGCGGTTGATTGCGTTTGGATGTTAAACGGGAAAGCTAATTGGTCGACCGATTTATTATTTAACGGGAAAAATGGCTATGTGGTTTACGCACAACAGGCAAAGGCGCTTGGCTTAACCGCCGGAGGCTTATGGACGACCTTTAAAGATTGGCCGCATGTTCAGTTAAGAAGCGCTAACGGCCCGCTGGGAGCCATGACATTGCAACAAATTAATGATACCATGAAGACCCGCTTTGGCGGCTGATTAAACTTTATTGAATAAGCATTTTTTTAAAGGCCACGCTATCGCCGCTGAAAACGTCAAAATCTACAACGTGATTGATGCCGTTTACTTTGGCCTTGTCTGAGTGTTGCCAGAATTTCCAGCTGGTGGTTTTGCTTGTATCCAATTCAGGGTGATAATAATGGGCTATCCATAAGCTATAACTATCAAAATGGCCCTGCAAATTATCCTCGTAAAACTTAAGGCCCGAATAAATAATAGGCTTTGATCCTGTTCGGGCTTCAATTTCACTTAAGAAAGATTGTAGTTCTTCCCGCATTTTGGCAGGGGTAACGCCATCCAGCCGTTCGATATCAACCACCATCGGCAAGTCGCCTTTTTCAATATTTACGGTTTGCAAAAAAAAGTAAGCCTGCAGTTTGCTGTTTAATTTGGGCCTGAAATAATGATAGGCTCCGCAAACCAGCCCCTGCTTAGCCGCCTCGCGCCAGTTGCGCTGAAAATACGGATCAACCTGCAAAATACCTTCGGTAGCTTTGATATAGGCAAAGCTGATATGCACATCATCTTCTTCCATGTTTTTTACCTTCTGCCAGTCAATTTTGCCTTGATATGATGATACATCAATGCCGTGAATGCTGTATTGATCGGGTATAGGAATATTGTAGCTGGCGTAGGTATGGTAATGCTGATCTTTCCCAAAATCCCGCACCCATCGCCAGCCGGATGAAAAGCTTTTAATAACGTATCCATAATAAAAAGGGGATAGCAATACCAGTATAATAATGGCAATTACAAACTTTACCTGTATGGGTAAGCCCGATGAAGACTTTCGTTTTTTAGGGGGATTTGCTTTCTTTACCGGTGATGATCTTTTTACGGGAGCCTTTTTTTTGATTGGAGTTGCCACGGGATAAAAATACAAAATGAAGCCTTTTGTTTGATGGTAAATATTGAGAAGATGACGGTTATATCGTTATAAACTAATTAGGCAATAAGTTTGGACTAAAAAGAATAGTTTGCCAATAAAATATTGCTGAACTTTGAGCTCAAAATAAATATATTGATGAAGGCGGTAAAAGTTCCTGATGTTTTAACCACGGCTCCCTATTACCTGCGGGAACTGAAGATGAATGGTGTGAGTTTGGTTGAATCGTGTACCCACTCAAGCCATGTTGGGGGATGCATGTATTTGGAAGAGCATATGCTGATGGTGGTGTTAGAAGGTACTAACCGTATTACGCAGGGTAATAGCACTTTTATGTTGTATAAAAATGAAATGGTATTGCTTAAAAAGGCGACGATGGTTACTTTTAATAAAAGCGGCAATCCCGAAAATAACATGTTATATGATAGCATGTTGTTTTTTTTAAAAGAAGAGTTTTTGGTTGATTTTATGAAAATAGCCAAAATTGAATCGGTTAATTGTGCAGAGCCCGTAAAGGTAGAAGTGAAACCGATAGGTGAAAGGCTACTCAGATTTTTTGAATCGTTAAAACCCTATTTTAGTGAGCCGGATAATATAGATGCCGGTTTAATGAAAATTAAAATGCTGGAATTGCTTTTTGATATCGCCAGCACCGACAAAAATCTGTTTCAGCAAATACTGCAATTAAAAAAACAGGTTTTTACAGATATCCCATCCATTGTTGAAGAAAACTATGCAAACCCGGTTACCTTAACGGATCTAGCTTATTTATCGGGCAGAAGTCTTTCGAGTTTTAAGCGCGATTTTCAATCTATCTACCAAATTCCGCCGGCACAATGGATCAGGCAAAAAAGATTGACTAAGGCCAACGAATTACTACGTACAAACCTGCCTGTTAAAGATGTTTGTTACTCGCTCGGTTTTGAGAGTGTGGCACATTTTTCAAGATTGTATAAAGAATATTTTGGTCATACGCCATCAGAAACTAAAGGCAGAGTATTTGTATTGATGGATTGAGCCGATTAGTCAATCAATTTGGACTGCACAGATAAACTGATTTAAAAGCAGAGTCGCATCTTTGTAGAAACATTAAACTATAAAACATTATGATTCCAGTAAAAGGATATGCAGCACAAAGCCCGGTAACAGACCTGGCGCCGTGGAATTTTGAACGCCGTGAGGTAGGTCCTCATGACGTGCAGTTCGACATTTTATTTTGTGGCGTTTGCCACTCCGATCTTCACCAGATAAAAAACGATTGGTTCCCCGGAATATTCCCGATGGTACCGGGCCACGAAATAGTGGGCCGGATTGTTAAGGTGGGCGATCATGTTAAAAACTTTAAAGTTGGCCAACTTGCTGGAACGGGTTGCCTGGTAGATTCATGCCGCGTATGCGAAAATTGCAAACAGGATTTGGAGCAATATTGCTTAAACGGTAGTTCGCAAACCTACAATGGCCTGGAGCAAGATCATAAAACACCTACTTATGGCGGCTACTCAAATTCTATTGTGGTAAATGAAGATTTTGTATTACACATTTCTGAAGATGTTGATCTGGCTGCTACAGCACCATTATTGTGTGCAGGTATTACTACCTACTCGCCTTTAAGATATTGGAAAGTTGGTAAAGGACATAAGCTGGCCGTATTAGGGCTTGGCGGATTGGGCCACATGGCGGTTAAATTTGGCGTTGCTTTTGGTGCCGAGGTAACCGTGCTGAGTACTTCGCCTAAAAAAGAAGAAGATGCCAAAAAATTGGGCGCACATCATTTTGTGGTGACAACTGATCCGGCACAAATAAAAGCAGCCAAAGGCACTTTCGATTTTATTTTGGATACCGTATCTGCAGAGCACGATTTTAATATGTACTTGTCTTTATTGCGGACAAATGGCGTTCATATTTGTGTAGGTGTACCGCCAAAACCTGCAGAAATTGCGGCCTTTAGCTTGCTTGGCGGCAGAAAAAGTTTAGCAGGATCAGGAATAGGCGGCTTAGCCGAAACTCAGGAAATGCTTGATTTTTGTGCAGCCAATAATATTGTTTCCGATATCGAGATGATAGATATTAAGGACATTCATGCTTCTTATGATCGTATGCAAAAAGGCGACGTTCGCTACCGGTTTGTAATTGATATGGCTACATTGTAATTCATCAATATTAACATCTACCTATTAAAAAGGCATGGAATATTTATTCCATGCCCTTTTTACTTACGCGTAATTGGCTTGAGGTATCGGTTCGGCAACCATTTCACTGCGTTGCCGGTCATAATAAATGCAAAGCATTTTTTGGGTATCAATAACCCATTTTTCAACTCCCGCTTCTGCGGCTTGTCTGCAAAATGTAATGAAATCTGTTTTGCCTTGCTGGTGAATACTTATCGTATGTTGTAAGGAAGCAGCCGATGAAGATGTCGCAATGTCCATTGGATCGTATTTGGCGGCGGATTTTACAAGGTGTCCATTATTGCCATAATAAATGGTGGTGCCATCTTTTACCAGGTATTCGTACGTTATTAATCCCAGTTGTTTGATTTCTTGTACATAGCGCGGAAAATCTGCACCTGTTTTTACCCTGCTATGGGCCTCTTTGAGTTGTTGTTCTGTAAACATGGCTTTAATAATTTGTTGTTACAAAACTACTTCCCTCCGTGGCCCCGTGATTGTAAAAAATCGTTTATCTCATTTTATCGGTATTTTTACAGTCTTTAAATACTGCTCAGGAGTAATTGCTGTAAATGCCTTAAAATCCTTTATAAAATGTGCTTGATCATAATAGCCGGCAATAAAAAAGGCAGATGCCGGGTCATTTTCATTTAATGCAGTAATAACGCTTTTGATTCTGACAATTGAAGCAAATTTTTTAGGAGAAGCTCCAACAACCCGGCGAAATCTTTTTTCTGGTATTTAGTTTATAGGCAAGCTCGCTGATGCGTATAGTCCCTTTTGAGTGATAGATATATTGAATGGCTTTATTAACCAGCAAGTCTGCAGGAATATTGTGCAAATGGTTAAGCAACAGCAATTCAATCACTTTTATTCTTGATGCATCATTAGTTGCTGTTGAAAGTAATTCTTCGGCTTTTCGTAGCTCAGCATTATTGAAAATATGTTCAAGTGCAATACTCTCTCTAAATAATTCATTTACTGGGTTGGTAAAAAAATGGGTGGCACCCGTTTCCTGAAAAACAACCAGAACGGTGCCCGTGAGGAGTTGATTTTTAAAAGTACGGCAAGTATCCATTAATCCGGTAACACCCGCAGTAGCAAGTGGTATTTCTAAATCATTATCCAGATAGGATAGTTGTCCGGAATACTGAAAACCCATTACCAGCGAAGTGCCCGGTATTACATTATATTTAAGCATTTCATCATTTTCTGATATGATGAAATGCTTAACATAAGGCCTCAGCTGTTCACAAGGTTGATGAATTTCAAACTTCATAGCGGATATTAATTTAAATATACTAATATCCTTTGTTTATGTAATAGGTTTAATTTATGCCAGGTGCATTACCGCATACAAAGCGGTAGTGGATATGGCAATCCATAATACCACTCCCTGCAATAAAGGTTTAAAACCTACTGATGCTAGTACTGTACGTGATAAACCGGCGCCTATTAAAAATAAGGTAAGGGTTAAACCGGCTTTTGCAATTATTATTAAATAGGGTGCTGCAATATTTACCACAGGGATATAAGTATTGGCAATAACAGCCAGGATAAACAAACCAATAAAATAAGGGATGCTCACCTTTTTTGATTGGTTTTTAAACACAAATGACGCCATAAAAGTTACCGGGATAATCCATAATGCTCTGGCCAGTTTAACGGTTGTTGCTACCTCTAAGGCATGCGTACCATATTTACTGGCCGCGCCTACAACAGAGCTGGTATCATGTATGGCAATAGCGCACCATAGGCCAAACTGGGTTTGTGATAAATTAAAGTGATGACCAATAATAGGGAATATAAACAGAGCGACTGAATTTAAAACGAATACGCAGCCCAGTGCGACAGATATCTGTTTTTCTTCGGCCTTTATAACCGGGGAGATAGCTGCAATAGCGCTTCCTCCGCAAATGGCGGTGCCGGCTGAAATAAGGAACGATGTTTTCTGTTCAATTTTTAGCCACTTGCCCATACAATAGCCAAAAACTAAAGTACCGCTGATAGATGCTATGGTAAATAATACCCCTTCTTTGCCTGCCTGTATGGCGCTGTGTATATTCATGCCAAAGCCTAAGCCTACTACAGATACCTGCAATAGCAAATGCGTGGCTTTGTGGTTAAGATGTATATAAGGATGCCCCATTAGTTGAGCTACAGCCAAACCCATTAATAAAGCAATGGCAGGACTGGAGAAAGGTGTTAAACAAAAGGCGATACAAATGATAAATATAGCTTTGCGGGTGTTATCATTTATATTGAAAAATGCGCCGCTGGTATTAATTAATTGCTGTTGAGCTTGCATGGTTGTTAATTTTATTACAACAAATGTCCGCTCTTTTTAAGGCTTATTTTTATCATAAAAGGCAATGCCAGATAACCAAAAGTTATGATGAAGTATTGTTTTGTGATTGATGAGATAATACCGCCTTTAATTCACACCAATTTTCCTAATCGATCATGACAGCCATCCCATGAAACTTTTATGGTTCAACAGCGTTGAAAATAAACTTTTATGCTATTTTTTGATTTAAAAATTGTGTACCTTGTATCCCCCTATTTTACCAGGGCTAATAAAAATGACAGAACACGAAATAAAAATAGCTTTTAAAGAATACAATACTTTACAAGAACTAAACGCCCCCAATTATGAACTTTGCCTTGAGGCAATAAAGGCAATGGAAAATTCACACTCGCCTTATTCCAAATTCAGGGTGGGCACTGCCTTACGCTTGCAAAGCGGTAAAATTATTTATGGCAGCAATCAGGAAAATGTAGCCTACCCATCGGGCCTGTGTGCCGAACGGGTGGCGCTGTTTCATTGGGGCGCCAATTATCCTAACGACCCCATTGAAGCCATGGCAGTAACCGCCAGCACCGATGAATTTGAAATTTCGCAACCTATTGCTTCATGTGGCTCATGCCTGCAGGTAATGGCTGAGTATGAAAAAAAACAGGATAAGCCGTTTGAAATTATTTTGTTTTGTAATAATGGCCCGGCCTGGGTAATGGAAGGGGTCGATAGTTTTTTGCCTTTCCTGTTTTTTGAAAACAGACTGATCAATGAGGCAAAAGGGTAAAGGCGAATATTACTATTTCAAATCAGGCAAATTCAATAATGAGGTTAAAATTAATCGTACTTTTTTTAAGCATATTTATTACCACCCGGTTACATGCGCAGCAGGGTTTTCCTTTTGATAACGAGATAAGGGCATTTAAGCACCAGGATAGCGTCAGTTTCCCGCTCAAAGGCGGTATATTGTTCATTGGTAGTTCTTCTATCCGTAAATGGACAGATTTGGAACAACGTTTTGCAGGCAAGCTTATTACCCGGCGCGGAGTCGGTGGATGCACATTAGGGCAATTGGTTGATTATTATACGCCTTATATATTATTTCCCTATCAGCCACGAAAAATTTTTATTTATGCCGGCGAGAATGATATTGCCGCCGGAAAAAGCGGGCAGTTTGTTTTTGAGGAGTTTGAAAAATTGTGGGTAATGATTCATCAGCAATTGCCTGATGCCAATATCTATTTTTTATCGATAAAGTTAAGTCCAAGCAGGGCTCAGCGTTTTAATGAGGTCATCAGGGCAAACGAACTAATAAAAGGCTACCTGGCGAATAAGCCTAACAGTACTTTTATTGATGTGGGTACAGTAATATTAAAAGAAAATTCGGCTTTGCCGGATTCTGCTCTGTTTCAGGCAGACATGTTGCATTTAAACAGCAAAGGCTATGACCGCTGGCAGCAGGTTTTGGAACCCTATGTTAAATAAGATAAAAGCAAAAAGCCGGTAACAAAAATCTGATCGACTTTAGTTACCGGCTTTAAATTGTTAAAGCTCTTTATGTTTAGCTTAATGTTTTCGTTAAATTATTTGTACGAAGTAACCACTTTGGTTATTACCCAACCGGTAGTTTTTGATAATGTTACCACATCGGTGCGTACATAGTCGCCATATTTAAAGTCTACCTTTACTGTTGATGCGTCATCATCATCGGCCATAATAGTGGTGGTTGCTGTAACGTTTGCATCAATGCCTGCGTTTTTAATTGCAGCAAGTAAATCATCTTTGGTAAGCGTGTTCACATTTTCGCCCCTTTGGATGTCGTATTCCATGCTGTTATCCAATATACCTTCGATATTGTTTGTTTTGCCGTGAGTTATAGCATCAATGTATGTGTTGATAACATCTGTTTTTGTGGGTTTGTCAGCAATCGGATTAACGGTTGCATTAGCTGCTACACAGATAAAAAGCAATGCGATGCCTGTCAGTACTGATTTTAAGGTTTTCATGATTTTTGTATTAAATTTATTTTTTAGTTTTATAACCATAGGACGATACAAAGATCGGAAGTGTTACAGAAATATTGACTTGAAATTAAGATTTAACAAACATTTAACCTTAGGAATAAATTGTTGGTGATTCTGCAACAAAATTTAATTTTGGTATCAATATGATTGAGTTTTCGACCATTATTTTGCAATTTGATGAACAGGGCGAGAAGACCGGATGGAGCTATATTGAGGTTCCGGCTGACATAGCACGTCAAATTAAGCCCGGATTTAAAAAATCTTTCAGGATACGGGGCATGTTGGATGGCTTTGAGGTGAAAGGTATGGCCTTAATGCCTATGGGTGGCGGCAATTTTATAATGGCCTTAAAGGCCGAAGTAAGAAAAGGTATCCGGAAAAATGCTGGTGCCATGTTACAGTTAAGGATTGAAGAAGACACAGATTATAAGGTTGAAATTCCAGACGATTTGAAAGAGTGTTTTGATTTCGAACCCGAAACCTGGGATTTTTTTAACAGCCTGGCCAAATCACATCGTGAATATTTTATCAAATGGATTGAAGGGGCTAAAACTGCCGAAACCCGTGCAAAACGTATAGTGAATACTGTAAATGCCATGCTACGAAAATGGGATTATGGGAAAATGTTAAGAGATATGAGAAAAGAATAAGGGCTGGCTCGAAAATATCTTGTTCATAGCCAGCAATGTGTATAATTTTCAGGTATAAATTATTCCGCTATATAGTATCTTTACCCATCATATTAATAATTAACCGCGAAGTTCACTAAGGAACCTCAAAAAAATAAAGGACAGTATTTGTCTGCTAATGGAAACTTAGTGTACGCTCTGCCTTCTTTGCATCCCTGTGTTAAAATGTCAGATACAACAAACAACGAAGAAAAATTACATAACATTACCTCTCTCGACGGCTTGTACGAAAACTGGTTCCTGGACTATGCTTCTTACGTAATCCTTGATCGTGCTGTTCCGCATATAAACGATGGCTTAAAACCCGTACAGCGTCGTATTCTGCATTCGCTTAAGGAAATGGATGACGGGCGCTTCAACAAGGCTGCCAACGTTATTGGTAATACCATGAAATATCACCCGCATGGCGATGCTTCAATCGGCGATGCGATGGTGCAAATTGGTCAGAAGAATTTGTTGATTGACTGCCAGGGTAACTGGGGTGATCCGGTTACCGGAGACTCGGCTGCTGCACCGCGTTATATTGAGGCACGTTTATCAAAGTTTGCCCTTGATGTTGTTTTTAACCCTGATACTACCGATTGGCAGGCCAGCTATGACGGGCGTAACCGCGAGCCTATAACACTACCTGTAAAATTCCCGTTGTTGTTAGCCCAGGGGGCTGATGGTATTGCGGTTGGGTTGGCTACCAAAATTATGCCGCACAATTTTATCGAGCTGATTGATGCTTCAATTGAGGTATTGAAAGGCAAGCGCCCCGACCTTGTACCTGATTTTTCAACGGGTGGTATGGCTGATACCTCGGCATATAATGAAGGTCAGCGCGGAGGTAAGATACGTGTACGTGCTAAAATTGTAGAGCGCGATAAAAAGACACTGGCCATTACTGAAATTCCTTTTACCACCACTACAGGTGGACTGATGGAAAGCATTGTTGCTGCCAATGAAAAAGGGAAAATCAAAATCAAAAAAATTGAAGATAATACCGCCAGTACGGTGGAAATTATTGTACACCTTGCTCCCGGTATATCGCCTGATGTAACCATCGACGCCTTATATGCCTTTACGGATTGCGAAGTTTCTATATCACCCAATACCTGCGTAATTCAGAATGACAGGCCGCGGTTTATGAGTGTGAACGATATGCTTTCCGAAAGCACGCACAACACTCGCCGCCTGTTAAAAATGGAGCTGGATATTAAGCTGAAAGAACTGATGGAAAAAATATTCTTCAGTTCGTTGCTTAAGATTTTTATCCAGGAGGGCATGTACAAACATCCGGATTACGAAGGGTCGAGTAATTTTGAGATGGTGCAGGAGGTATTAAACCGTCTGTTTGAACCATTTTTCCCACAGTTTTACCGTGAAATTTTACCGGAAGACTATAAGAAGCTGATTGATAAACCGATGAGTAGCATAACCCGTTTTGATGTTAAGAAAACGGACGAGCAAATCAAGGGCCTGGAAGAAGAGATAAAAGAAGTAAAGCATCACCTTAAACATTTAACCGATTATACCATTGCCTGGTTCCTGAAGTTAAAAGAGAAGTACGGCAAAGGACGCGAACGTAAAACTGAACTACGCACTTTCGACAGGGTTGAAGCAGCTCAGGTAGCATTAGCGAATGTTAAATTGTATGTGAACCGTGTGGACGGCTTTATTGGTACCGGACTTAAAAAAGACGAATTTGTTGGTGACTGCTCAGACATTGATGAAATTATTGTTTTTAGGGAAGATGGCCGTTTTATGGTTACCAAGGTGCAGGATAAAGTTTTTGTGGGTAAGGAGATTATTCACGTAGCTGTATTTAAAAAGAACGATGAGCGCACCGTTTATAACATGATTTATAAAGACGGGCAAAGCGGCGTTAGCTTTATAAAACGATTCTCGGTTGTTGGCGTAACCCGCGATAAAGAATATGACTTGACAAAAGGTACCAAGGGCACCCGCGTATCCTATTTTTCGGCTAACCCAAATGGCGAGGCCGAGGTTGTTAACATTCAGCTTAAGCCTCAAAGCAAATTGAAAAAGCTGCAGTTTGATGAAGACTTTGCAGCTCTGGCTATTAAGGGTCGTAATTCTATCGGTAATATTATTACCAAATACCCGGTTAAAAAAATCGCGCTGAAGAGTAAAGGAAAGTCAACACTATCCGGTCGTAAGATATGGTACGATGATACTTTGAAACGTTTAAATGCCGATGGCAGAGGGAAATACCTGGGCGAATTTGATGGTGATGATAAAATATTAACCGTTTTAAGTAACGGCGTTTATGAGTTAACTACGTTTGATTTGAACAATCACTTTGATGATAAAATGATTGTTATTGAAAAATACAAACCCGAAAAGGTTTATTCGGTCATTCATTTTGAAGGGAAATCGAAAAATTACCTGGTAAAAAGATTCACTTTTGAGAATGCAGCAGTTGGCCGGCAAACCAGTATCATTAGCGATGAAGCAGGCTCAAAACTTACCTTAATAACCGGCACAAAACAGCCTGTTGTTAAGGTTGAACAATTAAAAGGTAAAGAACAAGCCGCCGAAATACTTGAAATTGATTTAACCATATTAATTGATGTTAAGGGGATGAAAGCAATGGGTAACCGCCTTTCGCAATTCCCTGTAAAATCAGTTGAGCTGATGGCGGAAACGGTAACCGAAGATGAGGAGGTAGTGGAAGAAGATACCACCGTGATAGAAGAAACAGATAAGGATGAGGCCGCAGAAATAACGGACGAAACAGAAGAAAAAAATGACAGTGGTGATGCGGCTACCGGATCATCGTCAAAATCAATTGATTTTGAAATCACCAATCCGGATGATATAGATATTGACGATGGGGGGCAATTGGGGCTGTTTTAAGACAGGGATCATTGAAACGCAATAAATGTTAATTTTTTGTAATGTTTATTTTAATATTGTAATATTAAATGTATTATTGACGTTTAATTTTCTATGATTTCGATAATCCTAATTTTTTTACTGTTTAGTTTTTTGGTGACTTTAATAAGCGTCAAGCTATTACCAAAAGAATAATTCATTTTGTCCAGATAAAATGAATTGTTCTTTTATGATGTTCTTCAAAGATATAAACTGAAGGGTATCCGGCCTTTGTTTATTATTGGATACTTATTTTTCGGCTGGAGCGGCTTGTGTCATCTCTCTTATAGATACCCAACCATAAGGACTATCTTTATATCGAACATAAATTACCATGGACCGGCCATGTGCATAAGTTGGTTCGCCCCCACTTTTAGGGATTACCTTAATGGTGAAAATTACAGATTGAAAAGCTGTTGATCCGTTAAACGCAGTATTTTCAATATGATTTTCCACAAACTCCAGTTTTGAAGCCTTAAACATCTCTGTTAATCCTTTTGCTAAAGCAGCGCGGCCAATAACTACATTATCGCCACCAAAATATTTTATGATATTGGGATGATGCAGGGCCACTATGGCGGCAACATCGCCCCGGCCAAAGGCATCGCGAATGGCACGGGTTGTTTGTTCGAGCGAGATACTGTCCTGCACCGCCGTTTGTGCATTGCTTTTTCCGGCCAGAAAAAGCGTCAGAATTAAAGCTGCTATGAATTTCATCGGGATAGATTTTTATGCAGACGGTTAATTTATTTTTATAGTTTACTCCTCGTCGGGCTGATATCTTTCTTTTACATATTGCAGCAGTGTTGTCACATCGTTTTTTACCATCCTGTTATCAGTTAACAGTTCGTTGGTATTAATTCTTATGAGTACCATGTCAACACCTAACTGTGTAATGTCCTCTTGCGATAAATTCCGCATTTCGGGTTTTTCGAGTTTGGTGTGGTTAAAGGCAGCACTCAGGTTAGCCGCAGTAAAATGCTTCAGTAAAAAGGGATCAATAAAACTTCTTTGATATTGAAGCGTAATATCCTGAACCAGGTGCAGCAGCTCGGTATGCTTTTCATATGCTGCGATGTAGTTTATTATTTTTGAACTTGAAAATTGTTTTAGATGGAGTTCGTTTTTAATGGCAAAAATAGCACCAGCTGATGGATGAAATAGATAAATATTATGCGAATTAGCAACAAGCTTTTGTATGTGGCCTATATCTTCATTTTTTAACGGCTGTTGCAAAATGCTTGCTAAAGTATCATTGGTTTTTAAAATGCCGGTTTCAAATTGATAGATTTTATTTAATTCGGTGGTATCAGTTTTAAGATCCTGAACGAGCTGCGAGGTTAGCTCTTTTACGTGTTGATGATTGGTAATGGCTTCTCTTACATTTTCGGCAATAAAGCCCATCATTACGGCAATAAATATCATTAAACCTTCCAGCAGGTATTCTTTCCAGGGCTTGGGACTATGGTCAAGTTGTGGATGATGATGTACTTCCATTTCAATTTGGGGCAAGGTTACTTGTGATGGCTCCTCTGTTTTTTCAGGGGTGGCTATACTACTTTCGGGTTCTTTTGTACTGCTAACTTTAGGGCGGGATCTTTTGACTTTTGGTGTCTCTTTGCCGTCTTTCAGATTAGTTTCATCTACAGTTTTTGGTGCTTTGTCCGATGCTTTTGTAGTACGCTGCCGGTTGGTTTTAGCCATAGACTCAAAACTAAATATTTAAGTAGCCGCCTGCAAATTGTATTTTAAAAATGATCATAAAATCATAATGCCAATCGGGAATGTTCACCAATTGGGTTGTGCTTATTTTTTATGCCACCACATATCGGCCCATTCGGCCCGCTCCGCTTCGTTTAAAAACGTCCACGCGACTATGCGGCTGGTTTTTTGCCCTTGCGACATGCCTATAGTCCGCACATCAACCGCTGCTACTTTTTTCAGGGACTTGTAAACGCCCGGTAGGGTATCTTTTTTTGATACCAGTGTGGTAAACCACAAACATTGTTTGGCTACCAAAGCGCTCTGCTCAATGGTCAATTTTATAAAAGCAGCTTCACCGCCCGGATACCATAATTCTTTTTTTTGCCCACCAAAGTTTTGCGTGCCTGGTTGCGCATTGGTTTTTAATTTAGTCCATTTGTTAACCGTTGCCAGTTGCGCCTCCAGCGCGGAGGTATGAAAGGGCGGATTGCAAATGGTTGCATCAAACCCTTCGCCATTTAAAACTATACCTTTAAAAATATTGTGCTTGTTGGTTTGCTGGCGTAACAGGATGTGATCTTTTAAATGCTTGTTGGCCGCAATAATATCCATTGCGGATCGTATGGCGATAGGGTCAATATCGGTACCAACAAAATGCCAATCGTACGTCGTGCTGCCTATAATTGGATAGATACAATTGGCCCCCATACCAATATCAAGGATCTTTATTTTTTTGCCCGTAGGAATATTACCCTTATCAGTTTCGCCCAGCAAATCGGCCACATAGTGGATATAATCGGCGCGGCCGGGTATTGGCGGACAAAGGTATCCTTCGGGAATGTCCCAGTTGCTGATGTTATAAAACTGTTTCAGCAAGCTTTTGTTCAGCATTTTAACCGCCTCGGGGTCGCTAAAGTTAATGGACTCAATATTATATTGATTCGGTTTAACAAAGGGGCGAAGTGCGGGTGTGTTTTTAATGAGTTGTTCAAAATCATAACCCTTGCGATGCACATTGCGGGAATGCAGGTTCTCTTTTTCGGCGACTGGTTGTTTTGATGACATGGACATAAGCAGTATATGTACCCTAAAGAAGGAGCGGCTAAGTTACGAAAACACAGTAGTTATACCCTATCAGTTCTTTGCACCATAATTTATATGCAATAATTATTTACTTACCTATATTATTTATTAATAATCTTAACGATATTTATAATAAACAATGCGGTATCAATTGCACTGCATTACCACCCTCCCTGATTATTTGCTGTTGATTTAGGCAATAAATTGCTGTTTAAAAACACATCCACAATCCATTTAACTAAAATTTATGAAAAAGACTTATCTAAAACTATTTACGGTATGCTTATTTGCGGCCACTTTTATTTTGATTTTTGACCCTGTATACGCTGGTTTTATACAGCAGGACCGATCTGCCAAACCAGCTCAGCGACCTCCGTCTAATAACCAACGCCCACCGGCCAATAATCATAAACCGCCAACAAACAATCCCCGTCCACCATCAAATAATCATAAACCGCCGGTAAATAATCCCCGTCCTCCATCAAATAATAAGCCACCTGCAAATGGTCATCGACCGCCTAATAATGGTCACAAGCCGCCTGTAGCAAATCCAAGGCCTCCTGTTACGCACCCACGCCCTCCCGTTACACATCCGAGGCCACCGGTAGTTGCCAATCCACGCCCCCCCGTACATCATAGGCCGCCGGCATACAGACCGCCGGTGTACAGGCCTGTGCGCCCGGTATACGTAAGGCGGAGGCCGTATTACGCCTACAGGTATCATACTTATACACCTTATCATTGGGGCCCGTCATGGCACCCCGTCGGCTTTTTTATTGCCGCATTGGCTACAACGGCTATTATAATTGCCATAAATGATCAGCAATATCATTATGCCAATGGCGTTTATTATGCGCCTGCATCGGGAGGATACACGGTTGTGCCTGCACCGGTTGGCGCCAGCATAACAGTTTTACCATCGGGCTACAGCACAGTACCAGTTTCAAATGTTAACTACTATTATTACGGTGGCGCCTATTATACACAAAGCAGCGGAGCCTACGTTGTTGTTGCCCCGCCGGTTGGCGCAGTGGTAGCCAATCTGCCCGATGGCGCAGAGCAAGCCACCATCAATGGCAATAAATATATGGTTTATAACGGAACCTATTATCAGCCGGTTTTTGCAAACGGACAAAATGCATATGAGGTTGTTGATATGGAAGAACAATAAATTGAATAACCTTTGCAGCGGCTAAAAAAGAAAGTCTCCGGTTTTTATGCCGGAGACTTTTTCTTGTTTATATGAATTTGATTATTAAAGCGTGTTTAGCTGAAGGTCAATGTCTTTTTTAGCGTCAGCCAAAATTTTTAAATTAGCATAAGGCGAAATAAAGCTATTTTTAAACCACATAGTAGAATTACTCAGTACCGGATCACCACCACCGAGGTTTTTTTTCGACAACCAGTCTAACTTTTCCCACTGGCCGCTTTGAAGGTTAAGTACTCCATAAACAGCTTTTAAACTCATACCACCGGTTTTATCATTGCCTATAACATATAACTTTCCATCATTATAATGGTATTCGGTTGGTAATGTTATTTCTGGGACAGAGTATGACACCGGTAAAAACTGTTGTGTTTTTAGGTTGATATCAGCGTCATAAATATTTAGCAGGAATGAGCTTTCCAACATCCATGCACCGCTACTAATACTGCTTGGTTCAGTTGTTCGCGCAGACACCGAAGCGACTAATGTATTGCCTGCTTCTTTAAAATACCTTATACCTAATGATTTCTTACTATCAAATTGCGGAGCATCCATCTTTTTATTTATAGGTACAAATGCTTTTACTAAGCTTTTTAAATGGTCGCTGGTAAATATTTCTTCGGTAAAGTTAGTTTTGCCGGTAGCAAAGTCAAATTTCCCTATAGAAAGCTCGGTTTTGTTATCCGCATTGCTGAAGATCGCTGCGGCATACATCATATTGGCATTAGCAGTAGATGAAATGAAATAGAGGGAATGGAAAGGATCATAGTTTTTATTGGCTTCATAAGGTAAATCGGTTTTTATGCTGGCAATAGCAGTATTACTGCCCGCTCCGTATTTAACGATTTCTAAATGATTCTGATTAATCCATGATAGTATGAAATTGCCATTTATATCGGCAGTTATGTTTTCCAGGGTGCCGTCGCGCAGATCAAGCTTATATTGCTTAGGGTTTAACTGGTCATCACATTCAATAACAGATATATCCCTGGTCTCATTCATTGTTTTATATGGGTTTGAAAACACAGTACCTATATGGAGTGTATTTTTGAACCCGGTTTCTCTTAATGATATTTTCAGATACTTACCATCACCATTAAATATTTGTTTTTCGGTCAAATAGTCTTTTTTTGTTTCAAGGATCTTTTTTTCGAGCAACACTTTTCCGGTTTTAGGGTCCAGAATAAACGCTGTAGTAATAGCCACATCCTTTGCTTCGTCATCAGTTGTAATAGCGACGATTTTATCTTTAAATTTTTCTATTGTAATCTCAGCGCCGGTTAATGGTGTTGTCCATAAAGTTTCCATATGGTCGTTTACTGCCATTACGTCCGCATTCTTTTTTCCGGCCTGTACACCTATAATATTTACCTGATCATTTAAAATCAAGACTTTGGGAACTGCGCTGGCGCCCTTGTAAAACTTTTTTGAAACAGGTGCATCGTTTTGTGCAAATACCGTAAGCGGGGTTAGCAGTGTTAAATAAATTAGGATTTTTTTTATCATGACTAATGTTTAAGTTGATCGCAACTTACCTAATCGCTGGTTAAATCGCCAAATATAATTACAAACTTAACACAGCTTTCTGAAGGTCAGGTATAAAGAATGGCTTATCGCCAGGTGATTGGTTTGAGTTGTTGATATGGAAGAGCAATAAGTGTTTGTTTGCTGTATCTATAGCCGGGGCTTGATTGTAGCGACAATTTTTTTAGCAAAAATGGTCGACCTCCAAAGCCCAAAATAACAATTCTCGCCCCCAACGGTTTTTTATTCCCTATTTTTAAGCATGACTTTTGAATTTGCGGTAGGCCCGTCGTTTAATTTTGTAGAAAGCTTTGGCGAAAAGTTCAATATTCCTGTTTATAAGGATAGTTTGAAAATTCCACCGCACATGGGCGAAGGCAGCATCAAATGGGTTGATGTTGGCCCCGATTTTAAATTCGTTTTACATCACTATACACTCAAACAGGATTTTCATTTAAAACGTAAAGCTCCCGAGGTAAATAGCGAATTGATCTCCATTGTGTTTAACAGTAACGAGATCCCAACAGGGCTTGCATCCGACAGAGATAACACTATTCAGTTTCTAAAAAGCAATGGCTCATCCATCCAGATTGCCTCCACAGTTTTGGGTACCGAAACCTTTTTTCCTGCCAATGTAGAGGTGTATTTTGGCGTGATAGGCATTAAACGGCAAACGCTGGCTGCTTTGTTGCGGGTTGATAACGCAAGCGGCCCGTTGCAAACTATTCTTTTTGGCAGCGATACCTTCTTTTACCACGAAAAGATGCACCCCGAAGTGCAGCGGATTTTAAAGCAGATTTCCGAAATTAACGATCAGAGTAAACTGAAAGATTTGTATTACGGTATTAAAACCCATGAACTGATTTATCTTCTGTTTGAAAAACTGACGGCCAGGGGAGCGGAGAAACAAAGCCCGGTTAACAAGGTAGATGTTGATAAACTATACATAATCAGAACGGCTCTTTTGGCCGATTTGGGTCAGCCGCCGCAGCTCAATTCACTGGCGAAGTTAGCCGGCATGAGCGAAACAAAAATGAAAAACTTATTTAAGCAAACTTTTGGCGATACCATTTACAACTATTACCAAAATGAAAGGATGCAGGAAGCCGGGTTTTTATTAAAACATGCAGGCTATTCGGTATCTGAAGTTGGCTATCGGCTCGGCTTTTCAAATCTTAGCCATTTTTCAAGGCTTTTTGAAAAATACTATGGTATTACACCCAAAAAATACACACTTGCCGGATAGGACTATTTTGTAGTCTTTAAGCGTTATTTTAGCGTTGCAGCTCTGTCTACATTTGTTCTGTCAAAACAATTTGATAACAACAAAATGAAAAAGATCTTAGCAGCATACCAAAAAAATGGTTTCAAATTAAAAAATCATATCGTAATGGCGCCCATGACCAGAAGCCGTGCCATTAACAATATCCCCAACGATTTAATGGCTATCTATTACGGGCAGCGGGCAGGCGCAGGCCTGATTATAACCGAAGGAACCGCACCAACTCCCGAAGGATTAGGTTATCCGCGGATACCAGGTATTTATAATAATGCCCAAATTGAAGGCTGGAAAAAAGTAACAAACACCGTACATAAAAGCGGCAGTAAAATTTTTCTGCAACTAATGCATACCGGCCGTATAGGGCACGTTGATAATTTACCCGAAGGTGCAATATTATTGGGCGTATCAGACATTAAAGCCGCTGGACAAATTTATACTGACACAGCCGGAATGCAGGATCATTCGGCCCCTGTAGCGTTAACAACTGACGATATTCAAATAGTAATTGAAGGCTTTGTTTCAGCTTCAAAAAATGCAATAGCTGCCGGTTTTGACGGCGTAGAATTGCATGCCGCGAATGGATATTTACTGGAACAATTTTTAAATCCCAATGTTAACAATCGTATCGACGAATATGGTGGCAGCGTAGCTAACAGGGCAAGAATAATAATTGAAATTGCAGACAAAGTAGCTTTAGCCATTGGTAAGGAAAAGGTTGGAATTCGTTTTTCACCATTCTCTGTACTAGGCGATTTGCAAGCCTATGCCGAAGAAGAGGTGCAGGCAACATATGCTTATCTTGCCAACGAAATGAACAGGCTGGATATTCAGTATATTCATATTTCGGCAAACCCTTTAATACCGCAAAAAACTTTTGATGCTATACGGTTGGCGTTTTCGAATACAATTATTTTATGTAATGGCCTCAACGCCGAGACAGCGGAAGCACAATTGCAAAACGGTTTTGCTGATCTGGTAGCCTTCGGAAGGAGTTTTTTGACCACCCCCGATTTTGTAAGCCGTATTGAAACAGGTGAGGCATTGAACCAGCTGGATTTTATCACGCTTTATACATCGGGCGAAAAAGGATATACTGACTATCCCGCAATTTTAAAATACGCTTAATACAATACTTTGATAATTAACCATAAAATCATTTTGTTATGATAGACAATATAATAACCGTAGACGAAAACCAGGGCGAAAGCCTTTCCATAGTGGGCGATGCCTACCGTATCGTTATTTCAGGTAAACAAACCGGTGGGGCTTATGCCGTTATTGATATGCTGATACCGCCAGGCGGCGGCCCTGGGCCGCATTCGCATGCAGATATACAGGAACTATTTTATATAGTGGATGGTGAAATAAGTTTTAAAACCGAAGCCGGAAAATACACCGCAAAAAAGGGATCTTTTGTAAATATTCCAAAAGGCGGAGAGGTACATTGTTTTAAAAATACAAGCAACGAAGTGGCGCACATGCTATGTACCGTAATTCCTGCTGGGTTAGATGCGTTTTTTGAGGAAATAGGAACACCCGTTGCAGCAGGCACGTTTTTACCACCACCCGTTTTTGACGAACAAGAATTAATTAAACTCAGAGCCATTGCCGAGAAATATGGTCAAAAACTATATCCACCCAATTATTTAGATTAAGATCTGTATCCATGCTTTGATATTCCGAAGGGTCTTTGATAGCAATGTCAAAGACTCTTTGATGTTTAAGTTGATGCCAAAAGAATGATCTTAATTTGATAATTTGTACGTTGTAATTTTTTCTATATTCGATAAATTGTGATTAGGTGATATATCTGTTTTTAACCTGTTTCAATTCACCTTGACTAATGTATAATAATTATTTTCAGCATAAAATAGTATTGGTTACCGGCGGCGGCTCGGGGATAGGCAGGGGATTATGCTTGCAGCTTGCTGCTGAAGGAGCAACTGTTTTTTGTACGGATATTGATCTGACCAAAGCCACTGAAACTGCGTCAATGGCGGTAAATGATAAAGTAATTGACCAAAAGCTTGATGTAACGATAGAAACTGAATTTGAAAGTATTATTGCAGAAATAGTAAACCAGTATGGCCAGCTTGATTTGATATTCAACAACGCAGGCATTGCCGTAAGTGGCGAAATACGCGACATTGCTATCGCACAGTGGAAAAAGATTATTGATATTAACCTTTACGGTGTACTAAACGGCTCGCAAATTGCGTACCGGCAAATGTTAAAACAAGGCTCCGGCCAAATTGTAAATATAGCTTCGGCCGCCGGGTTAATTGATCATTTGGGCTTAATGGCCCCTTATAGTGTTACTAAACATGCCGTGGTAAACTATACCAAAATTTTACGGCTCGAAGCAAAAAAACTGGGCGTTAAAGCCAATGTAGTTTGCCCGGGGTTTATACGTACATCCATCGGTACAAATGCCATAAACCCCAATGCCAACAAGCAATGGAATAATTATGCTATTGAACAGGTTGCAAAAGGCATCAGCGTTGAAAATGCTATTGACAAAATTTTAAAAGGCGTTGCTTCGAATAGGGAGGTAATTATATTCCCTTATCAGGTTAAAATAATATACCACTTTACACAATTGTTTAAAGGCCTGTATAAAATAGCCATGCAAAAGATAGTAAATGATTATAGAGAAAAATATCGCCTTCCCGATCGATAAGATACCCCCCCCCCCAATAAATTTAAATCCCTGTTCAATATCAGGGCAATATGGATGGTTTCTGATCTAAAATATATTTTATCCTTTCCTGGTTATGCGTTGTATCGCTACTTAAGGTTAGTGTTTTGCCTTCATAACAATTGTAATTTACTGCAATGCTATTTTGGTTTACAGGCACAGTTTTTACTACTTCAATTGATTTTAAATTGGACGGAATTTTTGCGCCGAACCAATGATCGTCATCCTGTTGATTCCAGGTAACAAGGGTCAACTCTTCACCTGGTACTTTATCACCTCCTGATTGTGTTGCTTTCAACCCCTGTTCATTTCCATATAAAGTTGACATGGTGTGCTGCTTTTTATTGATGAACGAGGCGATTACCTTTAACCCTTTTTGGCTAAAATTATACGATGCCGGTATGGCGGCCTTTTCATTATACAGGTTGGTGGTATTGGTATTACTGTTGCAGGCTGTTAATAAAAACAGTGAACCGGCAACTATATTGATGATAGTTTTCATGATGGATGTCGTTATTGTTTAACAGGCTGGGTAAATACAAAATCTTCGTTTTTTAAAGGGCGATGGCAATTAACGCATTCTGTAGTAAACATTGCGTTTTTACCTCCATAGGGAGTCATTTTAGCCGTTTTAAACCGAGCCCAACCCCAACCTTTAGTAGCAGCGTATTTTTGGGCATCTTTTATCATAAACTCCACCTGCACAAATTCGCCGGTGCGTACATTGCCCTCGTTATCCTGTAGTTGCTTCCAATCGGCTTTTGCAAATGTGGCTCCGTTTGGCCATGGGTGAATATTGTTTTCTTTAATGGCCTTAACAGCAATATCATTACCAAAAATCACCCGCATGGTGCCGTTATCAAAACGTTCGGTAGTGCTTATGGCCTGCCAGTTTTTATAATCGGATAGGTAGGCAACGCCGTTGGCGGCAACAGGTAAGTTGTTAGGTATAACCGAACCTTTGCGCCATTTATCAAATTGCTTTTCGGTAGCATTAATTTGTGCTGTATCGGCAGGTTTGCTTTTTACAAAGCCCGATACATAGTTTTTAAGCACCGCTAAATCGGCTGCTGATACTTTAGCCGAAGTATGTACCGATGTATAGCTCGGGATAGGCATTGCGCCGGCGACTATCTGGTTTACTATTTCCCACATTTTTGCCTGCTGGGCGGCTGGTGGCATATGTTGCCAATCGGAAAAATTGAGCGCCTTGCGGCCATCGCGCACGTGGCCGGCTACCAGCCAGTAGGCAGGTGCAATCTGATCAAACCAGCGCAGGTCGGTTTGGTTGGAGTGGCAATCATAGCAGGCCCGGGTAATAATGCTTTTTACTTCAACGGGGGCTTGCAGATCAGCTTTAACTGGCGGGTTAGGTATAGCAGGACGAACAAACTGCATGCACACAAAAGCTGCCAGTAAAAATGCCACAGTTATGCCTGCACGTTTTTTTAATCGTTGTTTTTTTAATGTTTTCATGGTTATAGTTTGTCAAATATATCTAAAGCCTTGTAGCTGATTGTAGAAAACAGTGAATATGAAAATCAGATGGCGGTGCAGGTAACGCACGGCTATTGTTTAGGCAATGCTTTCTTTACTGTATCATTCGGTGTCTTTATGGTATTTGCATTCCCGGCATTTTTGTTGGTATCGATATTTAAAGTGTCTTTGGTTGCATCGGCCTTTGAAACGGTATCATTGCCTTGTTTAGGGGGCTGGTTTCCCGCACAGGATATTAACATGCTTATGCAACTGCACAACAGCAACACTATTAGTTTGTTTTTCATAGCGATTAAGTATTGTTTTATGTTAACACTTAACGGGCTGGTTAAGTTTTGGATGGATGACTTTTGTAAGGAATTTAAAAAGATCATTATCTTCCTGAATGTTTTTAGTATTATTGTTATTGAATTATAAACCAAATAATTACATGAAATCAATTGTTCTCACCACAACATTAGTAATTGCTTGTGTACTTTCGGCTTGCGAGTATAAGGCCAAACCTGATAGCCCCATTGCCGGGACCTGGCAACTACTATCCCACACCGAAACCACAAAGGGTGTAAGTACCGTTACCGATTATACCAAAGATTTGAAAATGATAAAGATTATTAATCAAACCCATTTTGCCTTTTTGGTGCATAGCGTAAATACAGCAAAAGATTCATCCAATAATTTTGATGCGGGAGGTGGTTCTTATACTTTAGACGGCAATAAATACACCGAGCACCTGGATTATTATAAAGACAAAAATTGGGAAGGTAAATCGTTTGATTTTACTATTAGAGTTAAAGGTGATACTTTAATTCAAAAAGGATTAGAGAAAGTTGAAAAAGAAAATATCGACAGGGTGATTATTGAGAAATATGTGCGGATGCAATAAATTGCGCTCAATGGACATAAAAAAAGCGGTTATTTAACCGCTTTTTTTATGTCATTCGTTGAAATTATTTAGCTGCGGCAGAGCTCCAGCCATCGCTCCATCCACCGTTTAGTGTTGAGTTTTTAGAGTCAGTTACCAATTTGTCATATTTAGTAGCCTGATCTGGCGTTAATATTGCTTTTATTTTTTTTATGGTTGATGTTCTGAGTGGCCCAACGTCGGCTAACATTTTGTCGGTATTTCCGTGATCCTGGGTTTTGATTTTCCCAAACTTATCTGCTGATTCCTGATAAATGGCAGATACTTTAGAGGTTTGTGCATCAGTCAGCTTTAATTGTTTTTGTAATCCTTTAGCTTTTTGAACAGGATCACTGGTAGAAGTAGTTTGCGCATGACATGCTACTGCTATTCCGATAACTAAGGAGCATATTAACAGAATTCGTTTCATTTTTTTGTGGTTTAATGGTTACAGACATTATAAATGTAACATATTATTTTAACAATAAAAACTGACGATTGTTTCTTTATCCCATTTTCAATCAATGTGTTAGTTTACTGTTTTAATTTGACACTGTAACCATAGGCATACCCATAGATGACCGGGGTTTGTGTTTAAAGGTTAGCTTTTTCAGCTGGATAACTTCCGGCTTATTATCGCCCTCGGTTATTTGTAAAAACTGATTGGGCACAACATTTTTGAAGTGCTGAATGGTATTGCTGCCGGCCCACCTGATCTCGATATCATCAATCAATTTTGCCTGGCCTATTCCCAGCTCTTGCCGTAATGGCGATGAGCCGAAACTGCCGCCGGAGTTTACATCCTTATAAACGCTGCGCTTGACGCCATTCTCTGTAAAAGTCACCTTAATCCGGCTGCCAATTGCGGGCCTGTTGGCTTTTACTCCCTGAAGCTTTAAGCTGATAAAGTTGTTATTGCTTTGGCCGGGGTTAACGTATAACGAACTGGTGTATGAGTCGCCTCTGAATGCACCACCCATTTCAATAAAAATATCCTGATTGCCATCGTTCCTGAAATCGGCAAATGCTACACCATGCCCCTTTTGTAAGCTGCCCGTGTGCGATGATTGGGTGACATCGGCAAATGTTTTACCCCCAATGTTTTTAAACAGCTTATTAGGTATAAGTGATCTAAAATCGGGGTTGCCGGTTCCAAAATACATATCCGGATAGCCATCATTATCAATATCGCCAAAATTGGCACCCATACTGTATACCACCTTATCGAGGCCGGTTTCTTTGGTTACATCGGTAAAAGTGCCATCGTGATTGTTGCGATAAAGGTAAACGTTGCCGGCGCCATCAGTTGGTTCCCCAAGGGCCTTTGCTGCGGCATAGTACCCTAAGCTATTAATTCTATAGTCGTAATCGCTTACCATAATGTCGGGCCAGCCATCATTATTATAATCATAAAACCAGGTGGTGAAAGTACCGCGCTTATTTTTAGCAATTCCAGATTGTTCTGTAACATCTTCAAAGTCAACATCATTTCCCGGTTTCCTCATGTTTTTTAATAAATATTTCCTGCCATCGAGCGTTGAGATAAATATATCGGGCCAGCCATCGTTATTAAAATCGGCGGAAGCTACACCCTTTACAAACGATGTGATATTGCAATGGGCGCTTTCGGCCACGTTGGTAAAAGTACCATCGTGATTGTTAATGTAAAGCATGCAGGCATGGACTCCGCTGGTATCTGACCCGCCGGTGTTTTCGGCGCCTATAAATACATCGAGCCAGCCATCATTATTAAAATCGGCCCATACTGCAGTTTGAGTAGGATGATAAAACAGCAAGCCGCTTGGTATGGTTACATCGGTAAAGGTACCGTCACCATTATTCCTCAGCAGAGAACTTGGCTGGTTGCCAAACCCCTGTTGGTTCCAGGCACCCCGCAATACAAATATATCGGTATTACCATCATTGTTATAATCGGTTTGCTGGATGTTTAGGCCGCCGGTAATGCCTTTGAGTCCGCTTTGCTCTGTCATGTCGCTGAATGTGCCGTCTTTATTATTCTGAAAATAGTGCATGGCATCATCCAATCCCCAACTTGAGGTTACAATATCCAGGTAACCATCATTATTGAAATCATCTACAATTACACCACCGGCCCGGCCGTTGATGTTTAAACCCAAATCGGCGGCCATGTCGTTAAATGGTTTCACTTTAAAGGCAGTGTCTGCATCCAGGCCGGGAATTAAGTATTCTCTGGGGACATCTTTTGGATAGCCACCTAAAGTCATAAAGGCGATGTTAAGGAGCCAGCGCGAGCTCAAATCGTCAGGATGGCTTTTTAAAACCGATTCATAAGTTTCAATAGCCTTTGTTGACCCTGTTTTGATCAGGTGCACACCACCTTCTTTTATAGGGAAGATGCAGGATTGCCCATTATGGTTCAGCATGCAATTGCTGCGTTCACCAAGACGCATGTAAGCCAGGCCTATATCAGGCATCATGGCATCTAACGACATTAAATCTGTTCGTTTAATGAGACTTTCATAAATCTTAACTGCTTCTTGCTCCCGGCCTACTTTGAGTAAAAGCGCAGCTTTCGCGGTAAGCACGCTGGCGTTGTTGCTGTTGCCCGGGATTTTGGTAAGAAATGAATCGCACTGTATAACTTTTGCTTCCGGATTAAATGGATTTAACGAGCTGTTGTTTCTTTTATTCAATCGTGCAAGGATGTCGACCATTTGCTGATGCGATGAGTTTTGGCAAGAGATGATTGTTGCCATCCACAAGAACAAAACAATGGCACCGCGGATTTTTTTTATGTTTATCATACATCAATTTCTTTTTACCCGGATGCTCACATTAGTAGCTGTTTACAACAAACCGGATTATGCTTTCAATTATTTTTATTTTAAAGTGACAGCCATGGGCATACACATAGGTGCCTGGGCTTTGTGTTTAAAGGTTAGTTTTTTAAGATGGATAACTTCGGCAATGTTATTACCCTCGGTTATGTGCAAAAACTGGTTTGGTGCTACATTTTTAAAATGCTGAATGGTATTGCTACCGGCCCACCTGATCTCAATGTCATCGATCATTTTAGCCTGACCAATCCCCAGTTCCTGTCGCAATGGCGATGAGCCGAAACTGCCGCCTGAGTTTACATCCTTATAAACGCTGCGCCTAACACCATTCTCGGTAAAGGTTACTTTAATGCTGCTGCCTATGGCGGCCTTGTTTGCTTTTACCCCTTCCAGCTTTAAACTGATAAAGTTGTTATTGCTTTGACCGGGATTAACGTATAATGAACTGGTGTACGAATCGCCAACATAGGCGCCTCCCATTTCAATAAAAATGTCCTGATTGCCAGTGTTTCGTAAATCAGCCAAAGCTACGCCGTGGCCCTTTTGCAAATTGCCCGTACGCGATGAGGTGGTAACATCCACAAACCTTTTACCATCAATATTTTTAAATAGTTTGTTGGGCACCAGTGATTTAAAATCGGGGTTGCCGGTGCCGAAATACATGTCGGGGTAACCATCATTGTCAATATCGCCAAAATTGCCGCCCATGCTGTATACCACTTTATTGAGCCCGGTTTCTTTGGTTACATCCGTAAAAGTGCCATCGTGATTATTGCGATAGAGGTAAACATTGCCAGCATTGGGCTCAGGTTTGCCAACTCCCTCTGCTCCGGCATAATAAGCCAGGCTTTTATTGAAATGATAGTCACTTACTAAAATATCGGGCCAGCCATCGTTATTATAATCAAAAAACCAGGTAGTGAAAGTACCTCTCCTGTTTTCATCAATTCCTGACTTGGCAGTAACATCTTCAAAATCGACACCCATTCCTGATTTGCCTTTGTTTTTTAACAGGTACTTTTTGCCATTAAAGGTTGATATAAATATATCTTGCCAGCCATCGTGATTATAATCGGCCGCCGTTACGCCCTTTACATACGATTTGATATCGCAATGGGCCTTTTGTGCAACTTCGGTAAACGTGCCGTCATGGTTATTGAGATACAACATGCACGTGTGTGCGCCGTCCATATCCATGCGTCCCGAATTTTCGGTGCCGATAAATACGTCCAGCCACCCATCATTATTAAAATCGGCCCAAACTGCTGCCTGTGTTGGCTGTAGGAACAGCAATCCGCTTTGTATGGTTACATCGGTAAATGTGCCGTCGCCATTATTACGCAGCAAAGAACTTGGCTGATTGCCAAATCCCTGTGTGTTCCAGGCTCCCCGCAAAACAAAAATATCCATGTTGCCATCGTTATTGTAGTCCGTTTGCTGAATATTTAGTCCACCGGTAATACCCTTAAGTCCGCTTTGTTCGGTTAAATCGCTAAAGGTTCCGTCTTTATTGTTCTGAAAATAATGCATCGGGTCGCCCAAACCCCAGCCGGAGGTAACGATATCCAGATAGCCATCGTTATTGAAATCATCAATAATTACACCGCCGGCTTTGCCGTTTATATTAAGACCCAAATCGGCAGCCATATCTGTAAAGGGTTTTACCTTAAAAGCTGTATCAGCATCTAAACCCGGTATTAAAAATTGTTTGGGTACATTTTTGGGGTAACCGCCCAGTGTCATAAAGGCAATATTGAGCAGCCATTTAGATTCCAGATCATCCGGATGATTGGTCAATATAGTTTCATAGGTTTCAATAGCTTTGGTTGATCCTGTTTTTTGCAGATGTATACCACCATCCTTTATTGGGAAAATACATGAAGAGCCATTATGGTTAAGCATGCAATTGGTACGTTCGCCAAGACGCATGTAGGCTATGCCAACGTCGGGCATCATAGCATCCAGGTTCATAAAATCTGTTTTTTGTATCAAATTTTGGTAGGTTTTAACAGCTTGTTCCTCCTGACCTACCTTAAGCGAAAGGGAAGCCTTTAAACTCAGCAGCACCATATTGTGATCATTGCCGGGTATTTTAAGCAAAGAATCACAATGTGCCATTTTGCTTTCGGGGCTGAACGGATTTGAAAAGCTGTTATTCCTTTTAGCTAACTCCGCAAGCAGGTCAACCATTTGCTGGTGCGACGATTTTTGGCAGGAGTATATGGTTAAAAATCCAAAGAAGACCAAAGCCGCCCTTGTAATTTTACTTCTGTTCATTGTTATAAATTTTTTAACCAGGCTTCTCTTGAAAGTGCCGGTATTACATTTTTTAAATAGATTTAGAATTATAAAGAGATGTGGGTTTAGTTAAATTAAATAACGTATAAGCTGATGCCCGTTAGTCATTAGCTATTCTAATAGCGAATGACTAACGGCACCAATAAGGTCATGCTGTAAGTATTTAATTTAAGAAACCATCGACGTCATATCCGGAGGCTGGCCGGGGCCGCCAAGGCAGGAGTTAAGAATAAGCGAATGATCGGTTTGCTCTTTTTTCTGTAATACAAATTGCGGAATGCTGAACATATAATCGATAACAGGAGTATTATAGTCCATTAGGATTATTTTGCCAAACGGCACATGTTCCTTTCTGGGTACCGGAATATCCTTTATTTGTTTGGCATAGATGATGTTTTGCCCTGATAGGTGAGTTGTTTTATAATTGGGTATGCACATCAGGTAGATGGCCTTTTGAGTTACCCTTATTTTTACATAATTATAGCTGGCATTGGCAAATCGTACTTCCCCGTTTAAATTGATATATCCTTTCCAATTGACTGCATGAGGAATGTTAACGGGGATTTTTATTTCTGTTAAATCGTCGACACTATAAAGGTTTTTGTTTATCTGCTCGTCAAAAAAACGATCAGTTTTAAAAACCAAATATTGGTAAAAAGCAAGTTGCCCACCTATGTTAAAAAGGTGGATAAACAACAATGATATGGCAATCAGCTTTTTCAATTTATCGGCTTAATAGCTTTTTTTGATTAGGTAGATTCGCGTTGATTAAGCTGGCGGATCGGCGAAATTATTTAATCAGCCCCTTAATCAACGCAACCTAAATTAGAATTTTCCATACCCTACATGGGCCATACGTTCGCCCATTTCGGCATAGGCTTCATTGGGGCCGGGTGCCCAGGTACCCAGGCCATCAACGTAGCGATTGTACATGCAAAATGCAGCGGCAATTAATACGGTATCATGTATTTCTATATCCGTTGCGCCAAATTCACGTGCTTCGGCAACGTCTTCTTCGGTAACGTTTTTGCCGTTGCGTTGCACCTGGTGCGCAATATGCAGTAACGACCGTAATTTATCAGAAACTGGTGTTTGCGGCAAGCCTGCCTTAATATCGTCAATAAGGCTTAATCCTGATTTTAAATGAGCTGCTGCAGCCGCTGCATGTGAGGTATGACAAAAATGGCAGCCGTTCCAATAGGAAACAGATGCTGCTATGATCTCTCTTTCGCCGCTGCTCAGGCTCGATGGGCCACGGAGCAATACTTCTGCCAAATCAGTTAATGGTTTACCGGTTTCGGGGCGATAGTTTAAAAGCCCTACTATACCCGGTAATTCTTCGTTTAATAATTTTATGTGTGCCATGTGTTGTTCTGCTAAATTAGATTGAGTTAATTGGTTTTGTTAAACAAGTTCCTGTGTTCTGTCTACTTTAAAAGGTGCAGTCAGGTATCCTTCGCGTGCGCGCTGTTCACCCATTTTATCATAAAGTGCGGCGTCATCGGGTTGCCATGTGGCTAAGCCGTCAACATAGCGGTTGTACATGCAAAATGCAGCGGCAATTAATACAGCATCATGTATTTCAATGTCGGTTGCGCCTTCTTTGCGGGCCAGCTCAACATCGGCAGGAGTTACGTTTTTGCCTCCGCTTTGCACATGCGCGGCAATTTTTAACAATGCTTTCATTTTGCTGCTTATAGGCGCAGTATCAGGATCATCAAGCACCTGTTTCACAATTTCGGCATTGTTGCCCAACTGATGCCGGGCTATTGCGCCATGTATATTGCAACAATATGTGCACGTATTTAACCGGGATACATAAGTAGCAATCAGTTCCCTTTCTCCAGCACTTAAGGTTGGATGTGGATTATGTAGCAGTGTTTGTACCAGGTCATTCAACGGCCCGGCTGTTTCCGGACGAAACATAAACAGGCTGCGGATGCCCGGAAATTCTTTGGGTAAATTAATATGTGACATATTTTTATGGTATTAATATTATTACTAAAACTAAAGCGTGATATCCATAGGGCCGACTAAATAAATCAGGCTCAATGGCATCAATTTAAAGAAATGAGCTTCGCTCTTAACCTATAACCGTATAGCGGCTGTTAAAAATGAATATCAATTATAAAAAAGAAGAGAATTAACAAACATGCCGTGGTGGCTGATCTGGAATGGAGCGATAACTACAGGCTAACCGTTGGGCCGGTTGAGCATCTTTTGTCTTTATATTTTTAGAAAAGGAATGAAATGCAAATTGGTAAAAAGCAAAGTTAAATTTCCCTAATAAGGTAGTTTTGCTAAAAGGAACGTGATCTTTTTTGGGCACGGTGGTGTTTTTAACATCTTTAGCGCCTATAATATTTTGGCTTAATAAATGGGTGGTACTATAATTAGGCACACACATCAGGTATAAAGTGTGCCTGGTTATTTTCATTTTTACATAATTGTAACTGGCATCGCCAAACTGAATTTGCCCGCTTATGTTTTCGTATGCCTTCCAATCGCTGATAGTTGGCATATTTACTGGTAATGCAACCTCGGTAAGGTCATTTACATTGTATAGTCCTTTGCTGGTTTGTTCGTTGAAAAATCTGTCTGCTACGTAAGAAAAATATTGGTGCATTACCAGCTGCCCACCTATGTTAAACAGGTAAATAGATAACATTATTGCAGCAATCAGCTTTTTCACAAGTCTTTACGGTAAAATTGGTTTGATAAATATGAGATTTATCTATTGACTTTCAAAATTTTTTTGAAGCTAATGAAAGGAAACGCCTTTGATAGTTGTTATCAAAGGCGTTTTTATGATTATACTGCTACAGGTAAGCTGACGCTTTCTATATCTTCGGCCACTAAAGGATTTACGCTTTCGTCATCCTTTTCTACACGAAGGTTACTTACAATGTGCTGCTGGCGGGTCGGGGTGTTTTTGCCCATATAATATTCCAGCAAGCCTTTGATGTTGGCATCCTTTAATATAACGGGATCAAGTCGGATATCTTTACCAATAAACAGTCCAAACTCATCGGGCGAAATTTCGCCTAAACCTTTAAATCGGGTAATTTCTGGTTTTGTTCCTAAACGGGCAATGGCGTTGCGGCGTTCCTCATCGCTATAACAATAAACCGTTTCTTTTTTATTACGCACCCTGAATAATGGCGTTTGCAGAATAAATACATGGCCCGCCTTAACCAGGTCGGGAAAAAACTGCAGAAAGAAAGTCATGAGCAGTAAACGGATGTGCATACCGTCAACATCGGCATCGGTAGCAATTACAATGTTGTTATATCTTAAATCGTCCAGTCCATCTTCAATATTCAGGGCGTGTTGCAGCAAATTAAACTCTTCATTTTCATAAACCACCTTTTTGGTGAGTCCGAAACAGTTTAAGGGCTTACCTTTTAAGCTGAAAACAGCTTGGGTCATCACATCGCGCGATTTGGTGATAGACCCACTGGCCGAGTCACCTTCGGTAATAAATAAAGTTGTTTCCTGCTGGCGCTCATGTCCTTCGCCAAAATGTAATTTACAATCGCGCAGCTTGCGGTTATGCAGCGATGCTTTTTTAGCACGCTCATTTGCCAATTTTTTAATGCCTGCAATATCCTTACGTTCGCGTTCTGATTGCAATATGCGTTTTAGTAAGGCATCGGCAACCGCGGTGTTTTTATGCAGGTAATTATCTAACTCTTTCTTTATAAAATCATTAATAAAGCCACGCACCGATGGTCCATCGGGGCCAATATTTTGCGAGCCCAGCTTGGTTTTGGTTTGCGATTCAAATACCGGTTCCTGAACCTTTATGGCAATGGCTGCCACAATGGATGCACGTACATCCGAAGCATCAAATTCCTTTTTATAAAATTCGCGAATGGTTTTTACCACCGCTTCGCGGAAGGCGGCCTGGTGTGTACCGCCCTGCGTGGTGTTTTGTCCGTTTACAAACGAATAATATTCTTCGCCATATTGCTGCCCGTGGGTCATGGCAATTTCAATATCCTCACCTTTTAAATGGATAATAGGATAACGAATAGTTTCGGCATCAGTATTACGGGTAAGCAGGTCAAATAAACCGCGTTCCGAAAAATATTTTTGCCCGTTAAAGTTTAAGGTAAGGCCCGAATTAAGGAACACATAGTTCCAGATCATGCTTTCAACAAACTCAGGAATAAAGCGATAATGCCTGAAAATGGTATCATCAGGAATAAAATTGATGGCGGTGCCATTTCGCTGCGCTGTTTCTTTTTCGGGATCTTCTTTTACTAATTCGCCTTTTGCAAATTCAGCCAGTTTGGTACGGCCATCTCTGTATGATTGTACAATAAATGAGTTCGAAAGCGCATTGACAGCTTTTGTACCCACACCATTTAATCCTACTGATTTCTGGAATGCCTTGCTGTCGTACTTACCACCGGTATTAATTTTTGATACGCAATCAATCACTTTGCCTAATGGTATACCGCGCCCATAGTCCCTAACAGAAACTTTATGATCGCTCATATTTACCTCAATTGTTTTGCCGGCACCCATTACAAACTCATCAATGGAGTTATCAATGATCTCTTTTAGCAGTACATAAACGCCATCGTCATAGGCAGATCCATCGCCCAGTTTACCAATATACATTCCCGGTCGCAGGCGGATGTGTTCTTTCCAATCCAGCGAGCGGATACTATCATCACTATATTCTACAGGTTCAGCCATTGAAGTTTGATGTTTTTATAAGATTAAAGCCGGTTTAAAAAAGGCAAACCAAGCCCTTAATGAGCAAAATTAATACTTGCACACCCAACTTTTATTTAAATGTGCTAACATATTAACATTAAGCAGCCTATTGCCTGAACTTAAGACAGTTGCTGGCCCTGTTCATTTCTTTAAAAAATTCAGGACCTTTTTCATTGGTAAAGCAAACTGCAATCAGCGTTCCGATGTGATTTTTTTGAAGTGTTATAAGCAGCGCATATTTATAATGTTTGGTTTCGGGCAAGTCGAGCAATGTTAACAGGTACGATTTGCCGGCATCGGCATTGTAGCGGGCAAGTATATTTGCGGGAATATTTCTGATAAAATAATTTTTATCGCCGGTAAAGGCTATTGCCTGAGCCTCGCCCATGGCTGTATACGAAGAATCCGGATTTGCCAGTTGTGCATTCTTGCTGTTGAGTAAGCTTTGGTAGCTGGTCCAGTCTTGTTTTTCTGATTTAACCCTGAACCATATTTCAAAGTCGCGGCCGGGAAGTTCCAGCGCATAATCAAACGAAAAGTCTTCGTCATTCGGCGCCAGTATTTCCCTGAACCCTTTTGGATATACAAAGGTAAGGTTGGCATCGGCCATCAGGTGCAAAAAATCTTTTAATTGTTTACTTGAGGGGTGTTTTGCAGGTACAGGGGCAGTTGGCGACACTTGTGCAATTATTGTGTTAGCAATAAGCACCAGTAGCACAGTAATTAATAATTGCTTAATTTGCCTCAATATAGCTGCCATTTGTCACAAAAAACAATAGTATTAATTAACAATTAAAGAGGGTATTAATAGCAAATTTAAAATTTAAATTTAAAATATAAACAAATCCATCAACTATAAATGAGTATTAAGCCCAAACTTAATCGTTTTGATTTAAGTGTTATTGTAATAAGCCTGGTAATAGGCATGGGAATTTTTGCCGCCCCCAGTGAAGTGGCGCTTAAAGCAGGCAATACCTGGATATTTTTTGGAGCCTGGATATTTGGCGGAATAGTTAGCTTATGCGGAGCACTTACCTTTGCCGAAATTGGTGCCAGGTACCCGGCAACCGGTGGCTTTTACAAGGTTTTTTCATACTGCTATAACCCGGCATTTGCATTTATGATTAATTGGGTAGTAGTGATTAGCAATGCGGCATCAGTAGCGGCTATTGCATTGATAGGGGCCGATTATATCAGACCTTTTTTATTGCCTCAAAATTTGCAGAACGATATGGGTACTAAGTTAATCACCATATCCTCTGTAATAATTTTGTATGTCGTTAATTTTTTAGGGATTAAAATGAGCGCACGTGCCCAAACATTTTTAACCGCATTTAAAATAGGCATGATCCTATTGATTTGTTCGGCAGTTTTTAAAAGTAATGTGCCGCCCCCAATAGCCGCAGCTGTTATTCCAGCTAACAACAATGTAGTAATGGCTTTCGGGTTAAGCCTGGTAGCTGTTTTTTTTACTTATACCGGCTATCAGCAAACCATTAATTTTGGCGGCGATATCATCAATCCCAAGACAAATATCCCCAAGGCCATATTTTTTGGCATTACTGTAGTGATATTGCTTTATTTAACCATTAACTATGTTTATTTCAGGGTACTTGGTATAGGTGGTTTACAGCAAACACCTGCGCTGGCAGCAAAAATGGTTGGATTAATATTTGGCAAAACTGGTTACAAAGTTACTTCTGTAATGATCTTTCTTTCGGTATTGGCCTATGTAAATGTCAACGTGCTTTCAAACCCACGGGTTTATTATGCAATGGCTGAAGATGGTATATTGCCGCCCATATTTAAAAAGGTAAACGAAAAAACGCAGGTGCAGGAATTTGGAATGAGTTTTTTTGTAGGGGCAATTATTATAATTCTTTTTTTTGTAGCCAGTTTTAGTGCGATGCTGAAATATGTAATGTTTTTCGATACGATAGGTATGTCGCTGGCAGCGTTATCTATTTTTATTCTACGTAAAAAAACCAAACACCTGGACGGGACGGGTATTTACACTATTAAATGGTTCCCGCTGGTGCCCGCCCTTTATGTAATTTCTTATTGGTTTGTAACCATCAGTATTTTTATCACTTTTAAAGATAATCCGTACGCGGTACTGGTATGTATTACTGTTTATTTAATTGGACTCGGTATTTACTATTTAGGCACTTATAAACAGAAGAAAAATATCACGGAATGATAATCGTCTATAATAGGCAATTACTTCGCCGCTTTTTCGTTAGCTGTCATTAGCACAAGCATTTAAATTTATTATTTTAGCGCCGTTAAAAAATTAAAGCGCTGTTGATTAGGTATGAATAAACACACCTCCCGGTTTATCCAAAGAAATATTTTAGTTCTGGTTATTTTTGTTTTACTATTTGCAGGCAAATGCAACCGCGGACTAAGAGCTATAGAAGCAGAAAAAGCGCAAAAGGCAATTGAAGCCGCTCACACCAAAAATTTAATCAACCTGATAAAAGGAATTAAATATACCGAGGTACATCGCCGGTTTGATAATGGGCTTTCTTTTAGTCCTATAGGCTTTCAGTTAGTACCTGAGTGGAAAATATCTTTCCCGTCAGGCGATTCGGTGAATATTTATAGTCCGCGTAAAGGCAAATTTTTAAATGCCCCGGTGGTGTTTGACCACGATTCTATATTTAACGTCGCCTGGGCCTGGTTAAAGCTAAAATACATAAAAAAAGACAGCCTGCAGTTTATGATGCTGCATGTAAAAGACAATATAATACAGGATGAAAAAGTGCATGTTTATATGACTTTTTATTCGAACGATTACATTAAGAACGTGTTGCATACCGATACCAACACTTTGTGGAAGCCAAGCCGTAGGGATACGTTGTATATTAAATCAAAGGCTGCTTTAGCTAATCGTATACCTGATAGCTCATTTGCCGGCACTGAACCCGCAGCGCTAATAGCCAAAAACAAACTCATCACTGTGAAAAGAGAAACTATTGAGGATGATGATATGGAATCCAAATCATACGATGCGTATTTGTTGCCCACTTATGATATTACCATCTATAAAGCTTACCAGGATTTTAGCTACATATTTTCGGTTTATGTAGATGACAAGGGGAACGTGATTTTCCGTAAGTCCAACCAATTTAGTTATCCCGAGTTTAAGGAATCGACTACTGCTGCCATGAAGGGGATAACAGATGGTTACCTGAAGGCATATTTAACCGCTGCGGCCGGCAAAACGCTGGGCATTCCTCATTATAGCATCATCATGTTACACGTTACCGGGTATAAAAAGTAGCCAGCCAGCTAAAATTCTTCTTTACGAAAACGTTTGAGCATAATGGCCCAACATTTTATATTGTATTACGTATCAATAGCTTAATTATTCCTGAAAGATGTTGTGCGTAAGTTATACTTATATTTGCAACCCTGATCCTGATTTACATAGCTGTTAAAAAAATTAAAAGCACAACCCGAAGGATGGGAAAAATTACTGATAGATATCACCAGCTTATCCGCTCCGACAACAAACACCTTAACCCACTGTTTGATATCAAAGAGGTGCCCAAGCGAACTTACCAGATTGGTATTGCCATAATGCTTACCGGCATTATGTTATCCTGTTATGATGCAGGTATAAAAATGTATGTGTCATCATTCCTTGTAGCTTGTTTTTGTTTTTCTATCCTGATGTTTATGTTGCTGAAATATAATGGCGATATTAAGGATCTTACCGTCGCTATTATTTCAATGGTGTGTGCGTTGCTGGTTTTCTCAGCATGCCTGGAGGGCCTTCAATCAGACCAGTATTTATACTTTTTCCCGCTGTTGATAGCAGTGCCCCTGCTTGTCGATCTTAAAAAAACTCACTACCTCAAATCGGTTGTCTTTCTTACCATCATTATTGCATCGTTTATTATTTGCATTTGTATAGGCAGATATGTAACCCCGCTCGAAGATTTTACCGCTGTTCAGGTAGCTAAACTGGCATTAATGAACAGGATAATTGCGCTTTGTTCAACCATTGTTTTTGCCACATTGTATACCCTGTTCGAAAAAAAATATATTGATGAATTGGTAGAACAAAGCAACAAGGTAATTAACACCAAAACACAGTTTTTGGCTACCATGGGTCACGAATTGCGCACGCCGCTCAATGGTATTATAGGCATTGTTAACTTGCTGAAAAGTGAAACTGATGCGGCTAAAAAGGAAGAATACATTCAAATTATTCAATCGTGCTCTGATGAGATGCTGCATCAGATAAACGACATTCTTGATTTTAATAAAATTGAGGCGGGTATGCTTGATATTGCCCCGGTATCATTTAATCTGCGCGATTTACTGCTTGATGTTTGTAATCCGTTTATTGCCTTATCGGCCGAAAAGGGTATCGACCTGAAAACTGAAATAGCTGCTGAAACAGACGTTTTAATTTTTGCTGATAGCTTACGGTTAAGGCAGATACTGGATAATCTTTTTGAAGTGGCTATCCGCTTTACCAGCCATGGGTTTGTTAAGTTAAATGTAACCAGCCATAAAAAGGATGACAAAAGCATTGCCGTAAGTTTTAATATAGCAGATACCGGAACAGGCTTTAGCGACACTGACCGCGAAAAGATGTTTGAAAGCTTTTGGCAGGTATATGACGAAGATAGCCAACAGTTAAAGGGTACCGGCTTGGGCCTTAGCATTTGTATTCGTTTACTAAAATTGATGGGCGGAAAACTTAGGCTGGAAAGTGAAAAAGGAAAAGGGAGTAAATTTAGCTTTGACTTGGTTTTTAATTATGCCGAAAAGCAACTGCCCATTGCTGGAGCCACAATGATTACGCATGATGAGTTATCAGGAGCACGGATCTTATTGGTTGAGGACAATAAAATCAATATGATGATTGCAAAAAAAGTATTAACGGGTTTTAAAGCAACAGTTGATACCGCCTATAACGGCCAGGAGGCATTGGATATGCTATTGGTTGATAGTGGGTATAATATGATATTGATGGATTTGGAAATGCCGGTTATGAATGGGTATACCGCTATTTATGAAGTGAAAAAATCATTTCCCCACCTGCCGGTTATTGCAATAACCGCTTCCCTTGTTGACGACCAGATGCTGGCCGATTTGCTGGCAAGCGGATTTGACGATTGTATAATAAAGCCCTTTAAATCGCAGGATCTGTTGCGAAGAATTCAGCAGCTATTAGCTAAAGTTTATTGATCAATAAACCTACTGAATTATCGCGCTAATTTTTTTCAGTAACAGGTAATTCGATATAAAAAATTGTTCCTTTACCTTCTTCGCTCCTCAGCCATATTTTACCTTTATGTGCCTCTACAATCTGCTTGCATATAAACAAACCTAAGCCAAACGGCCTTTCACCCTCGGTGCCTTCACGTTGTGCAGTTGTAAACGGATCAAATACCCTATCCTGAATTTCGGCAGGTATGCCCACGCCGGTATCTTTTACAGTAATTATTACATGGTTTTCGGTTACGTTACTATCCACAAAAATTTCACCATCCACCGGACTAAATTTAATAGCATTAATTACCAGGTTATTTATTACACGCCAAAGTTTTTCATAATCGCCTGATATATTTACGTGTGCATTGGCATTTAATATAAGTTCCTGGTTTTTGTCGTTGGCCCTGAAGATAAGCAGCGTTATACATTGAGTGAGCAATTCATCCAGATTGAAAACTTCTATTTTTAAATTCTGATCCTGATCAAAATCTGTTTCCAGTAAATCGTTAATCAGGTTGAGGCTGTTTTTACTGCTTACCTGTATCAGGTTCATCAACTCCTTCATATCAGCAGGCAGGTTTTCATCAGGCTCCAGCATGGCGCTAATGCTGCTGATAGCACTTATTGGATTTCGTAAATCATGCGCTACAATTTTAATAAGGCGGGCATAATTTTTATTCATCACATCAAGTGCCTCCATTGTGGTTTCTGATTGTTCAAACTGTAGCCTCAAAGCACCCGATGTTTTGCGCAATTGTTTCCAGCTGCGCCACAATATAAGCAATATAACAGAGGTAAGAACACAGGCCAGCAGTGCCAAAAACAGAAACCACAGTTCATATTTCGATTGTATCCTGGCCGATTCAAGCTGCTGGTCCTTCAAGGCGTATTCTATAAAGTCGACACCTGATGCATTATCCAGTTTGTCCTGCTCTTCATGCAGCTTAAGCAAACTTTTGCTATAGTAGAAGGCTTTTGAAGTATCTTTTTTTGATACATAAAAATTGTACAGCCGTTTTGATATCAACTCCGAGTACACCCTGTACTCTTTTAATTCTGTAATATACAGGCCTTGTTTATAATATTTTACTGCGGTTGCCGAATCGGTGGGCGCATACAGGTCGCCAAGATCAATCAGTATATCAAGGCTCAGGTAAAAAAGATTTTTTTTAATGGCATTATCGGCGGCCTGCTGTAACATAGCAATGCCTTTTTCACGCTGATTGTTCCGGATGTAAATGTCGGCGGTTAATTGTTCAAGAGCGAGTAGTACCCGGCCGTCGTTATACGAGGCAGCAATTTTTTTAGCCTTATTGATATAAAAGGGAACCGAATCTTTTCCAATACTGGCGGGATACATTGCGGCGTAATTATAATATACTAATGACATGATAGAATCATGACTTAGTTTTCTGCCCAGTGCTATAGTGCTCTTAAAGCTGCTTATTGCTTTTTGTTCCTTGCCAATTTCCTGGTAAACCATTGAAATATTCATAATGGCCTCTACCATACTTGAGGTATCATGAATTTTGTGATAACGATTGTATGCATCGTCATAATATCGCAGCGCCAGTTGAAGATTGCCCTTCATATCGTACACTATACCAAGGTTATTGGCAGCATCGGCCATTCCCTTTGGGTATTGCAGGCGGCTGGCTATGGTACGGGCTTGCTCAGTATAAAAAAAAGTGCTGTCAACATTGTTTTCGTACGACAACATTGCCAGCCTGTTTAACGCATCAATATATAACAGGCTATCCTTAATATGAGGTAACTGTTTTTGCAGTTTCCTGATATTTTCGATTTGCCCGTAACAAACAGTGCACCATAATACCAACAAAGAAAAAATTGAAATCAGTTTTTTCATTGTATTGATTTTGCTTTTTTGTTATGGCAATATAACAATAGCGTTAATAATTGCTTAAAAAATTAAATTATTTAATTGCCCCGACTCGTTAACAACCCGAAGCTTTGTTTTGTATGTTTTGTCCGGCAAAAAACATTCTATAAAAATGAGGAATGCAAATACAATTGGATTGCCGTAGAGGAATTATTGCCTTTATTCAACTTATTACTATACAATAGGTTTTAAACGAGTGTATTGCAAATAAAGTTAGCAGGAGACAGAGTGGAGATACCGGTGAACTATGCTATTCGATTCCTTTTGGCCTTATTCGCTGTCGAATATTCCTTACGGGAATTGTTTTTGAAAAAAAACATAGCAATGTATTGTACATTGTATAACTATGTATTATATTTGTTGTATGAATATTGAATTTGTGCAGAACTGGTTCTCGCAGGTAAAAAAGGGAACGCTATCCTACATCATCCTTATTATTTTGGATGAAAAGGAATATTATGGTTATGAACTGGTGCAGGAAATAAAAATTCATACCACCCTGGAGGTTGCAGAAGGTACTTTGTATCCTTTGCTCAACCGACTTAAAACTGATGGTATTGTCGACTCAAAATGGATAGAGCAGGAATCGGGCATACCACGAAAATACTACACCTTAACAGCCGATGGGCGGGAAACCCTGCAGGAAATGAAAAAGATATGGTTAAACCTGGGATCGGCCATTAATAAAATTCAAAAATGAAAAAACTGAGCTTTACTACGTCTACGGCGCAAAAGATTTATGACGATTATTTAAACAGGGTTAGCAGGTGCACACGCACGCTTCCCGAAGATGACCAGCGCGAAATAATGATGGAGGTAAACAGTCATATTTACGAAGCAACGCTTGCAGCCACCCCGCAAACCGAAGTTGAGGTATTGGTTAACGCCCTGCAAAGCTTTGGCGCCCCCGAAGACGTGTTACAACCCCTGGTTGCCGATAAAAAGGTTAAACAGGCAACCCGGACCTTTAACCCCCGCCATATTATACAGGCGCTTTACCTTAATATATCAAACGGTATTGGCTTTGTGTTATTTGCAGTTGTTTATTTATTCATTGCTGCATTGGGCATTTTAATTATTTTGAAACTGATTTATCCTGAGCATACGGGACTGTTTTTCAAAAAGGATCATTTCTGTTTTTTGGGCTTTACTACCGAATTACCCGGTGGCCTTACCGAACTGCTGGGCAATTGGTTTATCCCCGTTGTTGCAGTATTAATGATTATCCTTTATTTTCTGAATACCCTGCTATTTCGTTTGTTAAAACGGAAATAGCTTTTTTTGATATAAATACATAGTTATACGATGTACTAGGCATTACTAAAAATCAACATAAATAAAATAAACAATCATGAACACACCATTAACACTTAAACCATCGTCGGCAGGTAAAATCATCCTGTTTACAATATTGTGCATCCTTATTTTTGTACTGGTAGCCATTGTATGCGATATGCTTACCTCATGGATCAATTTTAATGTACTTAAAATTACTATAAGAGAGCTTTTTCTGCGGGTGCCATTAACCATTATTTCGCTGCACTTTTTTGCCGGCAAAGTGATAAAAGCATATAATCCTGCTGTTATTTACGGCAAGCTAAGCCTGGCTAGTATTTTAAAATGGACGGGTATCAGTTTTTTATTACCGATAGCCGTATGGCTATTTTACTACCTGTTTCATTTTATTGCGCCGTTTGGTCATACGGCAGTATTGAGCGGCAACGATAAACTGCTCATTTTTATTAAATGGATTTCCGTTTCGCTGGCAGCCGGACTTACTGAAGAGGTATTATTCCGTGGTCATTTGTTTATGATCATTAAAAGCAGGTGCTCAACGGCATTAACCATTTTTATCACCTCGCTCATGTTTGGGCTGGTACATATTACCATGTTATCAGCATTTGATCTCTTTAGCATTGGCATGGTAGTTTTGGGCGGTATTATAGCTGGCGCGATGTTCTCGTGGGTTTATTTTTATACCAAAGTAATATGGTATGCGGCGATAGTCCATTTTATATGGGATGTTTTTTTTATCGGTAAAATCATTGCCATTTCGTCGACACAACAAGATGCAGATGACACCATATGGGCGTTTAAATTAACCACACATAGCTTGCTGCTCAACAGTGCGGGTTTTGGTATTGAAGCAAGCGTGCCTGTATTTGTTGTTTACCTGATAGTGGTTGCTATACTTTATTATCTGTATAAGAACCGATCGGCTTCAAAAACTTTACAGTTAAGCTAAAGGTAAATCCGGTTAAAATAGCTGTTCCACTTTTTTATCAGGATAATCCAGCTTTTCACTTTTGCGCACGCCGTTTACAATAATGTGCACAATGTTTATCTGGTCGTCGAACAAATTATGCAGCAGGCTTACATCTACATTAACCTTTTTAGGCGAAGCAGTTTTATCCGATTCAAGGTAAACGTCAACGGCCTCCCGGTTAATTTCAAAGCCCAGGTAATTTAATTTTGAGGAGATGTTATCTGCCTTAATATGCAGGTTTTCTGCCAGATAGTTTTTTACCAGTACATCCATGGCGGTATGCATTTCGGCTTTGCTTAAATCTGTTTTGGCATGATATTGTTTGGCCAGCGCCGCTTCAAAATCGTCCGTAAAAATAGTGCAGATAATTTCCAGCTTGCCATCCTGCTTATTGTATTCAACATTGGTTGTGCTTACATGTATAGGGTGAAAAGTCTTTGCCGGATGACTTGCAGCATTGAAAATGCTCAAAAGTGTGTAACAATATAATAGCGGTTTATAAATTATAGTCAACATAGCCTGCCCCTGTTTTTATAGTAAAAAAATCGCCTTAAATTTAGGCTTTCAATGGTGAGTTCGCAATGTCCGATTTTGTTTTTTATTTTAAAATGGGCTGGGAACATATTATCAGCGCAGATGCTTTAGATCATCAGCTGTTTATCCTGGCCCTGGCATGCGTTTACACCATAGGTGATATTAAGCGTGTATTGATTTTGGTTACCGCGTTTACCATCGGTCACTCCTTAACGCTGGCGTTAAGCGTGTATGATGTTATTCGTTTTTCGAGTAAGTGGGTGGAGTTTTTAATACCCTGCACCATTTTTATAACGGCATTTAACAACCTGCTGCAGGTTAATACTGATGGCAAAAGTGCAAGAATAAATTATTATCTTGCCTTGTGTTTTGGCCTCATTCACGGGATGGGCTTTGCAAATGCTATTCGCATAATGCTGGCCAAAGATCAAACCATTGGTTGGGGCCTGTTTGGCTTTAATATTGGTTTGGAAGCAGGGCAGATATTTGTGGTAGCCATAATATTAATAGCCGGCATATTGTTTTTAAATTTTCTGAAAATAAAAAGAAGGGACTGGATTTTTTTCCTGTCATCGGGTGTATTTGCACTCGCTTTAAAGATGGCTTTGGAAAGACTTCCATAGCCCCACTCAACCCTCCCCGGCAGGGAGGGCTTTAAATTTAAAATAAAAGATAAAAGCCTCCCTTACCGGGGGAGATTTAGAGGGGCTTATTAAATTGAAACTGATCTGATAATAATAATACAATGAAAAAAGTTTTTACAGCACTATTTATCACCTGTATAGCTACGGGTGCGGTTGTTGCGCAGGATATTCAGAATAATCCGGGCAGCAACCATGGCAATAAGTTTGAGCAGTTGGGCACCATTTTGCCTACGCCAAATGAGCAGCGCACCGCCAGCGGTGCCCCCGGCGCCAAATACTGGCAACAACGCGCCGATTACGACATTAAATGTACGCTCGACGAAAAGAAACTGGAGCTTAGCGGCGCGGAGACGGTAACTTATTACAACAACTCGCCCGATGCACTCGACTACATCTGGCTGCAGTTGGATGAGAACCAGCACAACAATTTTAACAACGCCAACTACCAAACCAGCACGGCTATGCCAAAAGTGGCCAGCTCTACATTGCTGGAAAGGGCAGAGATAGCAAAAGATGATAATGGTTATGGTGATAAAATTTTAAGCATAACTGATGCTTTAGGAAAAAGCCTGCCTTACATCATTAACAAAACCATGATGCGTATTGACCTGCCTGCGGCTTTAAAGCCAGGTCAGCATATGGTATTTAATATTAAATGGACCTATAAAATATCCGACAGGTTGGCAATGGGTGGCCGTGGTGGTTATGAATATTTCCCTGCCGATGGTAATTACCTGTTCACTATGACCCAATGGTATCCGCGCCTTTGCGTTTACAGTGATTTTCAGGGATGGCAAAATCACCAGTTTACCGGTCGCGGTGAATTTGCTTTAACCTTTGGTAACTTTAAGGTACAGATGACCGTTCCTGCCGATCACGTGGTAGGCGGCACCGGCGAATGTATCAACTATGCTGCTGTTTTAACCCCCGCACAGTTTGCAAGATACAATCAGGCCAAAACATCAAAAGTACCTGTTGAGATTGTTACTTTAGATGAAGCAAAAAAAGCTGAGGCAAATCCGAGCAAAGCCACAAAAACCTATGTTTTCCAGGCTAACAACGTACGCGATTTTGCCTGGGGATCATCCCGCAAATTCATTTGGGACGGTATGGGACAAAATGTTGACGGCAAAACCGTAATGTGCATGAGCTATTATGGCAAAGAAGCTTACGGCTTGTACCGCAAATACTCAACCCGTTTGGTTGCGCACACTGTAAAAACTTATTCGAGCTTTACTTTCCCTTATCCTTACCCGGTTGCACAAAGTGTTGAGGCGTCAAACGGTATGGAATACCCGATGATTTGCTTTAACTACGGCCGTACTGAAAAGGACGGTACCTACAGCGAAAGCACAAAGAATGGTATGATCGGTGTAATTATCCACGAAGTTGGGCACAATTTCTTCCCAATGATTGTTAATAGCGATGAGCGTCAGTGGACATGGATGGATGAGGGACTGAATTCATTTGTTGAGTATTTAACAGAAGAGCTTTGGGACAATAAATTTCCAAGCAAAAAAGGAGCTGCTTATACTATTGTTGATTATATGAAGCTGCCTAAAAATGAATTGGAGCCAATAATGACCAACTCTGAAGATATAGTTCGGTTTGGCCCGAATGCTTATACCAAACCGGCCACTGCTTTGAATATTTTACGCGAAACCATTATGGGCCGCGAATTATTTGACTATGCGTTTAAAGAATATGCCCGTCGTTGGGAATTTAAGCACCCAACCCCGGCTGACTTTTTCAGAACAATGGAAGACGCCAGCGGCGAAAATCTGGATTGGTTTTGGAGGGGCTGGTTTTACGGCACACAACCTTGCGATATTTCGCTCGACTCGGTTAAGGTGGCTAAAGCTGATTTGAATGGCAATGTACCTCCTCAGTTTGGCGGCGCACCCGCATCAAGTAACAAAGTAGCCGCTCCTATAGTTAACAACTTTGATGATATTTCCAAAGTGAGAAACCGCGAGGACAAGAAAATTAAGTTTTATGTAGACAGGGACACCATTGTTCGTGATTTTTACTGGAAATACGACAGGGGGCTTGCTGCTGTTGACAGCTCGAAGTTTAAGGACATGACTAAAGATAAAGCTCCTGTACTACGTACCCCGGAAGCGTTTACTGACGAAGAAAAAGCAAAATATGCCAATAAATTTTTCTATGAACTTAACTTCAGCAACAAAGGCGGCTTGGTTATGCCAATAATTGTACAGTTTACCTATGTTGATGGTACAAAAGAAATTGATCGGATCCCGGCTCAAGTATGGCGCCTGAATGAAAATCACGTGTCTAAATTTTATGTACAGGATAAAGAGGTGGCATCTATCTTAATTGACCCATATCGCGAAACTGCTGATATTGATGAAACCAATAACTATTGGGGTAAATTGCCTGAGCCTTCCAAGTTCCAGGTGTTTAAACAAAAAATAGCAGGCGGTGCGGCGCGCGGCCAATCAAGCGGTGTAAACCCGATGCAAGTATCAACCGGCAGCGGAAAATAAGTAATCCGACTGTTTAAATAAATATAACCCGTTAGTCACATTTGATGTGATTAGCGGGTTTTTTGTTTTGGATTGATAGATTTGTGGCTATGAGTCAGTCTGCAATGGTAAAAGATATCCCTATACATCAGCTAAATGACAGGGAAAAATCGGGGATTGGAATAAAGTTTTTTAAAAAGGGTGATGTACCAAAAGACGTAGAAACTTTAGGCGCGCATCGTGATGATCACTATATCTTCTTTTTGATGGAAACAGGCACTGCTTCCCTGATGATAGATTTTAATGAGATGTTTTTGACGCAGGCTTCCATTTATTACATTCTGCCAGGGCAGGTACATTATCGTATCAGGAACTCGGCTTCTACAGGGTGGTTCGTTGCCGTTGATCCATCGTTGGTGCCATCAAGCTTTCGCGACGTATTTGAAGATCATCTTTTATTACAAAAACCAGTAACACTAAACGAAGAGCATTTTTGCCAGAGTAAAAGGTTGCTGTGTTTATTGGAAGAAAAGCACTGTGAAAGTGATGAAAATCCATTTTATAATGCAATTGTTCACTCCTTACTAAAATCTTTCTTAGGGATGGCGGCAAGTTATTTTAATTGTTCAAACAATGCTATTGCCAGGCCATCACGTCCTGCGCAGTTATCGCAGGGATTTAAAAAGCTGCTGGTAAGCAATGTAAAGGAAATAAAAAGCCCGTCGGAATACGCTGCTATGCTAAATGTTTCGGAATCTTATTTAAACGAAGCGTTAAAAAAAATAACAGGCTTTACCGTTAGCTACTGGATTACGCACGAAGTAATGATGGAAGCAAAGCGTTTATTGTACTATAGCGCTCTCACTGTAAAGGAGATTGCGCATACATTGGGCTATGAAGATTCTGCCTATTTTTCGCGATTATTTAAAAGAGTAACCGGTGCAACAGCGCTGGAATTTAGAAGGAGTTACCGTAAATAGTCCTGTCATTACCTCAAAGTTGCCATTGTTGCTGTTGGATATCCGCCGTTTCTTTGTGATGTAAAAAAATCATATGGAAACATTTACCTTAGAAAGAATAAAAAAACGAGCCGGTGCGCTCTTTGAACCTACGCTACAAACCGGCCGGGTTTTGGAAGTGCGCTACTGGGAACCATCAACCTTTATTGAAATTGATCTGCATCTGCCACAGGCCGATATGTCGCAATGGAAGGAGATCCCTTATATTAAATTCAAAGTTGCCGATTTAACCTTTCGCGATTATACCCCATCAGGATGGGATGCCGAAACGCATACCTGCACCTTATTTATTGATGCGGCACATAATGGCCCGGGTTGCAAATGGGCGTCAAAACTTCAGAAAAATGATTCGGTGTCTTATTTCAAAATAAAATCGACCCAACATGCGCCCGAAGAAACCCCTGCCGTAATTGGCCTGGGCGACGAAAGCAGCATTGGGCATTTATTGGCGCTGCAACAAATGGTAATGCCAGCCACCCGGTTTTCGGGCGCAATATTGATAAATAATGCACGTCACCGCGATCAGTTTAATCAGTATTTCAGGTCGCCGTTAAAACCTATTGCAGTGCAGGATGTGTACGGGCACAATAGCCTTATGCAATGGATAATTGAACAGCAATATACGTTAGATAATACTGTTTTTTATATTACCGGTAATCAAACCATGGTAATACAGCTCCGCAAACTGCTAAAAATGCAGGGATATCATTCGGCGCAGGTAAAGGCTCAGGGCTTTTGGAAATAATATTAATTGCCTTAAGCCATAAAACCGGGGTCTTTTTTAAATTGATGCCAGTCATCCAGTAGCCTTTGTTTAAGCGCTTGTAACACAATGTCTGTTTTCCACTTATCATCCAGCACTTCCAGTCGGTAAATGCGCTTTAGCAGGTTATAACACATGGTAAACTGCCCCGTGGCTACAATAGCATCACGAATAGTTTGCTTGCCTGGCTCGAACCATAAAGTGGTGCCCATGGCGGTAGCATCGGTAGCCATTTGCTGCATTGCTGAGCTTGGCGATAACACGTGAGCAACAGCGGGCCACCATTTGGCATCTTTAATATTCAGATTGGCAACACGCGTAGCATCATGCTGGGCCGAAAGCTCATAAATATAATTGGACAATACCCTGTTTTTGTAGGCCGGCATATTGTAAAATTCGCTATAATACTGTCGTCTTATTTGTGCCAAAAAAACCTTAGAGGTAACCAGCAAAATAGAATCCATACGGGTTGCCAGCATTTGCTGCACGCTGTTAAAAGGCGTTTTAAAGAAAAAGCCAATCACCTTTACAATTGATTTGCCGAGCTGGTTTTTTAAACCTGCCATTGCTTTGTTAAACGAAATGATTATAAGCAGATATAAAAGTGTATAAATGCCTGATGTTAAAAGAAAAAGCAGGCCCAAACGTCGCCATAGGTGATCTGTTAAGCAAACCAGCAGTAAGCTAATAACAAATATAATTGCCCCAATGGGCATCAGCTTTTTAAACTTATCAATACTCAGATTGCGCCACCAGGCATTTTGCTTTGGCGGGGTTTTATAAGCATTCATATAATAACTGCCCACGTCACATACCATCATCAAGTCAAATGGTTTTTTGGGTGGATGATCGGCACGGTAATTATCTTCCATCATCATGCTGTAGATGCCCTGGTTATCCACAACGCCACCATCAACCATACAAAATGGCTCGTCGACTACATCGGGTAAGTTTAAGGGATTGTTGTTTTTATAGTTAATGGCCTTAAGCATTTTGTTTACATCAGTAAGGCCGGAGTGGATGTAATCGTCCGGATAAATCATCGGCTCAAAACCACCCGGAAAGCAGGATGAAGTCGCTGCCAAATCGCCCAGCTTTAGTTTGCGGGCAATATCGGCATTGTTAAAATGCAGGTAATAATTGCCCACCGTGCGGATGCTTGCCGGGTCGCCATTAGTTTGAAAACGGAACGATATGCCGTTATTTAGTTCTGTGGTATTAAAGCAAACAGTTTCCAGGTGAGGGTTTTCTTTACGGTCGAAATAAACATCGAACAAGCTTTTATTCGGGTCGGCAGGATTGTTGAACAACAGTTTATCATATGCCTTGGCAAAGGAGTTGATCAAATTATGCGTTTTTTCTACCTTTTCGATAACTATTTTGCCATTGACGTTTACCGTACGCTGGCCAACTTCGTCCCATCTTTTTGGATCGTTCAAAATCTCAGAAACTTCTTCCAGCAGGCCCTCACCATCCATAAAGTTCTTCATCTTCTGAAAAAAAACATCAAAAACAAATCCCGGCTTAAACAGGCATGAAGTGTAATAGGCATTGGTTAGTGTACCGCCGGATGTAGAGGTAATAAAGGTTACATGCTTAAGCAAGGTATCGCCGGGGTCGGTCATCCAGGCCCGGTTAAGATACGAAATACTGCCCAGGCCAAACGCTGCTGCCCGGTAACCACCACCCGATATGCCCATTGCCATATTGCCAAAGGCACTTTGGGGCATTATGGTCTTTAACTCGCGGCGGGTATCCTGTTCTGACGCAGACAGATTGGGGGGGCTTAAGGTATTAATAACTGACATGACGTTAATGCGGTTAGGTGAAAGAGGTTAATTAGGTTTGGATAAAATTAAAGAATATTTTATAAGAAAATTAACGTAGAAATACGGTATTTGCGTTTTGATTTTACTATTAAAATTATTTAACCATTTGGTTTTTAATATTTTAATCGTAATTTTCTTAAAAAAAGCTATATGAAGTATTATATAGTTACTAACCGAAACATTATCACCATAAATGGGACAGAACAAATAGATACCACTAATGATGGTGCCTGTACCGATAACTTACGGTTCGCTACTTTTGATAGCGCGCAAACCGATGCCACCAAATATGTTTTAATACCCGATAAAGACAATGCGGTGGCCGGATCAAACAAACCAGTAGGAACCTATTATTTTAACCCTGCAGAACCTGTTAAAACGGGCAGCGAGAAGTTTTTTGGCGATTTGGCCAGCGATATGAGTGCCGATACCGGTGGTGATTTGCTGATACTGATTCATGGCTTTAATGTTGATTGGGCCGGCGGCATTGATGATTTACGCACGGTTGAAGGCTGTTTTGTAAAACCAAACGGATCGCCAATAAAGCATCTTTTATTGTTTTCCTGGCCATCCCATGCTTCGCTGTTGCGTTATAAGTCTGATTTTCAGGATGCCACAACGGCCGGTATTACGCTTGGACGTTGTTTTCAATTATTTAGCGAGTTTTTAACGGAGGCTTTTGGCGGACAGCAAGCGCAACTTACGGCTTGCGGCAACAAAATTCATTTGCTTTGCCATTCAATGGGGAACCATGTGCTGCAGAATATGTTTGATAAAATAACTGCCGATGGCAATAAATATCACAATGTATTTGAGGAAATTGTGCTGGCTGCTGCAGATGTGGACAATAATATTTTCGAGAGTTCGCTATCATTTAACCGTTTAAATAATTTATGCCGCCGCATACATGTTTATTGCAATAGGAATGATCTGGCGTTAAAGTTTTCCGCCAAGTACGAAAACCCTATGAAACGGCTAGGTAGTGACGGCCCCGCAAATATGAACCTGGTGCCGAGCCATGTTTACGTAATTGATTGTACCGACGCTGCTTTTAAATATGATCCGAGTTTGCAGAGCAGAATAATACAGCACAGCTATTTTACTGATGTGCCTGAAGTAAGCAACGATATTTATACTATTTTGCAGGGTACTGCAGACGAAAAGGTTACTAACCGTACAGCTGTTAGCGATATTAAATACCGCTTAAATCCTGCATAAGTTATTGAACACGGCAGATGCAATAAATAATTTATAGCCTGTTTGGTTATAGGAGGCTCCGCCGGAGCCAAAATGCACGGACTATGTTGTCTATAAACAGGATACTCCTAACGGAGTAGTCCTAAAAACAGATAATCGGTTCCAGAGGAACCTCCTGTTTATAGAAAAAACAAAAAAAAGAGCTCGGCTCCAAAGGAGCCTCCTTAATTTAGATAGGTTTTGGAGCGCAAATTTCCGGAATAATTTTAATGCATCTGCCATAAATTATTGAACCTTGCTGCTGTATTTATTAAACAGGGTTTTTGCTACATCAACAGAATTGCCGGTAACTACACTGGCATATTTATCGTGATTGTTTACCCATTGCCATTCCCAGTCTTTTACTTTGTTTTCAAAGGCATTGCTATCAAAAGGAGTGTTGTTTATCATCGATTGATTTAATCCAGCAAAAAACATTTCCCAGCGTGGTTTATAAAAACCTTTTATCAGGCCGTTCCACTGGCGATTGGAATATTCATGCAGCGGGTTGTCTCTGCCGCCCCAAAGGGTTATTAAATCGCGGGCGTTAAATTCATACAGATCACTTTCTTGTGGTGTAATGCCATTCGAGCGGGCATCGCTGATCCATTTGCCCAATAAAAAATCCTGGCGGGTGCCCAGCAACTGGTCCATATCATCCATTAGTTGCAAAAAATCGGTGCTGTATTGCTTAAAGGCTACAGTATCTTTTGAATTATAAGCTTTGATGATTTTAGGCTGAAGCGTATTGGCATAGTTGGCCAGTACCTGACGGGTAACATCAACCACGTCGTATTGAAAACCATCGCTTTCCTTTAAATCATCTGCCGCGGCAATAAACAGACTCCAGGCCTGAGCCAGTTTTTTAGGATCATAATTCATTACAGTATCTACCCGCCAATCGCTGCCCGCGTTTAAAGCGGGTCTGCCGCAAATAATGGAGCATGGACCGCCCCGATGTGGAGTAGCGCCGTAAACACTGTTTAACAATAGGCCCCAGGCATCATTAATCTGGGTATTGCTTTTTCCGTATCTTCTTTCGGCATAATCTTTCAGCCAATCTTTAGTATCTATATTATTATTGCGCCAAACGTTGCTCAGCATTAACTCATATAAGGCAGGGTTTTGTTCAATGGCTTCGGGAGTGAGGCCAATGCCCACCATATTTTTTGAGCCATTCAAAGCCTTTAAAGGCTCATTGGTTACCAATACCATGCGGCCATCCATGCTCACATTACCACCAAAGTTTTGCAACATGTTCCATATCCAGGGTTTGCCATAGTAAGCATCTGTTTGAGTATAAACGGGATGTTCTTCGGTATATAAATCCAGTACTATTAGCTGATTGTTAGGTACTGCATTTAGTAAGGCTTTGATTTGTTTTTCGTGCCAGAAGTTGCTTGCATTATAAAATAGCCAGCCCTGCATTACCCAAACCGCTTTAGGATCAGCAGCAGTCATTGACTGAAATATTTTTTTGCTTACGCCGCTTAAAAAAGTTGAATCGTTGGTTGGCGGTGTATTTTCATTAAAGGTATCTGACGAGTACAGGTGATCTGTCCCGTATTCCTTTGTCTGTGCTTCAATAAATTTTTTACCTATTTGGGCAAACATTGGGTCCGATGGATCGAGCAGATAAACATCATTAAAACCTTGCCCCCAGTTGGTTTTTTTAAGTTTGGCATTGGGGAATTTATCTTTAAACGATGGAGGCACATGCCCGGTAAATGCTGGTAAAACTGGCGTCATGCCTAAAGCACGTTCCCGTTGCAGTATCATTTTTTGCAAATCCTTGTGGCTATCAATCCAGTGCTGCGGCAGCGGGCCGCCCCAGCCATCCAAATTGCCCATCCATAACCATGAAAAATAAGCAGGGCCACTGAAAAAGCTATCCAGATCAGCATTGGTAAATCCCATGTTTTGATATACATCCCGCCAAATGGCTTCCTCGCCGGTAAGTGCAAGCGGCATGTTAATGCCATTAAGGGCCATCCAATCTATTTCTTTTTGCCAGCGGTCCCAGTTCCACCAGGCCATGCTGTAATTAAAGGTGCAGTAATTAAGGTAATAACGATAATTATATGGAGTAGTATGTGTTATTTTCTCCTTTATTACTGGTAACACAGCCGGCAGGTGCATGTTGTTGCCATTCCAGCCAAAATCATTACGGCACCAGTTTTTTAAATAATAGCCTAATGCTGAAGCAACAGAAAGTGCTTTGTTGCCGCCGAGAATAATTTTGCCGTTTTTGCTTTCCAGCTCAAAAACATCTTTGCCATTTTCAGCTGGAATTTCATTTACAACAAACCTATCAGCTATTGCGGGAACTACCCGCTTAATAAGCGCTTCGGCGGCAGGTTTGTCTAGCTGTGCAAATGCAGTAAAATGGAATATAGAAAGCGCAAAAAGCAATAATAGTTTAAAGGGTTTCATAGTATCCGGTTTTTGTGGAGTTGGAATTTTGGCAGATAATTACAGGTGAAATTGATTTTATAAACTTATAAAATTCTTGTAATTCCCACAATCCCCAAAACCGGAATAGATTTACTGGCCCTTTGTTTTCCAGTACATATAAGCAATAGCGCCTACAACCATTATAGCCAGCACAACTAGCCCTGTTTTGCTGTTACGTTTGTCCTGGCGCATTAGCCATACTAAAAATATAATAAACGGTATTACAAAAACCGCATAGAAAATAAGAGAGGGAAAGTTCATTTCTTTAGTAGTAAGTAATTATTGACCAACAGGCCATAACTTATTTATAAATTATGTTTCCATGGACTATGGTCCATGGTCTATCGACTATAAAGGCATTCTTGCCAGCGGAGCTACATCCTGGTTGGTAAATTCGCCCTTTAAAAATTTATAGTAACCGGCAATAGCTATCATAGCAGCATTATCGGTACAATATTCCAGTTTGGGTATAAAGCTTCGCCAGTTATTTTTTTCGCACAACGCCTGCAAGCCTTGTCTCAAACCGGTATTGGCAGATACGCCTCCGGCCAGGGCAATATCCTTTATCCCGTATTCTTTGGCAGCCTTGCTCAGTTTGTTGAGCAGAATAGTGGCAATCCGTTTTTCAACTGATGCGCAAATATCGTTTAAATTTTGCGCAACAAAATCGGGGTTAAGGGCTACGTTATCTCTTATAAAATAAAGTATGGCGGTTTTTAATCCGCTAAAGCTAAAATCAAATCCGGGTATTTGCGGTTCGGGGAATTGGTATTTATCCGGATTACCTAAACGGGCATATTTATCAATTAAAGGTCCGCCGGGATAGGGCAGGCCCAATATTTTACTGGTTTTGTCCATTGCTTCGCCAGCAGCATCATCCAGCGTTTGGCCTATAACTTCCATATCAAAATAATCTTTCACCAAAACTATTTGCGTATGCCCGCCCGATACGGTAAGGCATAAAAATGGAAATTGCGGCTTGTTATCGCCAATAAAATGTGCCAGTACATGCGCCTGCATGTGGTTAATATCAATAAGCGGAATGTTTTTTGCCAGTGCAAAAGCTTTGGCAAATGATACCCCAACAAGTAATGAACCTAAAAGTCCGGGCCCGCGTGTAAATGCTACTGCATCAACGTCATTTTTGTTTACTTTTGCCACCAGCAAAGCTTGTTGTACAGCAGGGACAATATTTTGTTGATGAACCCTTGAGGCCAGCTCAGGAACAACGCCTCCATAGGCTTCGTGTATGGTTTGATTGGCAATAACATTGCTCAATATCACGCCATCAACACAAACAGATGCAGACGTTTCATCACATGAAGATTCGATTCCTAATATTACCGGCAACTTTTGAATTAATTAAAGTATTTAGTTATTAATTATTGACGTTTATTATTAAACCCTATCGTTATAAAAACTGTTTAATCATTCATTAAGTCAATAATTCAGTAACCCAATTAAACTGCAAAGTTATTAAAAAACTACTCAAAATAGCGTTAAGTATTGTATTGGTTATTTTATTGGTATTTAGCATCATATTGTTAATATTCCAGTACAAGCCGGTACAAACCTGGGCAGCCAAAAAAGCTGCTGGCTATTTATCTGAAAAACTGCATACGGAGATAGCTATTAAGGGTTTGTATATCAAGCCTTTCTCTGCTGTGGTGCTGGAGGGTTTTTATGTGCTGGATAAACAAAAAGATACGCTGTTAAGCACACCAAAGCTGACTGTAAACTTAAACGAGCTATCGGTTTTCAATATATCAGATCACAGAACTATTGATTTTAAGCTCATTCAGCTGGATAATGGTTCGGCATATCTTAAAAAATTGAACGATACTACCTCCAATCTGGATTTCATTATCAACTATTTCAGCTCGCCTGATACCAGCAAAACCAAAAGCAAGCCATGGAAAGTAATATTTGAAAAAGTAGCTATCAATAATTTTCATTTTCGCTACAAAAACAAGCTGGTCGACACTTTAATAAAAGGGGTGAATTTTGATGACATTGATATTAAGAATTTCAGTGCTGTTATAAAAAATATGGATCTGGTACATCACCTTTTTAAAGGCGATGTGAGCAATTTAACGCTGCGCGAAAAGAGTGGTTTTTATTTGAAAAAATTTGATGCTAAAGCAACGGTTGATACCAACCAAATACTGGCGCAAAATCTTTATATTTTAACAAACCACTCCAGTATCAGGAACTATTTCCGGATGAAATTTAAGTCGTTTGATGACGTTGGCTCGCACATTAACGACCGGGTTTATATGGATGGTGATTTTCACAATTCGCAGATATCATCAACCGATATTTCATTTTTTACCGATGGTTTGGATCATGTGAAATTTGATTTGGGTGTTGATGGGCGTATTAAGGGATATGTAAATAATCTGAGTGCAAAAAACCTGCTGATTACCGGCGGGAAAGCGACTTATGTTAAAGGCGATTTTAAGTTGAGGGGATTGCCCGATTGGGATAACACTTTCCTGGAGTTGAATTTTGATGAAATAGCCACCAATAAAGCCGATATGGATTACCTGTATGGCAGATTTACGGATACGCGCAATGCAAAGGTGCCGGATATTATTTCAAAATTTGGGAATGTTAATTTTACCGGCCGCTTTACCGGATTGCAAAATGATTTTGTAGCCTATGGTACTTTTAAAACAAAGCTGGGCCGTTTTGATTCAGATATCAACCTTAAAATTGATAAAAAAGGCGTGCCATCATATAGCGGTAAGCTAACTACTTATGCTTTTGACATTGGCAACCTGCTTGACCAGCAAAGCCTTGGACGTGCTACCTTAACCGCAAATATTAAAGGTAGCGGCGACAACGCGAAGAATATTAACGAGAATTTAGACGCGCAGATACAGGCATTTGAATTTAATGGGTACAATTATCAAAATCTTACGGTAAATGGCAACTTCAATAAAAAGGTGGCTGATGCCAAAATAACCATCAACGACAAAAACGTTAAGCTCGATTTAAACGGGCATGTTGATCTGAATCCCACATTGCCAATTTATAATATAACAGCTAATGTTGCCGATGCCAGGCTCCATACCTTAAAATTGGTTGACGACACCGTTACCGTTACCTCGCAAATAAAAACAAATATATCAGGCAGCGATCTAAGCAATATTACCGGTAGTATTGAACTGAAAAAGATAAGAATAATTGATCCGAGGCATAATTATGTTGTGGATTCTGTTTTGGTAAATTCAAGCGGGTCCGGGCATGAAAAGGAGCTCTCGCTTAAATCTGACATTGCCGATGGTACTATAAAAGGAAATTATGACCTGGCAACTTTGCCATCATATTTTAAAACGGTAATTAAAAAATATATTCCTTCGTTAAAAACTCAAATTTTTAAGCCAAGCCCCGAAAATTTTACGCTTAACCTGACCCTAAAAAATACCGACCCGGTGTTTGCCCTGTTTATGCCAGATTTGAAAATACCGGATCAGGGCGTAATTGTCGGTCAGTTTAATTCTGAAAGTAAAATAGCCACCGTAAACGCGTACATCAAGACCATAAAATTGGGCAAAATAGTTTTCCATGATTTTATTATTGATGAAAATACCAATGATAACTACCTGGGGCTAAACTTGTCGTTAAGCAAAATTGATATAACGGATAGCCTGGTTATTAAAAATATTACTGTCAGTAATTTGCTTAATAAGGATAGTTTAAATTTTAACATTAAGTTATCAGACATGAACGCCGTGAACCAACTCGATCTTTACGGATTGGTTAATTTTGGTCGCGATACTTCGGTTAAGATGCAATTATTGCCATCAGAAATTATCCTCGAACATGAATACTGGCGTTTACGGGAAAATGTGAAAATCGGATTCCACGATGGGAAAACGGAAGTATCGGGTTTCGAATTGTCCAACGGCAATCAAAAGGTAAAGATAGATGGTATTATTTCTGATAATCCCGAGGATGTATTGAAGCTATCGTTTGATAAGTTCAGCATGGCTACTTTTAATCAGCTTACGCGTACCGCAGGCATTAAATTAAAAGGTACCCTTAACGGAGATGTTAAGTTTACGTCGATTATAAATTCGCCGGGTGTGGATGCTAATTTGGGTATTGATTCGCTGGTTATGAATAAAACATTGGTAGGTGATGTTAAGCTTCAGTCAGTCCTGGGTTCAGACCGAACACAAGCTAGCGTGAAAATGAATATCAATAATCAGGGGCTGGAAACCATGAATGTTGACGGGATATACCATATAGGAAAAAATGTGGAGGATAACCTTGATTTTAACGTGAAGATGGATAAAACGGAAGCCATTATTTTTGAACCTTTTATCAGGGATCTGGTATCGGATATTAAAGGAACCGTTTCAACGGATCTTAAATTAAGCGGGCCGCCATCCAAACCAAAACTGAACGGGAAGGTAATGTTGAATAATACTGGTGTTACAGTGATTTATTTGAAAACGCCATTCATCGTATCAGACACGCTGGATGTTGAAAACAGTGTGATAAAAATTAACAAGATGGTGCTGAGGGATAATAAAAAAGGCACCGGCATTGTTAACGGAACAGTGGATATGAGCGACCCTTCAAACCCGGATATTGAAGCTGTACTTGATGCCAAAAACCTGCTGGCACTAAATACAACGTTTAAGGATAATCACGTGTATTTCGGAACAGCTTACGGAACGGGCCGCTTCAGTTTCAATGGCCCTGTTGATAACATGAAAATTGATATTAAAGCCAAAACGGAAGCGGGTACCATATTTAACATCCCTTTAAATACCTCCTTAACCGCCGGCGAATACGATTTTATAAAATTTGTTAGCCACAATGATACTACCAAGCAAAAGCCATCGCTCGACAGAGCGTTTAACGGCGTTACCCTGAATTTTGATTTGACGGTAGATGAAAAGACGGTAGTGAAAATTACAACTGATTATGGCGTGCTGGAAGGCAGTGGGCAGGCAAAGGACCTAAAACTGAACATTAACAGCTTAGGTGATTTTGAAATGTTTGGCGACTTTTTAATTACTTCGGGGAAATTTGAGTTTACTGCAAAAAACTTTATCAGCAAAAACTTTACCGTTAACCAGGGCGGCACTATCCGCTGGACAGGCAATCCATCTAATGCCAGTATTAACCTGAATGCTATTTACGAAGTGCGGACGGATATTTCGCCATTATACCAGGCTGCGGGTTCACAATCGCCCAAGGGCCATTCTCTGGAGCTGGTGCAGGCCGAACTGATACTGACCAAAACACTGTTGCAGCCGGATATCAATTTCGATTTTAATTTCCCGCTCGACCCATCGATAAAGGACGACTTGAGTAATTATCTGGCTGATAATAACAACCGCAGCCAGCAGGCATTAAGTATTATTGTAAGGCGTAATTTTTCGAACGGTGCCAACAGTAACTTGACCAATCAGGTGGTAAACACGGTGGGCGAGGTAATAAGCGAGTTTACCTTTAATAAATTAAACAGCTTTATTTCGCAATCAAACATTAAAGGGTTTGACCTTAACATACGCTCATTTAACGACTTTAGCGCAACCTACAGGGTGAAAGACAGATTGATATTTACAGGCAGCTTATTTAATACGGAATCGGGCAGTAATGACCTTTTTCAGAACAGCGGGGGCACCCTGTTTAACTCCAACTTTAACCAGCTGACGAAAGATTTTGAAGCGCAATATCTGATTCAAAAGGACGGTAACTTAAGCGCGCGGTATTCATACCGGGTATTGAACAGCACGACGTTGAACACCTTGTACGATCAGCTGAGTGTGCAGTACGTAAACGGTATAGGTTTAGTATACCAGCGCGATTTTGACACGTTTGATGAGTTTTTTAAAACCATATTCAGAAAACAAAAGAAAAAACAACCGATAAAACCCAGCCCCATACCAACGCCGGGCGCTCTAAATACCACCAATGATATTAAACCGGTTGACGATGATCAATGATCAAGCATTATAGCGTGATCCATTTTGTCTCTTTTGGTTCTTAAATAAGCTTCGTTGTGTTTGTTTGGTGCAATTTCAATTGGAACATTTTCAACTACTTCCAGGCCGTAGCCAATAAGACCAGCTCTTTTTGTAGGATTGTTGGTCATTAAACGCATTTTTGAAATACCCAGGTTGCGCAATATCTGTGCTCCAACGCCATAGTCGCGCTGATCCATTTTGAAGCCCAGTTCAAGGTTGGCCTCAACCGTATCCATGCCATTTTCCTGCAGGTGATAAGCCTTGAGTTTGTTGATAAGGCCAATACCGCGGCCCTCCTGATTCATGTACACAACAACACCCTTACCTTCGCGGTTTATCATTTCCATCGCCTTGTGCAATTGCGGGCCGCAATCACAACGGCATGATCCAAATATATCGCCGGTCACGCATGAGCTATGCACACGTACCAATACTGGTTCGCCTGGTTCCCAACTGCCTTTTACAAGCGCCAAATGATGATCGCCATTGTCAACTTGTGTATAGGCAATCATGTCAAAGTCGCCCCATTGGGTTGGCATTTTTACAGAAACGTCTTTATGTACTAAAGTCTCGGTAGCCAAACGGTATGCAATGAGGTCTTTTATGGAGATAATTTTCAAATCAAACTCTTTGGCAATTTCTAAAAGATCGGGCAGGCGGGCCATTTCACCATCCTCCTTAATAATTTCACATATTACACCGGCAGGCTCAAATCCCGCCATTACGGCCAGGTCAATAGCTGCCTCGGTATGCCCCGTACGACGCAATACACCGCCGTCTTTGGCTATTAAAGGAAATATATGACCGGGTCTTCCCAAGGCTTCGGGTTTGGTTGCCGGATCGATGAGTGCAAGTGTAGTTCTTGATCTATCTGATGCCGAAATGCCGGTGGTACATCCCGCCAGCAAATCAACAGAAACGGTAAAGTTGGTTTCGTGCGAGGTAGTATTATGGCTAACCATAGGCTCCAGCTCCAGCTCTTTGGCACGTTTTTGTGTAATAGGCGCGCAAACTAATCCGCGGCCATTGCGAATCATAAAATTTATTGTTTCGGGTGTAGCATTACGGGCGGCAGTTAAAAAGTCGCCTTCATTTTCGCGATCTTCATCATCAACTACTATAATGGTTTTTCCGTTTTTTATAGCTTCTATTGCTTCTTCAATTGTATTTAGCATGCTTAAGGCATTTAACACACCCTGTTATATACGGGTATATTTAGTTTATTTATACAAAAATAAGCGTTAGCGACATTAATCGGGTCTTCGCTTTGTAAATATGTACTGATTTGCAGGGCCATTAGTTGCCCGCGGGGTTAATTAATTTTATTGGCGCAAAAAACCGAGGTTAAATCAGGCGGTGGCTTTTCGTTTAAATAGTTTATTGAAAAAACGCTTATATATTTCCATGTCGAACAGTACAGAGTCTGTAGCGGCTTTATACGACAGGAAAAAACCGATTGGCGTTATAATAAAGATAGCCACCCATGAACCAATTATTGGAGAAAGGTCGCCGTCTTTGGCGGATTTTTCTCCAATGGTTGATATAATGTAATAGATAAGAAAAAATATCACCGAAACCACAACTGGCAGGCCAAGTCCTCCTTTACGGATGATGGCACCTAAAGGTGCACCTATCAAAAACAACGCAATGCAGGCTGCAGATAAAGTAAATTTTTTCTGATACTCCAATATTGCCCTGCGGATATTATTGGTAAGGTCTTTACTTCTCTCGGATCGGTTTTTAATAAGATCCTGTATCGAACGAGCCTCGCTAGAAGCATTTTGCACCGCACTTATTTGTTGGTTAACCTTCAATCCTTCTAAAGGCTGACCGTTTGAAGCAATAGTATGTTTTACGGCATCAGACTTTGCCGGGATATAAAAATATTTTACGTAGCTGCTTATCAATTTAAAATTTACCTGTAGCGTGCTATCCTCCTGCCGGCGATTAACATTTTCGGTCTCTTTTAGCTGCTTTAAATTCATCATCTGCAGGGCCCCCCTAAACTCATTTTCATCTGTACGATGCAACTTCATGCCCGAAATATCAAAGCGCTGCTCCGTTTCTTTAAAACGGCGGCGTATTAAACGCTGGCGCATATTATAATTTGAATTTCCGGGCGTTTCAGAATAGCTGACGCCATCCTGGAGCTTCAAAACTAAAAATTGCCCGCTGGGTGTACGATACATTTTACCCTCTTTGGCCAGGAGAACATCAGTATTGTTTTGCTGGGCATTTTTGGTATAAATCATAATGTCGTGCAGGGTTTGCCCATCTGCATCTTTTCTTTTTACGCGGATAGCATAGCCTGGAAAGCTACTGCTGAATACCCCTTCGGGCAAAAAATTGGCTGATTTTTGCTGCCGGGCATCGTATAAAAGCGAATAATATTTCAGATTGGCAATCGGCAGCATATAATCGGAAAATAAAAACGCTACAATACTTAGCAGCGAAATTACAACCAGCATAGGCATCATAGCCCTGCGCAATGATATGCCAGCCGATTTTATGGCAACCAACTCATAGTTTTCACCAAGGCTTCCGTAGGTCATAATACACGAAAGCAATACCGATAAAGGCAAAGCCATTTGCACATTGGTAGCTGATGCGTACATCATCAACTCCAGGATAACATACCATTCAAAACCTTTGCCTATTAAATCATCGATGTATTTAAATAAAAATAGCATCAACAAAACAAACATTACAATTAGAAAGGTAACTAAAAACGGTCTTATGAAAGCTTTAAGTAATAAGAGATGTATTTTTTTCATTTAAAACGCCCTGTTTGTACCATTGGCCAGCCATTATGCAATGGGTTATGTACGCTGTATTGACAGCAATAACGGTACATCATATGTTTACCGTACAAAAATAGGTATAATTAAATGTTTTTAAGCTCCCAAAACGCTAATCAGGTACTCAACCTGGTTATTCCAGATCAGTTTGCGTTCGCTTATGGCATCTTCTGCGGCAAAATCGGTTATAGCTAAAGCCACATCATTTGTGAGCTCATCCTGAAGAATCTCCATTTCAAAAAAGTATTGCGGTTCATCATCAACCCATTTGAACCTTACCAGTTTGTTTTCTTTTTGCAATAGCAGTTTGGCTTTTTGCTGCTCGCCATCCCAGGTAAAAGTGTAAAGCTGGTCTTTAATATTCACATCATCAGCAAACCATTGAGTAAGCCCGTTAGGCTCATTTAAAAAGCCGTACAATATCCGTGGAGACGATTTTATTTCATATTCAATAGTAAATTTCTTCTTTTCAGACATGTGCGTTTATAATTGAAAACCAGTAAAAGATGTAAATGTTAACATTTTTTCTAAAGAAAACGAATTTATCCTATATTTGCAAACCTTTTTAAAACGGGGTTGGCTTTAATTAACCGAAAGGCGAAATTTAAATAATTAAAGCATTATCGTTTTAATAAAATAAAACCCGGCGGGGTAGCTCAGATGGTTAGAGCGTAGGATTCATAACCCTAAGGTCGGCAGTTCGATCCTGCTCCCCGCTACCAAACACGCAAAATTGGAATACTCTAGCTGCAAAGTGGGTATTCCAATTTTTGTTTTAGTCATAACCTGCTTTAAATAAGCCAAATACAAAAACACGAAATTAATTCTTGAAGTTCGACATTGATCGGTTTTGCGGTTATATGATATTCCGTCGGGGAAGAGCAAATGTTGCAGTCTTTGCTTGATGTTGTAATCGGCAGAAAGCCACTTTTTAGGCAGATTTATAGCGAAATCAATAGCATGTTGAACGCAATCATCAAGGTTCGACATTTCCAGTGTTGCTTTATTCAGCTCTGTTTCTAGTACTTCCTTTTCTTCGTTGTACTTTGCCATGTACTTGTAATAAAGCTCGCTTGGTATTTCTTCATCCATCAGCCGTTCTTCCAGTCGGAGTATTTTTTTATTGAGCTCCGCATGCTTTTCCTGCAACACAGCTCGTTCGTCCATATATCCTTTTGAATACTGGTTAAAGGTGGCAACAGCCTGCTGCTTGATGAGATTAAGCGCATCGTTCGGGAAGTCAAGCGCAAACCATTCCAGTATCTCGGCAAAGCGCTGATTAAGGATATTGGCGTTACGATTGTTTTTACATGATGAACATTTGTAGTAATGGATATTTTTTTTCTTTACGATATACCCGCGAAGAAATTGATTGCAATTATCACAGCGCAAGAATCGTTTTAACGGTATGGCTTCGTTTTCTTCCTTGATGGTATAGCCATGAGTATTTTGTTCCAAAATGCCATTTACTTTTAAAAACAACTCTTTGCTTATTAATCCCTCATGATTGCCCGGTATGATTTCGCCATCCAGCATTCTATGAGAGATCAGGCCGCAATAGAACGGATTGCGGAGGATATCAGCAACGCGTTGATGGCAGAGGGTAATACCGTTTCGTGCAAGCCGGACACGGATTGCTTCGCACGTTAGATTTTCCTCTGCTTTCCATTCAAAAGCCTTGCGCAATATCTTGCCGCGTTCGTTGATGACGATCGTTCGTTTGCCGTTGACGTTTACACTATCATAGCCCAATGCTGGCTTGGTGGGCCAATTTCCCTGCAATAGCATCTCGCGAATTCCTGCATTGCACTTGGCCTTACGAAGGTCATTATCAAATTGATTGAAAATCATGAGAATGCGCTGTTGCATCACACCGGATGGCGTGCTGGTATCAATCATTTGGGTAACAGATACTACCTCCACGCCTAGCTTACGGAGCGCCGTACTTAACCAAATGGCATTTTCATTTCTACTGAATCTTTCTAATGAATAAACCAAAATAAAGGATACGCGGTCTTTGGATTTTTTTACAAAATCGATCATGGCTTTGAATTCTGTTCGCTCGTCTGTTGCAGCGCTTTCGTTCGTTTGTCCGAAATTTTTTAGAATGGTCAAACCATATCGTTCTGCATATTGCATGCAGGCTTTGCGCTGCGTTTCCAGACTGGTATTTTCTGTCTGTGAGGCGGACGATACTCTCGTGTATACAACACAGCTGCTGCCTTTAGAAACACTTGTCTTTTCGCCTTTCCCAAAGGCCTTAAATACGCTTAATTCAGTCATAAAATAAAGATTTTCAGTTCGTTATTATGCCTTTAAGATACGAAAAAACATTCTATTTACCTACGATTTGCCGGGATTTTTGATAATAATCATAGGTTATTTTTGTAAATAGTTTGAGCGTTTCAATCACTTCTTCCGCTTCCTGATCAGTCATATTGGAAAATAATGGACATGCTTTCACTTCCTCGATTGTCAGGTCGTGGCTGCGTGAATAGTCTATGTCTTTATCTCGTTTCATTGATAACTATCGCTCCAAATCAAATCCGTATTTTTTTAAGTCCTCAATCCCTGTTCTTCGTGCAAGGTCTAAGATTCTTACCTCAATTTCATTTACTTGAGCTTCGTCTAATATTTCCATTGCCTGTACATTTTTAATTGCTTCCTCCAATTCATTTATTTCATTTTCAATTGAAACCTGCTTTGGGCTACCCTTTTTTGCTGTTAATGCCTGGACACCTTGTAATTCTATTTGCTCTAATCTGTTGAACGTTTTTTCAGGCTTTTCCCCTCTGATTTCACTCATATCCCGTAGGGATTGTATTTCTTTATTCGTCAGTCCGCTGTCGCGTATTTCGTCTGGCAATACATCATCTTTACCATATTCAGCCTGTTCCCATGCCTTGGCTTCTTCATAATCATCGAATTCAATTCCTGCCCGTTCTTGCATTTCCATAATGTATTCAAATTCTCGTCGCATCCGTTCTTCATCTTCGCCTATATCTGCTTCCTGTGGCGACTCATACAATCCAAAATCACCATGCCCGTCTGAATAGGCGGCCAAAAAGGCATCTACAAACTCTTGTGCATTGGCAATAGGCATTGCAGTTGCGCCATCAGGGTGTATCACGTTCATTTGTGTGTGCATGGGTATTTCTGATAAGGGAGTGTTTACATCATTTGTATCAAAATCAGCGACCCTACTATGGATTCGTTCATAGTTAGCGTTACGAATTGCCCAAATTTCTTCCAATGCTTTCTGTTCATCCTGTTGTTTTGGGTTGTGGTCTTTTTCCTCGGGTGTATTGTCTGTGTTCATAATGATGTATGGTTAGTATGGTTTTGAATGTAGTGTAGTAATAGCATTTCCGCTTGGGTTAATAGGTTTGTGAGGTCAGTTAAGCTATGGGTGCGTTTTATTGCGCCAATAGATGCCATACTTACCAATTGCAGTACTTGCAGCAGTTGTTCCTTATGCGGAATGAATTGTTCTGATCCTGTTGCTGCAAGGATGATATTGCGTGCATATGCGGTACGTGATAGCTCCGATTCTAAAGCCTTGCGGTTGATGGCTGTAAATTGTTTCAAAGTAAATTCTATCCGCAGTTCCTTTCGCGGCCTCTTAGTTTGCTTCCATTGCTTTTTATATTGTCTCCGGTATTGGTGCTTTGCATAGGCTATCTGCTCCGGCGTGCCGTTAAGGACACCGGTTTCTGACAGATAGGTATACAAAGCTTTGCTCCGGATTTTCATTACAATTTTATTAGCGGTATCGGGCCATCAGGAATATGTTGCTTGAATTCCATCGGTGGAATTTTCGCATACCGTCCGTACCATAGTGAGCGATAATACGGGGAGGATTTTGCCAGAATGAGCGGGTGGTTTCCCAATAAAATGAGGCTGCGATTTTCCGGCAGCATACGGATAGCATCCGATGCTATCAGCGGCACTGTCCGTTCTACTCCTTGATCGTCCTTATAAATGCGTTTCCCGCCGAGTGTTTCCACTTCCCGTAACTCATCTAGCGAAGTTTGGCCCGTCAGCCAAATTTTACATCTACAGTTGCTTTTGATTGTCTCTGCGTCAGTTTTATAAAATGACTTTAATTGAGAATGCGATTGTACCGTAATGAGTGCTCCAATTTTCGCCTTACGGGCCGTACTGACAGCCTGGGCAAGTATGGGGATGTACAATGAGCTGCCGCACTCTTCCAATATCAAGTAAATGGGTAAATCGCTTTTTTGCGGTAGCTTTTCAAGCGCGTAGGCATAAAATTGCTCGAAAAAAATGCTATTGAGTACAGAGATATACCGCTGGTCGCCAATGGCGTTATTCAAAAAGATGACGCTTGGCACTTTCCGTAATCGTTCAAAGTCGATAGTATCAAAGGCTGTTGTCCTGATTATCTCGGGGTCATCGAAACTTTGAAGTGCACTTTTGACAGAATAGATCACATTGGAAAGCGTCTTTTCGGGCATGCTAATGGTTTCTTTATAGGCGTTGATAAGCTTTTCGTCGTGTGTTTTTGCAACAAGCGTATCAACTTTCTTGCTGTCGATGGTAAAGAGTTGCAGGAGATGGATAAGATTTGCCAGGTTGTGGTATTCGCTGGGCTGGTAGAGCAATACGCGTATCAAAACAGTCGTCAGGCTGACAGAAGCCAGCTTCCAAAATACGTCTCCACTGCCTTTATCAAGCGTGGTGGATATAAGGAGATCGGCCAATTTATTGACATCGTTTGCTTTTTTGATGCGGGAAAATGGGTTATAAGCAGCAGATTTTGTGCTGTCCGAAAAGCTGATGGAATACACTTCCGGGAAATGCTTTTGCAAATAGCCGCTGGCGTAGAGCCACAACTCGCCCTGGGGATCGTTGACGAGTAAACTGCAATTTTTTAGCGAATACAGTTGTTTTAACAGGAACCGGCTGGTTTTGCCACTGCCTGACGGCCCGCTGAGCAATATCGATTCAAAACTTTGTCGGCGGCTGAGCTTGCGATATCGGCTCACCACAAAGCCCTTGTTCCAATACGAGGTAATGAGCCGGACGTTTCCGAATTCTGCCTGTAACGGGTTGTAATTGTTAAAGAAGAACAATGGTTTTCTCATGACTGGTCAGTTAAATGGTTTTTTGGCTTGCAGGACGATGTCCAGCGCCATTTTGAGTGCAAACTCTGCCACTGCCAAAATGCAGTAGCAGAGGAACTTTAAGAATTGTAGAATAACTTTCATGGCATGAATTGTTTATCAAGATGTACCGTGGCACCGTGCTTTTCAAATACGGTTTTGAAAAAGCCTGCGACGTTCATAAAGGAAGCATTGTCGGCATAACTTGTCGGATCGTATAAGAACCACATATCCACACCAGTGAGATTTACAAGCGGCTCATCACGCTCAAACTGCTGCGCTATGGTGTCGGGATGCACTTTCAGTACCCGCAACGTGGCGGGGTCATAAAAGCTCACGGTTGAATGCTCAAGCATATTTGATAGCACCAATAAGTATTTATGCGCAGCGGATAAACGGGATAGATAATTGGCCTGCGTTGCCACTGTTCGGTAAATAACGGAATGTTGGCACGTTCCGGCAGCTTTCATACTATCCAATGACCGTTGCACCGTGGCAATAAATCGCTGCACCTGGGCGGCCCGAATGGTGGCATTGCCATTAAAAAAGCTCTCGCTATCCAATGTCAGCGCCACAGTGGAATTTATATCCATGTCAGAGATATACCCGATGCGGATTTGCAGTCCCATTGCCGGATTGGCACGTAACCCGATGCCGGAAACAATTGATTGCGCAGTCGGGCAGATGGTGACCGGGTCTGTCCGGTCAATCAGTATGGACACACAGGTATTGAAAGCGGGTGATGGTGTGTCGCATGAAGCGGCACACAAACCCCAAAAGGCAAAGATATAAGCTAATGATTTCATAATTACAGTTGGTTAATGGTATGGAAATTTGTTTTGAACGTATAAGGGTACGGCTCATCAAATGACATCGGGCGCCCGCCATCAGGTCGGCTATTTTGGTTGTATTTTCGCCACAAAGCGTATCCCGCATGGGCATGGGAAATAATGAGCCGTTCGATCATGCTCCCTCGTTCCAGTTTTTCGGTGTTATTTTTCCGAATGATGGCATGTTCCTGTTTTATGGCAGCCTTTTCGGCGGACAAACGCTTGTACGCATCGTCGTTCTCGCGCTTTTCTTTTAATGCACGGTCATATTCGTGTTTTTGTTCGCGCTGTTCTTTGGTGGGGAATGCCAAATGTTTTAGAATTACCGCTACCGAGAAGAACAGCACACTCAGCAATACAAACAATACGGGTGATATGTGGCTGTTATGCACGCCATTATCGTTTAACTGCTGTTCAAAATGTTGGGCGCGGTGCACGGCCATTAAGGAAAATACAATTGTTACAAATGCCATGATGCCGCATCCGATCAGTTGTCGTTGGAGTACCGTCTTGCCTTTTTGTACGAGTGGCTCGAAATAATAGGACAGTATCGATAATGCGCCGGCAAAAATTATCCCAGCCCATAGAGAGACAAGGAAACTTAATCCGAGTGCTTCCCACACCGGCATCGACAACAGTCCATCAAATTGCATGATGAAGATCACCATTACCCAAACCAGTACGATACGCAGATCGCTGTATGGCGAATGGGTGCATTTTAGTGCGGCATTGGTTGCAATCTGTCGCTGCTGCACCTCATAAAGCTGGTTTTCCAATTCTAGCACCCGTGCATCGGTCTGTGATTTGTGTTCCGTCACCGCGTCGCAGATGCTTTTAAAGAGGATGTCCTTGCCGTTATCATCGACCAACTGTTGAAATGCCAAGTGATGCTCCTCGAAATAGCCGTTGAGCCGCTTGCTGTTCAGCGGGGGCAGGTTCTTTCCTCCTCGGTTTTGCGCATCTATTTTAATGTGCTCCTTGATTTGTTCGAGTGTTTGTTCAAGTTGCGCGTCCCGGACAGCCTTGCTATCGGGACGCATGATATTACTGTTCATGTTGTTTGGTTTTATCGTTATTCAATTGGGTTGGTTGACTGGCTGAAGCCACAAGCTTGTCATTGAAGTACAGCTTAAAGGGCAAATCGTGTTCCGGCAGGCCCTCGCTTTCTAGTAGTTTGAGAATACTTTCCGCTTGTTCGCGGGTGAGGTATCGTGACCTTGATCTGGTCGATGTGGGATTTTGTTTTACTGATTTTTTCATTTTCTATTGGTTTTAGTGTGCGGTGTTTGATTAATTTCAGCGAAGCGGCCTTGCAGCTTAATGGAAAATTGTTTGCGTGCGAACTTATCGTCATATTTTGCAGCTATTGAATAGAGATAACCTGTTGCTATTTTATTTTCGATTTCAACTTCTAAAGGAGAAATATTGATACTTTTTGATATTGTCATTTTCTTCGTATATTGTTGATACAAAGGCAGTGACTTTTTACAAATAGTCACTAAGGTTTAAGGAAGGTTATAACAAGGTTAAAGGAAGATTTAAGCCTAAATGAGAATCGATAAGAAAATCCTTGACTATTTGAGAGAAAAAGTGCCAGTTGCATTTCAAAAATCTACAAATATGCAGTTAGTGGTTGCAAGGGATCCTGAAAGTCCTTTTTACATAGATCTTTCGGAAGATATCGGACAGGTGCTAAAAAACGATATTATTAACAAAGGACTAAAAGTGCCAGGTGGACATACCTTCAAGAAGTTGTTTTATGAACTGAATAATCGCGAATACGATCCCCCCACAATTTATATTTTGCAGAAATATTGTCTTGCATGTTTAAATAATACCAACTATAAGCAATTCGAAGCCGTTTTCAAAGGTTGTGACCTTATTGATTTGAATTTTGAAGAAAAAGTAAAATTTCAAATACCAATCCATAAACACAGTGATTTTTATTTAGCAAAACAAGATAATGACTGTCAGTGGTACGGAATCGTTTGGGATTGGGACTGTGAGAGAGATAAATTTAAGGAAGTTAAAGATATTTTATTGAAATGTTTTACTTGGGAAAGTAGAGTGACAATAGTAATATACGGTGGGGCGGGGTGTGGTAAATCGACCTTCCTAAGGAGATTAGCAATTACCTGTATAAAGGAAAATTTAAATGTCTTATGGATAAGAGATATAGGTCATTTTTATAGCTCGGATTTAGACATAATAAGTAAAACTCCCAAAGATTATTTAGTATTTCTTGAAGATTGGGGAATTATAAATGATACCGAAATGGCTAAGTTATTTTTAAATAGAATTTTTAACATTAAAAATATAAGACTGATAATTGGAGATCGAGAAATAGCAGGAAAGGAATATAATAAATATCTATTGAGCAATAACGCTTTCAAATTAATAAATAAAGAAAATGAAAATATAATAAAAAAGGCTCTTAAAATTAATGATGAATGGGAAGAAAGCAAGATTGAAAACCTCTTATACAAAGAATTTTATAATGCGCCCATTTTTTTAAATTTATTTATTATAGCAAGAGCTTTTGACGATGATGATTTAAAAAAAACCACGGATTCGTTTTGTCGTTTTAAAGAAATTATAGAAAGTGATATTAAAAAAATTTATTTTGCTGATCCTGGCTTAGCTATAGCACTTTATTATTGGGCTTCTATGTATAGTAACCATTTTACAATGTTTATACCTTGGCATATCTTTCTTAAAGTTGCAGAGTATTATAATAAACAAGTGTCAGTAAAAATGTCCCCATTTAATAATAATGATCCTGTTTTTAAAATACTATCTTATTATATTTCTTTCGACTTATTGTCTTCGCAGGGAAGTGAAATCGAGATTTTTTATTTCAATCATGATTTGTTAGCTAAAGGATTAACACAGGTCTATCTGAATGAATGGTATTATAATGATGAAATAGAAAATGAATTTATTCAAGTTCTTAAATCGTATGGATTAAACGGAGTTTATACAGTAAATTATAAACAAACGACAGTATTTATCCCATTTTCCGATTAGTATATCATGTTATTTTTTATAAATATTTCGAGGATAATAACCTATATATAGACAATCCTGTGTAAACATGCTATAATCAAGAAAAAACAATCGTCCTCTAAAAACAATGTCATTTGGTGCTCAAAGCCTTTTTTGTGGTGTTTTGAAGCTTTTGAACACTAAATGACTAAAAATGAAACATCTAAAATTGTCTGTCAAAAACATTGATCGACTAAATTTAATTCAAACACTTCTATCTGCATCTAAGCCCCTTTCTGCGGCAGATCAGATCTTTCTTGCTAAGTTTCTTTCCCAACTTCCTTCAACACAACAACTGCTATCAGAAAAAATGCACCTAAATGCCGAGATTGGCATAAGTCTATTAACTATGCTTAAGATTAATAAAGGATTGGAAAATTGGAAGCAGCTATTTACCAATTTGCCGGGTTGGGATTATTGCCCTCACTGCTTCTTTGTCAATTATGAAGTTCCTGACTTACTTAAGAAAAAGGTAATTATTTCCGCATGGTTTGCCCCATCCTATTCGTATAACCGTTTAAAAGACCGACCCTGTGAGATTTGGTTGAAAGATGACGGTACTGCACTATTCCAACTACCCACCTTACAAGATGCAGAGCAGTATCCTGAATTGTACAACTTTAAAGGAACTTGGAAAGAAGCATACTACTTACTTATTGAAACCTTGAAAAAAGGCTGGCCAATGGAGGAGTTTCCAGATGAACTGAAACAGTTCTTAAAAAAGTAAATTAAATTACAAATCCAACCAACGCGTATGCGTTGGTTTTTTTATGCGCCTTACACTGCATATCTTTATTTATGGCAATCGTCAAAATCCTTGCGAGGCACACTAAGCATAAGCTTAAATATCAGTAGAACCAAAACTATAATTGATTTCTTGAATATATATTAAATGCTTCTACCGTGTACTATTGCTGTAATTAAAAAATTAGATATTCAAACACTTCCTCAGACCATGTACCGCGTTTTGAAAAAATAAAGCGGGTTAATTCAGCAATAAATGTATCTGAGGTCACTTTTAACTCGGCATAATGGGGGTTTTTGTATCTATCGTCATATTCAACCTGGAGTTGTTTTCTGATTTCGGAACTATTTAGTTTACCTAAAAAAATGTCATAAGCTCCAATTAAACGTGAAAAATTAAAATCATTATTGTCTAAATACACGCTAACCACTTTTTCAAAAGGGGTTAACCTAAAATGTTGTTTTATGTATTCAAATTTTTTTTCTCTTAATTTACTTGCGTTCAATATTAATAACAGTGTTCCAGCATACATCAAAATTCGGCTATGTCGTAGTTTAACATTTCGAATAGTCCATTTTTCATTGTTTTTCCAAAAATTATATTGGTAGTTGACCGCAATGCTTCTGAAATACCTTATTAGGTCGTTCATTAGGAATATTGCTTCTTTAGTCGGCTCTTTAATTACATATTCAAGATATTTGCTTAATATTTCATCTGCTATGGTGTTAAACATTTCCTCATTAAAAATTGGCTTGCTCTCCATTATCATTAATAATCGTTGAGCCAACTTATTCAAATCATCTTCCTCATTTCCTATATTGTCTATTAATTCCGATTTAGTATAGGATTTTGCAAAAACTCCGGTCTCGTTCGGTAAAACAATATTTAAGTTTGTAGCAATACCCCTAACTTTTTTAACTATAATATCGATATTAATATCTGTTTCAGGACTGCTTAGAACGACATAATCCAAATCAGACTGCTGCGATGCCTCCATTCGGCCGTAAGAGCCAGCAACAACTATACTAAAAGTTTTATCGCTGCCGAACTCCTGTTCAAAGGCTTCATTCAGAAGTGTTAACTTTTGATATGAATAATCCCAATTATCCTTAAAGTTCACATATTTTTCAAATCGGTCTGTCTTTTCTAGAAAATTCAGTATACTAGGGTATTCGATTGCCATATTAAGCTTTTGATAAGGAGTTTCTTATTAGGTTTTTTAGTACAGTAATCTCTTGTTGGGTGATAGTCTTTTCGGTATTTGGCCACGGCGGCTGTCCCCATCGTTCATCATTTTTATACCGCGGGATCAAATGCCAATGAACATGTTTTACTTTATTTGCCAACATAGCTAAATTAATCAAATCTGCTTTTAGTTCATTTTGGATAGCTCCTGATAATAGCCGAAGTTCTAAGCAATAGTCTACGTATTGATCTATTGGTATTTCTTGGATAGAAGCGTAATGATTAAACGGTATATACAATAGCCTGCCATAAAAACTTTGATTGAAATTGAGGAAAACTGACCCGTGTTCCAAATCTGTAATCCAGCTATCATTTTTTTCACTTTTCGCAATTGTACAAAACACACAATTTCTATCTACAATTGCACATTGTTGCTCATGAATTTTGGGATCAAGATTCTTTTTGGTCTGCATTTGGAGATTTATAAATTAAAATTATTAATAAATTGATAAAATGAATAAATTATTTATCAACACACTAATTGTATCATTTTATTAATTTGGCAATTATAAAGCCAATATTAAGAAATAAGGAATTCTTCACTCCCAAGCTCCACAAAAAGTAATGTCAAGTTTTCGTTTTCTTCAGGACAGAACTAAGCTTGTAGACGTTATTGATAGTGCTTTTTTATTGTTAGCCCCTTCCGTAGCTTTAGGTATGGCAATCGTCAAAATCCTCGCGCGGCACAGTCCATCCTATAGAAGCCTTATTCAGTACATTCTAAATGAGGCAAAATTGGACAAGGCGGAGGTATACACGCATAACCTGCGTTCTGATACGGTAGACGGCTATGTGCAAGAATTTATCGAAAATGAAGCCTTTCGTCAACAGTCCCGTTCCGATCAGATATATCTCTTTCACGAAATCATTTCTTTTTCTGCTTATGAGGACAACGCGATTATTACAAAGGAAATGATTGATGACCTTGTACACGAATATATCAGACTGCGAGGCGAAACAGGTGTTATCATCGGTGCCGTTCATCGGGATAAAGAGCATGTTCACGTGCATTTCTGCACATCAGGGCTGCATTTTAGGACGGGTAAATCATTTGGTTTGTCCAAAGCAAAATTGCATGAATTGAAAGTATCCTTTCAGGAATACCACAAGCAGAAATACCCCGAACTCACCGAGAGCCTGCCGGAGCATGGCAAAGGGGAGCGATACCAAAGCCATGCACAATGGCATGCTTCTCAACGTGAGCAGATCATTGATACAGTGAACAGGTGCTTTGCACAGGCGACAAGCCAACAAGATTTTTTAGCGCTGTTGCGTGGCCAGGGACTGCACCATTATGAGCGCAGCGGCAAGCCAACCGGAATAGAATACGAGGGTTTAAAATTCCGCTTTTCCCGGCTCTTGCCGGATAAGCAATTTGAAAGTTTGCTGATTGAACGAAGCGAGGAAGACCGGGCATTAGCAGAAATACAAGCCGTGCGGGAGCGGCAGCGGGGAAGGGATAACAGGGAGCGCGATATTGAAGATAGAGAGCGATAGCACAGAAGCAAGATAGTGTGTCTCTCCATAGACAGCTGTCATATGTTCGACACACGATCTTGCGGGGAGATCCCCGTACCCCTTATTCGGGACAGTCACAATTTACCGTTTGCCATACTTCCACACAAAGCCATTCCATTGCTTGTACATTCCTTTTGCTACTTGAATAATGGCTTTATTATCAGTCTTCGTTTGCCGGGAAGCTTCTTTGATGCTGGGATATCGCTTGATAAAGTTGTCTTGCAAGTCGTATTGCTCGATTGGCTTGCTGGTGGAATTATTCTTTTTCCAATTGGAACGGTCAGCCGTTTTTAGGTTTGATGGCAGCACCCGTTCCCGTGCAACAGCCCGCAATTGCTTTTCACTTTTGGTCACTACGGCCACGTTTTCCGGGCGGTTGTTATAGCCGTCACCGTCAATATTGATTACATATACCCCATTTTTCTTGTAATCAAGGCGCGGGTCAATAA
>Ga0302303_10000133_pt1 | contig 79466 bp, 77 predicted proteins | sample III_Palsa_E2_1_FD_194542 | JGI IMG/M metagenome (GOLD analysis project Ga0302303, IMG submission 194542) | Peat permafrost microbial communities from Stordalen Mire near Abisko, Sweden - III_Palsa_E2_1 | ecosystem: Environmental > Terrestrial > Soil > Palsa > Peat permafrost | place: Sweden... | reverse complement strand
CGGCCATTTTTAATACACGTTCAACCTCACCACCAAAATCGGCGTGACCAGGAGTATCAATAATATTGATCTTTACATCCTTGTACATTACTGAAACGTTTTTTGAAACGATGGTAATACCACGTTCACGCTCAAGATCGTTGTTATCCAGTATCAGTTCACCGGTTGATTCGTTGTCCCTAAAAATTGAACAAGCATGTAGTATTTTGTCAACCAAAGTAGTCTTGCCGTGGTCAACGTGAGCGATAATCGCTATGTTTCTTATTTTTTGCATGAAAATGCGCCTCTAAATTTGGCGCAAAGGTACGTTTAATATATGATATTTTAAAGCGAATGCAACTTATTGATTAAGAATGACAAAAGATTACCAAGTAACATTAACAGAGTAAGCCGCAAAATGCTGATCGGCGGAGATGATTGTTAATCCTTCAGAAACGGCTTGAGCAATAAGCAAACGATCAAAAGGATCTTTATGATGACCCGGAAGTGAATGCAATGATTGTATATGAGAAAATTTCAGGTTTAATATTTCAAAATTATTCATTAACAAGTATTCGTGGAATTCATCAAGGTTCATTCCAATTGTTAACTTATTTAAACTGATTTTAATGGCTATTTCCCACAAGCTTATTATACTTATAAAGCAAGTATTTTCTTCGTTGATAATTAGACTTTTTGCCTGATTTGACAAATTAGTGTCTGAACTCTGAAACCACAGTATGGCATGCGTATCAATCAATAAACGCATTACATATAATCCTTAAAATCCTCCAATGGGTCATCAAAGTCCTCAGACATCCAGATTTTCCCTTTTAAAGCTCCATATCCCCTGTTGATCTTAATGCCATCTTCAGTTTGTTTTGTTGCCATATTTTTTGCCTCATTTAGCAAGGCATCGATAATACTTTCCGCCTTCAACCTAAGATCTTCGGGCAATTGCGCTATTTTTTTTTCTAGTGTTCCAGCTGCCATAATAAGCTAATTTACAAATACTGTACCTATCTTCCAAATAACAACCTATTTGTGTTGTTTAACCGACAGTTTTATCAGCAAAAACAATAATTCGTGCCGGTAGTTGATTATATTACATCAAAAATACAATAGATTTAAGAGCTAATGGAAAAAACGGCTAAAATACCGATAAGAGTAGCCATACTTGATCTGTATGATGGTATCGAGAACGAAGCAATAAATAATTTTCAGCAAATATTACAACGTTATCAGGCCCAAAACAACCTGGAGCTGAAGTATGAAATATTTGAGGTACGCCGAAAACTTGAAATGCCGGGCACTCAGTTTGACATTTATCTTTTTAGCGGCGGCCCGGGCAGTCCGCTGGATAGTGAGGGGTCGGAATGGGAGAAAAAGTATTTTAACTTGATAGCTAAATTGGAAAAGCATAACCAATCGGATGATCCGCAAAAGAAATATGGCTTTTTTGTTTGCCACTCCTTTCAGTTGATGTGCCGCCATTATAAACTTGGGCTCATTAATGAGCGCGATTTGCCCTCGTTTGGAGTTTTACCGGTACATAAAACATCCGGAGGTGTAAATGACCGGTCTTTGAACAGTTTAACCAATCCATTTTATGGCGTTGACTCACGCAGCTGGCAAGTAATCAACCCTGATGAAAAAAGATTCACTGACCTAGGCATGCAATTACTGGCGATTGAAAAAGAGCGCATGGACGATGATGATGCGCCCTGTGCCATGATGGTTGTACGGTATAGCAACTATTTCATTGGCACCCAATTCCATCCTGAAGCTGATCCTGCCAACATGAAAACATTATTGCTCAGGCCCGAAAAGAAAAAGGAAGTAGTTGATGAACATGGCCTCGACAAATACAATGAGATGCTTGATCAAATTGATGATACTGACAATCTTATCCACACGCAAAACACCATGATCCCAAATTTTTTGGATGAAGCGATAAAGAATTTACGGGGCCATTAAATACTTCAGTATTTTAAAAACCATGTACCCAAAGCGGTGTTCTGGCTTAAAAGACAAGGCGTTATGATATTATGCAAGTACAGATCAGCTTGCTATATTTGCAGCCTGATAGCGATACACTGCGGTGAATTTGCCTATTATTAAACTTTATACTATTTAGGTTGTATATACGTATATATGTATATACGTTAAAAATGTATTAAATTTGTGACATGAATATCCAGGTGATAATTGTACTACTTCTTTTTGCGGGTGCCCTATTTTATGTGGGCCGCATGATGTACAGAAGCGTATCTGCAAAAAAAGGCTGCGGCAGCAACTGTAAATGTGGGGTTGATTTTTCAGATATTAAAGCTGATAAAGCACATAAATAAGCCATACATCATTTTATATAAACCTTCTTTCAACCAAACAATTGCCTAAAAGTAACTTACTGAATGTTAAATAAGCAAGTTTTTCAAGCTGATTCCCAAAATAGGTGGAACCGATTTAAATGGCTTAGTCGGGTATTGATAGTTGTACTGGTGGGCGCTGTTGTTGCCGCTGCCGTAGCCATTACTTCAAAACAATACCCCAGCCTGCCCAACTTAAATGAGGCACCGAAAGCATTAACCAAAGAAAACATTGATGCCTTAAAGAAAACGGCTAAATACAAGAAATTCACCATACAGGTTAATGAAATTAAAAAGCTTGCCCGCGAAAAACGCCTGCATCAGCTTAAACAGCCCAATAATAAAGACCGTATTAACGCGGGCTTTTATATGGCCTGGGACCCGCAAGCTTACAATTCACTGGTTGACCACATAGCAAAGCTGGATATGGTGGTAAGTGAAGGTTTCTGGATCACACAGAATGCCGATACCATAACCGCTAAGATCGATACCGGCTTAATAAGGCTTAATAAAAAGTATAAAAAACCCATTCTGGTTTCGCTATCCAACTATATAAATTATAGCAATACCACAGGTGATTTTGATACCAAGGATGTTGCACGTATTATTAAATCGAAAAAATCGCGCACTACATTTATTAATAGCATTGCCAAACAACTGATCAAATATAACTTCAAGGGTGTCGATCTTGATTTTGATAACATACTCGACCGCAAAAGCCCAAATTACGTTGAGTTTGAAAAGGAACTTTACAGCACGCTGCATCCGCTGGGCTTGCTGGTAACCCAAAACGTAATACCTGACGATGAACAATATGACCTGGCACTGATACAGCACTATAATGATTTCCTGTTCATTATGGCAATTGACCAGCATAATGAGAACAGTAACCCAGGTGAACTTTCAGATCAGCGCTGGGTTGAGGAAATACTGGATAACGTATGCTCAAAAATTCCGAGTGAAAAAGTTATTTTAACCATAGCAGGAGGCGCTTATGACTGGCCCGAAGGTAGCGTAGGTAAAGCAACAGGCTATCAGCAAGCAATCAGTACAGCAGAGGAAAAGCAAAGCAAAATAATTTACGATCCGCAATCTGCAAACCTGCATTATAGCTATTTTGATCAGGACAGCCTTCAGCATTCCGTATATTTTACCGATGCCGCTACAAACTTTAATATTGTGCGCATGGCGGATGACTGGGCAACCGGTGGTGTTGCATTATGGCGATTAGGTTCTGAAGACCCGAGATTATGGACGTTCTTTCAGAAAAACTTATCTATCGACTCATTAAGAAAAACCGGGGTTGATATTAAAGGCTTAACCCAGGTTGGTTTAAATAACCGTATAGATTACACCGGCGACGGCGAGGTGCTCGATCTCGTAACTACACCTGTTGCAGGGCAAATCGATGTAAAGCTTGATACCAGCAACTATGTAATCACTAACCAGCAATATATAAAACTGCCTACTAAATATGTTATCAGGCGGTATGGTTATAGCCCCGGCAAAATAGTATTGACCTTTGATGATGGCCCCGACCCTGATTACACCCCGCGAATTTTAGATATACTAAAAAGAGAGCATGTGCCAGCCGCATTTTTTGTGGTAGGCTCAATGGCAGAAAAAAACATACAGATATTGCGCCGTGAGTTTGATGAAGGATATGAGATTGGTAATCACACCTACTTCCATCCCGATATTTCAACCATTAGTTCTGATAGGGTAAAACTGGAACTAAACGCCACACGGAGGATAATTGAATCCGTTACCGGACGAAGTACCATCTTGTTCAGGCCGCCATATAATGCGGATGCTGAACCACAAACCTTAGCTGAAATTATCCCTGTTGCTGAAGCCCGGAAAGAAAGCTATATTACTGTAGGCGAATCAATTGACCCGTGGGATTGGTACCCCGGCGTAACTGCCGACAGTATTATTGCCCGTGTTGAGCGGCAAAAAGATGCGGGTTCATTCCTGCTGTTACATGATGCAGGTGGCGAAACGCGCGAACAAACTGTTAAGGCATTGCCTGAAATTATCCACTTTTTCAGAAGTCACGGTTACCAGTTCACTACCATAGCCGATGTATTGCATAAAACAAGAGGCGAGCTGATGCCGCCAATAAAAGATGATGCCAACAGTGGGATCACCGGTTTATTTTACAATGTGTATGTTAACGGTTTCTTTTATATCAACTGGTTCCTGATCTACCTGTTCCTTACTGCTATTTTCCTGGCACTGGCACGCGTTGTTTTAATTGGGATACTGGCGCTTAAGCAATATTTTGACAGTAAGAAGTATGACAAGATCCCTGTAGATAAAAACACACTTCCGGCTGTAAGCATTATTGTACCGGGATACAATGAAGAGGTAACGGCATTAAAAACTATTGAAAGCCTTTTAGAAACCGATTACCCTAACTTCGAGATCCTTTTTGTGAATGATGGCTCAAAGGACAGAACCCTCGAAATGGTAACTGAAGCTTACGGCAATCACCCTTTGGTTAAAGTATTGGATAAACCAAACGGCGGTAAAGCATCGGCCCTTAACTTTGGTATAAGCCATGCGAAACATGCATTTGTGGTTTGCATTGATGCCGATACGCAGCTAAAAACGGATGCCGTTTATCATTTAATGACCTATTTTACCGATGAGGAAATTGGTGCAGTAGCCGGAACGGTTAAGGTGGGCAATGCCAATAACCTGATCACAAACTTCCAGTCGATAGAATACATTACTGCGCAAAATATGGACAGGCGTGCCTTCGACCTCATCAACAGTATAACAGTTGTGCCGGGTGCTATTGGCGCGTTCAGAAAATCAGCCATATTCAAAGCAGGAGGCTTTACCTATGATACATTGGCCGAAGATTGCGACCTAACTATGCGCATTTTAAAGGCAGATTATATTGTAAAAAATTGTGCCGAAGCCATCGCCTATACCGAAGCGCCGGAAACGCTTAATATGCTATTAAAACAACGTTTCCGTTGGAGTTTTGGGGTAATCCAAAGTTTCTGGAAAAATAAGGATGCGCTATTCAACAAAAAATATAAATTTTTCGGAATGATAGGTATGCCGAATATATTGCTCTTCCAGATCATATTACCATTGTTCTCGCCATTGGCAGATCTGATGATGATATTTGGATTACTGGGCGGCAAACCCGGCAAAATACTGATCTATTACGTAGTGTTTATCCTTGTTGATTTTGTAGTAGGTATAGTTGCCTTCTGGATGGAGAAAGAAGATTACAAGAAGCTTTGGTATATCATCCCGCAAAGGTTCATCTGGCGCCAGCTGATGTACTATATATTATTTAAAGCTGTACGCAAGGCCCTAAAAGGCGAACTAAGCGGTTGGGGCGTTGTAAAACGTACCGGCAGTGTAACCATGAAAGATGGTGCGCTTACTAAGTAAGTTGATGAGTGGGGAGTAGATATGAACAAATAAAAAAGGGTCATTATGACAATGACCCTTTTTTATTTGTTATGCACTCGCTCGGCTGCAGCCGAGTGAGGACTATTAAGCGGCATCCTGCCGCAGGCCATAGGCCTGGTAATATTAGTCACTTGGCTGGAGCCGAGCGACCGCGGTGAGGCGAATAGTCAATATAAAGCCACGCGTCATCAATGACATAAACCATAAGTCATGCTTGTTTCGGCACCTCATTCGCTTTGTGATCAGCGTGCTTTACTTATCTGTGGGGTCAATTAATATTTCTCAATTAGGCATACTGCATAAGCAACTATGCCTTCTTCTCGGCCTATAAAGCCTAATTGTTCGTTGGTGGTGGCTTTGATGGATACATCATCTTCGCTTATTCCGGCGGCTTTGGCAATGTTTGCTTGCATGGCCGGGATATGAGGGTTTATCTTAGGAGCTTCAAGGCATACCATAGTATCAATATTCCCTATTTGCCAGCCTTTGTCTTTTAACAGTTCCACAACATGCTGCAGCAATATCAAACTGCTGATGCCTTTCCAGCGATCATCTGTGTTTGAAAAGTGAAAACCAATATCGCGCAGATTTGCGGCACCTAATAAAGCATCACAAATGGCATGTAATAATACGTCGGCATCCGAATGCCCGAATGCGCCGGAATAGTGCTCCAGATTAACTCCGCCTAAAACAAAGGGGTGCTGTTCCTTTAACTGGTGCACATCAAACCCAAATCCTACTTTTAGTTTTCCCACTTTATTTGGTGCTGCCAAAATTGGCCGTTAATGTAAAACGTAACGTATTAGCTAAAGGGCTGCTTTGCTGACTGGCAGCAAGATATGAAAAATCGAAACCATATTGCTGATATTTTACACCTACACCCAGTGTAAGGTAATTCCGGCCACCCTTTGACGGGTCCTGATAATAATACCCGGTTCGTAATGAAAATAACTGATTGTATGAATATTCCAAGCCTGCCGAGTAATAGATCTCTTTAAATTCATCGCTTAATGATACATCAGAAAACGACTGAAAAACACCCGCAGGTACTGATACATCACTATTGCCCGAGCTTGGCACCAATAATTTATTCAGATCAAGTGCAAAAGTGAATTGATTAAGCTCGTCCAAATTTAAGGTATTGGCTATACCTACTTTTAAATTGGCTGGTAAAAATTGTGCCTGCTCATCTGTAGAATAACTGATCTTTGAACCAATATTTGAAATATCAACACCAAATGCAAAAAGGGCATCTTTACCAAATTCCTGCGTTGGGTTTTTATAAAACATAGATACATCTGTAGCAACTGCATTAGCCTCGCCCTGGGTTGGGGTTGAAGCCGAACCATTTGATAAGTTTGAGTGGATGTAACGTAATGTTAAACCCAGTGAAAAGTTTTCGCCAAACTTACGGGCAAATGACCCGTCAACAGAAAACTCAGATGGCGTAAATGTACCTAATGATTCACCCTGTGCATCGGTTTGGTATACCGAACCATAATTAAAATACCGCATTGATATACCTATAGCATCACGATCGTCAACCTTATGGGCATAACTCACATAAGAAAGGCTTATATCAGGCACCAGGCTGCGCAACCAGGGGCTGTATGATATTGAAGCAGCGTCGCCGCTTTCAATAAATGCTAGTTTTGATGGGTTCCAGTAATTGGCATTAGCATCAGGTGACAAAGCTACTCCTGCCTCACCCATAGCCCCTGAACGTGAGTCGGGCGTGATAGTTAAAAAGGGTACCGCAGTGGGGATGGCATTTGCATTACTGCCGTTAGTATTTGTTTGCGCCGCAGCTAAAAAAGGTAATCCGGTAAACAACAAACCAAAAATAACCTTTCGGTAGAAAATAGTCATCAAATTAATTAAGGTGTAACGATCTCAAATATATAAATATACTTTGGGCTTGCAAGTATACAACAGGATGCCCTAACCTAAAAAAAACGTTTGTGTATGTAACACAAATGCAATGTTTTACGTTTAAGAGGAGGCTAAATGTTTTGTTTTTGATCCGTATTTGTATTAAAAATTAGCATTTTATACAAAAAGTTCTAATTTTACGTTCTAAAATCCAATATATATTGTAAAAATATATGAAAATACTTTTTACTAAAACCGCCGTAGTGCTGATAGTAGCAGGGAGCCTGATAAGCGGTTGTGCGAAACATCAACAATCAGAAAAAACTGGCATACCCTATAACGACAAAAATAACGGTGGGTATGTAAAGTTCAGGCAAAGCCACCCTGCACCGGGTCCGGGCTTAGTTGCCATTGAAGGTGGTACGTTTGTTTTAGGCGGCAGCGCTGATCAGGATATTACTTTTGATTACGATGCTCAACGCAGGCGGGTAACAATACCATCCTTTTATATGGACGAAACTGAGGTATCAAACCAGGATTGGCTTGACTATTTATATTGGACACGTACTAATTACCCTGATGATCATGAATTATATTATGATGCCCTGCCTGATACCTTAGTATGGCGCAGGCCTTTGTCATATAACGAGCCTTACGTTCAAAACTATTTACGCCACCCTGCTTTCCAGGATTACCCGGTAGTGGGTGTATCATGGAACCAGGCTAATGCTTATTGCGTATGGCGCACCGACCGTGCCAATGAGTTTATTTTACAACAAAAAGGCTTATTAGCAAGCGTAAAAGATAATAAAGGAAAGAAACCGGCAGTAGCCCCGGGCCAAACTCCATTTAATACCGATATGTATTTAAATGGCCAATATAAAGGCACTGGTATCGATGGTAAAAAGATGCTTCCAGATCTGAACCCAAATGCACAAGCTAACGGCAAAAAAGCTGCTGTAAGGCCTGCACGTTTAGAAGATGGTATTGTAAAACAAGCATACCGTTTACCTACAGAGGCTGAGTGGGAATATGCAGCACTGGCTTTGGCAGGAAATACTCAGTTTGAGAACATTAATGACGGTAAAGTATACCCTTGGAACGGCTTAGGCGTTCGTTCGCCAAAAAGAAAGACAAGGGGATTGATACTGGCCAACTTTAAACGTGGCGAAGGTGATAACATGGGTGTTGGTGGTTACCTGAATGACAAGGCCGACATTACTGCCCCGGTTAGATCATATCCACCAAATGACTTTGGTTTGTATAATATGGCCGGCAATGTGAACGAATGGACAAAAGATACTTACCGCCAAACTTCATTTGATGAGGAAGATGATTTCAATCCTTTCCGTGGTAACGAATATGTTAACAAGCATTTAGCTGATCCTTCAAAAGGCATCTTTGCTAAAAATAAATATGGCCAGCCTATTTATGACCCGGCCACATCAGGCAAAAAATTAAAATACAGCGAGTTAATAGCTCAACAGCAAGGCGATTCTGCAAATAGAGCTGCTGTTGTTGCTGCTTCAACATCAAAAGGTGCATTAGCGGGCAAACCTTATAACCCGGATCAGCGTGGAGTTGCGGATACTGTAAACAGTTCGTTATACGGAACTACTACTTTGGTTAACGACCGCTCAAAAGTATACAAAGGCGGTTCATGGAATGACCTGGCTTACTGGTTAAACCCTGCAACCCGCCGTTTTATGGATGAGGATGATGCAAGCGCCGAAGTTGGCTTCCGCTGCGCTATGGATATGGTTGGCGCTGCTGAAATAAACCCGGAAGGCAAACCACATTTTGCTGTTAAAAAAGCAAAAACATACAAAGCTAATTAAGCACAGAGTTTAAAGTTAAAAGGCGAAAGTTTAAAGCTTAACACAGCTTTACTTTCGCCTTTTTTTATTTCCACCCGTCATTGCAAGTACGAAGCAATTATACAGAAGAAAGAGAAATGTTTAAACCTTGAACACTGATCTGCCTGCGTAGAGGTTGCTTCGTACCTCGCAATGAAGGCGGATTTTGTTTTTGCAATTAATTACTAACTAAACTGTAGCAACACCTGCCCCTTTTCTACTTTATCGCCGGGTTTTATTTTTACAGCTTTTACCGTTACATCCGCCGGCGACTTTATGATATTCTCCATTTTCATAGCCTCAAGCACAAAAAGATTATCCCCTTTTTTTACTTCATCGCCTTCTTTAACAAATACTTTTAATACCAGGCCGGGCATTGGTGCTTTTACTTCACTAACTTTGGCGCTGTTTAGGCTGCTCAGTCCCAGTTTATCAAGCAATACATCAAACTGATCTTTGGCGCTAACTGTGTAAATATTGTTGTTTACTTTAATCTCCGCAGTTTTTTCGGCTGCGTTAAAGCTAACCACCTCGGCGTTGTATGATTTAAGCTGATGAATAATATGCCATGCAGAAGCATTCAATTGCCTCATATCGGCAGTTACCACTTCGTTATTGATCAACAAATCACCATTGTTCTTATCGATCTCATAATCATATTTGCCGTTTACTTTTACCTTATACATGCCGTTGTTAGAGATTAGAGGTTATTGGATTAGAGATTAGTAAGACATTAAAATTAATGTAATAAATCAAAAATATATATTCTGTTAATCAATAAAATCCTACAAATCCTGGTTCCTTATTGCGTGAAGATATACTGGATCATATTTGCGCCCATTTTAAGCGCCTTTAAGCGCGTTTCCTGGCTATCACCGGCATAGGTTCCATAATCTTCCCAGCCGTTGCCCAAATCGCACTGATAGTCGTAAAAACACACCAATCGGCCTTTGTATATCAAGCCAAAGCCCTGCGCCCGTTTACCATCATGCTCATGCACTTTGGGTACGCCATTGGGGAAGTCATACTTTTGGTGATAGATAGGATGGTTCAGTGGCAACTCTACAAAATCAAGCTCCGGGAATACCTTTTTCATCTGCGGCCTTATAAACTGATCGAGGCCATAGTTGTCACAAATATGCAGAAAGCCACCACCTGTTAAATAGGCCCGTAAATTTTTTACCTCCTGATCTGAGAAGATCACATTTCCATGGCCGGTCATGAAAACAAAGGGATAATTAAATAATTCGGCGCTGCCAACATCTACTACCTCATCCTGCGGCTGGAAATTGGTTTTAAGGTTCTCATTGCAAAACTTTATCAGATTGGGAAGGGCTGTTCTGTCGCCGTACCAATCGCCGCCGCCGCTATATTTTAGTTTGGCCATTTTGTAGGTAGGATCGTTAAAACTACTCGTAACGAGTAGGATTAACAATGCGATACCTATACCAAGGTTTTTCTTCATTATCGGTTTAAAAAGTTTACTTCAAAACAAGCTTCCAAAGCAGCGGTTTCGGTTCTTAAACGGCTTTCACCTAAAGTTATGGCTTTAAAACCATTATGCAAAGCATCATCAATTTCCTTCGGACTAAAATCACCTTCAGGGCCTATCAATATTAAATATTTTCCTTTTAGGGCGATATCCTGTTTCAAATTGGTCTTATCGCCATCCTCGCAATGCGCTATAAATTTTTGCCCATTAAAATTACGCGATAATAGCTTGCTTAACGGCTCCGGCTCATTTAATATAGGATGATACGCTTTTAATGATTGTTTTATTGCAGAGGTAATGATTTTATTCAGCCTGTCAACTTTAGCTTCCTTGCGTTCGGAACGCTGGCAGATAATGAGCGAGATCTCATCAATACCTATTTCGGTAGCCTTTTCTAAAAACCACTCCAGGCGTTCAATATTTTTTGTTGGGGCTATGGCGATATGAAGGTAATGGTTGCGCTTGTTAAATTCGGATTGCACACCGATGATCTGAAGGATGGTTCTTTTAGGATGCGCGTCTTTTATTTCTGCAGTATATAACCCTCCCCTGCCATCAATCAACTGAACTTTGTCGCCAACCACCAAACGTAGTACTCTTATGCAATGCTTGCTTTCTTCTTCACTAAGAAAATATTGTGGATGCGAGGGTTGAATATCGGGTGTGTAGAAAAGCTGCATAATATTGATAGAATCAAGAGTTGAGATTCAAGAGTCAAGATAGAACTTTTTATCCTGATTCTTAGCTCTTGCTTCTTGACTCCATTTTAGTGCAAATCTACAGCATCTTCCTCGTTTATCATCAATTCGAGTTTTACTGATTCAATGTTCTGATCTGATTTTCTTAATACGGTAATGTTATAGCCGTTTGATTCCTTTTGCTCGCCAACGTCAGGTATCTTCCCGAAAATATCGCCTAACCAGCCCGAAACGGTATCATAATCGCCATCCTCCGGCAGATCATGCGGCAGGTGGCTGTTCACATCATATATTGGTGCAAGCGCATTCACAATAAACTCGCGGTCGTTCACCTTTTCAACTATCGGCTTTTCCTCATCGTACTCATCCTGTATCTCACCTACCAGCTCTTCAACAATATCTTCCAGTGTCACCATGCCTGCGGTGCCGCCAAACTCGTCAAGCACAATAGCTATCTGAATCCGTTTTTGCTGCAGCTCGGCCATCAGGTCGTTTATTTTTTTTGTTTCGGGGATGAAGTACGGTTTACGGATAATATCCTTTAAAATTATATCCTCATGATGAGCCAGCAGTGGTAAAATATCCTTAGCGTGTACAATACCCACTATTTTATCGATCACATCATCATAGACCGGCATGCGCGAATAACCTTCGGTAATTAAGGTTTCGAGTAACTCATCCTTTGTGGTGGTGATCTCAATGCCCGATATTTTTGTTCGCGGCACCATAATGTTTTTAACCACGCGCTCATTAAACTCAAATACATTCTGGATCAGCTCATGTTCATTTGAATCAAGCGCGCCGGTTTCTTTTCCCTGCTCCAGTAAATACTGCAATTCTTCTGAACTATGATGCGTTTCGCCTTGTACTGCATCGATACCAATTATTTTTAAAAGGAAATTTGCAAAAGTATTTAAGCACCAGATGATTGGTTTGAAGATAACGTAAAATAACCTTAGCGGCACCGCAATGGCCATTACAGTGCGGGTTGAACGTTGTATGGCTATTGATTTTGGAGCAAGCTCGCCAAAGGTGATGTGGAATACGGTAATAAACGCAAACGCTACAACATGGCTTATGTTGATTATTAAAGGCGAAGTGATAGCAATGCCAACTGACAGGAACACATGCAGCATAACTGCTGTTACCACCGACTGGCCAAACCAGCCCAATGCCAGCGATGCAATAGTTATACCCAATTGCGTTGCAGCCAGGTAACCATCCAGATTACGGAGTATACCACGTGTAGTTTTGGCCAGATGACTGCCTGTTTTTGCCTTTATTTCAATTTGCGAGCCCCGCACTCTAACCATCGCAAATTCGGCAGCAACAAAAAAGCCATTCAACACTACCAGGAAAACGGTAAGGAAAAGGTAAAAGTAATTTACAGTTAGTTCGGCGGGGTCCATTAATTATTTATTGATACACAGGGAAAGTGGACTTATAAAGATCCATACTTTCTTCAATCACTTTATGGGCATAACGCAAACCAAGCAAATGTTCAATAGTAACGTTCTTACCTTCCAGTTTTTTGTAATCCTGGAAAAAACGTACAATTTCTTTCATGGCATGCGGCGGCAATTCGTTCAGGTCATTAATATAATTTACTGACATATCGTTTTTTGCTACTGCTATTATTTTGTCATCCTGCTCGCCGTTATCAACCATATGCATAACACCGATAACTTTAGCTTCGATGATCGACATTGGGAATACATCAACAGAACATAGTACCAATATATCCAACGGGTCATGGTCATCGCAATATGTTTGCGGAATAAAGCCATAGTTAGCTGGGTACATTACTGATGAAAACAAAACACGGTCAAGCTTTAATAAACCCGAATCCTTATCAATTTCATATTTAGCTTTTGACCCTTTAGGTATCTCAATTACTGCGTGTACTACTTCGGGTACATTATCTCCGGGTGAAACCTGGTGCCAGGGATGTTGTGTGCTCATCTACTATTAGAATGTATTTTTATTTTAATATTAACTTACTTTACTGTGTTGGGTATTCTTCCTTTTTACAAATGCAACGATTAGGGGTATCGCTGTAATTACAAAAAATCCTAAAATGATGTACTGCAGGTAATGCGTTATATCCGGGAATTTCTTTCCTAAGAAGAAACCCGTTAAGCAGAGTGTTACCACCCATGCTACGCTTCCGATAATGTTGTATAAAGTAAACTTCTTCAAATCAACTTTAACAACACCTGCAAAGATAGGGGCAAAAGTTCTAATTATAGGGAAAAATCTACCTAAAATTAGCGCCATGCCGCCATATTTCACATAAAACTGCTCGGCCATTATCACATATCGCTTTTTAAACAACAAAGAATCGTTTTTGTTGAATAAAAATGGCCCGGTTCTGTATCCAAACCAATAGCCTGCAAAATTACCTAAGATACCAGCTATGATCAGTGAAATAACAAGTGTGGTGATCTGTATATCAAACATGCCACTTGCACAAAGCAACCCTGCCATAAACAGCAAATAATCTCCTGGTAAAAAAAAACCAAAAAACAAGCCGGTTTCAGCAAAAACAACAATAAGCAAAAGAAAAAATCCCCCTTTGCTTATAATGGATTGAGCGTCCGTTAAATTTTGCAGGTGTTCCCAAAAACTTTCCATTCACTATATCTGTAAAATTACAAATATTATATGAATTAAAGTTGTTCCTTATTTATTAAATAAGGAACGCTATAAATGTAGGGTATATGCCGATAATGATGGTTACCAGCGCCGAGAAGCCTAAAACAAAGTTATAGTATGCCGGGATCTGTACTTCATTGGTTTCAGCAGTACGGAAATACATAGCTACAATAACCCTGAAATAGTAGAAAATACTTATTATGGCATTTACTACTGCCAGCACAACTAACCAAATTTGGTAATGCGATAAAGCCGCAGAGAACATAAAGAATTTACCCATAAACCCGGCAGTAAGCGGTATACCTGCTAATGACAGCATTGATATAGTTAATACCAAAGCCAGGAAAGGATTCTTTTTTGCCAGGCCATTAAAGCTTTCGAAGTTATCACTGCCTGATTGCTGCTGAACCAGTATTAAAGCTGCAAAAGCAATGATTGAGGCGATAGAATATGCAGTGGCGTATACAAATATTGAATTGGCTGAGCTTGCACCTAATGCCACTATAGCGAATAATAAATAACCCGCATGTGAGATGCTTGAAAATGCCAGCATCCGTTTAAAGCTTTGCTGATAAAGGGCCGTAATATTACCTATAAACAGGGTAAGGATAGTAATGATCAATAATGCCGGCATCCAGAAACTGGCCATTGGCGCAAAGCATACTGAAAACAAGCGAAGGAATGCTGCAAAGCCTGCAGTTTTAACTACTGTTGACATGAATGCTGTAATAAGCGTTGGCGAACCTTCATAAACATCAGGTGTCCAAAAATGGAAAGGCGCGGCACCTACTTTAAAGCACAAGCCAACTATAATTAACATAATACCTGTACCCAGCATCGGATCAATACCATTTGGATGTGCCAGTACCCAATCGCGGATAATCGCCAGATTAAATGAACCTGTTGCACCATAAATAAGCGCTATACCAAATAACAAGAATCCGGTTGAAAAAGCACCCATCAAAAAGTATTTCAAGGCTGCTTCATTCGAGGCAAAATCATTCTTTTTGATGCCTGCCAGTATGTATAAACTTACCGACATTATTTCGATGCCGATGAATAGCATGGTTAAGTTATAGTACGAAACCATCACTATAATACCTGCCAATGAGAACAGAATGATCGCATAATACTCAGCAACATGGCTGCTGATCTTCTCAAAATAGTCTTTAGAAAGCAGCAGAATAAGTATGGTTGATATAATTGTAATAGCAGAAAAGGCTACCGAATAGTTGTTGAATAACATCATATCATGATATATAGGCTTTGCCTCATCAAGTGATGTCCATTGTGCAAGGGCTAAACCTAAAGCAGCAAGCAGGCCGATAATAGCAACCGGCAGTAAAGCTTTTTTAGCCTTATATAAACCCAAATACAAAAGCACTATAGGTAAAACTGATATAAGTATTAAGGTATTCATGTTTTTTCTTTAATTCAGATCTTTAATTAATCATTAATAAGCAAAAAATTAGTGCCCGGTTACAAATGGTATACCGTTTATCTTGGTACTTATTGTAAGCAACAGTTTATCAACTGATGCTTCAGACAAGTGTAATATTGGCTGCGGATACACACCAATGCCTATTATTAAAATACAAATTATAGTTAGTGCTAATACTTCGGAGCCGGCAATATCAGTAAATGTAGCTGTTAATGCATTGGTTTCGCCCTGCATTACTTTTTTGTACATTCTTAACATATAAACCGCACCAAATATAATGGTTAAACCTGCCACAAGGCAGAACCAAAAATCGTACTGAAACAAACCGCTAAGTAATAAAAACTCACCAATAAACCCATTGGTCAATGGCAATGCGATAGTGCCCATTACAATTATTAAAAATGCCATTGCAAATTTAGGGGCAACCTTAGCAATACCACCTAACTGGGTACTATCGGTAGTACCCAGTCGCCTGCTGATGATATCCCATATAAAGAATAAACCAACAACATTAATACCGTGAGTAAGCATTTGTATTATACCACCCTGCACACCCTGTAATGCCAAACTGAATATACCTGCAGCTATAAGGCCTACGTGAGCTATAGACGAGTACGCTACTAACCGCTTACCTTCTTTTTGCGTAAAGGCAATTATAGAGGCGTAAACAATGCCGGTAACACAAAGTATCATTACCAGTTTTTCGTAGTGTGCAAAGGCCAGTGGTGCATTAGGCAATAACCAGCGTATGACACCATACAACCCCATCTTAAGCATAATACCCGCTAACAGCATACTACCTGCTGATGGCGCTTCGGTATAAGTATCGGGTTGCCAGGTGTGGAAAGGGAATAAAGGTATCTTGATAGCAAATGCCAGGAAGAAAGCCCAGAATACCCAGGCCTGGCGTGCAGGATCTAAATGCACCTGATAAAACTGCGCCAGATCATAAGTGTTGCCTGGTGTTTGCAAGTACAGGTAAATAATACCTACCAGCATAAACAGTGAACCTGCAAATGTGTAAATAAAGAACTTTAGCGTAATACGGATGCGGTTTTGGCCTCCCCATAATGCGCAGATAAAGTAAATAGGGATCAATGCAGCTTCCCATCCTACATAGAATAAAAATCCGTCTAAAGCAGTAAACACCACCAATAAGCCAGCCTGCATAAACAGGATAAGCGCATAAAATGCCGATGCATTTTTATACTTATGCTGATAGGTGGTTAATATGATAATTGGCACCAGCAGGGTGGTCAATAATACCATTACCATGCTTATCCCGTCAATACCTGCGCTAAAATAAATGCCCAGCTTTAATATCCAGGGTACATCAACGGCATACTGTATGCTTGCATCTGGTATAAAATGAATCAGGAACCATACGGCTACAGCCAGTTCGACAACAGTGAAAAACATAGCCACATGTTTGGCTATTTCGTTCTTCAATAATAAAACAGCCAGGGCTGCAACTATCGGTAAAAAAATTAATATACTAACCGTCATTTCTATGTTTAAACGCTATGGTTTATATTCTAACAAAACTATATACTAACACTGCAATAATGCCCACCACCATCATAAAGATGTAGAAGCCGACATTACCTGTTTGTAATAAACGCAAGCCCTTACTTGCCTCAATAGGGCCTTTACCAATACTTTCAACAATTCCATCAATACCTAAGCGCTCAACAACATTATAAAGGAAGCCCGATAACGCATCAAGTGGTTTGCGGATGATCGCATCATATAATTCATCAATGTAAAACTTATGATAAGACAAGTTGGCTCCGAAAGAACGTTCCTCTGTATCTTCAACCGGTACCTGGGCATTTTTAATATATTTTATATAAGCATAAACTAATGCCAATACAGCAACCGAAACAGATATACCCATTAACAACATTTCAGAAGGCACACCGCCGTTAACTGAAGTTTCCGGACTTAATAATGGATTTAGCCAGGTTCCTAACCAATTATGGCCGCCCAAACTTTCAGGCAAACCAATAAAGCCGCCTACTGTTGATAAAACTGCCAATATAATTAGTGGGATGGTCATGCTCGAAGGTGATTCATGCAAATGATGCTCCTGATCATTAGTACCTCTGAACTTACCCCAAAAAGTAAGAAACATAAGCCTGAACATATAGAACGAAGTGAACATGGCCACAATAACACCAATTACATACATTGTTGGGCTATGTAAATAGGTATGATACAAAATTTCGTCTTTTGAGAAGAACCCGGCAAACGGCGGGATACCAGATATAGCCAATGTACCTATTAACATGGTTGCAAAGGTAACGGGTAGTTTGCCTTTTAATCCACCCATTTTACGCATATCCTGTTCGTTACTCATTGCATGGATCACAGAACCAGCACCCAGGAATAACAATGCTTTAAAGAATGCATGGGTAATTACATGGAAAAATGCTCCTGTATAATCTCCAACGCCCAAGCCTAAAAACATATACCCCAATTGTGATACTGTTGAATAAGCCAGCACCTTTTTTATATCATTTTGCGTTAGCGCGATAAGCGCTCCTAAAGCTGCTGTTGCTAACCCGATAATAGCTACAACATTCATTGTATCAGGAGCCATCGTAAACAGTATATTAGAGCGGACGATCATATAGATACCTGCGGTTACCATGGTAGCAGCATGTATTAAAGCTGATACCGGAGTAGGACCCGCCATAGCATCAGGCAGCCAGGTAAATAATGGTATTTGTGCCGATTTACCTGTTGCGCCAATAAGCAGCAGGATGGTTATTATAGTTATGGTATAGTCGCCTTTATGTGCGTGTACTGCTACGTTGAATACATCGGCAAAGTTAAAGCTGCCAAACATTCTGTAGATCAGGAACATTCCTAATAAAAAGCCCAGATCGCCTATGCGGTTCATGATGAATGCTTTTTTAGCAGCATCGGCATAATCGGGGTTGGTATACCAAAAGCCGATCAGCAGGTATGAACATAAACCTACGCCCTCCCAACCAATGAACAGAACCACATAGTTTGAACCCAGCACCAACAACAGCATGAAGAACACGAACAGGTTAAGATAAGAGAAAAACTTACCGAAGCCCTTATCATCGTGCATATAGCCTATGGAATATAAATGGATCAAAAAGCCAACGCCGGTAATGATCAGCAGCATTAATGAACTTAGCTGATCGATCAAAAATGCAAATGGTATTTTGAAATATTCAACCTGTATCCAGTCGTATAGTGTAACATTGATAGGGCCGCTTTCTCTTACCTGCAAAAATGCAGCAACGCTAAGCCCGAAAGACACCAGTACTAAAAAGCTGCCGATAAAACCTATCATCTTTTTTGATAAGGTATTACGGCCGAGTCCGTTAATAATAAAACCGGCTAAGGGTAATACAGGAATAAGCCAGATATATTTATCCATTTTTTAAATTAACTTTTATATTTCTTTTCTTCCGTCATTACTTGCAAATCCCTCTGTACAGTTTGGGATTGCTTCGTACCTCGCAATGACGCGTGATTTAGTTTATTATATATAAATCCGAAATCGAAAATTCGAAATTCGAAATAATATTTACCACTTTAATCTATTCAATACATTTATATCAATAGAGTTGGTGTTGCGGTATATCATTACGATGATCGCCAAACCAACGGCTACCTCGGCTGCTGCCAGTGCCATAATAAAGAAAACGAAAACTTGTCCGCTTGCATCACCATGATAAACTGAAAATGCGGTAAGCAACAGGTTAACCGAATTAAGCATCAGCTCAACCGACATAAATATGATGATGGCATTACGGCGCAGCAATACACCCATTACCCCTATTGAAAATATAATAGATGATAAGATGATGTAATGATCTAACGGTACGGTTTTTAAGGTATTGGTTAAACTTTCCATTACACTGATTTTGGTTCTTTAGTGGCTAATAAAACAGCTCCAACCATTGCCGATAACAGCAATAGCGATGATATTTCAAACGGTAATAAAAATTCGTTGAATAATACTTTACCCAGATTTTTCACTAAACCCAGGTTAGGGTCTTTAAGCAAAACAGGCTGGGCAACACCTACCTGTTTTAAGCAGGCGAATAGTACAACCATTAAACAGCCGCCACCTAAGACTGCAGCAATTTTTACAATGTTGGATTTTACCGGCTCCGAATCTTTATTAAGGTTGATGAGCATTAGGGTATAAAGGAACAGTACCAGTATAGCGCCCATGTACACAATAAAATTCACCACAGCCAAAAACTGCGCATTCAGTAAAATATATTGAATGGTGAATGTAAAAAATGTGAGTACAAGGTAAAGTATGCTATGCACCGGATTTTTTGCAGATATGACCAGTATCGAAAAGAATATGGACAAAAACGCGATGAAGTAAAATGTATTCATGTTTATATTTACAAAATACCTATGCCTTTTAAAAGAGTTGGGCAAAGGTATAAAACTTCTTTATTGATTTAAGGGCGCTTCTACTAATTTGTCTTTACCGTAAATAAAATCTTTCCGCAGATAGTCGGCGGGTACAATATCTCCGTCAAGATAAATAGCTTCTTTAGGGCAAGCCTCTTCGCATAAGCCGCAAAAAATGCAGCGCAGCATGTTTATTTCATATACCGCGGCATATTTTTCTTCGCGATATAAATTCTCTTCACCTTTCTGGCGTTCAGCGGCTATCATGGTGATAGCTTCGGCAGGGCATGATAATGCGCACAGGCCACAGGCTGTACAACGTTCCTTGCCATCCTCATCACGTTTAAGCGAATGCATGCCACGGAAATTCTCAGAAAACTCACGCTTTTCTTCAGGATAGCTGATCGTAACCGGCTTTCTGAAAAAATGCTTCATAGTAATTGATAAACCCGATAAAATAGCAGGCAGGTAAGCACGTTCCCAAAAATTGAGCGGCTTTGATTCAATTAACTTTCTTTTATTACTTAATGATTCCATTTAATTCAATCCTCCCACTATTTAATAAAATTGCTAATGACACCGGTTAATACAATATTGGCTATAGCCAGTGGTATCAATATCTTCCAGCCCAGATCCATCAACTGATCGTAACGGAAACGCGGGATTGTCCAGCGCACCCACATAAAGAAAAAGATGAAAAATACTATTTTGGCAAATAATGCTATCACACCTAATATGGTCACCAGGTTTTCTGACAAACCTAAATGATGCATGAACGGGAAATTATATCCGCCAAAATAAAGCGTAGCCATTACCGCCGATGAGATGAACATATTGATATACTCAGCAAACAGATAGAAACCAAGTTTCATTGATGAGTATTCGGTATGATAACCACCTACCAGCTCGGTTTCGCACTCAGGCAAATCGAATGGTGTACGGTTGGTTTCAGCAAAGGCACATACAATGAAGATCAAAAAGCCCAGTGGCTGACGGAAAACATTCCATGTAAACCAGCCGTGCGACCAAAAACCATGCTGCTGCTCGGCAATTTCGCGTAAGCTAAGGGTACCTGTCAACATCAATAACGCGATGATCGACAAGCCCATTGAAATTTCGTAGCTGATATTTTGAGATGCTGCACGTATAGCGCCTAACAATGAATATTTGTTGTTTGATGCCCAACCGCCTATCATTACACCATATACACCTAATGATACTACGCCAAAGATGTATAAAACACCTACGTTAATATCAGTAACCTGCAAATCAATAACGTGTGAGCCGATAGTTAAATGCTGCCCCCATGGAATAACAGCAGAACCAATACAAGCCGTAAGAATTGCTAATGAAGGGCCTGCAATAAACAGGAACGGGTTAGCATTGGTAGGGATGATCTCTTCTTTCAAAAACATTTTACCGCCATCGCATAAAGGTTGTAAAATACCCCAGGGACCTGCACGATTAGGGCCTATCCTATCCTGGAAAAATGCCGCTACCTTGCGTTCGGCATAAGTAGAGTACATGGCCACAACAAGGCTGATAGCGAAAATGATCACTATCAATATAAATTTTATTATAATATCTGCTAATTCCATTATAAGCGTGTATCCCTTTCAAATTGTTGCTGGTTTGCTTCTATAAGCACCAGATTAGTTTTTACAACCGGCAGCGGTTTTAAAGTATCGTAATGATTTGAGCTGATAACCGATTGGTTTGATACCTTACGAGGGCCTTCAATTACCCAATCAGCGGTTTTCTTTTTATCAAAACGGCATTCGTTGCAAATGAATTCTTCCACCTCGCCATAAACATCTTTACGGGCGGTAACACGTAAAACGTCTTCCCCTTTGTACCAAAGTGTTACTTTACCATTGCAATTTGGATGGTTACAATCGCGATGAGCCTCAACTGGCTTGGTGAACCAAACACGATTTTTAAAGCGGAAAGTTTTATCAGTTAATGCACCTACCGGACAAACATCGATCACATTACCCGAGAAATCATTATCGATAACTTTATGTATATAGGTTGATATTTCAGAATGGTCACCACGGTTTAAGATACCATGTTCACGTTGGTCAGTGATCTGGTCGGCAGTGAAAACGCAACGGTAGCAAAGGATACAACGCGTCATGTGCAGTTGAATTTTATCGCCAATGTCTATTTTTTCAAACTTGCGGCGGTCGAACTCATAACGGGTTTTAACTGCTCCGTGTTCGTAGCCCAGGTTTTGCAGGTCGCATTCGCCAGCCTGGTCGCAGATAGGGCAATCCAATGGGTGATTGATCAATAACATTTCAACAATACCCTTACGTGCCTCAATTACTTCGGGCGAAGTGATATTTTGTACTTCCATGCCATCCATAACTGTTGTGCGGCATGATGCTACCAGCTTAGGCATAGGGCGCGGATCTTTTTCAGAACCTTTGCTCACCTTTACCAAACAAGTACGGCATTTACCGCCGCTGCCTTCCAGCTTGGAATAATAGCACATAGCAGGCGGCACAATATCGCCTCCTATTTGCCTCGCGGCATTCAGGATGCTTGTTCCGGGCTCTACTTCTACGGGTATTCCGTCTATTGTAACCTTCATTTTAAAGTCAAAATTAAAAAGTCAAAAGTCAAAAATAGCCTTTGAGTTGATTTTCATTTTTGCAGATTGATAATTATTGAAGCGATGATCTTTGACAGTTCGTCGGCTTCTTTTATCAACCCATTTATTTTATCTTTTTCGATATTACTATCGATCGTATCTCTTATTAAACAGAGCCAGTATTTAGTTTCGTTTGCCGATTTTAAACTTATTGTATAAAAGTTCCTAAAATCCTTTGTCGAACTACCCGACTTTGCCTCTATTATGTTGGCACCTATTGAGGTGCCACTTCTTATTAACTGATCAAATATTGAAAAGTGTATTCTTTCAAATTTAGCTGCTGATACAAATTGAACTATCTCTTTTGAGAAATGGTAACATCTGTGTTTGATGTCATAAGGTTTCTCGTTCAATACTGTTGCTTTCTATTTTGAATTTTGACTTTTTAATTTTGACTTACCTATACTGTTTCCTTCAAATTCAACGGATCAGCGTAATGTGCCAAGCCGTAATTTCTTGATATTGCTTCGGAAGCATTTGTTACGTGCCACTCAAATTCATCTCTGAAATGGCGGATTGCGCTGGCCACAGGCCATGCAGCCGCGTCACCCAGCGGACAAATTGTATTTCCTTCAATTTTTTTAGATACATCGACCAACAGGTCCATATCACTCATTTTGCCATGACCATGCTCTAAGCGATGTAATACTTTTTCCATCCATCCGGTACCCTCACGGCATGGCGAACATTGTCCGCAGCTTTCGTGGTGATAAAAACGGGTGAAGTTCCAGGTGTTACGTACTATGCACTGGTCTTCATCAAAAGCGATGAAACCACCTGAACCCATCATGGTGCCGCTAACAAAACCACCATCAGCTAATGATTCGTAGCTCATTAAGCGAGACTCGTTGTTAATAGTTTTCAGGAACAGGTTAGCCGGTAAAATTGGCACTGATGAACCGCCCGCAACAACTGCTTTTAGGCGTTTGCCATTGGCTATGCCTCCGCAATATTCATCAGAGTATAAAAATTCTTCAACAGGTAAACCTAGGTCTATTTCATAAACACCCGGTTTTTTAACGTTACCGCCTGCAGATATTAATTTAGTGCCTGTACTGCGCCCAACGCCAACTTTAGCATACTCTTCGCCGCCTTCATTAATAATAGGCACCACTGCCGCAATTGATTCAACGTTGTTTACCACTGTTGGGCAACCATACAAACCTGCAATTGCCGGGAATGGTGGTTTAATACGCGGGTTACCACGTTTGCCTTCTAATGATTCCAGTAAAGCGGTTTCTTCGCCGCAAATGTATGCTCCGCCGCCTGGTTGTACGTAAAGTTCAAGGTCGTAACCTGTACCTAAAATATTTTTACCTAAAAAGCCCGCGTTCTTAGCTTCAGCAATAGCTTTTTCAAGTATGCGGATCTGCGGCATCATTTCGCCACGAACGTAGATATATGATGTTTTAGCACCCAGCGCAAAGCTGGCAACTATCATTCCCTCAATTAATAAGTGAGGAATGTAGGTCATCAGGTAACGGTCCTTAAAAGTTCCGGGCTCTGATTCATCAGCATTACATACCAGGTAACGTGCAACACCTTCTGGCTTAGCCAAAAAGCTCCACTTCATCCCGGTAGGGAAACCCGCACCACCACGGCCACGCAAACCCGATTTTTTAACTTCTTCAACCACATCATCTGGCGACATGGTTTTCAAAGCCTTTTCAACAGCCGCGTAACCACCTTTTGAGCGGTAAACGTCGAACGTATTGATTCCGGGTACGTTTATATGTTCTAAAAGTAATTTTCTTGCCATTACTATTTAATAAATCCTTTTGGTCAACTTGTAATAATTAATATGCCTTACCATGCAGGTAACAAAAGCTATTGTGATCAACGGAACCAGTATTATTGCATTTTTCTTTAACCCGTCAGTTGCATTAATCATTATTAAAACAACTACGAACAATACATCTGCTAATACCAGGTTGGTGTTGATCATGGTCAATTATTGCTTTTTGTCTTTAAATCTGTTATCAGTTTATCAACAGATTCCTCTGTTAAGTTCTCATAAAAGGTATATTCAGGGCCTATTTGCAATACCGGGCCATAACCACAGGCTGCAAGGCATTCCACACCGCGCCAGCTAAACAGGCCATCGGCAGTAACATCGCCTTCTTTAACACCCAGTTTTTGCTCAATGTGTTCCATGATTCTTTCGGCACCCACCAGGCAGCATGGGCCTGTACGACAAACCTCCAGCATATATTTACCTTGCGGGCGCATAAAGTACATGCTGTAAAAGGTAGCTACCTCATACACTTCAATATCCTTTATATGCAAATAATCGGCAACCTTATCCATTGCGGGGGCGCTTAACCAACCATATTCGGCCTGTACCAAATGCAGTATAGGCAACAGGGCTGATTTTTGTTTTCCTGCGGGATAGCGGCTAACAACATCATCAAATTTAGTGATCAGCTCCGGCGAAAACTCAACCGGAACAGCTTGTGCATCGTCAACTCTAAGCATCTAATTCTCCGGCTATTACGTTTAAACTACTCATGTTAATAATCGCATCAGATAATAACATACCACGGCTCATTGGGGCATACATCTGGTAATTGATAAAACTTGGCCTGCGGAAATGCAAGCGGTATGGTGAACGACCACCATCATTTACCAAATAAAAACCTAATTCGCCATTGGCACCCTCAACCGAATGATATACTTCAGAATGCGGGGTATCTATTTCGCCCATCACTATTTTAAAGTGATAAATTAGGGCTTCCATGTTATTATAAACTTCTTCTTTTGGAGGCAGGTAGAATTCAGGCACATCAGCATGAAAAATATCTGTCGGTTCCTTTTCCAACTTCACTAATGCCTGCTCAATTATGCGCAAGCTCTGCCACATTTCTTCGTTACGAACCAGGAAACGGGCGTAAACATCACCATTTTCACCTACCGGTACTTCAAAATCAAAATCTTCATATGATGAATATGGATTCATCGCCCTAACATCATAATCCAAGCCTGCCGCGCGTAATAAGGGGCCGCTCCAGCTGTAGCTTAAAGCATCTTCAACAGTTACTTCGGCTACGCCTTTTGTACGGTCAACAAATATGCGGTTACGGTTAAATAGTGCTTCAAATTCCCGCAATACCGGCGGAAAATTCTTTAAAAAAGCACGCAGCTTATTAAAGGCTATGGTATTAAAGTTACGCTCAAAACCACCTATACGCCCAATGTTGGTAGTAAGGCGCGAACCGCAAACTTCTTCATAAATTTCGTAAATGGCTTCGCGGTGTTCCATCATGTAAAGGAAACCTGTGAAAGCGCCGGTATCAACACCCAATACACCGTTGCAAATAATATGGTCTGATATACGGGCCAGTTCCATTATAATTACGCGCAGATAATCCACACGTTTTGGGGTTTCAATACCTAAAAGTTTTTCAACCGTCATGTGCCAGCCCATATTGTTTATGGGTGACGAGCAGTAGTTGAGGCGGTCTGTTAAAGGTGTGATCTGGTAAAATGGCCTGTGTTCGGCAATTTTTTCAAAAGCACGGTGTATATATCCAATGGTTGATACGCCGCTTATGATCCTTTCACCATCAAGCTGCAATACGTTTTGGAAAACTCCGTGTGTTGCAGGGTGCGTTGGCCCCAGGTTTAGGGTTGATGGCGCGGTTTGCGGATCGTTATCTGTATATACCGGATGGTTCTGCATAGCTGTCTATCTTCCGAAAAAATAATCTTTTTTATCAACACGATTAGGGTCTTCCAGCGGGAATTCTTTTCGCATCGGGAAGGCCGTCATGTCGTCAACATTTAATATTCTGCGTAAATCCGGGTGACCGTCGAATATCACTCCAAAAAAGTCATAAGTTTCTCTTTCCATCCAGTTAGCGCCATTCCATACGGTAGTAGCGGTAGGGATGTGGTAATCGTCGGCAGGTAAGAAAACTTTTATGCGGATACGTACATTATTTACCAAACTATGCAGATGATAAATTATGCCGATAGGTTTTTCCTGTTCGGGATAATGAACACCTGTAAGGTCGGTTAAGAAAATGAACTGTAGTACAGTATCATTTTTTAGAAAATCTAAAAGATCGATGATCTGCTCACGGCCAGTTTCAATGGTTAGTAAACCATAAGGCTCACCAACAACAGTTATTTGCTGGTCAAACTTTTCGCTGATCTTTTTTAAAAGCTCTTCGTTGGTTATTTTACCCATTACTGAATTCCGTATGAAGCTAACAATTTTTGATATTCCGGTTCATTTCTCCGGCGTAATGATTCTGTTTGAACCAGTTTTTGGATACCCATAAAACCATCAATAATGGCTTCGGGGCGTGGCGGACAACCGGGAACGTAAACGTCAACCGGGATAACCTCGTCAATACCCTGCAAAACCGAATAGGTATCAAATATACCTCCGCTTGATGCACAGGCACCTACTGCCATAACCCAACGAGGTTCGGCCATTTGCAGGTAAACCTGGCGAAGTACCGGGCCCATTTTTTTAGATATGGTACCCATAACCATCAAAAGATCGGCCTGGCGGGGTGAAAAACTTAAACGTTCGGCTCCAAATCTTGATAGATCATAATGAGAAGCCATGGTTGCCATAAACTCGATACCACAGCAAGAGGTGGCAAATGGCAAGGGCCATAATGAGTTAGCACGCGCTAAACCAACCACTTCGGAAAGCTTTGTAGCGAAAAACCCAGCACCTTCTACACCAGGAGGAGCTTCAACTAACTGAATATCACTCATGAATTATATAATACAAAAACCCACCCAAATGCGGATTCAATCAACAAATCTACAATATTTCAAGTTGTATTTAATACACTATCCAATCGATAGAATATATTTAGAATTAGTCTAAACAATGATTTTAGCCCGAAGTCTTGAGTCGAAAGTCTTGAGTCGGAATAATAGTTCTGACTTAAGACTACTGACTTAGGGCTTAAGACTTAATTAATCCCAGTCCAGTGCGCGTTTTTTGATGATATAAATAAAGCCAAGCAAAAGCGTAGCCATAAATATAAACATCTCCATCATACCGCTCGTGCCTAATTCTTTGAAATTTACGGCCCAGGGGTACATAAATATTACTTCAACATCAAACAATACAAACAGTATGGCTACCAGGAAGTATTTAATGGAGATAGGTGTACGGGCGTTACCAACAACTTCAATACCCGACTCAAAAGGTGTTAATTTATCTTTAGTTACACGCTTTGGCCCTATTTTGTGTGTTACAAACATGGTGGTAACCACAAAACCTAATGCTACCAGCATCTGAAAAATAATGGGTAAATAATTTACCGGCAAACTTTGTACTTCCATGGTGCAAATATACTAATGGAATAATAATAAAAAAGGCCTCATTTAACTGAGGCCTTCATATTTATGAATGAATGTCTATTTTTTTCGCTTTTGATAATCAAGCGCCTGCTGATTAGTTGGGTCAATGGCTAATGCTTTGCTATAATTATCCGCGGCCTGGGTATAATCCTTCATTTTGAATTCATAATAAGCACCCAGGTAATCATAAGCTTCAACCATATTATTTTTTGTTCGCGCATCCAAAGGCGTAGTTTTCGCCAGATTTAACGCAATAAAGTTTTCATAAAATGGTTTGGCTAAACCTTTAATGTTATTCCTGTCAGTTTCTTTAAGGTCATTTACACGTGCGCGGTATAATGCAATATCTGCAACCGGTTTAGTTGCTTTTTGCTGTACCATGCTAAATGCTGAATCGGCTTTAACCAAAACGGTTGTGTCAGGCTTTTTAGCATCATATGCATAATAGTAAGACATACCTTCCCTAAAAAGATCGGTAAGCGTAGCTTGTTTATTCTTGCTTACATATAAAGCATACTCATCACCAGCCTCTTTATATTTCTTTTGTTTATACAAAGAAGCTGCTACTTCGCCTAAAACATCAGTTTGGGTTGAATCAAGATCATAAGCTTTTCTTAAATTACCCATACCTATCGAATCCTGCCCGGTAGCCATCTGTAAATGGCCCAGGTAAATGTAATCTTTAGGAATAATACGTTTCGGATCAGCTTTGGTCATCCATGTAGTAAGCGCTGTTAAGCCTGCCTGGTAATCTTTATTTTGATATGCTGCATAACCTAAATAACGGTAGATACGCAAGTTAGTATTTGCTGATTTTGAAAGTTCTTTAGCTACATCTTCCAATTCCTGATATTTGTTTGCTGAGATCAGGAAGTCAGCATAACGCATTTGCGATTCTAAAGACATATCAGTAAGGCTCAAGTATTTCTTATACTCTTCAACACCTTCATTGTCTTTTTCAAGCCCGGTTTTAGGTTCGTTCTGAGCCCAGCGAGCATCAGTTTCAGCCCACTCACGGTAAGCCGGACCATAATTAGGGTCGATAGCTAAAGCTGCCTGAAAATCTTTGATCGCCTCGTCATAATTATTAGAATATTTTACCACAACACCTTGCGCCACGTCAGCAGCAGCAAATTTTGGATCGATACTCAATGCGTTTGAATAATTTGTGTACGCGTCACTACTTTTAAGCTGAGAGAAATATGCATCGCCCAGGGTTAAAAATATTTCAGGATCTTTTGGATTAACAAGCTGACCTTTGTTTAAAACAGCGATCGCTGCATCTGCATCAGCTGCCGGTATCACACCTGGAGCCAGATGAACACCATTGGTTGTTAGCAAGTAACTTTTACCAATATATACATAAGGTTTGCTATCCTTTTTAGTTGCAAATGATAAAGCCTGGTTAAAATAAGATGTAGTAGCAGCCTGGTCTTTATCTAAATGAGCCACAGCGCCTAATCCTACATAGTTTAAAGATGATTTTGGATTAACGGCAATACCTTTGTTAAACCATAATTTGGCTGAATCCGGTTCATCCTGTTTAAGATATACCCAACCCAGGTAAAAATAGTTTTCGTCTTTAGTTGCCTCTGTAACCGTTAGGTTTTTAAGCATTGTCTTGGCTTTCTGATACTGCTCTGCGTCAATTGCTTTTTTTGCATCATCAAGGCTTTGCGCATGAACCGCAGTGCCTGCAAATGCTAAACCAAATACTGCCGCAGCTATTTTACTACTGATCTTCATTTGAATTATTATATTTTTTAATTGAATGATTTTTTAATGGTAATTTCTCTCTCAGGGATATTATCAGGAAGCAAACCTGATTCCATGATAATTCTTTGCCCCCGGTCACTTGTCATAAAATTTGCGAATCCTGTACCCAAACCCATCCTGTCGGTGCAATTTACGATAAATAAACTCCTGCTTAAAGGATATTGTTTTAATGACAGAGAAGTTTGAGATGGTTTAAAATACTGTGTTGCGTACTCCTTATTATCTTCATCTTTTACAGCCACTATCTTAACATTGTCTACCGCATTTTTATAATCACTGTCCGGATCATCAAGCCAGCTAAAGCCGGTTATTCCAATTGCATCCGGATGTGTGCTTACATACTTTATCACTTCCTTGTTTGATTTGAGTGCAAAAATGTTCTTTTGTTTAAACTCTTTATTACCCGAAAAATCTTTCAGATACCTTACCAAACTTGAGTTTGGATTATCAAAAACGATATTTTTATCGGTTTTAGCCTGCCCGTTCAACATTTTTTTTATAACGCTAACTGTAATTGTAGTATCATTTGACACTTTGTTTACAATTAGCACTACCGCATCAATTGCGAAACGGCTAACAGCAGGGGTTAAATTCCTTGCTTTTAAAACCCTCATCTCGTCTGAATCCAAACCGCGTGAAAGTATCGCCACTCTCACACTATCACTTAGCAACAGGCTCACAACCTCATTCTCAGGTCTATAAATAATTTCAGGGTTAGCTTTTGTATTTAATGCTTTAAATACATATTCTTCCTGGTCAACAATTGGCTGAAATGATTCATCAGCTGCAAATTTCGCACTACCTGTTAACCAGGTATCATTATAAGGCGTTTTTGCTTTTTGCTTGCAAGCCTGTAATAATGATAAGGACAGTAACCCTAACGCTAAAAATTTCAACTTATTCTTCATCATCAAATTCTCTTTTACGTGAAAACACAAAACGTGCCACACCATAAACAATAAACAGAGCCCCTACTATCAGTTTATTGGTATATGTAAGGTTAAGATTAAGTTTTTTAGAAAAAATGATCAATAAAATACCTGCCCCTACAACACATACCAACCTGATAATACCTAAAAGCAAAAACCGCCTTTTGAGCGATTTTTGCTTATTATTAAAATTTGATGACATTGATCCGATTATTCATCTGATGATAATGTAAAGCTAACCGGAACAGTGAACTGAGTACGAACTTTTCTTCCGTTCTGTACGCCTGGGTTCCATTTTGATAGCTTAATAGCTCTCACCGCTTCATCCTGTAATGATTCATCAGGTGAACGCAGTGATTTAACATTTGAAACTGAACCGTCTGTTTCAACAACAAATGTTACAATTACTCTACCCTGCACGTTGTTTTCTTTATCAACAGAAGGGTATCTGATGTTTTTACTTAAGAAATCACCAAATGTTCCAGGGCCTCTGTATGAAGGTTCAACTTCAACCGCGGTAAATACCTGGTTGGGGTCGCCTTCAGTAACCTTGTCACCATTACCTACAGGCTGATCAATACTAATATCAGCGTTTGGATCGCCTTTCTGGTTAGTTTGGCCAGGGTCAGCTTTTTCCAATTCTTTAACTGTTGGTGGGTTTTCCTTCACCTCAACATCGGGTTTTACAACCGGAGGAGGGAATTTAACCTGTGTTACTTTTGGTTTTGGTGGTTCCGGTGGTGGCGGAGGTGGTTTTTTGGCCGGGTCAACCGGTGGTGGTGGAAGTAATTTAACTTGCGTAATACTTACCTTTTCAGGTGCTTTAGGAATATAACCATCGATTATATTTATAATTGTTTTTGCTGATATAAGAACCACAAAAAATGTAATACCTATTATAAGAGCCTTATTGGTATTACGTGGGTTTTGTTGCCTTAGTTCATATGCCCCATAAGCTTTATTACGGCCGTTAAAAATAACATCGATCCATTCCTTTTTTAAAATATCTAATTTAGATCCTAACATTTTTTTAAGGCTTTAATAATTTATTAATAATTCTTTATTCATTAGAATAATCCGTCTCGTTTTAGCAAATCAAGTTCAACAGGTGTAATATCAACTATTGCACGTTGTTCAATATTCACAATATTCAGCTCATCCATTACTGTAACCACATTTTTGTAGGTGCTTTTGGCACTTGGTTTTACAATAACAATCATTGGTAAGCCACCATGACTATCTTTTATTTTTTGATTTTCTTCAACCAGCGTTTTACGCAATTGATCTTTACCATAGCCTTCAATTGAAGGTGTTGATTTACCAGGTTGGCCTACAAACCATTCTAATTTATCATTGCTTCCCAGCAACAAGGTCATAGTCCTGGTTTCCGGAACAGCCAATTGTTCAGGTGTTTTATCATCCTTATCCGGCATAATCAATTCCATTGATTTGGGCTTGCTCAGTGTTGTGGTAAGAATGAAAAAGGTGATCAGCAAGAAGGCCAAGTCAACCATGGCTGTTAAATCCACACGGGTTGCTTTCTTTTTGGTTCTTACCTTACCGCCCTTATGTTTACCCCCGCCGGAGGTATCTAATTCTGCCATAATATTTTTTTATTTAGCTGATTTTAAAGCTGTAATTAAATTAAATCTATCAATATGCTGTTTTTGCAGTGTTGATATAACCTTTTGAACAGTTGGATATTCTTCCTGGCTATCACCTTTGACACCAATTGACAATTCTTTGTTGTGCAGGTATTTAACTGCAAGGCGTGCCGAGTGCACCCAATCATACAATTCATTGTTATCGGTAGTATCAACAGGTATACCTGGCTGTGTAAGTTTATCTCTTTCTTTTGAAGGAAGATCAAGATACTGCCTTAACGAAGCCATAGGTACGCCGAAGTATTGCACACCTGAGAATGTTTTATATTCATCAGGAGTAAATCCTATTTTATACTTATCGCTCATGATCTCCAATGTTTTTCTCTTTACATCATCTCCCTCAACGCTGAAAAACACTTTACCCTGCGCTATTAAAAGCGTCGAGAAATCAACTTCTGGTACCACTGTTATTGATGTCGAAGCCGGAACCTCAGCCTTCAGGGGGTCCTGAGTCTTTGGTTTGGCCGACAATATGAAGAAAGTAAGCAAAAGAAATGCCACATCGCACATGGCCGTCATGTCAATTGCTGTACTCTTCCTCGCGACTTTTACTCTGGGCATAATCTATTTTTATTAAATGAGTAATATTATTAATTCATTTATACGCCGGGCCGTTGGGCCGGGCGTATAAAAATAAATTGTACCTTTTATCTTTTGTGTGATGCTGCAAATGTTTGCACCAGGCTAAAGCCTGTTTCATCAATTGCATAAGTTAAGCCATCAATTTTTGATGTAAATACGTTATACATTACGATTGATAATGCTGAAGTACTGATACCTAATGCAGTGTTAACCAAGGCTTCAGAAATAGCTGCTGATAATGCACCTGTGTTGGTACCGCCGCCATTACCTGCTAACTCGTGGAAAGCCGTGATCATACCGATTACTGTACCTAATAAACCGGTTAATGTACCGATTGATACCAGGGTAGCAATAATAGTTAAGTTTTGCTCCAACATTGGCATTTCTAAAGCTGTTGCTTCTTCAATGTCTTTTTGGATAGCTAAAGTTTTTTGATCGATGTCAAGTGTTGTTTCACCTTCCATTTCGCGGTATTTTTTCAAACCTGCTTTGATCACGTTTGCAACAGAACCTTTTTGTTTGTCGCACTCTGCTGTAGCGCCTTCAATGTTACCTGCTGATAAGAAAGTTTGTATTTTTCTTACAAAGGTGTCCATGCTTGCGGTACCTGTTGCTTTATTGATAACAATAAAACGCTCGATTGAGAAAACGATTACCATTAATACGTAGCCTAATACCAAAGGCACCAGGTATCCACCTCTGTGCACGATACCAAATACATCTGATGGTTCACCGTTTAAAACATCTCCGCCTTTGTAGTGACTTGGGTCAGCAAGTACAAAAAAGAAAATTATAGATGATACAACCAGACAGATAACGATTGCCAAACTGGCAAACACGCTCGATGCACTTGAGCCTTCTTTCTTTACTGGAGCGGTTGGTTTTGATGGTACATTTGCCATTACTTTTAAATTTTAGTTTTTAGTCAGTGTTTATATAAATATGTTAATTAAATGCATTTTTTTTCGGAATAACAAAATTAGAATTTTAATGAAATAAAAAAATTCTTTTATGCTATTACTTTGCTGTTTTTCTGCTAAAAAGCCCTAAAGCCATCATTTGAGTGTATGAATAACGCATACACCCATAAAAATTGTATTAACAGTGAAATTATTTTTTACAATGAAACCCATTTTTTTTTATAATAACAAAAAATACTTTATAAAAAAGTTGTAACTAATGCGTTATAATTTCGTTTAAGTGTTTTTGCTCCTTTAGGTATTAAATATAACTGGCATATTTTCAGAATATTAACTCTGGTTATGCAACATTGTTTCAATAGCCGGGATATTATTAGTATTGATAAATATTTTTCCGGTATACCAACAATTATATAAAATTTTATGATTATGTGTAAATTTTACACCATCTGTTTTCAACATTATTAAACAAAAAAGGCGTTATCCGCCCGCTTTTTTGGCCTTGTAGCCATCAGTTTGCAGCAGGGTTAAAACCTTATCTCTAAAATCGCCTTGTATCAGTATCTCTCCGTCTTTAACCGAGCCGCCTACACCACATTTTGATTTTAACTTTTTGCCAATAACTTCCAGTTCGTCATCAGCGCCAATAAAGCCGCTTATGCGGGTTACCAGCTTACTCCCACCCTTGCGGTCGAGGTATATTTTAAGATTTTGTTGTTGAGGAGGCAGTGTTTCAGCCGAATAATTATCTTCCTGGTACTGAAAGCTGGGATCAGTGGAATATACTACCCCGGTTATATTTTTATTCTTTTTTGACATGATCTTTGTTTAGTCGTAAGTCTTGAGTTCCAAGTCTTAACTAATACAAATATAATATAAACTAAGATGTTGTTTAAAAACGATTGAACAGTTTGCTATATGCAAAAATTCATTGCCGTTGACTTCAGTCAACGGAATATTGGTGATGACTTTACCGGCTTTAGCCGAAAATAACGCCATAATCAGGCATTAGATTTTTGGCTAAAGCCAGAATTGCTCAATTTATTTAGTTCCGTTGACTGAAGTCAACGGCAATGAAAATTTATTAGTTTTTAAACAGCTTCTAAGACGCACTCTCCAGCTTCAGACCTCAGGACTTCTTTTTATAAGAACTACCAGCTATAATTTTTAACGATGACGGCACTACATTTATTTCAACATTTGCATCGGCTATGCGGGGTTCGCCATCTAAATGCATGGGGCCTGGGCCTTTGCGTTTTATATTGATGTGTTTACCCCTTATGATCTCTACATATTTTGAGCGATCGGCAGTTTTAGTGAACATACGGATCCCCATTCCAATAAAACGCCATAATGGGAAAGGCTTTATAATACAAACATCTATCAAACCATCCTGAATTGATGCATGGGGTGATACATGCGCATTGTTGCCATATTGTGATGAATTGGCAAAGCTGAGCATAAAAGCTTCGCGCTCGTATGGATTACCGTCTATTTCAATGTGATAAGTTTCAGCCTTATAATTAATGATCTCACGGAAAGAAGATTTGATATAAGTGCTGAATCCACGGGCTTTTTGGTGCGAGAATACTTCGCTTATGTGGGCATCAAAACCCATACCTGCCATATTAAAGAACCATTCGCCATTGGCCTTTGCCGCATCAATCGTTTCAACATGCCAGGCATTCAGATTTTGGATAGCTTTTTCAGTATCCATTGGTATCCCCAAAAAGCGAGAAAGGCCATTGCCTGATCCATAAGGAATAATTCCGAACACTGTATTACTGCCCACTAATGCTGATGCGATCTCGTTCACTGTGCCATCGCCACCTACTGCTATTATCAGGTCGGTTGTATTAATCGCTTCTGTTGCAATAACATGTGCATGTGCTACCCCATCACTATATACAATATTGTATTCAAAAACACTTTTGTCAAGGTTTTTGTCTATCAGATCCGGCACCTCGTCCTTCTTCTTCCCTCCCGACACCGGGTTTATAATAAATAAAGCTTTCCTTTTCAACTACATATAATTCAGAGCGGCAAAAGTAAATGTATTTTCGGCTTTGTAAAAATTGTTTTATTTTTGCCGGCCAACGGTGGACTGATTTAATTGTCGCGGCTCGAATAAGATTGAGCCAGACTGGATTGCAACCACGTAAAAAAGTGCTAAACCCATGCTTCTTTTTACAACGATCCGACTAAAATCCTTCCATCTATTTTTTATGTTTATTTAAGAAAAAATATGCCATACTTATTCACCTCAGAATCCGTGTCAGAAGGGCACCCGGATAAAGTTGCCGACCAGATCTCAGACGCACTGATTGATCAATTTCTAGCATTCGACCCTGATTCAAAGGTTGCTTGTGAAACTTTAGTTACCACCGGCCAGGTTTTTTTGGCAGGCGAAGTAAAATCAAAAGCCTACTTAGATGTACAAAAAATTGCCCGCGAAGTGATCAATAAAATTGGTTACACCAAAGGCGAGTATATGTTTGATGGCAGCTCATGCAGTGTGCTATCAGCCATACACGAACAATCACCTGATATTAACCAGGGTGTTGACCGCCAGGCTAAAGAAGAGCAAGGCGCGGGCGACCAGGGTATGATGTTTGGTTATGCTACTATTGAAACTGATAACTACATGCCACTTGCGTTGGATATTGCTCATGCTTTATTAATTGAACTTGCAGCTATCCGCCGCGAAAATACGGAGATCAAATATCTGCGCCCTGATGCAAAATCGCAGGTAACATTGGAATATGATGATAACAACAAGCCTACACGTATTGATGCTATCGTAATATCAACCCAGCATGATGATTTTGATGAAGAAAAAGCAATGCTTGCAAAAATAAGCAGCGACATTATCAGCATATTGATACCACGCGTTAAAGCTAAATATCCTAAATACGCGCACTTTTTCAATAACGATATTAAATACCACATTAATCCAACTGGTAAATTTGTTATAGGCGGGCCGCATGGCGATACCGGCTTAACCGGTCGTAAAATTATTGTCGATACCTACGGTGGCAAAGGTGCACATGGTGGTGGCGCATTTTCGGGCAAAGACCCTTCAAAAGTTGACCGCTCTGCTGCATATGCAACGCGCCATATTGCCAAAAACCTGGTAGCTGCCGGTGTTTGCGACGAAGTTTTAGTACAGGTATCATACGCTATAGGCGTAGCACAGCCGATGGGTATTTACGTAAACACCTACGGAACAGGCAAAGTTGGTTTAAATGATGGCGAGATCGCTAAAAAGGTAGAAGCCATATTTAACATGACCCCCTACGCTATTGAAACCCGCTTTAAACTGCGCAACCCAATTTACAGCGAAACTGCTGCATACGGCCACTTTGGCAAACCAAGCCAGATAGTAACCAAAACTTTCACCGGGCACGACGGCCATACCATTACCAAAGAAGTGGAACTGTTTACCTGGGAAAAACTGGATTACGTTGATAAAGTGAAAGCTGCTTTCGGATTGTAAGCATTTGTTGACTGAGTTGATCGGGTTGATTAAGTGAATAGTTAATCTGATCAATTGAAATATAAAATAGCGATGGGTTTGAAACCCATCGCTATTTTTGTTTAGGTATAATATTATCTTTACCCTCATGCAGCACCCTGAAGAAAACCCGTGGCAAATAACATCTGAAAAAAATATTTATAACAACCCGTGGATCAGTTTAACAGAATACCAGGTAATTAACCCATCGGGTAATCCGGGTATTTATGGTAAGGTACACTTTAAGAATATAGCTATTGGAGTTATCCCTTTAGATAACGATATGAATACTTACCTGGTTGGGCAATATCGTTTTCCACTAGAGCAATATAGCTGGGAACTACCCGAAGGTGGTGGACCATTGGGCACTGATCCGCTGGATTCAGCCAAACGAGAGCTATTGGAAGAAACCGGGCTAAAAGCAAGCAATTGGACAGAAGTACAACGTATGTATTTATCTAATTCGGTAAGTGATGAACTTAGTATATTATACCTTGCCCGCGGACTGGAACAGTTTGAAGCTGAACCTGAAGATACAGAACAGTTAATAGTGAAGAAATTGCCTTTTAATGAAGTTTACCACATGGTTTGCGATGGCGAGATCACCGATTCAATGACTGTGGCCGGGATTTTGAAGATAAAATTAATGATTATGGAAAATAAGCTGCCTTAATATACACCATGTCATTTAGAAAAATGTACAAGTACCTAGGCATAAATCTATCGCTTCAAATAACATTGATTTTTTTTAATTTAGCGCCCTCAAAAAACTAATGAAAAAGTTCTTAGGCTATATCTTAACCCCCATTTCCGCAGTGGTATTCTTTATTGCACTGTGTATTTTTCATCCTATACAATGGGTTTGTTATAAGTTTTTTGGCTATTCGGCACATAAAAGATCTGTCGACCTGTTGAATTGGTGCCTTATGCATAGTTTGTACCTATCGGGCGATACTGCAAAATTCATCAATAATCAGGACCTGCCCATTGGCCGCCCTATTATTTTTGTATCCAACCACCAGAGTATGTTTGATATACCACCACTTATATGGTATTTGCGTAAATACCATGCTAAGTTTGTGTCGAAGATCGAACTTACAAGGGGTATTCCATCTATATCCTTTAATCTTAAATATGGCGGCGGCGCTAATATAGACCGTAAAGATTCCCGCCAGTCTATTGCCGAAATTGTTAAGCTGGCGCAACGCATGAGGGAACACAAATGGTCGGTAGTGATATTTGCTGAAGGCACGCGCTCAAAAGACGGCAATGTAAAACCTTTCCGTGCCGCCGGAATTGCCACTATTCTTAAAAAATGCCCCGAAGCGCTGCTGGTGCCTATAGTTATAAAAAACTCGTGGAAAGTAGTGCGGTATGGCCTATACCCGGTAAATACCTTCACCCCAATGAGCCTTGAAGTACTTGCCCCTATTGAACCCGGCAAAATCCCGGCGGAAGAGCTGGTATTAATGGCAGAGAACAGGATCAGGGCTGCGCTTGGGCAACCAGCGGGGACCCCCCAAGCCCCTAAAGGGGGAGCTTTTGATTAGCAAAATTGCTGGCATGTAATGTCCTCCCTTTAAGTAATGTCATTATTTAATCTATAAATGTTCCGGCATTGCAACTACGGAGCAAAATGTTGCTAGCAAATTAAATATAAAAATGTTTGGCATAGGTATGCAACATAGCAGGGTTACGTACCTACCGGCACGGTTCTTCATGTTCATTATTTTTCTACCAACATATAGCCTCTACGAGGCTTTGGAATTAACTTAACCTACGGGTCCGGGGGCTAAATATTCTTTCCGTCGATGATCTTAAAAAATGGGTCGCGGTAGGTGTCACCTACGGGGATTATCTTTTCGCCAATCCATATGCGGCTGCGTTCGATGCTATCGATCTTGTTTAATGATACTATGTATGATTTATGAACCCTGATGAAGTGCTTTTCGGGCAGGGCATCTTCCATCTTCTTCATATTTTGCAGCGTGATGACACGCTCGGCAGAGGTAAATATGGAAATATAATCCTTTAGGCCCTCAATAAATAAGATATCGCGCAGGTACACTTTCTGTATTTTGTGTTCGCTTTTAACAAAGATAAAATCACTTAAAAAATCATTCTGCTGCTGTATAGGTTCATGGCTCGTTATAGGTTTAACTGATGGTTCTATAATGCCCTGTGCCTTTTGTACCGATTTAAAGAAACGATCAAACGCGATGGGTTTAAGCAGGTAGTCGACCACATCCAGTTCATAGCCTTCCAGTGCATATTGGGGATAGGCAGTGGTTAATATTACTTTAACTTTGCCATTGGCAATTTTAAGAAACTGAATGCCGGTAAGTTCAGGCATTTGCACATCCAGAAACACCAGATCAACACTGCCCTGCTGCACCAATGTTAAAGCCTCAATAGGGTTGGTTGTCGACTTAACCAATTGCAAAAATGGCACTTTGGAAATATAATCTTCCACAATATGCAACGCCAAAGGCTCATCATCAACTACAAGGCATCTGATCATGGGCATAAAACTAATGATATTTTAAGATGTAAGGCTGAAAAATTTAAAACCAATCAAATAAATCCAATAGTGCCCTATCCTTCCAATAAACAATCTGCTAAAAAAGGTGCCAGGAACATTAATCTTGATGCGTTTTCCAGGTGCCAGAAATGGATACGATCATTCATATTTCCACCCAGCAAGGGGCCCATTATATACAAGTTAGGCGCAGCCTCAAATTTTTCATTCACATAAAACCCCTTGCCCGATAGGTTTACCCGGGCTATATTATTATGCACCAGGTTATAGATCAAACGGCTTGATGACTGATCTAGATCATTTGCGCCGGTACAGTTAATAGCCACTTTAAAAGGCAGGTCATATTTTTTTTGCTGATTGGTTTCAGGATCAACGTAATTCAGCAAGCCTTCAGATTCAATATTTAAAAATGTGCCTTTAAGCATGATCAGTTTTCCTGTTTCATGCAACACTGTTTCGCCGCCTTTATAGTCGGCACCCGATCTGCGGAAAAGATTGCTTAATTGCATACCATATATGCCTAAAAACTGTTTTTTAGCATCCTCATCAAGCGATTGCAGCAGTTCAATGGTAAATCCAATCACCTTATCAATATGCGGAACGATCACTCCATCTTTTACCGCATACTTTATATCCTGCATGGCAGCTTCAATAAGGGTTTCGATAGTGTAATTTCCCAGTTCTTTAAGCCGATCTAAATTTTCGCTGGGGTAATGCTCCAGTTTTTTATCCAGAATATGATAGGGCAGCAATCCGCTTTTTGAAATAATTACTAATTTGTTGATTAAACTGATAACATTGGGTAAACCTGCCAACAGGTATAAAAGCTCAATACTGCTCGCGTTAGAGCCAATTATCAGAACATTTCTGTCGTTTATGTTTTTTGTGGAAGCAAGAGCATCTGCCAGCTTTTTAATATTATTATCCACATGTGGTTCATACAGGTTATTAATGTAGACAACGCTATCATTATTGCTGAACGCACCCTCAATATCCCTAACCGGGGCCGAACCTATGGCAATTACCAATTTAGCGGCAATTAATTTTGATTGTGTGTTATCCGGCTTTTCAAACGTTACCTCATAAGCTCCGTTTTTGAGCGGCTGCGCATTAATTACCTCGACGTTAATAAGGGTTAGTTGAACCAGTTGCTTTTCTTCTACCGTTCTTAAAAGATTGCTTAACACACCATTGAGATATACACCAAATATAAACCGGGGCAAGTAAACGCTTTTCCAATCTTCATTTTGAATGGCTGGGGCATTACGCTGCAACCACTGTTCAGCGGTTATGCCACCGTTTATAACATAATCCGTTAGCAGTTCATTTTTGTTGATCCTGAACCAATCAAAAAACAATTCTCTTTCTTTTTCTGCCGTAAAAAAATCAAAAATCGAAGTTATAGTGAGTGCATTAACCGATGAGCGCGAGCCATAAGGTATCCCCAGCCAAAACTCCTGATGCTTTTCAATAACCGTGATTGATATTTTCCGTTGGTTGGCTATGCCGGCAATCAGCTTGCGGAACAATTCAATAACCGTTGTGGTACAGGCTATACCGCTGCCTGCTATTACAATATCAACAGGTTCCATTGTTAATAATTGTTTAAAGCTTCTATTACCTGCATAATTTCTTCTTCGGTATGGCAAAATGAACAGGGTATGCTCAGTGTGGTATTATGAATTTCTTCGGCTATAGGATATGATTTTTTGATTCCGGTAATACCTGCCAACGCCTTTTGTTTATGCGGCGGAACAGGATAATGGATCACCGTGCCGATCTCTTTTTTTGAGAGATAGGTCTGCAGGTCATCCCGCTTTTCATGCCTGATATTAAAAATATGATACACATCATAGTAATCAGCATCCTGTACAGGCAGTATAAATTTATCGGTTAGGTTATTAAAATATAATTGCGCCAGTTTATTACGATGCGCATTCATTTGGGCTAAATAAGGTAGTTTGGCGCTTAAAAATGCCGCCTGCATTTCATCGAGCCTGTTATTGTAGCCTATAATGTCATTATAATACTTACGTTCGGAGCCATAATTACGCAACTGTGCCAGTGTGTTTTTATGGCCCTCATCATTACAGATGATAGCACCGGCATCACCTAAAGCACCTAAATTTTTTGTGGGATAAAAACTAAATGCTCCAAAGTCGCCAAAAGTGCCTGAAAGCTTATTTTTATAAGTTGCCCCGTGCGACTGTGCACAATCCTCGATCAAAAACAGGTTATGTTTTTCTTTGATAGCTATGATCTTATCCATCTGGCAACATTTGCCGTACAGATGCACCACCATTATGGCTTTGGTATTTGGTGTGATGGCTTCCTCAAGTTTATCAGGGTCGATATTATAAGTTGTTATATCCGGCTCAACCAATACGGGTACCAACTGGCAATTTAATATAGCCAAAATACTGGCTATATAGGTATTTGACGGGACAATTACCTCGCTTCCATCAGGAAGGTTACATGCTTTTAATGATAGGACCAGCGCATCCAATCCGTTAGATACCCCAACGCAAAAACGGGTATTGTGCCAGGCCGCATATTCCTTTTCAAAGGCTTCCAGTTCGGGGCCCAAAATATAATAGCCATTTTCAAGAACCTGCTCAAACTTTTCCCTGAATTTATTTATGAACGGTGTATTTAAACGTTTCAGGTTTTCGTAAGGAATCATCTATCGCTGTGGTATAGGGTTCATAAATATAGTCTGAAGGGTCGTAATTGGTAGATGCCATTCCCATTAACATGGCATCCGGACTAAAATCATACATCACATGCCAGTCGCCAATCTCCATGATGAGTATTTGTGATGGTGAATTTAAGAAATATTCCGTTCGCAGCTTACCATTATCGATCAATACTGTATAACTGCCGTTCATGCATATCAGCCCTTCCTGTGTTTCCAAATGCCTGTGGCCGCCACGGTTGAGCGCCTGGTTTACACTGTATATATAGTATATTCTTTTGATGTCAAAAGGCAATACCTTATCTATCGAGTTTAATGATCCGCGCTCGTCAGTAAAAGTTTTTAGATCAATTATGTACGCCATCCTTTATATCGTTGCTATTCTTTTTATCTGCTAAATTTTCCGCATCAATCAAATCCAATATACTGCTGTCAACCTCAATGCTGAATTTACGCCCGAATATATCGTCTGATGCAATGATCTTTTCATAGTCTTCAGTAAGCAAAGTTTTGGGGCGGCTGCCTCCGGCAGACCAATCAATATACCGGTAATTATTATTGACCACACTATCCTTGTAAGGCGAATTCATGATAATGGTTTGAAATACAAACTCATCACTGCCCCAGGTAAATTTCAGAAAACGGGTAAGGTGGTGCCTGCTTTCTACGTAGTTAACAACGTATAGCGCGCAGTCGGGTGTTAACGTCCAGAATGTAGAGTTAGTACCATAAAATTTGAGCCCAAAAGGTGTTTTTCTTTTTATTATGCTGTTAATAAAACGCTGTACCATGTACCTGCCTTTAAAAACCGTATCAGTCAAATGATATTTATTGATCCGTAAAAGCGCCTCGGCCCATTCCGTTTCAAAGTCCCAGCATTTAATTAGCTGCTTGCCAGCTTGCTGTTGTAAAAATTCACTGATCCGTTCCGGCGATTTTACCGGGTAATCCTGCCCGCTTAACAAATTAATGAAATCATATTTTATGCCCGATTCAACAATTTGCTTAATGCCATTAAATGCAGCTTTTACAATGGTATAACCGGCCCATTTAACATCAATCCGGTTTTTAATAAAGAATACATTGGGAATATCAAATAAGTCACGGTGGGTATTCAGATCTATCTTTTTATCCAGGTGGATATAAAAATCAAAATCACCATTATTCATTTTCAGAATAAGTCTTTTTGTTTGCTCAACCGATGTATAGGTTATTATTAAACAGGCAAAACGCATTAGATTCTACAAAAAATAAGGTTTAATCATTTCGAATATAATTATTATCTATCATAAAAAACGTGTTTGTTAGACAATAATTTTCCTGATTATTTAAAAATTACAAACAAACCGCAATGGTTAAATTATTACTAATCAGGAAATCACAATTAAACAAACAGTTAATCCTAAACTACAAAACCAACGATAATTCGCAGGTATAGGTTTGCTCTTCATCAACAATGTTTAAGCTATACTTTCCGGGGTAAAGCAGGTCCAATCGGCGCTTAACATTGTTTAGTCCGATGCCGCCCATCGTGTCGCGGTTATTGTTGTGTTTTTTGTTTTGTATGAAGAATTGCAAGTGATCCTCATTTACATGGATCAATAAATGAACGGGTGATAAAGGGTCACTAACTACACCATGTTTAAAAGCATTTTCAATAAACGCTATCAGCAATAAAGGCACTATCTGCTGATCGGCTACTTGTCCGTTCACTTTAAAATCGATATATGCTTTTTTGCCGAAACGTATTTTTTGCAGGTCGATATAGTTTTGCAAGTATTGCAGCTCTTTAGTTAGCGAAACCTTATTATCATTACACTCATAAAGCATGTAACGCATGATCTCGGACAATTTAAGGATAGCCTCGGGCGTAGTTTCAGACCGTTGGTAAGCAAGTGAATATATGCTGTTTAATGAATTGAATAAAAAGTGAGGATTGATCTGCGATTTAAGGAATGAAAGCTCTGCGCTTAGTCGTTGATTTTCCAGATCGCGTTGGATGCGTTCATTCAGGAACCAGTCTATAGTAAATTTAAGGACAGTACTTAAGAAAACAAATACCAGACTGGTGAAAACGGTACTTAAAAAATACGACCAAAAGCCGATAGGCTCGCCCTTCATGTGTACCAATACATAAGGCCTGAACATGAGCCCAATCCCATATTTACCCAAGCCGAAAAATATAATTGCCCCAACAATTACAATGGCATATAAGCCATAACGCTTTTTGTTAAAAAAGTTAGGAATAAAAACCAGGAAGTTTAAATAAAACAGGCCAATATTTATAAGCGGATACAATAAAAACACAACCAACAAGCCCTTAACTCCCAGCCGCATATCATCGCTACCCAGATACAAAAAAAGTGAGATCAAACTCACCCAAAAAAACACATGCCAGAAAATTTGCCAGCTTCTTTTCATTAAACCAAATGTAATATTTTGAGCGTGTTATTGTATAGATTTTATATATAGATAAATCTTTTACCGATGAACGGGTAAAAATTGACTATCAACTAGGTATTAGGCATAAACAAGGGTTCGTCTATAAATAAGGGGACTTGGTCTAAATGTTTTTAGCAGACCAGATAATTAATATTCCTTTGTATCATCAAATCACCTCACAATGAAAAAGTTGATTACAAACTCAAACCCCTTTATTTTATTACTGGTACCGGTAATGTTTGCTCTTATTATGGGAGTTAGCTACCAGTTTCAACAAAAAAGGTCTGAAATAGCATGCACCACACACCATGCCACCTCTCTTTTTTTTAAGAGCGTTACTTTATTTAAAACTGTTTGCGGTATTAGTAAAGAAAAATTGTGGTAATAGATACAACCGACCTAACCTTTAACTTTGGTAAACAAACAGTAGTTAAATCATTATCACTCCAGGTTCCTGAAGGGAGTATATATGGTTTTCTGGGGCCTAACGGTGCCGGAAAAACCACCACTATAAAATTACTGTTGAACTTGCTGCAAACACAGCAAGGCAGCATTCATATTTTTGGAAAGGATCTGCAAAGTAACCGCCTTGAAATACTTTCACAAATTGGTTCATTAATAGAACAACCTGCCATCTATCTACATTTAACCGGGAAAGAAAACTTACTTAACAGAGCTTTACTTTTACAAATACCCGAGAAAAGAGTTAATGAAATGCTCGATCTGGTGCATTTAACCAGCGCCGCACATAAAAAAGCCGGACAATATTCGTTAGGAATGAAACAACGCCTGGGTATTGCCCTGGCATTGCTGACAGACCCTAAGCTGCTCATTTTGGATGAGCCCACCAACGGCCTCGACCCAAATGGAATAATTGAAGTGCGTGAACTGCTGATAAAGCTTGTTAAGGAACATCAAAAAACTGTTTTTATATCGAGCCATTTACTGGCCGAGGTGGAGCGCATGGCCACGCATGTAGGCATCATCAACTACGGCGAACTACTTTTTCAGGGAAGCATTAAAGAGCTTGAATCCTTAAACAAGCCACTTATACAAATTGAAACGAATAACACTACAGATGCCGCCAACTATTTAATTCGCAATAATATTAACGTTAGCGATGTAAACGATCAGCATATATATGTTCCCTATGTGTCTAAACAACAAATGGGCGAAATAAATACGCTACTTAACCAAATGGGTTATATGGTTTACAGTATTAACAAACAGCAAAAAGATCTGGAAAAATTATTCTTAGCCATCACCCAAAACGCCTAAACATGAAGGGATTTATACTATCATTCAGATCTGAGTTTTATAAAACCCGCAAAACCGCAGGCTTTTGGAGCGCAGTGCTATTGCCGCTAATACTTTGTCTGCTACTTTTCACCGGCTTTTATACCCATAGTGATAAGCTATCATTATTCCCCCCTATGCTATTATGGATACAATTTGCAGGGGCTATTTTGGGTGTAATGGGTTCAATATTGCTGCCCATGCTTATTATTTTTATAGCCTATTCTGTAAATAGCGTGGAGCACAAGGCCGACACCTGGAAAACGTTATTTAGCCTGCCTATATCAAAGCTATCAGTTTATGCAGCTAAATACTTTTACGCTTTGTTCTTAGTGTTTTTATGCCTGATGCTTTTTGTACTGTTTACCATTGGCTTTGGTAATTTATTAGGCACATTAAAACCTGAATTAAAATTTCATGATTACAGTATGGCTAATATACTGATACAGGTATATATTAAACTCTTCCTGTCCTCATTAGGTATACTATCCATACAGTTTTTGCTGAGTTTTCTGTTCAGCGATTTTTTAAAACCAATGGGTATTGGCTTTGTGGCCACCATTACCGGGATTGTATTAGCCAATGTCGACTGGCAATATGCTTATCTGTTCCCTTATTCATTTCCTACAATGACAATAAGTGCTATACCCAGGCATCACGGGCCACCGTCGACGGCCGGAGGTATGCCAACAATTATCATTGATATTTTCACCAAAGAAATTTATGTAAGCTTAATTATAGCCGCTGTGGTTTTTATAGCAGGGTATTTTATTGTGCTGAAGAAGAGTGTAAAATAGAGGGTTGGAATAAATCAAAGGCGCAAAAAAAGACGCAAAGTATTGCGTCTTACGACGGATAATGGTTATTTGGTAGAGGCACAATACTTTGTGTCTCCTGACGGTATCCTATTCCCCGTCCAATTCATCCACCAATACCCCATCTGCCTGCTTAAAATTACTTTTTACAAAGTGGCACCAGTCGCATTCTTTTTTGCCGCAGCCGGTGTTAAAATCATGGGCCATAATTTTTTGATAAACCTCTTTTATTTGCGTGGTAACTACATCGGTATCTTCGGGCGTTATAAATACTTTTTCTTTATGGTACTCGCCGTCTTTAATGGGTTCTACGAAATCAAAAATGGTGTTAACTACCTGCCAGTCGTTAGTGCGGTCGTGGTCAATTAATATTTTATAAAATACAGCCTGTCGCCAGTAATCGCCGCCGTTGGGTTGGTCATTGGTTGGGTGCAGCAACTTATCTTTTGCATTCTTAAATTTTCCGGTTTTATAATCAACTACGGTTACGTTTTTGCCTTCAAATTCAATTTTATCCAGGTTTCCCTTGATCGGTACACCATCCATTTCAATGTTTTTTATGGCGCGTTCGGTTACCGCAACTTTATTCCAGGTGGTTATGCTTTGTTCGTAATAATCAGGCAGTATCTTTTCGCCGTAGGCTACACGCAGCTTAAACTCCTCTTTGGTGAATGAATCCCGGTTGCGGTACATATACCAACGGTATTCTTTCATAAACTCCTCAGTTGGTAGAAACTCATCTCCCCACTCCTTCAACTTTTTAAATGTACGGTTCAATGCCCAATGTACCGCTTGTCCAAATGTTGACGACGGGCTTTTACCCGACGGCACCCTTATTAAACACTGGAAATAAAATCGCAGCGGGCAATCCAGATAATTATTAAGGTGGGTTACCGATAGGGTATAGTTTTGCAATAACTGTGTTATATAATTGCGGTCGAGCAGTTCAATTTTTGGTTTGTCATCCACACTAAACTGGGCTGCATAAAACTCCATCATGTCATCTTCCGTTACCTTCGGATATTCTGTAACCAAATGGGTATCTGCTAATATCTCGCCAATAAACTGCGATGCTTCCTGATCCTTCCCATTTTTATCTTTTGATGAATACGAGATCATCAAACATTGTTTAGCTCGGGTTAAAGCCACATAAAACAACCTGCGCGATTCTTCTTTTTGAGCAGTATCATCCGCCCGGCTTTGGGTTAAGGTATCAGGATATGCAAAACCATTGTTGCGGCCTTTGCTGTCCCAGGTCTTTTTATCGCAACCCATAAAAAATACATATTCGTACTCTAAGCCCTTTGAACCATGCGCCGTTAAAAAGTTGATGCCTTTTTCCGAGAATATTACCTGATTAAGGCTTAGTCGGATATTATTTTTCTTCATCAGGTCGATGGTCACTATCAGATCCGATAGTTTGATCTCCGGATTTTTGCGACTCTCGTCCTTTAAAAAATCAAAAAAGTTGGTGAGCATTTGCATGTGTGTACCCTTATCCGGCTGCTGCATAATGTAACGCAAAATCCCCATTTTAGCGATCACCTGCTGAAAGAATTGCTGGAGCGTAATACTTACCGATTCCTTAAGCAATAACTCAATATTGTTGTTCAGGAATTTCATTTCCGTATTCTGTACATCGCTGAACAAGTCCGCTTGTGCAGGTGCGCGCATCTCGCTGACGTAACGACGTATTGATGTTTTGGGCTGATTATTTGCGGCGGTGGCATAATTTTCTTTTGCTACCGCGATGCTTGCTTTGGCAATTTCAATAGGTGGGATACTAAAAAAATCATAATGCATGATCTCGAACAACAACTCATCACCACTATAAGGTGAATCCATCTCCATTGCAAAATAACGCAGTATAGTTATTATTTTTTCGCCGAAGGGCTGAGTCAGGATGTCGATCTTGCGTTTGGTATTAACGGCGATCTTTTGATTATCGAGGTATTGCAGCAGGTCTTCAACCTGACTATGATTCCGATAAATTACTGCTATCTCATCCGGCGAAATTCCTTTATCAACCAATTTTTTGATCTGCAAAGCAATATCAACAACCTCCTGCCCAGAGTTTTCATACTCACGGATCACCGGCTCAACCACCAATTCATCAAACCGCGGATGCGAAGAACGTAAATTTTTATCCAACGATAATTGGCTCGTCAGTCGTTCCTGGTTATTGTTGATCAACGCTTTGGAAATATCCAGAATTTGCTGATTGGAACGGTAATTATGCTTTAACACTACTGTGTGCAGCGTTTGCACATAATCAGTGGCAAAATCAAGGATGTTCTTCATGTTAGCACCCTGGAACTTGAAGATCGACTGGTCATCATCACCCACCACAAAAACGTTAGGTGTTTCCCAGTAATTGAGCAAAAATTTGAGCAATTCGTTTTGTGAACCGCTGGTATCCTGAAACTCATCTACCAGAATATACTGGTAACGCTCCTGGTATTTACGCAGAATCTCCTCGTTCTCACGAAAGGCTTTTAGCACCCATATGATCATATCGTCATAATCATACCAGCCTTTTTCACCCATTTTTAGGGCGTAGTTTTTATATTCATTTACGGCAGCCATCAGCTTTTCCATGGCTTCAACAACCTTGTCAATATCCTTTTGCTTGGGGTCGCCAATACTTATCCCAGCTTTGGCATTAGCTCTTTTGTATATGAATTCCTCACGATTCGGCAGATCATCAATATATTCTTTTACCGCTGCTGCAATAATGTCTGCATCCCAGCCCTCACTCTTCATGGTGGAGAAAAGACGTTTTAATCTTGGAGCATCAAAATAAACATCACCTGTAAATCGCTTTAATAAATGTTCGTTCGGAAAATCATCTACCAACTGGCGGAAAAGCATAGCGCCATCTAACTCTGACAATGGTTCCAAATTCAGTTTGCCAAAATATTCCAGGTTCTCTTGTATGATCTCATTACAAAAAGCATGGAAAGTATATATGTTGATGCGATAAGCATCGGGCCCAATAAATTCAAACAAACGCTTGCGCATGGCAATAGCGCCTGCATCGGTATAGGTAAGGCATAATATCTCATTGGGCAGGGCATCGGTATCAGTCAAAATTTTGCCAATACGTGCTGCTAATATCTGCGTTTTACCTGTTCCCGGCCCGGCTACTACCAGCACGGGCCCATCCATTTTATTAACCGCGGCTAATTGTTCCGGGTTTAAATTGGCTAATGCCTGCTGAAATTTTTCGTTATATTTATGGAGAGGTGATTGCATGATAAAAGTAAAATTAACAAGATTTAAGCGATATCCCGGCTTCAATTTTACATTAAACACAGGATTGGGGTACAATATAAAGCCACAAACGCGGTTAACTATGCTATTATAATAATGGTAATTACGTAATTACTATTAGCTTTGCAGTTTTATTTAATAATTGATGAAGACTTATTTCCGGCTACTTTCATTTGCTAAACCTATTGAGAAGTTTGCCATACCTTATATACTGTGTACTTTGTTGTACGTTGTTTTTAGTTCATTGGTGTTTCCCTTACTCATACCATTACTAAATACTCTTTTTAATACTGATAGTAACGCTTGCGCTGCCGTAGCGGTTACGGTAGTTAAGCCGCATGGCTTTTTTAATTTAACCGGATGGTTCAATTATTACATGAACTATTTTATACAGGTCAGAGGCAAATGGGGGGCTTTGCAGTTTGTATGCGGAACCATTATCGTTACTATACTTTTAGGTAATTTCTTTAGGTATCTTTCATCCCGCACTATGGAAAACCTGCGCGTTCACACCCTATTAAATTTGCGCCGCAGAGTATTTAATAATGTGATGGATATGCATTTGGGCTATTTTAATAACGAACGTAAAGGCGATATTATTTCAAAAATAGCATCAGATGTACAGGTGGTGCAATTTTCAGTTACTGCTACATTACAGGTTATTTTCAAAGAGCCCATGCAATTGATCGCTTTTCTGGTAATGCTTTTTATTTTCTCAGTAAAGCTCACATTATGGTCATTATTAGTAGTTCCTGTATCAGCATTTATTATTTCTAAAATAGTAAAACGTTTAAAGTCGCAAGCTATATCAGCACAACAAAGCTATGGTAATATGATCAGTTACCTGGATGAAGCATTATCGGGCGTAAGGATCATTAAGGCATTTAATGCCACCGATTTTATTAAGACCAGGTTCAATGATGAAAACAGACGATATTCAAAAATATTACGCTCCATGGCTAAGCGGCAGCAATCAGCTTCGCCTGTTTCTGAAACATTAGCCGTAACAATGATATCATGCATTGTTTTATATGGCGGATACTTAATATTAAATCATAAGTCTGATCTTACCAGCGGTCAGTTTATCGCCTATATTGCCATATTCTCTCAATTAATGCGCCCGGCAAAGGCTTTGTCCGACTCATTCAGCAATATCCACTCCGGGATTGCAGCAGGTGAGCGTGTACTGGCGCTTATTGACGAAAAACCACAGATTGTTGACGCACCAAATGCTGCAACAATTACAGGTTTTAATGAAGGCATAACCTTTAAAAACGTTTCATTTGCTTACGGCGAAAAACCAATATTAGTTGATGTTAACCTAACCGTACCTAAAGGTAAAACTATAGCACTTGTAGGTCCTTCAGGCGGTGGTAAATCAACCATGATAGATTTGATCCCGAGGTTTATTGAACCTAAAGCAGGCCAGATATTAGTTGATGGCGTGGATATTCAAACGGTAACCATGGAATCATTAAGAAGTTTGCTTGGTATAGTGAACCAGGAATCTATTTTGTTTAACGATACCATTTTCGGCAACATTGCTTTCGGCAAAACGGATGCAACTATGGAAGAAGTAATGGCCGCCGCCAAAATAGCCAACGCGCATAATTTTATTATTGAAACTGAAAATGGTTATCAAACCAATATCGGCGACCGCGGAACTAAACTTTCAGGCGGACAAAGGCAGCGCATTTGTATTGCACGGGCAGTATTGAAAAATCCACCGGTAATGTTACTGGATGAAGCGACATCAGCATTAGATACCGAATCAGAAAAATTGGTGCAGGATGCATTAAATAACCTGATGAAAAACCGCACCTCGTTAATTATTGCCCACCGCCTGAGTACTATTCAAAATGCGGATTGCATAGTGGTGCTGGAGAACGGGAAAATAGTACAACAAGGCACTCACCAGGAGTTATCAAATGCAAAAGGCTTGTACAAAAAGCTGATCAACATGCAAACCTTTAACGCTGATCTATAACCTATAGCTTATGTTTAAAGAAAGAAACTTTTTCAGCAAACAATGGCTAAAACACACTGATAAAGCAGGGTATAAAGAATACAAGTGGCTGCTAAAAAACTATAAAGATCTGGAACCTGGCAATACTCTGATCAATAGCAACCGCTTAGCAGATATTACTAAAATAAAGGCAATAGCCAGTGCTAACAATCAAGTAAATCTTCTGCATAGTGGTAACGCCGGAGATATTATTTATGCGTTAGCTACTATCAAAAAAATGCATGAAATAACAGGAGCCGCAATTAACCTGTTTTTTCGTTTAAATCAGCCTTCGCTTATTGATGAGCATCATCCACACCCGCTTAATGGTGTAATGCTCAATACCAAAATGGTTGAAATGCTGATGCCATTGATCAAATCACAACCTTATATCAATAATTGCAATACCTATATCGATCAGAAGATCGACATTGATCTCGACTTTTTTCGGGCGGGTTTAGTTCCGCAGGATAAAGGCAATATAGCCCGGTGGTGCAGTTATATTACTGGCGTAAGCCCTGACCTGTGGAAGCCCTGGATCAGCGTTAAACCAGATACCACCTATGCCAACAGTATAATTATAGCCAGAAGCGGACGCTACCATAACAAACTGATAGACCATTCTTTCCTAAACAAGTACGATAACATTAAATTTATTGGCGTTGCCGATGAGTTTAAGGCCATGCAAAAAATCATCCCTGCAATTGAGTGGATACAGGTAAGCGATTTTTTACAGATGGCGCAGTTTATTGCCGGTTGTAAGGTTTTTATCGGTAATCAGTCGTTCCCCTACTCAATGGCCGAGGCAATGAAAGTGCCGCGAATATTGGAGATCTCCTATGAGATCATCAACGTAGTACCCGAGGGTGAAAACGGCTATGATTTTCTGTTCCAGGATCATTTTGAATGGCTGGTAGAAGACCTTTACAAAAAATAAAACTTCAGCCACCAATCACTTTGCCTTCGACCTAACTTTCATCAGATAGAAGTTCAGTTTAATAAATGTTTTAAAGTACAGCTTTACAAATCGGTTGTTTTTGTTCAGCATTTCATAGGCTATAATAAGCGGCATGTTAAATCCGATCAGCTCATTTATAAATGATTTAAAGCTTACCTTCTCCACAATTTGCTGCTGTTTTAAAGTAAGTTCTTCAATATTTACCGGTAGATACATATTCCATTTTTTGTGAACTTCTATATTATCCTGCATCCAGTCTTTGCCGTAACTACCTTCTGATAGATGGCTTAAAAAAATGTCATAAGTAACGGCTACCTTATATTTCTGTCCCACGGTTAACGAGTAATCCACATCGTAAATATGGAAGCCTTTCAGCAATTGCTCATCAAATTGATACTCGGCAAAAACCTGTTTGGTGGTACACATAAATACGCCATCAATACAAGCCACCTGTGCCAGTTTTACATTTTTAGGGTTTCTGTATAAAACTTGTGGTGCCTTATCCTCATGTTTATAACACTGCTCAAAGTTGGTATATTTAGTATCAATAGCATGCCCGCCCCATGGCGATGGCGATAAAGATTTATAAGATGAGCCTGCAATGCCCAGCAACCCTATTTCTGGGTTATTTTTAAAAATGTCAACCAGCACTTGTCCCCAGTTATTGGTTTTAATAATAATGTCTTCATGCAGAAAGCATAAAATATCATATTGTGCCGTTTGAGCCCCAGTATTATAAACCTCGCAGATACCCTTTTCGCCTGCGCTATTATCAATTGCAATAAGCTGAAATAGCACACCTATGGTTGAGTTTATATTGTCGGTAACCTGCCGTAATTGTGCAGCATCTGCTGATGATATAATAACTGAAACCATTAAATATATTTGTGTAATATTGGTACAAAGCGCCAAATTAAACTATAAGGTTTAATTTTTCATGCGCTTATATTTATTCTTCTGCAATTTAGCTATTTATAAGCATGAGTGAGATTAACAAGGCAGCCATAGTAATACCTTTTTATAAAGATACCCTTACCGACTATGAGTCGATCGCCCTGCAACAATGCTTCAAAATCTTAAATAACTATACCATTATCGCAGTTAAGCCTGAAAGTTTGACACTACCCGAAGCGGCTACAAAATATCCTTTCGCCAAAACGGTATCATTTGATGATGATTACTTTAAAGACATTCAGGGCTATAATCGCCTGATGCTGGATGCCGCTTTTTACAAGGAATTTTTAGATCATGAATTTATATTGATATACCAGCTCGATGCTTTTGTATTTACTGATGATTTAACAACCTGGTGTAATCAGGGATTTGATTACATAGGCGCACCATGGATAAGGCCCGTTAAACAGGGATTTTTAAAATCAATAAAAAATCACATTCAAAATTATATTCACGTACGGTTTAATATAAAAAAAGATGGATTGCCCAGCCCAAAGCAAGTAATTAACAGGGTTGGTAATGGTGGCTTTTCATTACGGCGAACAGCTATATTTTATGACCTTTGTTTAAAACATGCCGATCAGATTCAAGCATACAATAGCCTGCAAAGCCATTATTTTAACGAAGATGTTTTCTGGAGCATCGAGACAAACCGCAGGGAAAAAGTATTAAAAATACCTTACTATAAAAAAGCATTAAAATTTGCGTTTGAGTTTCACCCACATCGCGCGTTGATCATGAACAATAATGAGTTACCTTTTGGCTGCCATGCCTGGGACCTGTATCCTGATTTTTGGCGACCGGTGTTTAAAGAACTGGGCTATAATATTTAAATAATAGTTATGCCTATCTTACGTTAACAATACTATTTATGACCAACCCGCCTCTTGTATCAGTTGCCCTATGTACTTATAACGGAGAGAAATTTCTGGCGGAGCAATTGGATTCTCTTATAGCTCAAACCTATAAAAACATAGAGATAATTGCGGTAGATGATTGCTCGACTGATAATACGCTCGGCATACTTACAGATTATGCGGCCAAATACAGCAATATTTCAGTTTACAGGAACGATCAGAATAAAGGCTTTTTAAAAAACTTTGAGACCGCTTTAAGCTATTGCAAAGGCGAATTTATTGCACTTTGCGATCAGGATGATATATGGCACCCTGAGAAAATTGAACTGCAAGTTGCCGTGATCGGCGACAATATGATCATTTACCACGATTCTGAATTTATTGACGATGAGGGTAAATTAACGGGCGAAAAATTATCTGATTCCCATAATTTATACCGGGGCAGCGAACCTAAAGTTTTCTTGTTCCGCAACTGCGTTTCGGGCCATGCTATGCTGATCAGGAAGGAACTTTTAACACACGCATTCCCGTTTAAGGATAACTTTTACCACGATTGGTGGCTTACTTATGTGGCAGTTAACGTTGGGTCGATAGACTCTATACCACAATGCCTGGTAAAATACAGGCGGCATGCAGAAAGCAGTACCGAAAAAGATGTGCTTACCAAATCAGCAAGGATTTTACAGGATATTAAATGGCTGGAACTTTGTGCCTCCTATGCCGAAAACAAAGAACCTGAATTTGTTAAAAAGCTACTCAAACTATATAAAAACAGAACAAATTCATTTACATCAATCCTGCTCAAAAATATGCTGATGAAAGATGTAGACCTGCTTTTTTATATTGACAACAGAAGTCGCGCAGCCAAACTCAAATACATAAAAAGATTTTTCTGGGGACTTAAAGCAAAGAACTTTTGGTATACCCATATCAGCCCAAAACCGGGAAACGTGTTCCGTTATAAATAAAAAATGCCGCCCAAAAGCCCGGGCAGCAAATTTTAGTTAAACATTTATCCTTATATATTAATCAAACTTAAATCCTAAACCAATTTGGAAAACCTGGTTACGATAATCAGGAGTATAGCTTCCGTTGCCATCATTTTCAGTTAAATCAATGGTGTACCTTGCCCTTATCTCAACATCCGGGGTTACATCAAAACTAACACCAACAACACTATCTAAAAACACATTATTACCATTGTAGTTATAATTATCTTGTGTATTAGGATTAAATCCATCACTATAAGTATTGGTTGTTGAAGTTAAGAATGAGATCTGCGGGCCTATCAAAAAGTTAAACCCAGGCGCTAACTTAAATTTAGCAAGCAGTGGCACATCTATAAAACCAGAACGAGAGGTAAGATTACCATCTGTGGTTTGTGCGGTAAATCCTTTTTGAGAGTATAAAACTTCCGGTTCAAATGAAAACGGGAAAACGATCGGCACATCTAAAAACAAACCTGCACTAAACCCTGCAATAGTACCGGTGCTATAATTATAATCATAAGCATCAATAGTATTGGCAAGATTTAAACTTCCGGTTACACCGGCTCTAACCTTATAAAAGTCGTTATCACGTTTGTGATGATATTGGTGTTGTGGCGGGCGGCGCGGGCCATAGTAGTATTCCTGGGCGCTTACTGAACCTGCAACCAGCAGGCAACAAATAGCCATAAAGAGAATTTTTTTCATAATGGAATGGTTTTTATATATGCATAGAGTAGAAATAAACACAAAGGTTTATTTAAGGTTTGATTTTTTTATCCTTTATATCTAAAACGTTACCACAGAAATTAGATTTAGCTACATTTGGCTTATGGCAGTACTAAAAAAAGGCATTATCTATTGCTTACTATTTATCCTGAATTTCATAAGCATAAGTGCTTTCGCGCAAAAGGAATCATATGTTGAGTCGCTAAGTAAACAAAACCACTGGGTTGATTCTATATTCAGAAAAATGAACCGGCGGCAAAAAATAGCGCAGTTATTTTTTGTAAGGGCACACACCAATTTAGGCCAGGCTTATGAAGATTCTGTTGCCAAGGTAATACAAGATCAGCAGGTAGGTGGCCTTGTTTTTTTCCAGGGTGGCCCGGTAAGGCAGGCCAATCTGATCAACCGGTATCAAAAACTATCAAAAATTCCGCTAATAATTGCAATGGATGGGGAATGGGGTATTGGTATGCGGCTGGATTCTACTATATCATACCCCTATCAAATGACACTAGGCGCTATACAGGATAATACGCTTATTTATAAAATGGGACAACAAGTGGCCTATGATTTTAAGCGCTTGGGCATGCAGATGAATTTTGGGCCCGATATGGATATTAATAACAATCCCAATAATCCGATCATTAACTATCGCTCATTTGGCGACAACAAGTATAACGTAGCAAAAAAGGGGATCGCTTATTTTACTGGTATGCAGGACGCAGGCTTACTCACCACAGCCAAACACTTCCCGGGGCATGGCGATACCAATGTTGATTCTCACCTCGACTTGCCATTATTGCCATTTAGTCGTGAAAGGCTTGACACATTAGAGGAATATCCTTTCCGCGAAGCTATAAAAGCCGGGATCAGTGGAATAATGGTTGCACACATGGATATACCCGCATTGGATGATACTAAAAATCTGCCGTCAACCCTATCCAGAAAAATTATAACGGGCATTTTAAAGGATTCATTAGGTTTTAAGGGGCTGGTAGTATCAGATGCTATGGAAATGAAGGGTGTGGTAAAGTATTTCCCGAATGGCGAAGCTGATCTGCGTGCATTTCTGGCGGGAAATGATGTTATTGAACTATCGCAGAATTCAGCAAGGGCTATCAAGTTAATAAGAAGAGCAGTACGTAAAGGCGAAATATCAACTGAAGAATTTGATGCAAGGGTTAAAAAAATACTAGCCGCTAAGTATTGGGCTGGTTTAAATAATTATCAGCCAACGCCGATAGCACACTTATACGAAGACCTTAACCGCCCCGCCGAGCAGGAATTGGTACAGCAACTGAGCGATGCCGCGGTAACCCTGTTAAAAGGCAACGCTGCCTCATTGCAGCTTAACCCATTTATAAAAACAGCTATAGTAAGCATTGGCGTAACACAGTACACTACTTTTCAAAAAGATCTTTCGAGATGGTACCCTAATTGCGCATTTTTTATGGTAGGAAAAAATGCATCTGTTAATGATCTGAATAGCTTGTATGTGGCTTTAAAGCAATATGGGCAGATATTTGTAAGTATAAATGATACCCGCCCGCGCCCGTTAAGCAAATTGGATTACGGCAATGATGTTAAACTATTTATTGCTCAGCTTGCCGCCAGAAATAATACGGTAATAAGCGTTTTTGCAAACCCTTATACCATTGCGGGGTTACCGGGTATTGAAAAAGTCGGGGCACTACTGGCCTGTTACCAAATGACTGACGATTTACAACGCGCAGCAGTAAGAGTAATCATCAGGCGCATGAACCCAACAGGTAAACTACCCGTTAATGTAAATATGTTTTTTCCGTATGGTACGGGGATAAGTTTATAGCGATTATTTGAAAAAATCCTCTTTATCAATTCCCAAATGCTCTGCAACATCATTTATGATAGAAGATAATGTTCCTAATCGTAAAGGATCATGGTTAGGAATAGTAATATGATGTTCTCCTTTTTCAGAATTTCTGGTTAACCTGATATGACTCCCTTTTTGCCTTGTAACTTCATAGCCGTATTTGCCTAATATTTTAATAAGGTTTGGTGCAGATAGGTTTCTAGGTGTTTTCATTAATTAAATAAAGAGCAGGTTTTCGGTTAATTATAGGGAAGGGATAACTATACAGCAATGACCTCTTCTTTTACAAGATGTAAGCGTATAATCTTGGGGAGCTTATCATCATCAAAATGGCAATGCACGGCTTCGCGGATATTTACTTTCAATTCCTCTATAGTATCGGCTTCCGTAAATATTGATTCACCTATGGCTTTAGCAGTATAGCCACCTTCCAGCGCTTCTTCAACCAGAAAAAATACTTCGTTCATATCTCAAATTTACAAATTATTTTCTGTTGATATAACTGCTAAAGCATTTCTTATCAGATGTACAAATGGTATTTGTAATTTTAAGCCAGATTTAAACAAACTATGGAAACTACAAAAGTAAAGGCGATCATCACCGGGGTAACCGGCATGGTAGGCGAAGGCGTGCTGTATGAATGTTTGCTGCATCCGAAGGTAGAAGCGGTGTTGGTGATCAATAGAAAACCTTGCGGTGTGGTGCATCCAAAACTAAAAGAGATCATCCATGCTGATTTTTTTGATCTTTCGGCTATTGAAAGCCAGCTTACAGGTTATAACGCCTGCTTTTTTTGCCTGGGCGTATCGTCTGTAGGTATGAAAGAACCGGAATATTATAAACTTACCTATACCCTTACACTCAATGTAGCCCAAACATTAAGTAAGCTAAACCAGGATATGACCTTCTGCTATGTATCGGGCGGAGGAACGGACAGCACCGAAAAAGGACGGTCGATGTGGGCGCGGGTAAAAGGCAAAACTGAAAATGATTTGATGAAGCTGCCTTTTAAACAGGTTTACAACTTTAGGCCGGGTTACATGCACCCAACACCAGGATTGAAAAACACGCTGCCTTATTACAAATATTTAACGTGGCTTTACCCTGTTGTAAGGGCAGTTTTTCCGCAATTTGCAAGCACCCTTGCCGAGCTTGGCCAAGCCATGATCAATACGGTGCTCATAGGATATTACAAACCCATTTTAGATGTAAAAGACATTGTTAAACTGGCACATGCTGCCGATCAAGCTTAATCTGCCAAACACTCCTCGTATAAGCTTAAATATTGCTGCGCAGTATCCTGCCAGTTGAATTTCAGGGCGTGGGTTATCACTTGCTGTTCCCTGTTTGTGGTATAAAAATCAGCCATGCCTTTGGCAAAAACCTGCTGCATGGCTTCGGGTTCAAAGCTGTTAAAATAATAAGCCGCGTCGCCGCCAATTTCTGGTAGTGAGGTATGGGTAGATAAAAAAACAGGCTTGCCAAAGTGCATGGCCTCAATAACTGGCAAACCAAACCCTTCAGCTAACGACGGAAAAACAAATGCCGCACAATTTTTATAGTACCATGCTTTATCAGCTTCGCTTATCGGCCCCGTGATCTTTACCCTATCCTGGCATCCGAACCTTTCAGCCTCTTCCATTATTTTATCCTTGTACGGGGTTTCAACTCCTGAAATGATCAACTCGTAGTCGTTACCCGCAAGCAAAGCGGGTAATACATGAAAATTCTTTTTTGCCAATACATAACCTATGGTAAACAAAAAAGGCTTTTGAGGCATGTAAGCAGGCGTATGGTTTTCATCAACCTGTAAAACATCAGCTCCGTTGTATATCACACGTAGTTTACCTTCAACTTCAGGAATGTGTTTTAATATATCGTCGGCCACAAAATGCGATATGGCTACAACCCGGTCACAAAGCGCTATATATTTCCTTAATTTATTTAAATGCTTTTCGATTTTATGCGCCGGTTTTCGCTGTTCGTGTATGGGGTTAAGATCATGTATGGTCAATATTCTTTTCCCTTTAACTTTTTGTGGTTTTAACCTGCAATACTGGTCGGTAAAATGAACCAGCGCAAATCTTTTAGGTTCCGGGAAAAACAGTTTATGCAATTTTGAAAGAAATACAAGGCTTACTTTTTTATCGAATAAATAATTTGCCCTCTCATGCACATAATAGTAAAGCTTATACCTGCCTTTGTTTTGATTTATTACCGCATCGCCAAGGCTTTTACCGAATGAAAAGAAACCCGAGTTCGGATATTTCATGGAATCGAACGTAAGTAATACCGACGGTTTTGACACTTTAACTTTTGTTTGCATTTATTTTTTGATTCGCGATGCTTTACAGCTTTAGGCTGTAAATATTCGCTTTTTTATTTAAACAAATAATTTAGGGGCAAATATTAAGTTATCTTGTGATAATTTTATTGATTTGCATAGATAAAAATAACCTGTGGCAACCATTAGCACTACATTATCAACCCTAAACCGCGATAACTTTAAAGCGGTTGCCCGCACTTTAACTATTGTTGAAAATGACCTGGATGGCGCTGCCGATCTTTTGAAAGATCTTCGCTTTAATAAAAATGTGCCTATAATAGGCATAACCGGTCCGCCGGGGGCTGGCAAAAGCACACTCGTAAATTCGCTGATAGGTAATTTGATCAATACTGGCCATAAAGTGGCGGTTTTGGCTATCGATCCTACTTCGCCGTTTAATTTTGGCTCTTTATTGGGCGACCGCATCCGCATGGCAGCTCATTTTAATCACCCAAACGTTTTTATCCGCTCATTAGCAACAAGGGGATCATTAGGTGGTTTATCCGCCAAAACCATTGAGATGGCCGATGTATTACGCGCCGCAGAGTTTGATTATATATTTATTGAAACGGTTGGCGTTGGGCAGTCGGAGATTGAAATTGCAGGCCTTGCCGATATTACAATGGTTGTATTAGTACCCGAAAGTGGTGATGAGATCCAAAACATCAAATCGGGCCTGATGGAAATCGCAGATGCTTTCATCATCAATAAAGCTGACCGTGATGGTGCTGACCTTTTTGCTAATAATTTAAAAAAGCTTGTAGCGCAAAAGGATGATAAGCTTCCTGTTTTTAAAACAGTAGCCTCACAAAATGTTGGGATAAATGAGATCATAGAATTTATCACATCGACAAAGCAGCAGCCTAATAACCGTAAAAGATTACTGCTGGCCGAAAAAGCTTACCGCATGATACAACAAAAGCGCATGGCTGATATTGATAAAAGACAACTTCAGCAGGCGATTATCAAAGCGTTAGACAGCCCAAATTTTAACCTGTATAATTTTGTGGACAGATATTGCTAATTGGTTGATTGGGTTGAATAGTTAAACCACTCACTAAATCAACTATTCAACCCAATCAACCAATCAATTAACTATTCATTATCGCCTCAATTTCATCAGCTTCAACAGGAATATCAGCCATTAAGTCAATATTACCGTTGGCAGTAATTAATATATTGTTTTCCAACCTTATACCTAATCCTTCTTCAGGAATATAAATGCCGGGCTCAACAGTTAGTATATTGCCAACTTCAAAGGGTTTATAACGACTGGCAAAATCATGCACATCTAAACCCAGGTGATGCGAGGTACCATGCATAAAATATTTCTTATATAAAGGCATTTTAGGGTCCTGCTTCTCAACATCGTGCTTATTAAGCAATCCCAGGCCAATCAGTTCACCAGTCATTATTTTGCCAACCTCATCCTGGTAATCATTCCATACAGCACCGGCAACTATTAACTTAGTGGCGACACGCATTACCCGTAAAACAGCGTTGTAAACATCACGCTGGCGTTTGGTAAAACGGCCATTAACAGGTATAGAGCGGCTCATATCAGCATTATAGTTGGCATACTCTGCTCCAAAATCAAACAGGATAACGTCGCCATCATTACAAACCTGGTTATTATCAACATAATGCAGCACAATAGCATTTTTACCCGATGCTATAATAGGGCTATAGGCATGCCCCGTTGCACGCTGCCTTATAAACTCATGTATAACCTCTGCTTCTATTTCATACTCGGCAACGCCGGGCTTAACAAATTTAAGTACACGTATAAATGCATCCCTGGTTATAGCGCAGGCAGTTTTAGTTAACTCGATCTCAATATCTGATTTTATAACACGCAGATCACGCATTATAGGTGCCGAACGCTCATAATGATGCAAAGGATATTTTAACTTCAGTTCCTGCAACTTCCTAAGATCGCGATAAGGCACTTCAAAACTAAAGCGGTCGTTTTCGTTCGTATTTATATATATATGCTCAGCATAGTTAATAATACTGTGCAAAATAGCATCGTACTCACTTAACCAAAACACATTTTCAATACCCGAAGCCGCTCTTGCTTCTTCTTTGGTATACTTATGGCCTTCCCATACCGCAATGTGTTCATTTGTTTGTCTTAAAAAAAGTACTTCTTTGTATAGTAGATTAGGACAATCCGGAAATAAGATCAAAATACTTTGCTCCTGGTCAATGCCAGTAAGGTAAAAAAAGTCAGCATTCTGTTTAAATAGAAAAGTTTGGTCGCCGCTTCGTGGAAATTCATCATTTGCATTAAAAATAGCTATAGAATGCGGTTTTATTCTTGAAACGAAATTTTTTCTATTATTTGTAAATAAGCGCTGATTCACAGGCAGATATTTCATTATTTATAGTTTTATTAATTTTATCTAAACAATTTTTTTAGTTTATTTGTAGTAGTATTACAAAATTTGGAACAAAATTTGGTATTCGTATCAAACATAATTACTAATTTTGAAAAAAATCACAATTAAATCGTTTAATCTTAAAACTATGAATTATTCTACATTAAAGAAAACAGTAGCATTATCAGTTGTTTCTTTGATGGCTTTGGGTGCAGCAAAAGCCCAAACCACAACGGATACTACTAAAATGATGTCTACAATGTCAACTGCCAAGGTATTTGGCGGCTTGTCACAGTACAACCACTGGAGTGTTGGTATTAACGTTGGTGTTAACAACCCTGTTGTTAATTTCAGCCAAAATGCAGTAACACACAGCCAACCTCAACTTGGATATGGTGTTTCATTAAGAGACCAATTATCTCATTTCTTTGGTTTGCAATTAGATTTCCAAGGCGGTAAAGTTGAAGGAAATGATAATGGCTTTGTTGACGGTTCTAAATATGGAGCAACAGCTTTCGAAACCACTACTTACCAAGGAACTTTAAGCGGCGTTGTTGATTTCGGTAGCGTTAGCTTCTTACATCGTCAAAATGCAGTTGATTTTTACGGATCATTAGGTTTCGGTATAGATTGGTATCACCCATCTTCAGTTACATTTGCTGATGGTACAGTATCAAACGGTTACCAAAATGCTGATGGAAGCAGCCACTATGTAAAAGAACTTGTTGCTCCAGTAGGTGTAGGTGTTAAATTTAAACTTTCTGACGCGTTAGCATTAAACCTTGGTTATAAAGTTAACTTTATCCAAGGTTATAACTTCAGCGGTTTCCACACATCTCCTGATATGGATCACTACTCTTACAGCTATGCTGGTTTAGAGTACACTTTTGGTTCTTCTGCAAAGAAAAACCTGGATTGGGTGAATCCAATTGCTATGATGTATGACGAACTGTATGATGCAGCTTTACGTCAAGAAGTTGAAGCTTTAAAAGGTCGTGTAACTAATGTTGAAACTGCAGTTGCTGATTTGAAGAAAGATTCTGACGGTGACGGTGTATCTGATCAGTTTGACAAATGCCCTAACACACCTGCTGGCAGCGTAGTTGACGGTTCAGGTTGCGTTATCGTATTCCCTAAAGATACAGTTAAAGCAGCTGTTATGGTTAGCCCTTACTCTAATATCCAGTTTGAATTTGATAGCTCAGTATTGAGAACTTCTTCTTACCCAGTATTAGATGCTACTTCATCTGACTTAAGAGCATCAGGTAAAACAGTTGAAGTTGCTGGTTACGCTTCATCAGAAGGTACTGCAGCTCATAACATGCGTTTATCTAAAGACCGTTCTAACTCAGTAAAAACTTACTTAGTTAACTCAGGTGTTGATGCTAAACACTTAAAAATTAAAGCTTTCGGTGAAACTCACCCAATAGCTGACAATTCAACAGAAGAAGGTCGCGTTGCAAACCGTCGTGTTGAATTCCACCAATAATTATTAGATAAAATAATATATTGAAAAAAGGGTTCCGAATATTCGGAACCCTTTTTTGTTGCTTTATATTTTACTTGGAGCCGGAAAACTTTCGCTTTGGACTTTATACTTTTAACTTTTTGCTTTATTCCATTCTGCTTATATTTGTATATGTACTTTTTCCGGAAAAAGGACCCTAACAGGCCTACCAGTTTCAACCTTAAAGTAATGCATGTTATTAATGCTATTGCAATAACTGTATTCCTGCTGGGCATTATCTGGAAGTTGATAGATTGGTTTATCCTGAAAAAATAAACTGATTAAGCTATTAATTAATAGCTTAATAACCTTTTAAAACAAACTATTGAATGAAAACAGTAATAAATACCGCTAAGGCACCTGCTCCAATTGGCCCTTACAACCAGGCTATTGAAGCCGGCAACTTTGTATTTCTTTCGGGGCAGATAGCGATTAACCCTTCAACCAATGAACTGGTGCTGGATAACATCCCAGCAGAAACCACCCAGGTAATGGAAAACATCAAAGCAGTATTAACCCAAGCCGGTATTGATTTTAGCCATGTGGTAAAAACAACCATCTTTTTAAAAGATATGCAAAGCTTTGCAGCTGTTAACGAAGTATACGGCTCTTATTTTACAGATAACTTCCCGGCCCGCGAAACGGTTGCCGTTGCCGGTTTGCCTAAAAATGTTAATGTTGAGATCTCGGTTACTGCAATTAAATCCTGATAATTAAAAACGCTGTATTTGAACCCTTTTCAAACACCAATTGAGTACTTAAAAGGCGTAGGCCTTAGTCGTGCCGAAGTATTGAAAAAGGAGTTACAAATAGCAACCTTTGAAGATCTTTTACGCCATTTCCCGTATAAATATATTGACCGCACCCGGTTTTATAAAATACGGGAGATTGAACCTGAATTACCCCATGTACAGGTAATAGTACGGTTAACCCATAAAGAGTTATTGGGCGAAAAGCATACCAAACGATTAGTTTTTCAGGCGCAGGATGATACTGGCTTTATGGAGCTGGTATGGTTCCAGGGCATCAGGTGGATAGAAAAAACACTCATTCCGGGTAAAGCGTATATCATATTCGGCAAGCCAACATTTTTTAACGGAAAGGCCCAAATGGCCCATCCCGAAATAGAACTGTATGCTCCCGAGGTATTACAGCGTAAAGGCAACCTAACTTTACAGCCCGCTTATAATTCAACTGAAAAGCTAAAGCAGTTTACGTTAGACAGCAAGGGCATCCAAAAACTCGTAGCATCATTGCTTGAGCAATTTGCCAAAGATATCCATGAGAATCTGCCGCTTTATATCATTAACCGGTTCAATTTGGCATCAAGAGTTGAGGCATATCGTAACATTCATTTCCCCGAAGATGCGGCTGTGCTGAACGAAGCAAGGCACCGGCTTAAATTTGAGGAATTATTCCTTTTACAGCTTAAACTGCTAAAAACCAAGCTGCATCGTACACAAAAATTTAAGGGTAATATATTCAGCACAGTAGGTCATTATTTCAATGAGTTCTATCACCATAAATTACCTTTTGAGCTAACCAACTCGCAAAAACGGGTTTTAAAAGAGATAAGGCAGGACACCCAACGCGGTGTACAAATGAACCGCTTGTTACAGGGTGATGTAGGCAGCGGCAAAACGGTTGTGGCCCTTATGAGCATGTTGATTGCTATTGATAATGGTTTCCAAACCTGTATTATGGCCCCTACCGAAATATTGGCCAATCAGCATTATCAAACTATAAAAAATTTAGTTGGCGATGATTTTGTTGAAGTTGCTTTGTTAACCGGGTCGACAACCAAGAAAGCCCGGAATGTATTACATGAGCGGTTGGAAAGCGGCGAACTTAAAATATTGATAGGCACCCATGCACTTATTGAAGATAAAGTTCAATATAAAAACCTGGGCCTGGTTGTTATTGATGAGCAGCACCGCTTTGGTGTTGAGCAGAGAGCAAGGCTATGGCGTAAAAACAGTATCCCGCCGCACATTTTAGTGATGACTGCCACGCCTATCCCCCGTACACTGGCCATGACCCTCTACGGCGATCTGGATATTTCTATTATTGACGAACTGCCCGCTGGAAGAAAACCCATACAAACCATGCATTTGTATGAGAATCAACGCCTGCGAATGTTCGGATTTATGAAGCAGGAAATTGCCAAAGGCAGGCAGATCTATGTAGTATATCCTTTAATACAGGAGAGCGAAAAGCTGGATCTGAAAAATTTACAGGATGGTACCGATACAATGGCCCGGGAATTCCCATTGCCTGATTACCGCATCAGCATTGTGCACGGCAAATTAAAAGCTGCCGAAAAAAACTTTGAAATGCAACGCTTTATAAAAGGCGAAACCCAGATAATGGTAGCCACCACGGTTATTGAGGTAGGTGTTAACATTCCGAATGCTTCGGTAATGATAATTGAAAATGCGGAACGTTTTGGCTTATCGCAATTGCACCAGTTGCGCGGGCGTGTAGGGCGAGGTGCGGAGCAATCCTACTGTATACTCATGAGCAGTCATAAACTTAGCCACGACGGGCGAACAAGGCTTAATACAATGGTTAAAACTAATAATGGTTTTGAAATTGCCGAGATCGACCTTCAACTACGCGGCCCGGGTAACATTGAAGGCACAGAGCAAAGCGGCGTACTTGATCTGAAAGTAGCCAACCTGGTAACCGATCAGGAATTATTGATCCAGATACGCCATTGTGTTGAAGGGATTTTTGAAGCTGACCCATTATTGGCATTACCCGAAAACCAAATATTACATCGCTCAATACAACCCAAAGATCAAGGGCTGAGTTGGGATAAAATATCCTGATGATGTAATTTTATGGTGATAATAGCAACTATGCTACATTTTGTATAACTACATTAACGCATAAATATTAAATTTGCAGCACATCACAAATACACATAGTGCCAGACGAAGAGAATAGTCAACCCCAAAAAAAAGATTCATTTGCAGCCTTGCGTTACAAGGATTTCCGCGCTTACATAGGCATGCGATTTTTCTTCACTTTCGCCTACCAAATGCAAACCGTTGTCATTGGTTTTTATATTTATCAGTTAACAAAAAGCGTATTTGCGCTGGGTATGCTCGGCCTTTGCGAAGCAATACCGGCTGTAGGTATAGCGCTATATGGCGGTTATATTGCTGATAAATCCGAAAAAAGAAAAATGTTGCTGTTCATTTATTCGGGTGTATTGATCTCATCCTTAGTAATGGGTACAGTAACACTAACCAGCATGCACCCCTATATACACGCTGGCTGGATAGTGCCGATAATTTATATAATGATATTTTTTAACGGTGTGGGGCGTGCATTTTACGGCCCGGCTACCTTCACTGTTTATGCACATAGCATCCCTAAAGAGCTTTACCCTAACGGTAGTACATGGAGCAGTTCAAGCTGGCAAATAGCCTCTATATTGGGCCCCGCTACAGGTGGCTTGATCTATGGCTTCGCCGATAAATTTATTCCGGGATTAAGTGGTATTACGGCAACATTTATTGTGATAATCTTTATGATGGTAGTATCACTAATACTAGTGTACTTCCTGAAAAAATACCCTGCTGTTTATAAGCCAAAAGAAAATATTTGGAAAAGCTTATCAGAAGGTATACACTTTGTATTTAGCAATAAGATGATGCTTGGCGCTATGAGCCTTGACCTTTTCTCGGTATTTTTTGGCGGAGTAGTAGCTCTGTTACCCGTATTTGCTAATGAAATACTAAAAGTAGGTGCCGAAGGATTGGGGTTGATGCGGGCGGTTGGGTCATTGGGGGCGGTATTGACCATGCTGGTCATGTCAAGATTTTCGCCCATGAACAGGCCGTGGCGTAATTTGCTGATAGCGGTTACAGGTTTTGGCGCTTCAATAATTTGCTTTGGTTTATCACGTAGTTTTTATCTGTCGCTTTTCTTTTTATTTACCGAAGGCGCATTTGATAGTGTGAGTGTAATCATCCGCAGCACCATTATGCAATTACTAACTCCTGACCAAATGCGCGGGCGAGTGTCGGCAGTAAATTCTATGTTCATCGGCTCATCAAATGAGCTTGGTGCTTTTGAATCGGGCACCGCGGCCAGCATTTTAGGAACTATACCCTCTGTTCTTTTTGGCGGATGTGTTACATTAACAGTGGTAACTGTAACTTACTTCAAAACAAAAAGTCTTATTCCGCTATCATTAGAGGACATTCATACCGCAGATCCTGCTGCGGCTGAGTAAAACCTTATTGTCATTTCGAACGAGGTACGAGGAGAAATCTTTTACAACTTGCATATTCGCATTTTATAACGAAGAAAATTTCTCACTATCATTCGAAATGACAACGCAATCGTAATATAGTATATAATAAAAAAAGCACTGTCATTGCTGACACGCTACGATCACTTTACGCTTCTACCTCATCCTTTTCACCTATCTGCTGGCGCCACATGGCGTAGTACAAACCTTTTTGTGTGATCAACTCATTATGTTTGCCTGATTCTATTATTTTACCCTTTTCAAGCACATAAATCCTGTCGGCATGCATAATGGTTGACAAACGGTGAGCAATAAGAATAGTGATATGATCGCCGAAAACAGATACATCTTTTATAGTTTCGGTTATCTCCTCTTCAGTAATTGAATCTAATGATGATGTGGCCTCATCAAACACCAAAATATCAGGCCTGCGCAGTAATGAGCGTGCTATCGACAACCGTTGCTTCTCACCCCCCGAAACCTTCACTCCACCCTCACCTATCACAGTATCTAAACCCTTATCCGCACGTGCTAATAAAGTTTGACAGGCAGCTTTCTGTAATACCTGCATACATTCTTCATCAGTAGCATCAGGCCTTACAAACAGCAGGTTTTCACGTATAGTTCCTGAAAACAGTTGTGTATCCTGGGTAACAAAACCTATTTTTTCGCGCAGCTGATCAAGGTCAATGTCTTTGCTTAAAACATTGTTATATAAAATATCGCCTTCACGCGGTTGATATAAGCCAACCAATAACTTCACCAAAGTGGTCTTCCCTGAACCCGACGGTCCGACAAAGGCTATCGTTTCGCCAATATTAGTTTCAAAGTTAATATGGTTTAAAGCGTTACGGTTTGCAGTAAGGTGTTTGAAGCTTACATTATCAAAGGTTAGTTTTTCAACTTTCTCCAGTAAAACAGGTTTCTCCGGTTTTTTGTCGATTGGCGTACTAGTGATACTATGAAAATTATCTAAAGAAACTTGTGCATCGCGCCAAGCCTGTATAACAGTACCCAGTTCCTGTAGAGGATTAAAAAGGAAAAAGGAATAAAATAAAAACATAAAATAACTGCCCGGCGTTAAAGTATTTTTAAAAATGAGCATTAACAATACCAACATCATGATACTTCGCACAAGGTTTACTACCGTTCCTTGCACAAAGTTCATACTGCGGACGTATTTTACTTTTTTTAACTCCAACTCAAGAATTTTATAAGTAGTATTATTTAGCCTTGCTATTTCTTGTTTTACAAGTCCAAGGCTTTTAACAAGTTCAATGTTTCTTAATGATTCGGTGGTTGATCCCGCAAGTGCTGTTGTTTGCGATACAATATTCTTTTGTATAAACTTTATTCTTTTGCTCAGTGCCACACTTACAAATGTAATAACAGGTATTGCTGCAAAATAAACCAATGTTACTTTATAACTTACAGAAAGTGATATTACAGTAACCATTATCATACCTACCAGACTTACAAAAAGAATTCCGATAAATGAGGTAATAAAGGTCTGGCAATCTAACCTTACTTTTTGCAGTATACCCAAAGTTTCACCACTTCGCTGATCTTCAAAAACCTGGTAAGGAAGCTCAAGTGAATGCTTTAAACCATCGGTATACATTTCAACCCCCACTTTTTGAGTGATGATATTAGTATAATAGTCTTGAAAGTTTTTTGCTATGCGCGATACCATAGCAGCTCCAACAGCTAAGCATAATAATATTAATGCACCATGTAGCCTGTATTCATAAGTGTAAGCTTTATGACCTCTTGGTACCATATATCGATCTACAATATATTTAGTAATAAGCGGATCAAGAAGGGAAAAGCTGATATTAACGGCTGCAAGCAAAAGAGCTATTACAACTATCCATTTATGTTTTTTAAGATATGATAAAAGTACTTTCATTAAATTTCGATGTTTCCGCAAAAATAAAAAAAGAGAATGGCTAAGTAGCTCATTCCCTTTAATTTGACATTTTGACTATTTTTTGATAGGCTATTCGATTAGCCGTATATTCTTATCGCTCAGAGAATCAATACTCCAGCCATTTCTTTATCTTCAAACTCAACTTATCGCCTTCTTTATATTTGTGAGTATCGTAATTGCGGGCGCGTACTTCAATACCATCTTTTTCTAAAATAATATCTTCATAAAACCCTTTGAACAGGATGGTTTGAACCAGCCAATCTGCCGATTTAGCGCTGCTTAACTCAACCCATTCAGGATATATCGTTGCAATTTCCTTCTTAGCTTTAAGATTAATACCGCAAAGTTTTGCTTTATCCTTATCCAATATATTGCAGTTAGCCAACAGACTTGCCGTATATAAATTTTCGGGCTGCTGATACATTGCTACAGGCTCGCCTGATTCTAATATCTGGCCATCTTTCATTACGATCAGCTCATCAGCCATTGATAAAACCTCAGATGGGTCATGCGACACCATAATAACCGTAAGCCCGGTTTCCTTAACTATCTGGCGTATGTCCTGCTGCAGATCTTCACGAAATGAAGTATCCACCTGGTTAAAAGGTTCATCCAATAAAAGCACTTCGGGCCGGGTAATTATAGCTCGTGCCAATGCTACCCGTTGTTTTTCACCACCGCTCAGGTCAAACACACGGCTATTGGCCAAGTGCGACATATTCAGCAAGCGTAATGATTGCGCAACTTTTTCTTGTTTAAGCTTTAGGTTGATATTTGGCAAAAGCACAGCCACATTATCCCAAACCTTCGCAAATAAATTCAGATCGTCGGTATGCTGAGTAACCATTTTCATGGCATCATGCCCGGGGATCAGTTTTTCTATTGGCCCCCAAATGCGTTCGCCTTTAAAATATACCTTACCTTCATCAGGGTCAAGCAATCCATACAGTAAACGCAACAACGTACTTTTACCGCTGCCACTTTCGCCTATTATAGCTGTTATTTTACCGGATTTTATAGTAAGACTTATTTTTGAAACACCCGAAACCCGCTCGCCGGAATATTGCTTGCTTATTGAATCCGCTTGTAAAAAGTGAGGAGAAGACATTAGGCAAAGATAGGTAAAATGCAAAGGCTATATAACAATAGTGCTTAGTGATGCTATCTTTATACCAATGAATATTAACTTTACACCCTTTCCTGATCTGCAAACCGACCGTTTACTATTAAGAAGGCTGAATATGGATGATTGCGTCCAACTTCAACAGCTCCGTTCAGATGAAAAAACGAATCAATATCTGGATAGGCCAAAAACCATCTCCATTAAGGAAAGTGAGGCATTCGTTGAAAAAATAGATGATTTTCTCTTAAATAATAAATCCGTTTATTGGGTCATTACCCTAAAAACAGATAATATACTAATCGGAACCATTTGTTTATGGAACTTCTCAGTTGAAAATGATATAATAGAACTCGGCTATGAATTAAGCCCTGTACATCAGGGGAAGGGAATAATGCAGGAGGCAGTTAAAAAAGTAACCGCCTATGGATTTGATATAATCAAAGCAAAAATAATTATTGCTTTGCCCCGGGCAGATAATATCAACTCGGTTAATTTGTTAAAGAAAGCGCATTTCCAGTTAGATATACATCACCATTATGCAACTGAAGCCGATGGATATGTGACCTATTATTTATTGGCGGATAGCAGGTGATACTTATTTCTTCAATCTATAATACTTATAAATCTTAACAGCTGCCATCATTACAAACACAAAAATCATCAGTCCTATGATGGTATAAGGCCAGTTGATATTGTCCTTAACCACCGCGCACATCACTATCACAAATAAAAACAGTGTTGCCAGTTCATTCCAAAGGCGGAGTTGGGTTGATGACCACTTAAAAATGCCCTTGCGCATCTGTTTGATCTTGTTCTGACAAATAAAATGGTAAACGATCAATAATATAACAAAAGTAAGCTTAATATGCAGCCAGGTTTCCTGCAGCCATCCCGGGGCTAAAAACAGCATAGTGATACCCGCAGCTAACACAATGTACATGGAAGGAATGGTGATCACGTTCCATAACCGGCGCTCCATGATCTCAAATTGATCAGACAGTAATTTACGCTCCGGTTCGGGCTTATCCTGCGCCTCGGTATGGTAAATAAACAGGCGCACAATATAAAACAGCCCCGCCATCCAGCAGACTACAAATATGATGTGTATGGCTAAAATATATTGGTACATGCTTTTGGTTTATGTCATTGCGAGCGATAGCGAAGCAAACTCGTAGCATGATCAGCGACGGGTTTGCTTCGTCGTACCTCCTCGCAATGACACTAATTTTTGTATTCTTTTATTATATCTATCGCGTACTTCACATTATCAAACGGGATATCGGGCATAATGCCGTGGCCCAGGTTAAATATGAATCCGTTTTCACCTTTCATCCTATCAAACAGGCGGTAAATTCTTTCTTTGATCACTTTTTTATCGGCATACAAAATATGCGGATCAAGGTTGCCTTGTACAGCTATGCCTGCAGGTAAACGTTTCTTAATATCTAGTAAGTCAACATTCCAGTCTATAGAGATCACATCAGGCTTCGCTTCTGCCATCAATGGTGCAAAAACCGAGCTTCCTTTACAGAAAGAAATTACCGGGATACCCGTTCTGTTCAGTTTGCTGATGATCTCAACAATATAACGGTGCGAAAACTCTTTGTAATCATCCCATGCCAATGCTTGCGCCCAGCTGTCAAATATCTGAACGGCGTTTACACCTGCAGCAATTTGCAAGTTCAGGTAATCAGCCGTAACAGTAGCAATTTTCGATAAAAGCTGATGTGCCAGTTCCGGCTCATTATGTATCAGCAGTTTGGTCAGCTTAAAATCACGCGATGATCCACCTTCAACCAAATAGCTCATTACCGTAAATGGAGCACCTGCAAAACCAATCAGCGGAATGCTGCCGTTCAATCTTTGTTGTATCACTTTTATGGCATCGGCTACATATTGTAGTTTGTGTACCACCTGGGTATCCAGCTTGTCAATATCAGCCTTATTCCGTACCGGGTTGGCAAACTTGGGGCCTACACCCTGGGTAAAGCTTAAATCGCCGCCCATAGCTTCGGCAGTAACCAAAATATCTGAAAATAATATAGCGCCGTCAATCCCTAACAGGTCAACCGGCAGCATGGTAACATCGGCAGCAAGCTCCGGTGTTTTACACATTTCTAAAAAGGAATATTTATTCTTTATATCCCAATACTCTTTCATAAAGCGGCCTGCCTGGCGCATCATCCATACCGGTGGCCGTTCTGTCTTCTCCGAAAATGCCGCTTTTATTAATAACGAATCTCTCATGTTTGTTTAAGAGAGTCAAGAATTGAGATTTAAGAATCAAGACAAATCATTCTGTCTAATCCATTAATCACCCTATGACTCTGAATATATTGTGTTTGTTTTAATGTCAATATTAGGCTTAAATAGGTCATTCTTCCTGACTCCTGATTCTAACTTCTTGACTCTATATATTAATGTTGTTTTAATTCCTTTTCGAGCTTGCTGATCACCTCTTTCATTTTCGCCGTGATCTTGCCCTCATGTTTATCAGCAAGCTGCAGGTAAGCGCGTGCCTTATCATAATTATGCTGCCTTATGCTGATATTGGCCACATGCACCAAAGCCGCGACATGGTCATTAGCCGATCGCAGTGGGAACTGGGCTGCCAATTCATAATGTTTTTCGGCTTCATCAAAATCCTGCTTTTGAAGCAATACGCCTCCCATTATAAATTCATAAAACCCACGCCTTTTTTTACTCAGCCAATTAGGGTGACTTATCTGCCGTAACAGCAGTTCAGTTTTGTTATAATCCTTTTTATGAAAACTTTTAGCAGCCATTATAACTGTTCCTTCTTTAAAATAACCCCATATTATGAATGCTATAAACAAAACCATTACAGCGGCTAATTCATACACATGCTGGTAAATAAAGAACAGTTGCATAGCTAAAAAAATGCCAACCAAAAGTATCCGTGCGTTATTAGTGAACATTTAATTTCTAGTGCTGAGTATCGGTAAACTTGTAGCCTACACCACGTATTGAGTGAAAATAAACCGGGTTCTTAGGATCGGGTTCAAAGTATTTACGGAATGTAAGAATGAAGTTATCAATGGTACGTGTTGATGGATAAACATCATAGTTCCAAACCGTTTCCAATATTTGCTCACGCGATACCGCATCGTTTCTGCGCTCGATAAGCAACTTTAACAGCATAGTTTCTTTTTTAGTCAACGGAGTAATGCTGCCATCACCACTTACTAATTCGAAAGAGTTAAAGTGAATAGTTTTATCACCAATCACATAACTATTGAATTCTTTAAGGTCATCACCTTTTAAACTACGCTTAACCAGGTTATTAACCCTAAGAATTAATTCTTCCAGATTAAATGGCTTGGTCAAATAATCATCCGCACCTTTTTTAAGTCCCGATATTTTGTCCTCATTGGTGTTTTTAGCAGTTAAAAACATAATGGGTACCTCGGTATTTTCAAGCCGGATGGTTTCAGCAACTACAAAGCCATCTATCTCGGGCATCATAACATCCAGTATTACCAGGTTAAAACGCTCTTCTTTAAATAACTGTAACGCCTTTTTACCGTTTTTAGCGGTTGATACTTTATAGCCTTCCAGTTCAAGGTTAAGTTTGATGGCCTCGAGCAAATGCTCTTCATCTTCGGCGAGTAAAATTCTTTTCTTGTTTGGCATATTGTTAGTATTAGGTTAATGCAAAGGTTACTTCAAAAATGCTTCCAGCCGGGCGGTTATCTTTAACCTTTATTGTTGCTTCGTGCTTATCCAGCACTTCTTTAACAATATATAAACCCAGACCGGTGCCCTTGGTATTGCGTGTATCCTCACTACCCACACGATAAAATTTATTAAAAATACGGCTCTTTTCTTCATCAGCTATACCAATCCCATGATCGGCAACCTGCAAGTGAATTCTGCCCTCTTTCGAAAACAGCTTTACAGCCACAGCCTCGCATGGACTTGAATACTTGATAGCATTCTCAACCAAATTGGTTACTACTGATGTTAAAGCAAATTTATCACCCGTGATCTCAATCTTAGGTTCAATTTCAGCATCAATGATCTGCTGGTTGCAATCGCACTTGGTAATCTGTAAGCGGTTCACAATGCTATCAACCAAAACCGACAGGTTAAATTTAGCTTTAGGGAAAGTGTAAGAGCGGTTATCAATTTTTGAAGCCAGCAGCATATTTTCCACCATATCATCCAAGCGCTCAATATCCAGTAATGATTTATCAATAAAATCCAGGATCTGTGCCTTGGTTAGGTCTCTTTTTTGGATGGTTTGCAGCAAAATTTTAATAGATGCCAATGGCGATTTAAGCTCATGGGTTACTGAAAGCAGGAAATTCCTTTTCTGTTCCTGTAATTTGCTTTCCTTATTAAAGGAACTGTGCAAACTGTAAGCGCCAAATGTAAACACGATCACGAACATTGAACCTTCGCCCAGGATCATGCCTATGCGGTTGGGCTGAAGATTAACCAGCATATAACCCCACCAGATCAATTCCGCTACAGCGTAAATGACCAGCGCATAAAAAATAACTAATGATCGTTTTATCATAACGTTCTTATTTTCCGTTAAATACTAAATCAAGACTATCAAATATAGCACGTTTAGCGCGTTCCAGATCAACTTTTGTGTGGGCCGATGATATAAACCCCACTTCGTAACCTGATGGCCCTAAATACACGCCCCTGTTAATAAGCTCACGGTGCAATTTTTTAAATTTATCCATGCTTGCCGGGTCAATATCCTCGGCCTTGGTAATGGTTTCTTTATCAGTAAATGCAAACCAGAATATAGAACCGATGGTGAACACCTTAAACTTGTAGCTGCGTGCCGTAGCAAAGCGTTGGATAGATTCAGCAAATTCTTCAGTCTTTTTATTCAGGTCGCGGTAAAACCCCATGCGCAGCAGTTCGGTTAACTGCGCAATACCTGCAGCCATAGCTACCGGGTTGCCTGATAAAGTGCCACCCTGGTAAACCGGACCATCGGGTGATACATTGCCCATAATTTCTGCGGATGAGCCATAACAACCCACCGGCAGCCCACCGCCAATTATTTTACCATAGGTAAGAATATCAGGTTTGATCTGGTAATAACCAGCCGCACCTTCGAAACCTACCCTAAAGCCTGAGATCACTTCATCAAAGATCAACAAAGTACCGTTTTGGGTACAGATATCGCGCAAAAATTGGAGATATTCCTTGCTTTGCAGCAATAAGCCATTATTAGCCGGAACAGGTTCAATAATAACCGCGGCTATCTGATCTTTAAATTCGGCAAATGCTGCGGTAAGTGCTTCGGTATCATTTAATGAGATCACTATGGTTTCTTCGGCAAATGATTTGGGTACACCTGCTGATGATGTTTCGCCAAAAGTAACCAGTCCTGAGCCTGCTTTTACCAGCAAAGCATCGGTATGGCCATGATAGCAGCCTTCGAACTTTAATATCTTATCACGTTTTGTATAACCGCGTGCCAGCCTTATAGCCGACATAACCGCCTCGGTACCCGAGCTTACAAAACGCATTTTCTGAATAAATTTATTGTTTTTGAGGATAAGCTCCGCCAGTTCGTTTTCTAATGCAGTAGGTGCGCCGAACGACATACCGTTTTGCATTACCTCAATTACCTTTTCACGAACTTTGGCATTATTATGCCCCAAAATCAACGGGCCCCATGAGCAGCAAAAATCAATGAACTTATTTCCGTCTGCATCCCATAAATGGCATCCATCACCCTTTTCAATAAAAAGCGGCGTACCATATACTGATTTAAATGCCCTAACCGGAGAGTTTACACCACCCGGAAAATAAGTAAGGGATTTGGTATACAATTCCGCAGATTTTTCCCTGCTTATATCCGGCTTGCCCGTTGTACTAACCGGCTCAATGGCATCGGCCGAAAACATCTTTTTAAATGAATCTAACATTCTTTATAAGTCAAAAATTAAAATTCAAAATTCAAAAGTTAAGCCAATTTTTTGACTTTTTACTTTTTGAATTTTGACTTATTCCTTTACAGCCACTTATTCTCCAACACTTCTTTAGCGTGGTAGGTTAATATAGCCGTTGCGCCTGCCCTGCGGATGCTGGTAAGCACCTCGGTTATGGCGCGTTGCTCATTTAACCAGCCTTTTTGTATGGCTGCTTTTATCATGGCATATTCGCCGCTTACATTATACGCCGCAACCGGCAGTTCCGTATTATCTTTTATTAATTTAATTACATCAAGGTAGGGCAACGCTGGCTTCACCATTAAAAAGTCGGCTCCTTCAACCTCATCCAGCCGGGCCTCTATCAATGCTTCGCGCTGATTGGCCGGGTTCATCTGGTAAGTTTTTTTGTCGCCGAATTTAGGTGCCGAATTTAATGCATCCCTAAACGGACCATAAAATGCGCTGGCATATTTGGCCGAGTATGACATAATGGAAACGTTTTTAAAATCATTATCATCCAATACCTTCCTGATGTAACCCACACGGCCATCCATCATATCCGATGGTGCAATAATATCAGCACCGCTGCGTGCATGTGCCAATGCCATTTTACCTAAAACCTCAAGAGTCTCATCGTTCAGTATTTCGCCGTTCTCAACTATGCCGTCGTGCCCGTCGCTGCTGTAAGGATCCATTGCAACATCTGTTATCACACAAGCCTCCGGAAAATTCTTTTTCACCGAGCGGATTGCTCTCAAATATAAACTTTCGTCCCTATAGCTTTCATTCGCGTATTTATCTTTCAGCGCTTCATCAATATTAGGGAACAGATCAAATGAATTTAATCCCAGCTTTAAGCAGCTTTCCACCTCGCGCAGCAAATTATCTATCGAATACCTGTAAATGCCCGGCATCGATGATATTTCCGTTTTCTGATTTTCACCCTCAACTATAAACAATGGAAATATCAGATTAGCCGCGCTCACATGCGTTTCCTGCACCATCTGGCGGATCACTTCACT
>Ga0302303_10000130_pt1 | contig 80294 bp, 68 predicted proteins | sample III_Palsa_E2_1_FD_194542 | JGI IMG/M metagenome (GOLD analysis project Ga0302303, IMG submission 194542) | Peat permafrost microbial communities from Stordalen Mire near Abisko, Sweden - III_Palsa_E2_1 | ecosystem: Environmental > Terrestrial > Soil > Palsa > Peat permafrost | place: Sweden... | reverse complement strand
GAGTGTTGCATGGTCAGATTGCCCCGGAATACCTGGTCAGGCCTCCCGGAACGCCCTGGTCAATTAGCGGCGGAACACATTTCCATGTTGCCGCGGAACGTCTGATCAATTTCAGCGGTATACCCACATTAAGTACCATTATTAATTTATCATAGGGCGGGTGTAAGAAAATTAAGGCAATCGAAATTGCTGAGGAAACATAAATAAAAAATTTAGCCCATTTATCGAACATTTTGGCCCTGCTAAATATTTGCTGATGCGGTACTATTCTTGTCATGTATTAATTATTAAATATTATGTGGAACTGCTGGCCCTATCCATTCGCCCGTTTGTAACCAATATTCATAAAAGTAAATCCAGCCTGCTGTCCATCCCATAATATCATCTGCTACTAATTTACTGCCAACCCATTTATAATTTTTAGGATGATATAAACATAGCGATTGTGTATTAGAATAAATATGCGGTGCTTTCGCTACCGGAGCGGGATCTAAAATATAAATTCTTGGCGCATCATCACCCCTGTAGATGATTTTTACCGAATAAACGGGAAGCTCTGGCTTTACCTGCAATTTACCTTTAAAAACAATATAATCGTCCTTATCCCGGCTGACTTTAAATTGCGGATATTTCGAGTGCATCGCACTAATTTGTATAGCCGGGTTGTAATACTTAGCTGTTTGATGTACCGCCATGATATCCCTTTGATGCTCCTATTGCATAACCGACTGTAGTAGATAATAGCCCGCTACCTGCTACTTTTAAATCCCCTTCACTTATAGCCCTTGAAAAATTCTTAGCTTCCGCAGGGTCTATTGCCGGGAAATCCCTACCAAATAGATTTTTCCAAATTTGCACCGCTTCGGCCTCTTTCCCATCCTTACATTTTCCTTCAGCCTCATCGATTTTTTTCACAACCGCTTTAATTTTTTCTATCGCCTTCAGGTAATCATCATTTGATTTCAATTTATTCGATAACAAATGGTATTCGGCATTCTTATACCAGGACTCAATACCCTCACGGTAATTTTTAAAATCATTTATTATAAAAATATTGATGGCTACTTCTTCAATATGATAAGAAGGAATAATTTTACCCAAGTCACGGTTCCAGTATTTTACCGCCTTTATTATTTGCTTAACCTTGTAGTTACGCTGTCTATGTACTGCTTCCAGGTTATCATATAATTGTTCCGGGTAGGAGTACGTCCAGCCAGCTAAATTAAAGTTCGGAATAAGATAGCCACCTCCGAATTGTTCAAAGCTTGGCAGTATATCGAAATGTTTATCGGATAATTGAATGGTGACGCAAGGCCTGTCCTGCACTACCTTATCCTTATACTCCGAGATACCATTTAAGTAATTTTTTATTTTTGTCAGTACTTTTTGGGGACTGGGTAGTTGTTTATACTCATCTTCCCAATCTTCGCGTTTAAGTACCGCAAAAATATCAATATCATTTAAAGGACGAATGATTGTGTCACGGTCATAGGAGCCATTTGTAAAAGTACGCTCAACCGATAAGTTATTATCCGGGTCGGTTAAATAACTATAAATATTTTCGAGCGATGTCTTAATGCCTTGTTCCTGGCGGTCAGTCACCGAAATATTTTCAATAAACTGATTAATAGATTGTAATAATGTCATGAGTTGAATAATATGTTTTAAATTTATACCATAAACGCAGGATTAACCGCCCTGCACTATTACTACCAAAAGCGTTACCAACGGTTTTGGGTATGTCATTATGACTGCCTTATACAAATGAGCTGGAAAGAATTAAATACTGAAACAACCGAAACCTTGATCCAGTACATTCAATGGAGAAATGATCCGCAGTTAAAGCAAACGGGTGAGGACGCTTTTCATGCCTTTTGTTTTAGGTTTCAAAAAGATGTCGTCACCAAATGCCGGGTGATATGCCGCAATCGGGGTTATGATCAGGAAATTGCAGATGATCTTGCACAACGCACCTTTGAGAGGTTTCTAAGATACCCCGGCTTTGATTTCGGCAAGTCAAAAGCAAATGATTATAATAGTGGAGTTAAACTATACCTATATCGTTTTGCAGCCAATTTACTTAACGATTTTTATAAAGAACAGAGCAACCCGAATCCCAACCCCTATGACGGAGATGAGGATTTGGTATATGAATACCCCGATATTGAAAATATGTCAGGAAAATCAGAACAGCTAAGAGAAATAAAAGCAAAATTTGAACTTATAAATAAAGCGTTAGAGCGTCTTGGCCCAAAGCATAAAATAATTTATTTAACCTACCAGCAGTATGCACAAAAGGGCTTTAAACTGCCCAGGCATTTGACAGAGAAATTGAGAGTTGAATTAGATTTAACACAGGCTACTATACAGTTTTATAAAAAAGAAGCATTTGATACCATTATTGCATATTTAGAAATTTATGGCTCAAAGTAAAATTCATATCACCACCGACAACATGGCCGAATGGCTTGCGTCAACAGGATTTTTGTTTCCAAGAAATGAAACGGAAATGGCCCGGTTTGATAAGCTGTACCCCGAAGAAGCTGACGATGTTTCTAATTTTGAGGTCGATTGTACCCGAATACTTAATGGTACGTTAAAAACCAAAGTAATACCTTTAAATAAGGAAGCCAGAGAAGAAGATATCATTCCCTTGAAAATGGTTGCAAGGAAAGGGGGAAATTTACCTCAGCATATCCTTGACAAAATAAAAAAGAATCAGGATGACCGAACCAAAAACAATCCCGGAGGTCCGGAAAAAGGAACTGAATAAAATCGCCGATTTTGTTTCAAGCCAGTTTTCAAAGGGAAATGTTACGCTTTTAGATGACATAGTTAAGTTCGAAGAACTAAATTTATATATAGATCATTACGAAGATGCTTTTGACGGAATGCTGGTGTATGATGAGGAACAGTTTCATATTCATATAAACATTGACAGGGGTAATCAGATTGATTCAAGCCGGGGCAGATTTAGCCTTAGCCACGAGCTTGCACATTATTACATAAATGAACATCGTATAGGCTTACAGTCCGGGTTATTAGAACCTCATGCATCATTTACGGAGGCCAATAAGAATGATCCAATAGAGTTAGAAGCCGATTATTTTGCAGGATGTTTACTAATGCCTTTTAATAAACTCTACCATTTTGAGGGTGTAAAAAAGTTTTCCCTTGATAAATTAAAGGCTATATCAGAGAGTTTTAAGGTTAGTCTAATGGCTACTACCATTCGGTATTGTCAAACGTGCACACACGAGTTGATGGTTGTTATATCTGAAAATAATATTGTCAGTTGGTATGATCGAAACGAGCATTTTCCTAAATGGCCATTTCGATTTAAGGTACATCAAAAACTACCGCCAACATCTGTAGCAGGTGAGTTTTTTACCAAACAGGATAGTAAGTTTACATCTATTGAAGAAGTTAATCCCGATGATTGGTTTTATCCATTTCAAGATGATTACCGGGCAAAAAGAAAAATGAATGAACAATGCTTTTATTCAGATGGTTTTGGATATGTTATTAGTTTATTGTGGTTTAAATAATCAATAACCAGCAAAAATCATATTTATTGAAATCCTTAATGATCTAATTAATTTTCTAAGTGAGTTAAACAGTTGAGTCTAAAAAAATCTGTTTTGATCATTATATATTACATTTGATTTACCATATCAAAACCAATAATTTACTTACTTATCACAATTATGAGAAAGATTAACAATACTATTGAACTTTCCGCAAGTGATCTGTCTAATCATATTGCATGTACACACGTATCTTTGCTCGACCTTAAAGTTGTCGAAGGCATTTTGGAGGCACCCAAATACCACGATCCATTGCTTGATATTTTACAGGAAAGGGGCATGGAGTTTGAAAATAATTTCCTGGCTTCTTTAAAAGATCAGGGCTTGAGCATATCTGATACTGATTTATTAGATGGTGAATCAGCTATTGCCAGGACAGTACGGGCAATGCAGGAAGGAGTTGATATAATATACCAGGCGAGTTTGAAAAGTGGAATTTGGCAAGGAAAAGCTGACTTTTTAAAACGGGTGGATAAACCGAGCGATTTAGGTAATTGGTCTTATGAGGTGATAGATTCAAAATTGGCGAAGGAAACAAGGGCAGGAACAATTCTTCAAATCTGCCTGTATTCACAATTGATTGAAGATATTCAGGGTGTTATGCCTGAATATATGCATGTAATGACCCCTGATGAGGGTTTTACTAATCATTCTTACAGGGTCGATGATTTTCTGGCATATCATCGCTTGATCCAGCATAGACTGAAAGCAACTGTCAATAAAGGGATCGATAATCCTGATACGTATCCTAACCCGGTTTCTCATTGCGATATTTGCCGTTGGTGGCACAATTGTGATAGCCATCGCAGGGCTGACGACCATCTTTCATTGGTCGCAGGCTTATCGGGATCTCATGCGGTAGAAATTAAAAAATGGAAGGCACCCACATTGGAGACGTTTTCAAAATTGCCATTTCCACTTCAGCAAAGACCCTCAAAAGGTGCTATGGAGACATTTTCAAGACTGAGGGAGCAAGCCAGGGTGCAGTTTACAGCACGAACAACAAAGCAACCTATTTTTGAGCTATTGGATACAGAAGCTGGTAAGGGCCTGTTTAAATTACCAGAACCATCCGAGGGAGATATTTTTTTTGATTTTGAAAGTGATCCTTTTGTTGGCACCACCGGGCTTGAATATTTATTTGGATGGGTGGCAGCCAATGAACCCGTCGGTAATTACCACAGGATATGGGCACTTTCCCCGGAAGAAGAAAAAGTGGCATTTGAAAGCTTTATTAATATGGTAATGGGCAAATGGCAAACTTATCCTGATATGCATATTTATCATTACACAGCATACGAAACCACTGCGCTAAAAAGACTAATGGGGAAATACGCTACTTGTGAAGATGAAATAGATACCATGTTAAGAGCCGGAATTTTTGTAGATCTCCATAGTGTAACAAAACATACTTTGCGCGCGGGTATTGAAAGCTATTCGCTCAAGGAACTGGAAATATATCATGGTTTTGAAAGAAGCTTTGCATTGCGCGATGCATCCTTGCAATTAAGGGCTATGGAAAGGCTACTGGAAAGGAACAACACAGCTATTCCACCGGAAATCATAAAGGGCGTTGAAATTTACAATAAGGAGGACTGTCAATCCACCCAGGCTTTGAGGACATGGCTGGAGTATTTGAGAAATAATCTCATCCGATCCGGGACAGACATCCCAAGACCGGACATAAAATCAGGGGAAGTGAGTGAGGCTATATCGGAACACCAGCAATTGATAAAGCCATTGTATGATCATTTGGTAGCAGGGATTCCTGTTGACAAAGACCTTAGATCGCCTGAGCAACAAGGCAATTGGTTGCTGGCTAATATGCTGGACTGGTACCGGCGAGAGAAAAAATCATTATGGTGGGAATTCTACCGTTTAAGCGAATTGCCCGATGAGGAGATGCTGGATGAAAAGACCGGTTTAAGTGGTCTGCTCTATACAGGGTTAAAAACTAATGAAAAAAAAAGTTTTTTATATCATTACACCTTCCCATCACAAGAGTGTGAACTTAAGGAGGGAGATAAATTAACCACTGGCCCAGGGGGTGATATAGGGGAAATATTCTTACTGGATTTAATTAATGGAACAGTTGCCATAAAAACAACTAAAGATTTGCAGATACATCCTACTTCTGCTTTTAAATTGGAGATTATTAGGGATGGTGTTAAAGAAAGTTCTATCATCAGATTAGCCGAATGGGTTGTCAATAATGGTATAAATGAAACAGGCCAATTCAGGTCAGGACGAGATTTACTGTTAGGCCATAAACCCAGGCTTGCTTATGAAATAGCTAAAAATGAATCTTCGCAAAATATGGCAGTAGAGTGGGGTTTAGCATTAAATCAAAGTGTTCTGCCAATACAGGGTCCGCCAGGTGCAGGTAAAAGCCATACAGCGGCGAATATGATACTTGCTCTAATCAAGGCTAACAAAAAAATTGGGATAACTGCGCTTAGCCATAAGGTCATTAGAGAACTTTTAGAGAAAGTGGTCAAAGCTGCTACGGGATTAGGTGAACGGGTTACCTGTGTTCAAAAGGTTACGACAGTTTCAGGAGCTAATGATCCATCGATCATGGAAGTTACGAAAAACGAGCATGTTCTTTCTGCCTTAAATTCTGGAAAAGCGCAAATTGCGGCTGGTACTTCCTGGCTTTGGGCTGATGAAAGTTTCGCAGAGGCTGTCGATGTGCTTTTTGTTGATGAAGCCGGGCAATTATCATTAATAGATACTTTGGCCGTTTCTCAGTCTGCCAAGAACATGGTTTTATTGGGCGACCCTCAGCAATTAAAACAACCACAAAAAGGAAGCCACCCGGAAGGTACTGATGTATCTGCATTGGAGCATATTTTAAATGGGGAAAAAACCATCAGACCTGAAGCGGGTATCTTTCTAAATGAGACTTGGAGGATGCATCCCAATGTTTGTGCTTTAATATCAGAGCTATTTTATGAAAGTCGTTTAAATGCAAAGCCAGATTTGATTAATCAAACCATTACAAGTGATACTTTTATCAACGGAGCTGGCTTATGGATGGTTCCGGTTGAGCACGAGGGTAATCAAAACTCTTCCATAGAAGAAGCTCAAAGGGTTGTTCAAATATTCAACGATTTATTGTATGGCAACACATTTTGGACTGACAAAAACAAAATATCAAATAAAATAAAACTCGATGACGTGCTGGTTATTGCACCTTATAATGCCCAGGTACTTACACTTACAAAAGTATTGCCGGAAGGAGCACGTATAGGAACCGTAGATAAATTTCAAGGCCAGGAAGCCCCTGTAGTTATTTTTTCCATGACTACTTCCAGCCCGACTGACGCGCCGAGAGGAATGGAATTTTTGTACAGTTTGAACAGATTAAATGTAGCTATTTCAAGATCAAAATCTGCGTGCGTAATTGTTGCAAACCCTCAATTGTTTGAACCTGATTGTAAGAATCCGGAACAGATGAGACTTGCAAATGCTTTTTGCAGATATTTAGAAATGTCGACTATTATATAATATTTTAATAAGAATGCGTGGTAAATATTAACAATGAAAACGATTTATATTATTTGCAACAGCAACATTCCCAATGAGGATGATATAATTGCGGTATTTGATAAATCTGAAATGGCCATTGCTTTTACGGAAAGGCTCCCGACACTTAAAGGCAGATATACAATTATCGAAAAAGAACTCAATCCCTTTTTTGTAAACAGCGATTTGCAACCTTATCTTGTTGTGCTTCACCCGTGGGATGAAAAGCATGTTATGGTTGAACCTATATATGCATTTGAAGAAGAAAGTGATGCCTTCCACGAAGCAGTAAGTAAAGTAGACGAAGCCTTTTTTATGTATATGTATGCCGCGACCTGGCAGGAAGCAGAGATCAAAGCGAGAGAACGATTAAAGGAAATGGAAGGTAATGGAGAGTGGTTGTTATTAAAAGATACGACCGACAAGTAAATATCTATACCTGACGTAAAAGTCAGGGTTTAAAAAATAATAGTATATTGCGACTCAAAATAACTGGTAGGCACCTCGCTTACCAATTGTGATAAGGTTTAGGTTAAAAGCCCCAGGCAGCGAGTGTTCCGGGGCTTTTTATTTAAGGCTTAAAAACATTTACCCATGGATTAACAATCTTGATTTTTTCAGGGTCGTTGACGATAATTTCTGGTCGGGTTCCTTGGATTGAAATTAATTTTCAATAATTCGAGTAGCAATATCTTTTGCCTCACCCTTTGAAGCTACTGTAAGTAGTTGGTTAGGATAAGCGGTTAATGCCAAAAATCGCAAGCAAAAGCTGAAGTCCGAAATGCTGGTCGCTAATTACCTCTTCCCACCTGATACAGGTCTACAGCCAGCTTTTATTTTAGGTTTTGTGATTTTGCTGGCCCCTCTTTTACAGCAACACCCCAGTCTATTAAGGCTGGGGTGCTTTGCTCTGCTTGCTGATCAGTACCATGACACTAAAATCATTGGCGCTTCTAAAGGGTTAATCAGTGTTCCGAATTTAATGATTTCCTTTCCCCCGCTATAATATTCAACGGTACCGCCATCTTCATTAACGGCAATAACGACACATCCTCTGTTATTAACTTCAATACAGCGGTTGGTGCCGATTTCTTCTATTGGTTTTAATTGATCCTTCATACTAATAAAAGGGAAGCATTCTGCCCAAATGGAAATTTTATTTTCATTTTTTGGGTAACCAGCATACTCGCCGCGTGCTAATTTAACCATAGCGAAGTTTTGAATATAAATAAATCATTCAGATTTTATTTTAGGATTATTACTTTCGCTTTATGGACACATTGCGCATCAGAAAACTTTTGCAACAGAAAGAAGGTATCCGGCTTGAATTCAAAGAGTCTGTTTCTGAATTACCTAAAAATCTCTTTGAAAGTATATGCGCCATGCTTAACCGCGAGGGCGGTGATATTTTATTGGGTGTGCGGGACAACGGTACTTTGATTGGTATGGATACTCAACGCGTTGAACGCATCACTACTGATCTGGTTAACTTATCGAACAATCCGCAAAAACTTGATCCTGTTTTTATTCTGCATCCACAAATTTACCATATTGAAGATAAAATCGTCATGCACATAGCCGTGCCTGAAAGTTCGGAAATCCATAAAACCGGCAACGTTATTTATGACCGCAGTAATGATGGTGATTTTAAGGTGACAAGCCCGGCATTAATTGCATCCTTGTTCAACCGCAAACGTAGTCATTATTCCGAGGCCGCGATTTATCCTGCGCTGCGTATGGATGATTTTAAAACCGAGTTGTTTACAAGGGTAAGAAATAGGATACGGAACCGTTATCACAACCACCCCTGGCTTGATCTCACCGATGAACAGATGTTATACAAAGCAGGCTTATACAGTAGAGATACGCAAACGGGAAAGGAAGGGTATAACCTTGCTGCGGTTTTATTATTTGGGAAAGATGAAACCATTTTGAATGTTTTGCCACAATACAAAATTGATGCTCTTGTGCGCAGGCAGGATATAGATCGTTATGACGACAGGGACTATATCAACACCAATCTAATTGAGGCCTACGACCGCATTATGGCATTTGTTGAGAAACACCTGCCTGATAAATTTTATCTGCAAGGTGACCAGCGGATCAGCCTTCGTTCATTTGTTTTCAGGGAAGTTGCAGCCAATTTGATTATTCACAGGGAATATACCAGCGGTTATCCCGCTACTTTTATTATTTATAAAGACAGGGTGGAGATTATAAATCCCAATAACCCGCATGGTAATGGCTTATTATTGCCTGAACAATTTATACCATTCGCTAAAAATCCCATTATTGCCAAATTTTTTATTCAGTTGGGATTAGTAGATGAATTAGGCTCAGGCGTATTGAATGTTTATAAATATCTTAAAGAATATAGCCCCGGAAAACAACCTCAATTTATTGAAGATAAGTTGTTTAAAACAGTTGTTCCCATAGGTGATGCAGTTAGTGGAGATCACGAAAGTCCAGCAGTTATTACCGATGATGCTGTAAGTGATGCTGTAAATGATGCCGTAAATGATGCTGTAAGCATTCAGGTACGGGGCCGACTAACAGAAGAATTAAAATGGATTCAGCAGCACGACGGTGTAACACTTAAAGCTTTAATAGAAACGTTCAAAATAAAAAGGGCAACAGGACAGAGGGATATTAAACAATTGAAAGATGCGGGGTTGATAATCTTTACAGGTTCCGATAAAAGTGGCAAATATATACTGACAGAAAAAGGAAAAGAATTGTTTAAATGATAAAATTATTCATTGTAGGGTTTTCACGGGATATGCAGGAAATAGAACTTGTTGAACGTTTCAGCGCCTACGGACAGGTTAATACAGTAACTATCGTTACCAATAAAGAAACCGGCAAAAGCCTGGGTTATGGTTTTTTGACCATGACCGATCAGGCGGGAGCTGACCGGGCTATTGTGGCCTTAAACGGCGCAACTATCGGTGATCGTCAAATCAGTGTAAGGGTAGCGGAAGATAAAGCAGTTCCATCACCAAGAAAATACAGCAATGTTGGAAATTTTCCTCAAAACACACCAATTTACACCAAAATAGAAAAGCCAGCAGAACTTTTAAAAAAGAAACGTCCGAGACGACCTCTATGACTGCCAAATTAATTAAAAATCGTCTGAAATACGTCCGAATAAATTTTGCAGTTATCCAAAAAAGTCGTAAATTAGGCTCTGTAAGGCCAGAAAAGGCCATTTTACCCCAAGCTGAAAGGGCTATCCAATCGACTCATAATCTTTTGGTCCCTGGTTCGAGCCCAGGTGGGCGCACGAAATTGTCGGAGCCTCTTAGTATTTACTAAGAGGCTTTTTTTAATGCCTCAATCGCTTCTATAGGCTTTAAAACATTTTTTGAACGAATATTGGAAAAACATAATGTAAAGATGAAAGCTTACGTAGCTGTTCAGAAAAAGCTATTGGTACTTATTTATACACTATGGAAAAAGAATGAAGCATTTAGACCAAATGCCAAAGCATCTGGAAATGAAGATGCGGTGTCTTCTTTCGCTTTGGCCAAAGGCCAAAATGAAGTAGCCCCGGCATAACCAAGGCTACACAAGATAGATCATCCGTCAACGGGTCAACGTATGTCTTCTTTCGCATAACAAATTTATAGAAAAATATTATTCAATTCGCTTGCTTTGTATGACAGTACCTCGCGCTAGGATGAGTACCCAACAAGCAATTGTACAATGGCGGCAGCGAATGGCAGAACGATTACAGCAACCTGCCCGATTATTATCAAACTTTTAATCGTAATTATGATGCTGCAATTGGTAGATTTGTAGGCGTTGACCCAATGGCAGAAAGTGCGGAAAGTATGACCACTTATAACTACTCAGGGAATAACCCGATTATGTTTAATGATCCGGCGGGGAATAAGGCGAGATTGCATGATAATAGCATTAATCTCCCTGTTGACGATCCAGATATGGATGCTGCTATGAGCGGTGGTAACACTGGCGGAACGCCTTTGGGCTTTGGTGGAATCCCCATTTTTTCACAGAACTATATGGGCGTGCCGGGGGCTACTTATACTACTGTTTACAATGCAGGAGGCGAAGATAACGGTCCTGCCGTTGGTAGTGTACAAGATGCCATAAATGTGATATATAGAATGACTGGACAAGTTTTGGGGCAGAATTATGGTTATTCCGTATTTAGGTCCATAGGTATAACAAATGGCCAGGTTGTTTATAATGTTCCTTATTATGGTGATCATAATGTTTATAGAGCGGTTTTTGCAAGTAATAGCTCGGATCCAGGAATGCTTGATGCTGGTGTAGACATTAGTGAAAATGAAGCCAATTTGTTATTGGGTACTACAAATATTGGTGGTTCCGGTTCGCAACAAGAGAGTCAGGGGGATGCGCTTTGGAACACTATATCCTCATTTTTTTCAAATCATTTTTATTATGAGGCCGGGTTACACGTTACACAGGGAGGCGTGGGAATATCGGTAAGTAAATTTCAGGGAGTAGAACTTAATTGGCAAAAAAAGGTCATTGCCAATTTGAGTACAAGTAGCGATCATCATGCTTCCCTTACGGGAGACAATGGGGATAGACTTTCAGGGGGTAAATTAATTTTACCACTTGAGGAGATCCCGTTGGGCATCGAGGTAAACGTTAATCAAAATAATGAATTTGAAGAATCGATAGGAATTGGGCCAATCGGATTCGAACATACAGCCAAGGGTAACTTTTTTGGAATAGATGTGACGCAAGGATTTGGAGCTTATGTGATTGGTTTAGATATTGTCGGGAAATTTGGACTCAAATGGTAAACTTATATTATATATTTTATTAATAACTATTTTTTTAATTAAAATAAATTAAAATGGAAAAACTTTCTTCCAAATTTTTGTACTATCAGCAGCTGGTAATATTAACTGTGGCACCTGTCCTACTATATTTTTTTGTTAATTTTTCCTTTTATAAAACATCCCCATATTTTGTTATGCTAACTATGTATGGTCTATTAGGTATTATTTTTATAAGAGCATGGATAAATATATTTAGGTTCAAAGAAATTGAATTCGACGATAGTAAAATCATAATCATTTCATATTTTACCAATAAGTCAATTAAGGTGCCAATTAGTGATGTGTCAAACATAAAAGAGGTATACGCCCTATTTTCAAAAAAAAGGAAGGTGATGTTTTACAAAATTATTTTTACTTATGAAAACAAGGTACAAAGTGTATTATTCTACAAATCATTAGAGCTTTTTGGTGTAGATGACTTAGAGCAGTATATTGGCTTAGAAAAAAATAATGATAATCAAGCTGATTAAAAAATGGATGTACAATTATCTTTTTCAAAAAAAAGGCTTAGTGCCGCAATTATGGATCATATCATCATGACGATGACAGCCATGGTTTTTTTTATTCCGGGTATGATTTATCTGTTCATGAATTTTAACAACTTATCATACAAAGAGTTGGTCGCAAGCGCGGATATGAAGATATTTACCTATTGGGGTTTAATAGGGATAGCTTTTTATTTCTGCAAGGACTGCATATGGGGTCAAAGTATTGCCAAAAGGTTGTTAAAGTTACAGATTGTCAACAACAAAACCGGCGAAATTGCAGGTCCTTTTAGGTGTTTGGTGCGTAACCTGTTTATTGTTGTTTTTCCGGTGGAGGGTTTGATGATTTTAGTTAACCCATCCAAAAGATTAGGTGATTTAGTAGCAGGAACGAAATTAATACCTTTTGATCCATCGATTAAACTTGTTGATATTAAATTATTTCAATGCTTCTGTGCTTTTTTATTAGCCTATTTTTTTGCATTTATTTTAATGAGAATAACAACCTAAAAGATATCGAGTTGTTAGTGTCGGTAGTATATCAAAAGTGCGGGTGAGGTAGTGGGTAGTGTCTCAAAAGTGTGGGTGAGAAATTAAAGCGTTGGTAATCAACTATAATTTATAAATTTAAAACAGGGAAGTTATTAAATCGGGTAGTATAAAAGTATCACCCGATTTGTTTTAATGCGAATTTAAGCCTGTAAAACCTCAAAAATGACGCATTCTATGTCCCATTGCGGGTAGCATTTTCTCGCTAAAACGCATGTTTTTAGTATATAGTTCGGCCCTAGGTGGATGCACGAGTTTGACATTTATGGCAAAGCCGGAACCGGCGGGAGAATTTTTTCCGTCGGTTTTTTATTTCTACTCACTCAATCTGTAACAACCACACAGTTTTGAACCCTGCTGCCAAATGATTCACAATCAAATTTCTAAAAAAAATAAAAAAAATTGCGAAATCGAAAAGTTGCACATATATTTGCAACTGATTGGTTTCTTAAATTAAACAGAACAGATGAGAAGAGATATTTTTCAGGCAATTGCAGATCCCACAAGGAGGGCAATCATAGCCTTAATTGCATTACAGGCAATGACGCCTAATGCCCTTGCCGAACATTTCGACACTACCCGGCAGGCAGTTTCTAAACATCTGCGGATTTTGACAGAATGTGAACTGATAAAACAAGAACATAAAGGCAGAGAAATTTATTATCAGCTAGAAATAAACAAAATGAAAGAAATTGACAAATGGATTGAGCAGTTCCGTAAAATTTGGGAAACCCGTTTCAACCAATTGGACGATTTGTTATCAATAATTAAAAAATAGAAAATGAACAGCGATCTCCTATTTGATTTTTCCGTAAATAAGGAAAACAAAACCGTTTACATTGTACGTGAATTTAACGCCGATCTTGAACTGGTTTGGAAAGCGTGGACAACAGTCGAATTACTTGACCAATGGTGGGGCCCCAAACCCTTTGTCGCAAAAACAAAATTTATGAATTTTGAAGTCGGCGGACGAAGGTTTTTTGCTATGGTAAGCCCGGAAGGACAAGAACGTTGGTTTATTCAGAAATTTACTTCCATTAGTCCAAAAACCAATTTCAAAACATACAATACTTTTGCCGACAAAGATGAAAACCCTGAATTGCTGGGTTCTGAATGGGATTTTAATTTCAGCGAACAAAACGGCACGACAAAAGTCAGCATTACCATTTATAACGAATCACTTGCCCGATTGGAAAAGATGATTGAAATGGGCACTCTCGAAGGATGTGCTATGCAATTCAAAAACCTGGACGAATTATTGGAAACTTTATCTCAAAAATGATTTTCGAAACAAAACAAATCAAAAACTAAAATCAATCGAATGAGAAATTTAATTTACGCAATCAACACCACCTTAGATGGCTGCTGCGACCACACAAAATTCTTTCCCGATGAAGAAACGTTTGAATATGCTACGCGCCTCACGCGAGATGCCGGCACTTTCCTCTACGGACGTAAAACTTATCAATTGATGGTTCCTTATTGGCCCGATGTGGCGAAAGAAAGTGCAGATGACGAATTTGCTCAGGCGTTTGACGCCGTCGACAAAATTGTTGTTTTCTCACAATCGTTAGACAGCTCTGAAGGGGGAAAAACGAAAATTGTTCGTACGGGCCTTCGGGACGAAGTATTTAAATTGAAACAAGAACAAGAAAAAAATATTTTAACCGGCGGTATAACCCTTCCTTCACAACTTGCAGAACTTGGCTTGATTGATGAATATCATATTCTGGTTCACCCGATAATTGTAGGAGAAGGGAGACGGTTGTTTGAAGGGATTAACCTGCAAGAGAAATTAAAATTGAAATTGGTTGAGTCAACAGTTTTTAAATCGGGGAGTGTTGCGCTTCGATACTTGAAACAGTGAAGGGAAAATCTGCTATAAAAGCGATATTTCTATAGTCGTTACAGATACCTATCTGAAAGTACTGTTTCATCGCTATTCAAGCCGGTGCCACCTACCGGCTTCTTTTAGATTTAAGTCTCGTCAAATTGAAATTTCAGTCTCACGAAAAGAGAAAAATTACACACTAACCACCTGTCTATATTTTTCTCTATAATTTTAATTACTGCTTTTAAATATTGAATATATTGCGGCAGCGTACAACCTTACATTTTATCATTATTACACTATGAAATATTGCCTTACCCTGTTGGTGATGTTAGGCCTTAAATGCTTTGGCCAGGATTATAAAAGCCGGTTGATGACTTACCGCGAAAAATATAAAAATGATTTTTTAACCGATCAAAACTCTCCTTTAAAAAAGGATGACCTGCAGTTTTTACAGTTTTTTGATGCAGATAGCACTTATAAAGTAGAGGCGCATGCAGAGCTGTTAACCGATGCTCCTGCATTTATTATACCTTCTTTTAGCGGCACAGGCAAGCAATATGTGCCCTATGCGCTTTTGAAATTTACAGTTAAGGGAAAGCCGCAACAACTCACCATTTACCGCAGTGCCACGTTAGCTAAGATACCCCAATATGCCGATTATCTTTTTTTGCCTTTTACCGATGAAACTAATGGCAAAGAAACCTATGGCGGCGGCCGCTACATTGATATGACAACGGGCGACTTTAAAAATGGAACCGTTATAATTGATTTTAATAAAGCCTATAATCCCTATTGCGCTTATAGCGGCGGTTATAACTGCCCAAAGCCTCCCGGCGAAAATAATTTATCAATTGATATATCGGTTGGCGAAAAGGTATACGGCAAGCAGCATTAAGTTGTGAATGCAATAGGTTTATGCCTTTATCGCGAATACGAGGTCGAAGAAATAACCGGGTACCCGCGACTGGATATTATTATTCCCCTGAAATTTAAATTGCTATTGAAAGCGTTTGGCTAATTCAAACCCGTTGTACTCGTGTAGTCGGGTAACCTCCTGCTCAAAAAAATCCGGTATTTCAAAGCTGTGCATTTCCTCCAATGAAGAAAATTCCACTTCAGCGATCCATAATTCCTCCTTTGCACTCAGGTATTTGTCCAATCCGATAACATATTGGTTCCAGGGTAAAATGTATCTCACCTTTTCTACCTTAATCATTTTCCCTTTATTAAATAATTCAAATTCCTCTTTTTTGAGATAAATAGTAGTAATCTGCGCTTCGCCGGTTTCATTGGCAGGTGCTTTTTGAGTCAACTTGTAAATGGTCGATTCGTTATCAGCCATTATCCTTAACCGCAAAGAGGTATTTAAGATATAGTGATCGGTTATCGATTTTCTACTTAATCCATTTACGTCTATTGAGTCAAAGCGCAAAAGAAACTGGCGTTCTCTTTCAATTTGAGCATATTTTGGCATTTTTTGGTGGCAAGTTAAGTGGGTTAAAAATTTATAAAATTCAAAGTTAAGAGTACGTGCTGTGTAAACAAATGATCGCGGAATAAAATTAAGTCATTTGACGGTATTTGCTTTACTGCGCCTGTCAAAAATGTCCAAACCATTAAATAGATGGCCCAAAAGGTTGAAATAAATAGTCTCCAATATTATTTGAGAATATTTTAGTTACGGAATCATCATCAACCCCCCAATAAATAAACAACAGAAAATGTACAAAACTCCTTACAAATTAAAGTTTACCTTATTACTTGTTGTGGCAATGATCAGTTTAACCGCCACTGCCCAAGTTCATTTAAATGCTCATGATAAATCAATTCACTACGATTTGATAACGCCCTCGCATAGTCTTTACAAGCAAACGTTCTTTGACACCTCCGGGAATATTACATGGGACTTGGTCATCGATCACGTAACGAAGATCGACACTGCTAATAAAGAAATAGCATTTATCAATACCGTGCCAGTTGCACCCGGAAAACTGCTTATCGACTCGTCTATTGATAACTACTCCGGTTCTGCGCGCTATATTCTGGCGACATTTCCAGCGACAAAATATGAGTTTATCAAATACCTGCCTGCTGCTGTTGAAGCTCATAATATTGTTAAAGGAGTAAGCTCCAATAAGACCACACCGATGCCCGAAGGCTATTTTGATGACAATAGCATTTGGGACATTCTCGGATATATCTCTTTCAAAAAAGGCATCAGGTATCAACTGGATTGCTACGGAACTGACACTCATACCCAGGTTTCTATCCCTTTTGAAATAGAATATATTTTTGATGAAGACCAGGAGCAGAGCGGTTCGGTTATCAGCAATATGGTCTTAAAGGTCACTAATCCCGGATCAACTGCCTACGTTTGGATTAACAAAAAGACCCACCTAACCACAAAAGCATTTGGACAAGGCAAAGGTTATTCGTTTAGCAAAGTTGCAATATAACCATATCGGAGGTAACCCTCGTTGCTAACAGTCATGATGTTATAGCAATCAATTCCACTAAATTATAAATCGCCCGATTTAAATTCGCGACCCGTATAATTTTCGCTGGTTGTATTGCCATTAACAGTTACTTTATCAAAAAGAATGATGTAACTATCAAATTCTTTAGGATTTTTTACAACGGTTTTAATTTGCGAACCTAAAAGTTTTTCAAGGGTGGCCATTTGAGTAGTATCGGTCGGCACGGTTTTGCCGTTTATAAATTTCACCATCAATGAAGTATGTTTATCACCATTCTTGCTGATCTTTTTTCCTAAAAAAGAAACATTCTCAAAACCGTATTTGGTTTTAATTGAATCAATTACTGCTGCTTTCTTTCCGTTAAATTCGGGCTGATAGGTTTGTGTGAATGTACAGCCGTACAGCCAAAGCAGGCTCAGTACGATGATGGTTTTTAGTTGATAAGATTTCATAAAGGGAATAATAGGGCTTAAGATTTTTGATGGTTATAAAAATAGTTAAATATATACTAAGTTTTAAATTCGAATTACCACGACTTTAGACTCCGCCTGCAGACAGCGAGGTTTTATACTGTAGATGGATAAGGATGCTTTTTATTATTTTTGCTTAAAACCGATCGTCTAATGGAGCAGTACGAGAAATTATATTTGTATAAGCGTATTGTGCAGTCAAAACTTTTTATTGACCAGCACTTTGCCGATAATATTGATCTGGATAATATTGCCGACCATGCTTGTTTTTCAAAATTTCACTTTATCAGGCTTTTTAAATCAATATACGGCAGATCGCCGCACAATTACCTGGTTAGCGTGCGGATAGAAAAGGCGAAAAAGTTTCTTATTGAAGGCATTTCCGTTCTTGATGTTAGTTTGCGTGTAGGGTTTGATAGTCCAACCTCGTTTGCGGCTACTTTTAAAAAAATGATGGGTAAAACACCGTCGGCCTATCGCAGCCAGGCGATGGTTAAAAAACTGGCCATTACCGCAAACCCATTATCGGCCGTACCCAACTGCTTTGCCCAAACACATGGGTGGATAAAATAGCAATTTTCAATAGCCTATACTGATAGTTAAAGATCATTTTTGTAAGAAAAAAACAAAAAATGATTACCAAGTTGAGCCATCTGTGCATATACGTCCTGAACCAGGATAGCGCATACGATTTTTATGTAAACAAACTGGGTTTTTCTGTTCATACAGATGCCCCTATGGGCGAAGGCGCCCGCTGGCTGACCGTTACCCCGCCCGAACAGCCCGAATTGGAAATAACATTGTTTCTGGTAGCAGAAGGCGGCATGTTCGACAAAGAGACGGTAGCCACTATGACCGGCCTGATTAAAAAAGGCACTTTTGGCGCAGCTGTATTTACCTGTAACGACTTAATGGCTACCTACCAGGAGTTGCAAACCAAAGGCGTAGTATTTAAAAAAATACCTACGAAAGAGTTTTATGGTTACGAAGCGCTTTTTTTGGATGATTCGGGCAATTGGTTTTCACTTGCACAGCTTAATTCATAACCCATGAAATCGATATTCAATAAGGCCGATCAGGAAGAAATAATGGACCGTATAGATGTCCTTACTGAAAACAACAAACCGGCATGGGGCAAAATGACTGTTGAACAAATGGTGAAACACTGCACATTATGCGAAGAATATTATCAGGGGAAATTTCCTGTTAAAAGATCATTTCTGGGGCGGCTGATAGGCCAAATGGCGCTGGCCAGCACACTTAAACCTGATAGCAAGGGGCTGCAAAAAAATGCACCGACCGCCTCCGCTTTTTTAGTGACCCAACAGGTTAAAGACCTGGCGAACCAAAAAAGAAACTGGAAGGTACTGATGGAAAGTTATAACCATTACCCCAATGAATATTTTCCGCACTGGTTTTTTGGCAAAATGACCAAAGAACAGTTGGGGCAATTTGTTTACATCCATTGCGACCACCACTTAACCCAGTTTGGTGTTTAAGTACCGCAGATCTCACTGTGTGTTGGCCCACAGATACATGACACACAAAGAAACATGCGATACAAATTAAACACCAAATTGCTGTAAGTCAATAAGTTAGTATATGATTATGGGGCAAGTTGGGACAATGTGGGACAGAAAATGCGATTTTATGAGGAGGTTGCTGTTTCAGGATGGTGTAAAAATCTTGTATAAGTATTAGTTCAAGGAATAGTAGTGCTCCCGTAGGGGAATCGCAAACGATTAAAGCCCTATTGGCTTACAATACTTTATATGGTTGTTGATGTACTACGCGCCGAATTACCAGCCATTTTTTTGATGCAGATTAATTACAAATCTTACGATATAAAAATAAAAAGTTCTCTAAACTGTTCCAAGTTCCAATGAGGCGTTTTTGGGGAGGATACAAATATTAAAAGTTAGATTATTGGGTTCGCTATTCGAAACGCATAATATTTTGTTCTCAAAAAGCAGATAATAAAAGCAATAACCGGAGGGATTTGCATTGGCCTCGCGTCTCGATGATATTTTATATATGGCTTTCTGTCATTAAACCTTTATCTGTTGTAACACGTATAAATGTCAAACAAACAGAAATAGAGGTGAAGAAATCCATAGTAATAATTTGGTTAATACTTCTTTTTTCTGCAATTGGGGCATTGTTTTGGTATAACGAATGGGTATACCATTTGCCAACCCCCATCCCCAAAAACTACAAACCCGTAGATCAAGGTAAGCTTATTAAACTAAGCGGCGCGTTAGAAGCTGACCATAGCAAACCCCTTTTTCTACATTTTTTTAACCCCGATTGCCCTTGTTCGCGCTTTAATATTTCAAATTTTAAATTGCTGGTAAAGCAATATGGCCGCCAGGTGAAGTTTGTGATCATTGTTATGAACAATAAATTCTACACGGCAAAACAGATACAAGATAAATTTGACTTGGATGTACCTGTTTTATTTGATGCATCTATAGCTGTTTCCTGTGGGGTTTATTCTACTCCCCAGGCCGTTCTGCTGGATGCAGGGCACAAATTATATTACAGGGGAAACTATAACAGCAGCCGTTATTGTACCGACGAGAAAACCAGCTTTGCAAAAATAGCTATAGCAGGTTTGTTAAATAACCATGCCAGGCTTGTTTTTAACCCACTGGCATTAAGGGCTTACGGCTGCAGCTTGCCAAATTGCAAAAGATAACAAAAAGAAAGTGCAATGAATAGTGAACTTAATCTAAATAGTAACCTGGCCCTTTCATTCCAGTCTGAAATAAAAATAAGATCAGACAAGTTAATGAATTATTTTCTGATAGGTTTTTTTTTAGTCGGGATGATATTCGCCCTTTTTTACGATACCTGGCTGATTGCGTTTGGCGTAGGTGGCCTTTCGCTGCTGGCCTATTATTCAGTAAAGATAGCCCTGCCTGATTCCACTTTATACCAATATGTTTTAAGCGCCGTATTGGCTATTTTCATGGCCCAGTTTATTTACCAGATGCACGGGCTGTTTGAAATGCACTTTTTTGCATTTATAGGTAGCGCTATACTCATTACTTACCAAAAGTGGAAGCTTCAAATCCCCCTGGCGCTGGTAGTGGTTGTTCATCATGCTTCCTTAGGATACTTGCAAAATATAGGCGTTCCCAATGTTTAATTTACACAACTGGATTATTTTACTCTCCAAACTTTTATTATCCATGTGCTGTTGGCCGCTGTGATATTTTTTATCTGCGGATTGTGGGCCTATCAGTTAAAAAAATATAGTGAAATACATATCTTTCAAACCATACAGTTGGGGGAATTGCAAAAGGAGGCCCAGCTTTCCATAGAACGAAAAAAGAGCTCAGAGGCCCTCGAGGAAAGAAATATCATACTCGAAAGTATTACTGACGCCTTTATTGCAGTTGATAATAATTGGATGGTTACCTATTGGAACAATATGGCTGAAAAGGTATTGGACAAATCGAAAAATGCAACACTTGGCCACAATTTATGGGAAATATTTGCCGGTTCAATTGATTCAGAGTCGTACCGGAAATACCATGAAGCAATGGAAACCAGGCAGGCTGTTCATTTTGAAGATTATTATCCCTCCTGGGAAAAATGGTATGAAATCAGCGTATATCCTTCAAATAAAGGGTTATCGGTTTATTTTAAAGATATGACCGATCGTAAAATGTTCGAGATGCATTTGGAGGCGCTCAATGAAAACCTTCAGAAACAGGCCAAAGAACTGGCAATTTCAAATGCGGAATTGGAACAGTTTGCCTATGTAGCATCGCACGATTTACAGGAACCGCTCAGGATGGTTACCAGTTTTTTAGCGCAGTTAGAAACGAAATACGGGCATATTGTGGATGATAAGGGCAAACAATATATACATTTTGCAGTGGATGGTGCTAAGCGGATGCGGCAAATAATTTTGGACCTGCTGGAATTTTCAAGAATTGGCAGAACAGAAGATGATCTTGAAGATGTTGACCTCAATAAATTGAGTAATGATATACTTGCTTTATTCCGGAAACAAATTGAGGAAAAAAAGGCCATAATAACGTTTGACAATTTACCTACAGTTCAAACCTATAAAACCCCTATCAGGCAGGTGCTGCAAAATTTGATCAGTAACAGCCTTAAATACCAGTTACCGGACGCTGTTCCGATTATAAAAATTTCGTTTAAAGAGGATAAAGCCCATTGGGGAATTTCGGTTAAGGATAATGGGATAGGCGTTGAGACAGCTTATTTTGAAAAGATATTTATCATTTTCCAACGGCTGCATAACAAAGAAGAATACTCGGGCACAGGGATGGGTTTAGCAATAACCAAAAAGATAATAGAAAATTTGGGCGGGAGGATATGGATAGAATCAGAAGAAGGGAAAGGAAGTACATTTCATTTTACAATTTTAAAAAATAATAAATTATGAGATCGATAAATATTTTACTGGTTGAAGACAATGAAGGCGATATCTTGCTTACTACAGAAGCGCTGGAGGAAAGTAAAATAATTAATAAAGTTACTGTTATAAGGGATGGTAAGGCAGCTATCAATTTTTTTGAAGCTTTAAATAATAAGGATGAACATCCTGACCTGGTTTTATTGGATGTGAACCTGCCAAAGATGAGTGGACATGAGGTATTAAATTATATAAAAAATAACGAAAAGTACAAACGCATCCCTGTTATAATGTTAACTACGTCATCATCCGAAAAAGACATCATGCAATCATACAACAGCCATGTTAACTGTTACATAACAAAACCAATTGATGTTGCTGACTTTGTGGTAGCAATAGCTAAAGTTCAGGACTTTTGGATCAACATAGTTTCCATCTCAAATAAATAAATAAAAATATGGTTATCAATAAAATCGAATATAATATTTTGGTTATTGAGGATAATCCGGGAGATTTTGCGCTGGTAGAAGATTTTTTATTTGAACAAATTGAGGCCCCTGTAATATCTCAGGCACGAAGCTTTAAAACTGCAAAAGAGATTTTACTAAACAATCATTGTAAATTCGATATTATTCTTTTAGATCTGTCATTGCCCGATAAAACGGGTGAGCCGCTGATAAAGGAGATAGTTGAATTTAGCGAAGGGACACCGGTTATTGTTTTAACAGGATATGCTGATTTTGCATTTGGCATAAAGTCGCTTTCCCTGGGAGTTTCGGATTATATTTTGAAAGATGAACTTACCTCGTTATCGTTATACAAAACGATAAAGTATAGCTCTGAAAGAAAAAAAACAGTTTCGGCCCTTGAAGATTCCGAAAAAAAATATAGCGAATTATTTCACTTAAGCCCACTCCCAATGTGGGTTTTTGATTTGGATAACCTAAACTTTTTAGATGTTAACGATGCGGCCATAAAGCATTATGGTTATAGCAAGGATGAGTTTTCTTCAATGACTATCAGGGACATTGAGCTTCCGGAAGATATCCTGGAAATGGAAATGTTGCCTAAAAAGGATGTGGACAATCCGAAAACTAATAGACCTGGAATTTACCGGCACATAAAAAAGGGTGGTGAGATCATCAATGTTGACCTTCAAAGCAATTTTATTGAATACAAGGGAAAAAAATCAAAAGTTATGATCGCAAATGATGTAACTGAAAGATTGAATTATATAAAAGCTATAGAGGAACAAAATGAAAAATTAAGAGAAATATCATGGATACAGTCACATATCGTAAGAGCCCCGCTTGCCAGGATCATGAGCCTTGTCCCGCTTATAAAGGATGTAAAAGAAAATAGTATTGAAAGGGAAAAGATGCTGGACTATCTTATGGTATCAGCAAATGAATTGGACGAAGTCATTGGAGATATAACTGAGAGAACGAAGATAGTTGATGTAAATTAACCTTAAATTTTCTACAATTTATAAATATCGGCAACTTTTGAGACTGCCCAGGTTTCAATTAAACTCCCCTCTTTTCTGGCGCGAGTACACCATCTCAATTTCACCGCTGCAAACTTGCCAGAGGAGGAACTAATTCAACGACAATAAAATAACACCTCCTTATTTGCAAAAAACCATTACTGGTTTTTAAAGCTGTTAGCCGCCTGCTGATTTGTTGCTTTAAGTGCCGGAATTATTTTTTGAACTTTTCTTCAAATAAATCTTTATAATTGTCTATATTACATTAAATATGAATAATTACCTATCATAATTTTAAATAATTAATCTATTTTTTACCATATCGGAAATTTTTTCGTTTTGAGGCGAGTCCGTTTTAATAATTTATATCAATGAATGAAGACCTGCGCATTCAGGTTGTAAAGCAATTTGAGAACTTAGAATTAGAATACAATCAGGAGTTGCAGCAAACAGTAGAATTTGCGGCAAAACTCTGTAATACTCCTGTTGCTTATATTACCTTAATGGGCAATATGCATTGGATAAAAGTGAAAAAAGGAATAGATATAGCGCCGCATACATCCCTTGAATTGTTCTTTTCTGTGCATACCATTAAGCGCAACAGCTTGTTTGTTGTTAACGATGCGCTTAAAGATGAACGCTTTAACACACATCGTTATGTTGCGGGTAAACCCGGCATAAGGTTTTATGCCGGCGCTCCGCTTATTACCCATGACGGGCACCACGTAGGCACAATAGGAGTTATTGACTATAAGCCCCATTTACTTACCAAGCAGCAGGAATTAACATTAAAAATATTGGCCAAGCATGCAATTGGTGTTATGGAGTTAAAGCTAAGTCTTGAACAGCTGAATAAAAGCTTCGCCGGGTTAAAACAGGAACAGGAAAATAACCTCAAAAATGAAATCAGGCTTCGCTCCATGTTTGAGAGCTTAACTGATGCTTACTTTTTGTTGGGTAATGCGGGGGAGATTATCGACTTTAACAGGGCAGCGTACAATTTTGTAGAAGATAAATATGGTGAAAAATTAACATACGGTTACATTTTTACCGGTTTGTTATCTGCTGCTTATCGAGATATTTTTATTTCAAACTATCACAGCGCCTTAAAAGGGCAAAGAGTTCAGCAGGAATGGTTGGCGGATTATGGCATTAAGGGTAAGGTATGGTGGGATTGTACTTTTGAACCGGTTAGTAATAATTGCGGAGAGATAATGGGGGTTTCCTATGTAGCCCGTAATATTGATGAGCGGAAATTAAATGAGGAAAAGATAAAAGAGCAGCGTAAGCAACTTTTAAAAATTGCTAAGATCCAATCGCATGATTACCGCGGGCCGGTAACCACTATTCTTGGCTTGATGAATCTGATCGAAGAAGATGATTACCTGGCTACAAAAGAATATCTGACAATGTTACATGCAGCTGTTAAAAGGCTGGATGAAAAAATATATGAAGTAGTAAACATAGTTGATTATCCCGAGTAGCTTAAGCGATTTCTTTACAGATATTTTAATATTAAGACAAATACCATATTAATATTAAAATATTTAATCTTAATTTAACCTGACCTAATTAACACAATACTGTATGAGGAAACTTTTACTTATGCACAAGCTGTATCTTTATGTACAGTGGATTATTATATATAGTACGGTGACTTTTGCATGCACATCCTCCTGCCTTGCACAAACTACCCGCATCAAGGTGTTTTTTGAGAAACTTAGTACGGCTAAGCATGATACGGACAGGGTAAATATCTATTATGCCATTTCCAGATTATATTGGAATAAAAATGCAGACAGTGCGCTGTTAATGGCCCAGAAATCCCTTGAACTTGCACAGAAAATCCATTTCGAGAAAGGTATTGCACTGGCATATCTTTCTAAAGGAGTATCTCTGGTACCCAAAGGAAAGTTTCCTGAAGCACTGGAATGCCATTTCCAAAGCCTGCGTATCAGTGAAAAATTGGGAATGACAGGGTTAATAGGCAATCAATATAATAATATTGGCAATGTATATATCAATATGGAAGATTATGCTAAAGCACTTTATTATTACCAGCAAGCTTACAAGATAGCGCTGAAACAACATGATCCTACAGGCTTTGCCACCTATGGTTTACTGGTAAACATAGGGGAAATATTTAAGTACAAAGGTCAGCCGGATTCTGCCATAGCTTATAATTCCAGGGCATTAATTATAGCAAAAAGAGTAAAAGACCCCAGCAGTATAGCTACTGCATTATATAATATCGGCGAAAACTACATTGCCAAAAAAAACTATACACAAGCGCAGATTTACCTTTATGAAGCGCTTGATATTGCAAAAAAAGGCGGTGATGATGAAGACGTTGCTTATTGCCATATTGGTCTTGCTTTTATCTGCTACTATACAGGAAATAACGATTCCGGTATGCTGTATGCAGAAAAAGGCCTGGAAGAAAGCAAAAGATTAGCTATTGTTGAACTCATCACCAAAGCATATAAAGTGCTCTACTTAACTCATCAAAAAGCTGGCAACTATAAGGAAGCATTGTATTACCGGAACATGGAAGTTGATTTAAATGACAGTTTGAAAACAGCAGAAAAAGAAAAAGCCATCAGAAATATACAGTCAACCTATGAACTGGATAAAAAGCAAAGACAAATTGACTTATTGAATAAGGATAAAATTATAAGTCAAACAGAACTGGAAAAAATAAAATTTAAACGGGATATTTTAACAGCCGGAGCTGTGCTTTTACTATTACTCGCTTTCATTCTTTTCAGAAACTACACACAAAAAAGGAGGCTTAGCGAGCAATTGGCCTTCCAAAATAAAAATATATCGGAACAGAACGAGCGCCTGGAAGAACTGGTGCTGGTTAAGGACCGGCTGTTTTCTATTATAGGGCATGATTTGAGAGGGCCCATCCATGCAATTAATCAAATGATAGATGTGATAAAAGAAAAAGACTTATCAGAAGAGGAAGGTGAGTTTTGGATTGAGAAAATAAGCGAACATCTTACAATAACCTCACATTTAGTTGAAAACCTGCTGTATTGGGCGAAAAGCCAGATGGATGGCATCTACATTAATCCAGCCAACTTTGATATGCGAAAAGTAATAGAACAAAATATAATGCTGATAAAAGCACGGGCTACTGAAAAGAAAGTGACAGTAACAGGTACGGGGATAACCGGATCTGAAATTGTTTATGGAGATGAAACAATGATTGATATTGTGATCAGGAATTTGGTGGAGAATGCCGTAAAATTTTCAAAAGCGGGTGATATTGTTACCATCGGCACTGAAAAAAAAGAATCATCAACAGTGATAACGGTAAAAGATAACGGGAAGGGCATCCCTGAGGAAGTACAGGCAAAAATATTTGACAAACTTTCTTCGTATACTACTTTTGGTACGGCCAGCGAAAAAGGAAGCGGGCTCGGTCTTTTATTGTGTAAGGAACTTGTAGAAAAAAACAATGGTACCTTATGGTTTGAAAGTAAGGCACACGTTGGGAGCTCATTCCATTTTACCGTGCCGTCATTAAAATGATGCCCAAAGGGTTGCTTTCTGAGGAATTTCTTGTCTGGCTGGAGTCTTCATTTGCTGTGTAAGTGAAAGTGGAATTATAAATGGACGTGCCGTGTGTGTTTGGCCATTCAATTCGGTGGTAAAACCCTTTCCTGGTGCAAGTGCGCCACCTCTTTTTCAACGCTGCCTCGCGCCAGCGGAAGCCTTAAATTATCAAATCCCTTAAAACCTCTTTTTGTTCGGGCGCTCTTTTGCCCTTTGAATCTTGATTTTGCCCGCTTGGGTTAGCTTTTGCTTTTAACAGGAGCCCAGTCGCTGCATCTTTGATTCAAATAACACAGTCAGCTCTGAGCTGCAAACAAAAAAAATACAACGAAAAAAAGAATTTTATGAAAAAATTAATCTTAGCAGCACTGCTTTTAGTGTCGATAAAGGGCTTTAGCCAAACCACAACAACGGCTCCCTCAACCGGGGATCAAGGTTTTTTTAGTCAATTAACCAGCCGTTTGGAGTTTGGAATTACCGCTGGGGCAAATGGCGGTAATTTTGACAAATTTACTTTACCAACAGACCCTTTGATAGGCTTCAATGCCGGTGTTACTGTAGCCTATAAATTTACAGATCACTTTATGGTTGAGGAGGATTTTCTTTACTCACAACAGGGTGCAAAGGTGAAAGGCGATATCCTCGGTGATCAGGATATTAAACTTTCTTATGCACAGGTTCCCATCCTATTTAAATACCGTACCACTTCAGGCTTTTATGTTGAAGCAGGTGCGCAGACCGGTATCCTGCTCAAATATGATATAGCGGGTTATACCAGCGATGAGAAAGTATTTAAGAAGATTGATGCATCTGCAGTAGGCGGGGTCGGTTATCAGTCAAAAATGGGTTTAGGTATAGGCGCAAGATATGCTTATGGCCTTACTCAAGTCGGAGACTTCCCAACAAATGCCGCTATTAATAACAACTTTAAGAACACTACAATACAGGCTAATATTTTTTACGTTTTTTAGTCTCTAATTAACAATCATATCTTTTATCCTGGCTTCTTTTGGGCCAGGATTTTTTGTTGAAACATATCCGCTATTTATGATGATTGAAGTCTTTAAAACCAATGTCGAAAATTCAAAACAAGCCACATTGTTGCTTTATCTTTTGCAAAATCGGCTACCGTCGGCCGAAATTAATTTTGACCTGGAGGATTGCGACAATATATTACGGGTTAAAGGAAATTGTTTTTGTCCTTCAAATATTATTCAAACTTTAGTAGATAATGGTTTTGAATGTATTTTATTGGCATAATAAGCACTTTTTAACAGATATGGCCTAACAGAGAAGTGTATAAATTAATGATTCAAAAATCAATTTATAAAAATGAAATTAAACACAGCATCGAGGTGTTGTAACCAGTGGCATTGTATTAATCTGCTGGTATTATCCGGATGTTTTAGCCAGCCAGCTGAGAAATTGCGATGCTTTTGCTTTGCTCACAATTACTTTTTCCGCTAATTGTACATTAAGGTTTAAAGAAAGCTTTCTGGAAAAGAAACTGGAGACATCTGTAATGGCTTTTCGGGATACCAGGTATTGCCTGTTGGCCCGGAAGAAAGAATTACCGCATAGCCGTTCCAGTTCATCCAGGTTTTTATTGGGATAAAAGGTTTTGCCGGAAAATGTCAGCAAATGGGTAATTTCGTTGCTGAGGTAGCAAATGGCAATGTCATCCAGATTTACCGGGATGATCTTATCCTGATGATATACCAGCACTGAAGCCATTGTTTGTGTATTTCTTACAGTCAGCATTTGCATCAAGGTATCAAACTGCGGTTGCTGACCGGCAGAGAAAACCTTTTTTAACTGCCTGTATTTTTGAAGCGCAAGGTCAAGTGTTTGGCTGGTAAATGGTTTTAAAATATAATCTATCCCGTTTGCCTTAAAAGCGTCTAAAGCATATTCATCATATGCTGTGCAAAAAATCACAGGTGCCGAAATAGGTTCGGCTACAAATATCTCGAAACTCAGCCCATCGCCCAGTTGGATATCACTAAAGATTAGATCCGGGGCATCATTTTTCTTGAAATACACAATGCCCTCCTTTACCGATCTCAATTGCACAATGTCTACCGGTTCGCCTATCAGTTTCCTGATATTCATTTCCAGATCGTCTGCTACGACTATTTCATCCTCAATGATTACTATGTTCATTATTTAATAATTTAATACTTACTGAAAATGAGTTTTGATCTTCCGTGATAACGATATCGTCGCCAGAACAAAGTCGGTATCGCTCCGCCAGGTTAGCCAGGCCGGAATTGGTGGATTCAACTCGTATTTTTTTCCTTTGAATATTATTACTGATCATAAGTCTATCGTTCAATTGGTAAATGCTGAAATGCAAGGGATCTTCCGGCGTGAAATTGTTATGCTTAATGGCATTCTCCAGCAAAGGCTGTAATGAAAATGACGGCAGGAAATAACTTTTCAACGTATTGTCGGTCAGGTTTACCGTACAGTCCAGTGCCGTACCAAATCTGATCTGCTGCATGGCCAGGTAGTCCTGTAGTAGTTTAATTTCATCTTCCAGTATCGATATGTTGGCAGTATGGTGAGAAATAGAGGCTCTTAAAAAATCGGCCATATGAACAATATAAGTATCGGCAATGGAGTGATCCTTGTGATAAAGCGCCTTTAGTGTGTTGAGGGCGTTGAACAGAAAGTGCGGTTGTATCTGCTGTTTCAAAACAAGGTTCATTGCTTCTGCATTTGCCGCTTTTAATTTTGAAAGCTCCAGTTCATTATACAACTTGCGTTGATATAACAACACAGAATTGTGTAACATGGTGATCAGCGTATTGATGACAATACCTGATCCAACGAATGCGAAGAATGAACCGGCATCCCAAAATGACCAGACTTTACCTGAAATGTAAGAAAAACAGGGCCTTAAAAGAAGATAAATGAGGACACTGACAGGATAGGTTAGCAGAAGCCGCAAAAGGGAAAACCTTTTGGAGCTGGTTGGATTTTTTTTGGATAGAATAATCATTAACGTAATGTCCGAATAGCCAACCAGTAAAATACCGGACATTGTTAGCAAGGTGTAAACAACAGTATGAGGATCAGGCTTTTCGCTATTGGATGCAACCAGGTAAAATATAAAACCTATGATTATGGCCTGCAACCAGGTTAGGCGGCTTAAACGTTGTAAGGGCAGTTTCTCTTCCATTAGCACAAATGTAATTAATACCTGCCCTGCCACTAAACATTGTTAACTGAAACGGGCAAAAACAAGGTTAAACCCTTTCAAGCCTGAATTGAAATGATATCAGCTGCTTACAAAAATTAAGCGGATCATTTTTTACCCTTTTTTTTCAGACCGGCCATTATAATATTCAGGTGCGATTATGCCCGCTTTACTCAGTTTTTGATTTTAATGCTTGCTGAGTGGCTATATCTTCGGCTCAACATAAATTCAAATTTAATTTAATAACCATGAAAAAGACAATAGTACTAAGCATAAATCTATTGATGGGCTTACTGTTTATTTGCCTCGCTTCCTACATACAATCACAGCGCGTAACGGAGATTAAGGTCACCGATATCAGATCTGCAAAGGGGAAAATTTTGCTTAACGTATTTAAAGACAATGCAAGTTATGATGATGAAAAACCTTACAAGAAACTCATCTTCGACAAAAAAGAAATCATCAATGGTACGCTCGTCCTACACTGCGATCTGGAGCCGGGAGTTTATGGTTTTACCATGGTTGACGATGAAAATGACAACGGCAAGATCGACAAAAATTTCATCGGCATACCAAAAGAAGGATTTGGGTTTTCTAACTTCTTTATGGAAAAGATGAAGAAACCAACTTTTGACGATTTTAAAGTTGATCTGAAATCTCAGCCTAAAATTGTCATTAAAGTAAAATACATGTAAACCGGGCCTTGACACTATTAATTAAAACAGAACAATAATTAAAATCATTACCAATATGAAAACGACAACAGCAATTTATAAAAAGCTATTTACAGGCCTGGCCTTCTTTATGGCAGCAGCTATTTCTTCATGCAAGAAAAACACGATTGATCCATCCGGTCAGTTTAATATTAAGGTAGTAAACGCCGCAGCGGCTTCGGGCGCGCAGAGCTTTACGCTGGCCAACAATGTTTTAATAAGCAGCGGCCTTAATTTCACCGATGTATCTGATTATATCACTGCTCCATCGGGAAAAAACATGACGATGCAGTTCAAAAATGCTGGAACCAATAGCGTTTATGCATCCGGTTTGCTTTATACTACCAATGGCGTAGATTTCACAGTTTTCCTGGCCGGGCAGGGGTCAAATGCAAGAGTTGAAGCATTTCAAGACGATTCAGGCGCTCCAAATAATGGGCAGGTAAAAATCAGATTTATCGATTTAAGCAATAATGCGCAATCTGTTCTTACCGTTAATAATTCTTCAGGAGGTAACCTGGTTAGCACTTTAGTAAGAGATGTTGCAAGCGGTTACAAATATGTAAGTCCCGGCAGCCTTTCGGTGCAATTTTCGGGTATTGCCTCGGGGAATACCATAGGAAGCTTTACGCTACCAGATCTGCAGGCCGATAAAATTTATACTTTTTACCTTACCGATGCCGCCGACGGTAGCCTGTTGCTAAACACCATTCTCTATAATTAGCGGATCATTTTTTTTTGTAAAAGCCATATTGTTATATAACGATGTGGCTTTAATTTTGTCCCAAACGCGCTTTTACACTAAAAACTCAACTTTTTGTATCATTTGGCCCATGTTGGCCTATATGTAGTGTCAACTTGTTGATTTACAGAGGACTGTTTCGCCGCCCCGGGCTGTTTTTTTCTGTGTCATCTATCTGTGAGACAGCGTCACCGACTGGCATATGATTTCGGCAAAACTTTAGCCCGGTAGTTTTTGAGGCGCTAAGGATAGTTTGTTACTATATTTAAAAGATATCTTATATATTAGTTAATAATTTATTGACGGTATTCTTTAAATCAATAAATTTATCCAAAACCTTATTTTAATGAATTTATTCAGCAGTTATAACAATATTGAAGCATCGGTCATCAAATTACTAAAAGCATCTGCTATCCACGTAAATAGTGATACCATTATTGATGAATTAGAAAAACATCCTGATTACCCCAGCCTGTTAACCATTAGCGATGTACTCAATAATTTCAACATAAAAAACAACGCTTTCAGGTTAGAACCCGGCGAACTTCAGCAAATAGCCTGTCCGTTTATTGTCCACACCTCATCAAATGGCGGCGACTTTGTGGTGGTTAATCAAATTGATGCTGATACGGTTGTTGTGTCCAGCGAAAAGTGGAATAAACACAAAATAAAGCTAGGCGACTTCCAAAAAACATTTAAAGGAATAGTTTTAACCATTGATCCCTCAGACGTTAAGCTACCCGAAAAAACGTTTACAACCACGCTGAACCAAATAAAAACTCCCCTTGCAATTACAGGGCTGCTGCTCATTTTAGTTGCCGCTTTGGTATATCATACCGATTATTTTGCTGGTTATACCTGGCAAATATTATTGCTCACCCTATTTAAAACCGCCGGTTTGATTACCTCTGTACTTTTGCTGGTTCAGGCTATTGACGGCGATAATCCGCTTATTCAAAAGCTGTGTACCGGGGCCAATACTAATTGTAAAGCTATTTTGTCGTCAAAGGCTGCCAAGGTGTTTGACTGGTTGTCCTGGAGCGAGGTAGGTTTCTTTTATTTTGCAGGTACCTGGCTGGTGCTGCTTTTTGGCGGTCATTCGGTATCGCTGTTACAGGTATTGGCTGTGCTGAATATCGTTAGTTTACCATATACTTTTTACTCCATATATTATCAGGCACGCATAGCCAAACAATGGTGCGTACTGTGCTGCACCGTACAGGCATTACTTTGGCTGGAGTTTATTCCGGGTATAACGTCTCTTAGTGTTCCGTTTACTATGCCAAACAATGCAGAATGGAGCACCTTACTGATCTCCCTTTTGCTGCCGGTTGTTTTATGGGTGCTGGTAAAGCCATTGCTGCTAAAAATACAGCAGCTTGATCCCCTAAAAGAGCAGCTGCGTAAATTCAAATACAACTCGGATCTTTTTAATTCGATGCTGAATAATCAGCCTAAATATACGTTGCCGGCGACAGAGTGGTCTATCATATTAGGCAATGCCGAAGCCAGCAACAGTATTACTATGGTTACAAACCCGTATTGCGCGCCGTGCTCCAAAACGCACAAACTATTGGATGAATTGCTCGACCTTCGCGAAGATTTGCAGGCCCGTATTGTTTTTTCTGCCGAAAATAAGGATGAGGACCTTAGAACACCTATAAGCCGCCACCTGATGGCACTCAACGAACTGCCCGACAAAACTATAGTTAAACGGGCGCTGCACGACTGGTACGCACAAAAACAAAAGGACTACAATACATGGGCGAAGATTTACCCGATAGAATTAAACGAATCCAATTATTATAAGCTGGATAATCAAAAGGACTGGTGCGCAATGGCCGAGGTGGTGGTAACACCTACGCTGCTGCTTAATGGTTACCGGCTGCCGGATGCATACCAGCTGCCCGATTTGAAATACATGCTCGAATAAGTATATCGTTCATTAAAAATTGATATTATCCAATATATGGCATTTCCCCATTACAAACAACCCGATCAAATGGATTGCGGCCCTACCTGCCTGCGTATGGTGGCAAAACATTATGGGCGCAATTTTAAAGTACAAACCTTAAGAAAATTATGTGATATCGATAAGGAAGGCGTGTCATTATTGGGTATTAGTATTGCCTCAGAAAAGATAGGTTTTCGGTCCCTTGGTGTAAAACTTACTACCGAGCAATTAATGGAAGCTGAGTTACCCTGTATTTTGCATTGGCGGCAAAATCACTTTGTGGTGCTGTATAAAGTAAAAAAACAACAATATTACCTGGCCGATCCAGCCGCTGGTTTAGTTAAACTAAATGAACGTGAATTTAAAAGAAATTGGCTGGAAGATAAAGACAATGGCTCGGGTATAGCCATGCTACTGAGCCCGACTCCGCAATTTTATGAAGAAGAGGACGAAAAAGGAAGCGAGGTACGGTGGTCTTTTCTTTTGCGGTACCTTGTAACTTATCGCAGGCTGGTGTTTCAACTACTACTGGGCTTAGGTATAGGAAGCATTTTACAATTGATTGTGCCATTTTTAACGCAGTCGGTTGTTGATATAGGTATCAATACCCGTAACCTCAATTTTATTTATATTATACTTATCGCCCAAAGTATGCTTATTGTAGGCAGGGTAAGTGTGGAGTTTATTCGTTCGTGGATATTGCTGCATATCAGTACCAGGGTTAATATTGCTATCCTTACCGACTTTTTGATTAAGCTGATGAAATTGCCGATGAGCTTTTTTGATACCAAAATGACGGGCGACATTATGCAGCGTATGAATGACCAGAAAAAGATTGAAAGCTTTTTAACTGGTTCGGCCCTGAGTACGGTATTCTCACTATTTAATCTGGTGGTTTTTTTAGTTGTGCTGGCTTACTATAATACGCTCATTTTTTTTGTTTTTGCAGCAAGCAGTACTTTGTATACAGTGTGGATCGTAATATTTTTAAAACGACGCCGGGAACTCAACTATAAAAGTTTTGATGTATCAGCCAAAAATCAAAGCAGCATAGTGCAATTGGTAAACGGAATGCAGGAAATAAAGTTGAACAACTGCGAACAGCAAAAACGCTGGGAATGGGAACATATACAGGCGCGATTATTTAAATTCAATGTGAAAAATCTGGCATTAACGCAATACCAGCAGGGTGGGTCAACATTTATAAATGAGGGAACAAATCTGCTCATTACTTTTTTAAGTGCAAAGGCTGTAATTCAAGGCAACCTTACATTGGGCGCAATGATGGCGGTACAATATATTATAGGCCAGTTAAGCAGCCCGATACAACAGTTTTTAGGTTTTATCCAGGGATACCAGGATGCCAAAATAAGCCTGGAGCGATTAAATGAGATTCATCAAATGGATGATGAAGAATCTGTTAACCGGGAATGGATTCATACCCTGCCCGAAGATAAAAGTATCCGTCTCCAAAACCTTACTTTTAAATACCCCGGAGCAGGTAATGATCCGGTATTAGAAAACATAGACTTATACATTCCCGAGGGTAAAACAACGGCGATTGTGGGGATGAGTGGTAGCGGGAAAACAACAATACTAAAACTGTTGCTCCGGTTTTATGAACCTGAAAAAGGTGAAATAAAAGTAGGTAATCAATTATTGGGGAACATCAGCTTTAAAACCTGGCGCAGCCAATGCGGAGTAGTAATGCAGGATGGTTTTATATTTTCTGATAGCATAGAATGCAACATAGCCGTAGGCGATGATTATCCTGATAAGGAAAAATTGCGCCATGCAATTAAAGTAGCCAACATACAGGATTTTATTGACGGTTTGCCATTGGGTTTGAATACAAAGATCGGTGCCGAGGGAAATGGCATTAGTCAGGGGCAGCGCCAGCGGATGTTGATTGCAAGGGCTGTATATAAGAATCCGCAATATATTTTGTTTGATGAAGCGACCAACGCGCTCGACGCCAATAATGAACGGGTGATTATGAATAATTTGGATAAATTTTTTGCAGGCCGAACAGTCGTTATCGTCGCACATAGGCTAAGTACCGTTAGTAAAGCGGATAATATCATTGTACTTGACAAAGGACGTATCATTGAGCAGGGCACTCACCATGAGTTAACCCGCCTTAAAGGAGACTATTATCATTTGGTTAAAAATCAGCTCGAATTAGGAATATAAATATGCCGGAAATTTATAAAGATCCAGAAGAATCATTGCATAGTGTTGAAATACAGGATATCATAACCGTTGTTCCAACGTGGATATTACGTTGGGGAGTCACTTTATTTATGGGCGTAATAGCATTGATCATTGGTCTTTCTGCATTTATAAGGTATCCTGACATTGTTAATGCTACGCTGAAGATAGATTCGCCAAACTCGCCGAAGCCGGTAGTAGCAAAGGTGGCAGGCAAGCTGGTAAAGTTATTGGTGAACGAGAATGAGCAGGTTGTGGCAGATCAGCCGCTGGCTTATATTGAAAGCACAGCAAACCACGATCAAGTGCTCGGTTTAATCACTAAGCTTAATGAGCTGCAACGGCTGATGCAATTGAACAAATCTGTTGGGAACGTATTTTCTGACAAAATGGATAATCTTCAGCTTGGCGAACTACAGGCTTCGTACCAGACTTTTTTTCAGGAATATTTGTCCTATCGGTCATCCGTTGAAAACGGTTTTTACATTAAAAAAGAATCCTATCTGCGAAAAGACTTGATTGATTTGGACAAGCGTGAAGCGCAGCTAAAAGCTCAAAGATTAATCCAGGAGAAGGACCTTAGCCTGGCCGACGAAGAATATAAGATGCATCAGAAATTGGGAAAAGAAAAAGTAGAAACGTCAGCCGAATTACGGCAGGAGGAGAGTAAATACCTGGCAAAAAAATCGCCATTAATACAAACCGACGCTTCATTGGTTAGTGCAAATACAGATTATTCGGCAAAACAAATGGAGATACTTGAAATGGATAACCAGATATCCGAAGAAAAATCAAAATTTTCGCAGGCACTCAATAGTTTGGTCAGTCAAGCCGAAGACTGGAAAAACAAGTATGTTCTTGTGGCAGCGCAATCCGGCAAGTTATCTTATGCCGGTATAGTACAGGAAAACCAGGTACTTACTCCAAACCAGGAAGTGTTTTATATTAACCCTGGCAATGAAAACTTTTTTGGTGAAATGGCCATTCCGCAAAACAGTATGGGCAAGGTTAAAGAGGGACAGGAAGTTTTGATTAAGGTTAGGAGTTATCCTTTTGAGGAATTTGGGATGCTGCGGGGAAAAATAAAATATATAGCCGATGTGCCCTATAAAGACAGCGTTTTTATGTCGAAAGTTGATTTCCGGATAAATAAAGTATCGGACATGAAAAGAAGCATACATTTAAAAACGGGCATGACGGCAGATGCCGAGATAATAACCCAGGATGCTACCATATTGCAAAGAATAACAAGGAATATTTTAAAGATGATTAACAACAAATGAGGCTAATAGAGGTTTGCCCATTAAAGATTTGTAATCGATTATAAGGAACGCCCGGTCGGTGATCTCGCGGCTATCGTCGGTTAGTTAAAAAAAATAAATCAGGTAGATTTATATTTGTTTTGAGAGACGCAGTTACCTGTCGATCTCAGTAAATCATTTTTAATAAAATCAGCTCTTTAAGCAGTAAATAATATGGAAAAATCACCCGGCAATCAGCTTCTCGCTATTATAAGCTATAAGAAATCTTTGTTTAAATTGCTTACAACCGGCCTTATTACTGTAATACTGTTTGGTATAACAGTTAAAAGTAACGCACAGTCTTCATCACTTTACCTGCTTGCACTTTCAAAGGCCGACCATACACTTGCTATTGTAGATCCCGCAACCCTAAAGGTGATTGCACGCGTACCTGTTGGCACTGATCCGCATGAGGTTATCGCATCTTCTGACGGAAAAATAGCCTATGTCTCTATTTATGGGGGTGGTAGTCTGCACGAACTTGATGTTATTGACCTGGTGGCAAAAAAAGCTTTAACGCCTATTGATACCAAGCCCCTTTTTGGCCCCCACGGGTTAACTTTTGTTGCCGGGAAATTGTGGTTTACTGCAGAAGGTTCTAAAGCCGTTGGCAGATTTGACCCCGCTACCAATACATTTGACTGGGCAATGGGCACCGGCCAGAACCGCACACATATGATTTATGTAACGGCTGATGGCAAAAAAGTATACACTACTAATGTTAGTTCCGGAACAGTGAGCATACTGACAGATACGCTGATTCAGCCGGGCAATTTTGGCCCTCCTCCCGGATCTTCTCCGCCTCCGGGCGGTGGGCTGCCACAGGGTTTCAGGCCTCAGCCGCACAAAGACTGGCTTCAAACCCTTGTTCCGGTTTCCACAGGATCGGAGGGCTTTGATGTATCGCCTGATGGCAAACAACTTTGGACTGCTTCCGCTGACGATGGGACAATAGCCATTATTGATCTGGCTACCAAAAAGGTTGTCGATAAAATAGATGCAAAGGTTTTAGGTGCTAACCGGCTGCAGTTTACACCCGATGGACAGCGTGTGCTAATATCAAGTCTTAGAAATGGCGACCTGGTTGTATACGATGCGATAGCACATACCGAAGTAAAGAAAATAAATATTGGTCATGGTGCAGCAGGTATTCTGGTTGCCCCTGATGGAGCCCGCGCTTTTATAGGCTGCACTGCCGATGACTATGTAGCGGTTGTTGATTTGAAAACATTGCAGGTTATTGACCATCTTAACGTTGGCGGTGGGCCTGATGGTCTGGCCTGGGCAACCCGGCCATAATCCGGTTAGTTTTGCAATAATTTTGATGTTTAGCTTTCTGAAAAAAGCCATTTCTTGTAAAAGGAGTGGCTTTTTCCGTTAAAAACGGTTTTGTTATCCGGTAATTATTTTTCGAAATGAATTCTTCGAGCAGCGCCCTGGCGATAAGAGGCACCTGATCTCTCTTCCTCGTTTGATTAAAAACAGTACCAGATAGGGTAAATACTGTATCAATTAGTTAAATGCGGTTGCATCTTCTGAATTGCAACAATTTGGACACCTTATTTAACCGTCTTACCGTAGCTAATCATTTTACTTTGTATTAGAATTTACAATGGAACGCGACTATTTTATCAGGTCGAATTAAAATCAAGTAAATATGTGTAAATCAATAAAATATACATTATTGATACTCTGCTTAACAGTGCATAGTATGCCTGCTCACAGCCAGGCGATGTGGGCATTGTTATTTGGAAAAAAAATCTCAAATCCAAACCTTTCACTGGGTATTCACGTGGGGTTGGAAATGTCGAATTTGACAAATACACCGGGGGCAAACATATTACCCGGCATAGCTTTGGGGGCTTACACGAATTTGAAATTCTCAAATAAATGGTCGTTGAGTAATTACTTTATTTTCAAATCTTCAAGAGGAGCAGCTTCCGTTCCTCTGGCTTATCAAATACAACCCAACGTACCAGACGCCGAAAATTCAAATTTGCGAAGAAAGCTTACTTATATAGAAATAAGCCCCTTGCCGCGGTACAATTTTACGCCTGAACTAAGTTTTGCTTTAGGTCCTCAATTCGCTGTCAGGGTTGTATCAAAAGATATATACAAATCAACCCTTCCCGACGGAGGGCAGGAAACGCTTACTTATAATTTGAAAAGTAGTTATAATTGGCTGGATGTTGATGCCGCTGCAGATATTCAATATGCCTTTTACAAAGGGAATGGCATTAGGTTAAACCTTCGGTTTTCGCAGGGGCTTACCAATATTTATAACGACAAGGTGCCATTTAATGCAAAAAATCAATACCTCCAAATAGGTGTGGGTATCCCAATTTCTACCGGGGCCTCCAAAAAATAAGAAACAAATAAAAGAACAATAAACAATTAAAATTTATCACCATGAAAAGTATCATCCTTGCAGTAATTGCCGTCCTTTTTGCAACGGCTACCTTTGCCCAGGTAAGCAGTGAAGACCTGGCCGTTTATCAGGCTAAACTTCAAAAACAAAAAGCCGAGCTGGTAAAAAAGAACATTAAACTAAGTCAGGCTCAGAGCCAGGTGTTTTGGCCTTTGTACGAAACGTATGAATCAAAGGAACTAACGATAAGCAATGCACGGGCAGCTATTATTAATGATTACTTAACGCAATTGGCTACGCTTACAGATGTGGAAGCAGCAAAACTAGCAGATCGTGTATTTTCAAACGATCATGATTTTACCAATTTACAGAAAAGTTATTTCAAGAAATTTTCAGATGCTATAGGCGGTGTAAATGCACTTAAATTTTACCAGCTGGAAAATTATATACGTGAAATTGTAAGGTTGCGCATTCAGGATGAAATTCCATTTATCGGCGAAATCAACAAAAAGAAATAAGAGATATGACGTTAAAGGCGGCTATATTATTTATTTGTTGCATAGCGCCCGCAATAATTTTTGCCCAGGCCGATACCAGCGAAAGCATACGGGAAAGGTATACCGATAGCATTAAGCACTCAACCTATCCTTATATTTTTCCGGCCTGGAGCAAAAAGATTGTTAAAAAAGGGATTGATTTGCCTTTGCCTGCCGGCGTAATGGTTAACTATTTTGCAGCATCGCAGGCCATCAATATCAGCGATTTACAGGTTGGTTTTAATGACAATCCCTTAGCTCCGCTTGATTTTATAAAGTTTGGCAAGGTTAAGGCCGATATTCAATCCATCAGTACCCGGGTAGATGTATGGTTATTACCATTTGTTAACGTATATGGAATGTTTGGTGGTACCCTGGCTAATACTAATGTTAATGTTGTTGCACCATTTAACCTTTCAACGTCGGCTAAGTTTAATGGAACCACAGCCGGGGTTGGCATAGCGCTGGGAGGCGCGTGGCATGGAATATTCGGATCGGGCGACTATAACGACACGTGGTCGTCGTTAAACAATATACAAGGATCCGTTTATACACAAACTGTTGATTTTAGAATAGGCCATCCTTTTGTTTTCAGATCAAGGCCCGATAGAAATATTACAGTATGGGCTGGAGGCTCTGGAATTTACGTTGGCCGTACTACCGAAGGCACTATACAATTGAGCAGCTTGAGCACTGACGCCACACAGGCCGAACTCCAGCAAATAAAAGATGGCACTGCAGCCTGGTATCAAACACTTACTCCCGCGCAGCAGGTGGTGGTTAAACAAATAGCCAACGCTTTGTCGGATAAAATTAGTGGGTTGGATATAAAAGATGCATCAATATCTTATTCATTAATAAAACGGGCCACTTCTAACTGGAGCATGCTTGCAGGCGGACAGTTTCAATTAAACAAAAGGTGGCAGTTTAGAACTGAAGCCGGGTTTTTAGGAGGACGAACATCAATTATGGGTTCAGTTAATTACAGGTTTGGATTTTAAATATGCAAAAACAGACATCTTACTTCTTATTCATTTTCATTTTGGTGGCTGCTGGCTTATTTGCCAGTGTTGCCGATGCTCAGCAAAAGGTGAAGCAGAAAATAACCATGAAAGACTCGCTTGATGGGGCATTTGACTTGAGTAACTATATGATTTACTCCAACGGATTTGTTTTGGTTCCAACAATTATTACAGAACCCTCATTGGGCGGAATTGGTGCGGCGCTGGTGCCTGTTTTTATAAAGAAAAGGGCGCCCATAATTGATACTGTTGACGGAAAAAGGCGGGTAAGGCGAATAAATCCAGATATGACTGCCGCATTGGGAATGTACACTGGCAATAAAAGCTGGATGGTTGGAGCCTTCCGCGCAGGAACGTTTGCCAAGCCGGATATAACTTATAGAGTAGCGGCTGGCTATGGTAGTATCAATACAGGTTTTTATAAAACACTACCCGTTGTGGGTGAAAAAGAATTTAAGTTTAATTTCAAAACGGTTCCTATTTACCTGCAGACTTTAAAACAGTTCGGCGATAATAAATGGAGTGCGGGCATTCAATATCTTTTTTTAGATACCAAAATATCCTCCCAAAGAGATTCACTGCCGTCCTTTGTTACCCAAAAGGAAATAAAAAGCATCGTTAGCCAGGTAGGAGGTGTTATTCAATTTGATAACCGCGACAATATATTTACGCCAGACAAGGGCGTACGTTTAGAATCTGATTTTTTCTGGTCAAATGGCTTTATTGGTAGCGATTATAATGCTTGGCGGATAAATTATTCGGCTATTGGATATACCCCAATTACGCCAAAGTTTATTGGTGGTTTGCGTATCGAAGGTCAGCAATCATTGGGTAATCCCCCATTTTATCTTTTACCCTTCGTCAATTTAAGGGGAGTGCCCGCAGAACGCTACCAGGGCAATGCGACCTTACTAACAGAAGCCGAAACCCGCTGGGATTTTTACAGGCGATGGAGCGTGGTTTTTTATGGAGGGGTAGGAGAAGCCTATGATAAATGGAGCGAAATGTTTGCTAATCCACTGGTATACAGTTACGGAACTGGTTTCCGGTATCTTATTGCCCGTAAGTTTAAATTAAGAATGGGTATGGACGTTGCCCGCGGCCCCGAAACCTGGGCCTATTACGTGGTTTTTGGAAGCAGCTGGTTCAGATAAATGCACCAGCCGGATTAAAGTGTTAATTAAAAATATTATTATAATAATTACCTGATTAATAATATTAAACAACAAACAAAAAAGCTTTACGATGGTTGACTATTACATTAAAATTAAATAAATAATATAATCAACCTTATTAAAACTTCATTATCATGAAAAAATCAATGTACAAAAATTTAATGCTGCTATCTGTACTACTCATCGCAGCGTGCGGTACGTCAACCTACATTACCGGTTCGTACAAAGCACCGGGCGTAACAACCGTTTCCTATAAAAAGGTTTTTATTACGGTGCTTACCGCCAACACAGTTGTTAAACAAAAAGTAGAAATGGGTTTGGCTCAATACTTTAACAGCAAAGGCATTGCTACTGTGAAAAGTATAGATGTGTTTCCGCCCGATTTTCACTCAAGTGGCAACGATAAAAATAAGGACACTGTGTTAAAAGGAATCCGCCAGGCAGGATGTGATGCTATTTTCACCGTTGCGCTTGAAAGTAAAGAAACCGAGACCCGGTATGAACCTGGTACTGCTACAATATATCCTAGCGGACGAGTAGCTTATTACGGTACTTTCGGTGCTTATTACGGATACGGTTATAGCACCTTCTATTCACCCGGGTATTATACTACAGATAAAACTTATTACCTGGAAACAAATTTATATGATGTAGCCGATGAGAAATTAATATGGTCGGCTCAATCAAAAACATACAATCCGTCATCGTTGGATAGTTTCCTGCAAGACTATGAACAAGCTATTACACAACAGGTGATAAAAGACGGTCTTGTTGCTCCAAAAGCCAATTAGCCGATCAATCAACAGGATTAAGGCCAATTTTTAAAAGCGACCGTCAGGTGCCTGAAAACAAAATGCCAGCATAGTTTTTCAGGTGCCTGATGATTTTTAGCTGTCATCAGCCGTGTTAATATTTAACCACTTATGCCTTTTAGGTTAAACAGTATTTAAGGTAGTTATGGATAAACTGTTCAATAGATTTGAAAAATACGTTTCTGCCATATTAATGATAATGGGCATGTTGTTTTTGTGTTATCAACTGGCAGATTTAGCGTATCATTTCGTTTTAAAAATGGAACAAAGTATTCAAAATAAAACATTTGATATAGAAGAAAAAGGTAAACCTGTTACCAGTTTGTTTTTCAGTATATTATTATTAATAGAGATTATTCAAACTATTAAAGTTTTTTCTAAAGATCACACCGTAAAGGTTAAGATTATACTTATAGTTGGCCTTATTGCAGTTACCCGGAAGATATTAATATTTGACATGGAAGACGCGAGTCCCGTTGCTGAATTTGCGATAGCAGCATTAATTATTTCTTTATCAACAGGGTATTATCTGGTTAATAAATCTGAAAGAGCAAGCAACACTGATTGATTAGATTTATTAGCTAACGTAATATATTAAGCAATTTTTAAGTATATTTTTAATTATAGGTTATAATTTGCAACAAATTGATCACAATATTTATTAAAAAAACAATTTTTTATATGTAATATAGTGCGGAAATTTAAACTCATTTTAAGTGTTTAGATTTTTGTGCTGTTTTCTCCTCTACCTACAATCGGTATTCCTAATTGAACTCAATTGATTGAGTGCTGCGATCCTCTTGAGCGGCTCATTACGTTTGCATAAAATCCACACCTTATAACTACATCTAATACCTGCATCTTATGGAAACCAAATTTTTACCTTTTTTTTCTTTTCAACCGGTTTATCCGGCTTAGGAGTCTCGATTATATTAGTCTCCTCCAAAAACTTTTTGCAAAATGTGTACTTAAGCTTATTTATTTTCAGCTTGTCTATTTGTGCAGTTTATAATTTCTGTTACGTTGAGGAGCTTTTATCAAATTTCCCCTTTCTGTTTATTATTGCTAAATCATTCATTTTTTTGGTAGCTCCCTGTGGTTTTCTGTACATCCGCAATGTATTCAGGCCGGAAAGTGTATTCAGGAAGTACGACTGGATACATTTTACACCTTTTGTTATCGTTATGCTGATTTTAACAAATATGAGTTTGCGTAATCCGGAAGCTTTACAGAGGGCGTTAGCCGATAGTGCCATTAATTGGTATATTGATGTTACACATGCAGAGCTGTACTATTCTCTGGAAATTTGTAAATGTTTGCTATGGTTGTTTTACACAATTCTGCAAAGCTGGTACATTATTGATTTTGAACGCCGGCGCGATACCAGATCATCGCATTTAAACTACAGGTTACTTAATTGGGTAAAGATTTTTAATATCACCTTAATTGTACTGTTTGGGTCTTTATTTATTCAAAGAATTATCAATGTCACTTTTATCAGCATTGATTTTGTGAATGATACTACAATGTCATTTATTTTGTTGCTTACATTATTTTTCCTGGTATTTAATCCTCATATTTTATACAGCCTGCAGCCATTGGGGCTTGATTTGGCCGAAGACAATCAATATTATCATATTAAGGAAAAGGTTGTGCGCGATGAAATAACGGTTGTTAAGCCACTTTTCAGCACCAAAAAGAAAGACGAATACTTATTGATGCTGGATGACGTGTTAACCCAACAGCAGCCCTACCTGCACAAAGGTATAACAGTTAAAAAATTGGCTGAACAAACCAGGATACCGGCTCATCATTTATCCAGCTTGATTAGTAGTGAATTTAATCTGCATTTTCAGGATTTTATAAACTTAAAAAGAATTGAATACCTGAAAGATCATATTGAAGATATCAGCTGGAAACAATTAACGCTCGAAGGCATTTGCTGGGAAGTTGGCTTTACATCAAGAACCACATTTTTCAGGGCATTCATCAAATTTACCGGAATTTCTCCCTCCGAATATTTTAACACTTTAAAAAAGAATAACCATAGCGCCTGATTTTTATGTTGCATTCCTTCAATGAGTAGTAAATTTAAAAATGCAACAGGTTTTTAACTTAAATCAAGTAATAAGTTAAAAAAAGTGCATTGCTTTGCTGAACTTTTACAGGTTAAAAGCCTTGAGTGTTCGAAAGATAAAACAGGGTGTCATGCTGAAGCACTCGAAGCATGTGGGTGAGGCCTCTGCGCTTACCCTTCGAGTGCCTCAGGGTGACATCCATATTAGGTATTTGTAACAAAACCCATGTATCGAATACTCAGGGTTAAAAACCGGTAAACCAAAGAAGTGAGAGAAAGCGACGGGAGGCGTTTAACGTTTCCCTTTTATAGCCTTATGTAAAAAGAATGCATATGTGCCTGGCGCATACCATTAATTTGCTACTACAACCCCGTTTTATTAATACCATGATGTTCCTTACCCCTGGGGAATCAGCTGAATATATTGGAGATTATTAACAATGGCATTAAGGAGTTTCTATCGCAAATTTATCGGCGCATTTAAACATGCGTGGTTAACGCTGTATATGATATTGCCTGTTAAATCAAAAGACAAAAAACCTGTTATGCGGGTAATATTTAAAAAAAAAGATCTTGATAAACACTAATTGAAATTTTTTGATGACAGCTGATCCGCTATGAATTTTTGATCTTTTAGTATTGTTCCAATTTTAAATGTGCAACCCAATAACAGGCTTAAAGCGAAGTGCTTTTTGCAATAAGTACGTTTCTTTGCTTAGAAATTAGAAAACTGATTTATGAAAAACAAAATTACAATTTCAATAGTAGCATGTTGCTTCATAGGTATTATTAGTGTAAACAAGGGGTTTTCACAATTAAAAGGCGATCATTTTCTAGGTGCCGCCGGACTTGATGATGGATCACAAGCACCGCCTGAGACCTTTACTTTACTGGTTCCGTTTTATTTTTACAATACATCATCATTAAAAGACGCCAGCGGAAACATATCAAACCACTCTCCCGATTTTAACATGTTTCTTACGGCTGTGGGCGGCAACTACGTTAGTAATTTTAAAATATTAGGCGGAACCTGGGGAGCAACGGCTTTATTTCCGTTTGCCCAAAATATTATTCAGGGAAATGTCGTCAGTTCAAAAAGTTCTTTTGCATATAGCGATACTTATATCGCTCCTTTCCAACTGGGCTGGCGCACCAAAGCTGCCGATTTTAGTTTCGACTATGCATTATATATTCCCACAGGCACCTATTCGGCCGGTGGGAGCAACAATAGCGGTTTAGGTATGTGGGCCAATGAATTCTCTGCCGGTGGAACCATTCGTTTTGATCCAAAGGGCACAATCAATTTTTCGTCATTGTTCTCTTACGAGATAAATGGCGATAAAAAGAATACTGACATAAAAACAGGTGATATTTTTACAGCAGAAGGTGGTTTAGGGAAAACATGGTACACGTTTAACGGTACCAAAGTTCCTTCATCTATCATTAAGGCAGGCATCATTTATTATATGCAATTTAAAGTGACAAATGACGAAATACCTATTGGTGATACACCCTATGTTTTTGAACCCGGCGAGGATCATATTTACTCGCTTGGGTTAGAAAGTAATGTGCTGTTAACTAAATCGCGCATGTTGTTCGGCGTGCGGTGGTTTGATGAGTTTAGCGCAGTTAATCGTTTTCAGGGCAATACTTTTTTTATAACCATTGCACATGTATTCAGTACTGCTCCTAAAAAAGCAGAATAGTGATGCATTGGCTTTCTGTTGTAACGTAATTGTTTGTATAAAAATACGATACGTTGCGCGACATATGGTATTGTTAAATTCCTATTGGCATAGTATTCATAATTTAAAACTAAGTAGCACCATGAAAAAACTGATATGCATCTTACTGTTGATTTTTGTTGTGAGTCAAATAGCTGCGGCTCAACAGGTTCGGTATGGCAAAGCAGCGCCAGTAGGAACCTGGCAAAAAATAGGTACAACACAGGCAAATTTTGCAGCCGACCATGACGGGATTATTGTGCAGGGACCTTTTAATAATTTCAGAAGTGTTAAATTAAAAGTAACCAATGCGCCTTTACGTTTGGTAAAATTGGTGGTAACCTATGACAATGGCGCACCGGATAATATTGAAACATTGTATGATATACCCCAGGGAGGAGAAAGCAGAATAATTGATTTAAGAGGCGTTGGACAGCGAAAAATAAGAAGAATAGATTTTTGGTATGACACCCGCGGCGTAGCGCGGGGTAGGGCCAACGTTACTGTGTTTGCAATGAAATAATTAGCCATCGTTCTTTTTCATGGTTAGCATAAAGCTTATAACTATATCAATAAAAAGTATCCATTTTAAAATTATCGGTAGGATATAAGCTGTAAAATGCAACTTTTAGAGTTTCAAATTTGAATATGCTACTTTAATTAAGAATAAATACTTTGATTACAGGAAAAAAACTCCAAAATTTGTATTGTGCAAAGTTTTAGGGTGACTCTGCACACTTTTTCATAAGTGGATGTGGCCAGGTCCGGGGTTGGGCCTGGCTTTTTTTTGAGCTGATTGTCAATTAATTACTCAAGGTTCCAAAAAAATCAACAGCATCAAAGTAAAGAATAAATGTTCTATTGATTTGCCGGTTGGCATGGCCTTCGGTTAAGCAGCTAAATATTAAAAACTGGCACACACATTTGTTCAGATACGAAGATTTATGGTACAGGAAAAGAACTGTATTATAAAATCACTCAACACTTACTGCACGCGCATTTTTGGCAAAACCACCTATTAATATATTGTATTGTGTTTCATTTTTAAAAGTGCAACCAATGTGATTAACACGGGTGCTAATAATCTGCCTAAACACCTTTTACTTTGAATTAAATATCGCTCGGGAATCGTGTGTTTTAATCCTTAAAAATTTGTAAAATGAAAAAGAATATCAATAGGTTAATATTCGCCGGCAAACAATCAATAATATTTTTGTTAATCATCATCATAAGTGATGTTTCCATACTGTTGGCGCAAGTGCGGCGAGGCGGCGAAAGAGGCGGACATTCCACACCAACTCAAAGAAATAATGCCGGCAGGAGCAGAAATAACCTTTCAGGAAGCATCAGGAATACTAACCCCGGTGGTAGAAATAACCTTTCAGGCAATACCCGGAATAATAATTCGGGTAACGTTCATAACAACGGAAATCATACCAATGCCAACAACGGAAATCGTAACAGCAACAACAATACAAACGTTCATAATAAAACCAATAATGTTAACAGCGGTAATACAGTAAATGTAAATGTTAACAATAACCGCACGGTAGTTCAAAATAACACGGTAGTACGAAGAAACAATGTAGCTTATACCAGGCCTCCATATGTATACGGCGGCCGCAGCTATTATAGCTATCACCCTTACTATTATCACCCTTACCATCCATATGCCTGGGGACCGGTTTACCATCCATGGGGCTTTTTTGTTGCAGCGTTGGCTACCACAGCTATTGTTGTTAGTGTAGCTAATGCGAATGCACAAGCGCAAGCAGCGGCAGCAGCACAATATCATTATGATCAGGGTGTATTTTATGCATCTTCAAACGGTGGTTATACAGTAGTAGCCGCACCAGTGGGTGCTGTAGTACCAGCAGTACCCAGCAACGCACAGCCCGTAGTGGTTAACCAAACAACTAACTATTATTATGGCGGTACTTTTTATGAAAAATCTTCAAAAGGATATACCGTTGTGGCACCTACAGCCGGAGCGGTTGTTGAGAATCTCCCCGACGGAGGCAAAGAAGTTAAGGTTGGCGATGTAACCTACATGAAAGTGGGGGATACTTATTATCAGCCTATTCAGCAAAACGGAAAAAATATGTATGAAGTGGTAACTGTTAATGACGCCAAATAAGCATAATAGACATATTTAAATTTAAGAGCTATGAAACCCAAATACATATTTTATCTGTTCATAATAGTTGTGATACATTATGAAGTCGGGCGGATTGTTAGCGTCACTACCACACAGGCCGCTGACGAGCAGCCCTCAAGTCAAAAAGGTGTAAAGCTTGATGAAAACAGGAATCAGTCAATAGCACCGGTATATGAGCAAAGAGTTCGTTTTATAAGGGTGAATAATCATTACAAAAGGCACAGAAAAGTATGGAATGCGGCTTATAAAAAGAGTTAGCCTATTAGCGTTAAAATTTGCTCAATATTGTTAATTACGGGTAGTTTTTCGCCATTGCTGTTTTACAATAAGGAGAATGTTATGCAATTCTGTTTTGATAATGGGATGAGTTAAAAATGGTAAACAAGAAATGCTGATATGTTTAAAGAAAAATATAACGAAGGCAAAGCTCTGAGAGAAGTTACCCCACGTAGTTCTCATGCCAAATTGCATCTTCCGTCAAACAGGACGCCTGTAGAACGTATGATCAGTCAGTCTAACGAGGGGCGCCTGCCCGAATTGGTTCCTATCAGGCATTTCAGGATGGGTAAATCACCTTTTACTTTTTATCGCGGTACAGCATCATTAATGGCAAATGATCTTTCCTGTTCGCCTTCAACCGGCATTAGTATACAGGCCTGCGGCGATTGCCATTTAATGAATTTTGGAGGTTTTGCTACACCCGAGCGTACCTTGATTGTTGACATGAATGATTTTGATGAAACCAACCCCGGGCCGTGGGAGTGGGATCTGAAAAGACTGGCCGCCAGCTTTTTACTGGCCTGTCGCGAAAAGGGTTATAGCGAAAGCGATGGGCGGGATGTCACCATGCAATTGGCGCTAACCTATCAGCAAAAAATGTACGAGTATTCAACAATGAACTTTCTTGATCTGTGGTATTCAAAACTTACGCTGGAAGAGATAGAAAGAAACGCCAAGACCAAAGAAGGGAAAGCGCTTATTGCCAAAGCTATTAAAAAAGCCAACGAGGAAACGCATGATACGGTGTTTTATAAAATTACAGCGAACACACTGGGTAAGATCGAAATCACTGACCGCGCGCCATTAATATATCATCCTTTAGATGTAGAAGAGCAAATGGCGGGAATTATATCGTTTATGAATGACTACAAAAGCACACTGCAAAATGACCGCAGACAATTGCTTGATCAGTATAAGGTAATTGACGTAGCACTAAAAGTGGTTGGGGTTGGCAGCGTGGGTACACGGTGCATGGTAGTTTTATTGATGAATGATAATAAGGAGCCGCTTTTTTTACAGGTGAAAGAAGCCGGTCAATCAGTATTGGAGCCATTTACCGCCAAAAGTGAATTTCAACACTCAGGTGAGCGGGTGGTGCAGGGACAGCGGTTAATACAATCAGCCAGCGACATGTTTTTGGGTTGGGCAAAGACCTCAACCGGAAAACATTTTTACCTGCGTCAATTGCGCGACAAAAAAATGTCGCCCCGCATTGAAGACTTTAGCAAGACGATACTTGCGGGGTATGCCAATATTTGCGGAAATATTTTGGCCCGGGCCCATTGCAAAACGGGGCAGGGGCCATTAATATGCGGCTACATAGGCAAAGGAGAAGGGTTTGCGGAAGCCATATATAAATTCTCGGTACTTTATGCCGATCAAACTGAAAAAGACTATGACGACTTTATGCAAGCCATAAAAGACGGTATATTGATTTCAAGAGATGATGCCCCAAAAGATTTATAAATTAAATCTAACACTTTCCTATTCTTTCTGTTAAACCATCAAACAATTATTCTTTAAAATGAATTCTGCTGATACCTTATCACTGCCGTATTGTGCTTTATAGCAAATAAACCCAGGCACAGCGGGAACTGTAAAAACGTGGATAAAGGACAATAAAACGATATCAATATTTTACCAATGATCTGTTAAATATGGAAACAAAACATGCCGGAATAGTAAAAAGTGATCCGTACGCGGAGCTTTTAAGTAAAATAAACGCCTACTGGCGAGCAGCAAATTATCTTTCGGTGGGGCAGATTTATTTGTTTGATAACCCGCTTTTAAAAGAACCTCTAAAGCCCGAACATATTAAACGGATGTTATTGGGTCATTGGGGCACTACTCCCGGGCAAAATTTTATTTATGTACACCTCAACCGGATTATAAAAAAGTATGATCTGGATATGTTTTATATTTCGGGACCCGGTCATGGTGGCCCGGCATTGGTAAGCAATACTTATTTGGAGGGTACCTATAGTGAGGTTTATCCCAATATTGGCCAAAATGAAGAAGGCTTGAAAAAACTATTCAAACAATTTTCTTTTCCGGGTGGTATTCCCAGCCATGTTTCGCCCGAATGCCCCGGCTCAATGCACGAGGGTGGCGAATTAGGCTATTCGTTGAGCCATGCATTTGGGGCGGTGTTTGATAATCCGGATTTAATTGTATCCTGCATAGTCGGTGATGGCGAAGCAGAAACCGGTCCGCTGGCTACAGCTTGGCATTCAAATAAATTTCTTAATCCGGTAACAGATGGCGTGGTATTGCCTATACTCCACCTTAATGGTTATAAAATTGCAAACCCTACCGTATTGGCAAGAATTGGAGATGAAGAACTGAACAGTTTATTCAGGGGCTACGGCTGGAACCCTTATTTAATTGAAGGCGATGACCCCATGAAGATGCATGCCGAAATGGCCCAGCTATTGGATAAGGTAATTGCCGAAATTAAAACGATAAAAGCCAACGCAGCCGAAAATAAAGATACAAAATGACCCTGCTGGCCAATGATAATTTTAAAAACCCCAAAAGGGTGGACAGGCCCCAAATTTGTTAACGGTTTGCCTATTGAGGGTACTTTTAGGGCGCACCAGGTGCCGATAACTGATCCTGCCACTAATCCCGAACATTTAAAACAGCTGGAAGATTGGCTAAAGAGTTATAAGCCCGACGAGCTTTTTGATGAAGATGGACGTCTTATACCCGAACTGGCAGATCTGGCTCCAAAGGGGTTGCGCAGAATGGGCGCCAATCCGCATACCAACGGCGGTATAATGTTGAAGGAACTTCGTATGCCCGATTTTTGTGATTACGGATTGGAACTAAAAGATAGAGGGCAAACCGGGCCGGGCGACACGCTCGTTTTAGGAACATTTATCAGGGACATTGTAAAAATGAATCAGGAAGGAAGAAACTTCCGGTTATTTGGGCCGGACGAAACGCTTTCAAACAAGCTGAATGCTGTTTTTGAAGTCACCAACCGGCAATGGCAGGCAGAAGTATTAGACACAGATGAGTTTTTAAAGACTGATGGCCGCGTAATTGAAATGCTGAGTGAGCATCAGTGCGAAGGATGGCTGGAAGGCTACTTGCTTACCGGCAGGCATGGTTTGTTTAATTGTTACGAAGCTTTTATTCACATCATTGATTCCATGTTTAACCAGCATGCTAAGTGGCTTAAAGTAACTGCCGGTCTGCCATGGCGAAGAAAAATTGCCTCATTAAATATTCTGTTAGCATCGCATGTATGGCGGCAGGATCATAACGGATTTACGCACCAGGACCCAGGTTTTATTGATCATGTGGTAAATAAAAAGGCTTCTGTAGTACGCGTTTACCTTCCGCCCGATGCTAATTGCCTTTTATCCGTGATGGATCATTGTTTAAAAAGCAAGCATTATGTAAATGTGGTGGTGGCAGGCAAACATCCGTCGCCGCAATGGCTAACTATTGACGAAGCAACAGTTCATTGTACTAAAGGTATCGGTATATGGGGCTGGGCAGGTAATGACGAAGGTATTGAGCCGGATGTTGTGATGGGTTGCGCTGGAGATGTGCCTACTTTAGAAACGCTGGCCGCCGTATCCATCCTAAAAGAAAAATTACCCGATTTAAAAATACGCGTAGTGAACGTGGTTGACCTGATGAAGCTGCAACCGGAAACCGAACACCCTCATGGTTTAAGCGACAAAGATTTTGACTCGCTGTTTACTAAGGATAAGCCTGTGATATTTGCTTTTCATGCTTATCCATGGTTAATTCACAGGCTTACTTACAAACGCACCAATCACAACAATATTCATGTAAGGGGATATAAGGAAGAAGGAACGATTACCACTCCGTTTGACATGACTGTACTGAACGAGATGGATCGTTTTAATCTCGCCCTTGATGTGATAGACCGGTTGCCGCAACTAGGCGATACTACGGCGTACCTGAAACAAGAGCTAAAGGATAAATTGATTGAGCATAGCATCTATATTAAAAAGAATGGTATTGATATGCCCGAGGTACGGGACTGGAAATGGACAAAACGATCAAAATGATAAAGACATTATACGGCCTACCCACCAGTCGTCCTTACAGGACGAAAATTGAGTTGATCGTCCTGTAAGGACGACTGATGGGTAGAAAAAATATTCAACAACAAATTTCACGTTCCATCGGAACGTCTGGTGTGTAAGCGTGACAATTTGAATTGCACCCCATCATTTTGGCATAATCAAATATTGTTCTATTTTCGGGAGTTTTTAAACATCTCCAATGAAAAAACTGCTTCTTCTTGCCCTGGCAGGTATTTTTATATGCAGCAATGTTGTTGCGCAGGTTTCGTCAAAGCATTTTAAAGTGCTGGCACTGTATGAAAATGGTGGTCACCATATTGAATATTCAAAAAGGGCCAAAATCTGGCTGGACAAGCTGGCTGCGGATAGTGGCTTTACCATTGACTATATTCAAAATACTGATAAGATAGATAGTGCTTTTTTAAGCAACTACCGGCTATTTATCCAATTGGATTATGCGCCCTATGCCTGGACTGCTAAAGCAGTAACAGCGTTTCAAAATTATATTGAACGCGGCCAGGGTGGGTGGATAGGCTTTCATCATGCCACACTTTTGGGTGAATTTGATGGCTACCCGATGTGGCAATGGTTTTCGACGTTTATGGGCGATATCACCTTTAAAAATTACATAGCCACCTTTGCCACTGCAACCGTTAATGTGGAGGATCATAGTAATCCGGTTATGAAAGGTATACCTGCGTCTTTCACTATTGAAAATGAAGAATGGTACACCTATAATAAGAGCCCACGGCCCAATGTACACGTTATTGCCAGCGTTAATGAATCAACTTATCAGCCACAGGGAGAAATAAAAATGGGCGATCATCCGGTAATCTGGACAAACGAGCATTTCAAGGCCCGCAATATCTACATTTTCATGGGGCATTCGCCGGCACTTTTTGATAATCCGGTTTATGTAAAAATTTTCAGCAATGCCATTTTCTGGGCCGCCGGGCGGTAATCTGCAAGCTATATCTACTTAATGCCCGTTATTTCGGTGTATCCGTTTTTGGTTTCAGTTTTAACAACAGCAAAGCCCGGTACATACCAAATAGTAGTTTCGGAAGTTGATGAAGGAGGTTTAATTCCTATTTTATTAAAAACCGAATTGAATTTATTCACCGTGTCTGACGTGCTTTTTGCAAAACTGGTAGTTACGTTTGATTTATAGCTTATTTTAAAACAGTCCCATGTTCCGGCCGGTGTGGTGAGGTTTTCTTTTGCTTCTACTATTCTGTCTGTAACTTTAACGGTGGCCGTGGTACCGCTAACCATTTGCATCTGCGAGGTGTAATCTTTTAGGTGATCACCTACCTTCATATCCGCAGGATATTGTTCAGTCATATTGCCAGCCACATTTATGTTCATGGTACCGGATTTTCCCGATGGCTGGTCGGCATTAAAATGCATTTGTACACTTACATTGCTGCCATCGCATTTATAATCCATATTTGAGGTTCCCATTTTTTTGCCGGTTTTATCAAATACATCGGTTACCACATTTGCGGTGGTTATTCCTCCTTCTGTTTTTACATCGGCGACTTTTGAAGAAGTTTTTGCGGTAATGTCCCCTTTTTTATTATAGCCCGTCATCTCAATGGTTTTATCTTTTTGCAGATACAAATAATGCAAGCAATCCTGAGCAAATAACCCTTTGGTTATGAATAAACAAATAAGAGTGGTTAGTAATGATTTTTTCATGATTTTGTGTTTAGAGAGTAATGTATTACATAGCTGAATCCGGTTAAAACAGATCAGTACAACGCTAATATTAAAAAGGGGGGTCTTGTGCTAATTGATTGTGGATGAGTGGTATACCAGCCTTTAGTAAAAGTACAGTAAAAAAATTATAGCATCCAAAATAAGCTGATGAAATAGTTGGTGATTTTATAAAAATATTTTTTTGCAGAATATAAAAATAATTGTACGTTTGTATTAACCAAATGGTTGAACTATATGGTTGATGATAAAACAACAACAGAAACGCTCATTTTTGAAGCGGCCAAAAAGGTTTTTCAACAGAAAGGCCTTACAGGCGCACGTATGCAGGAAATAGCAGATGAGGCCGGGATAAATAAGTCTATGCTTCATTATTATTATAGAAGCAAGGAATTATTGTTCCGGCAAATATTTTTGCAGTCATTTAAGAATTTTATAGGTTCGGTAGTCCCGTTATTGAACCAGGAAGTAGGCTGGGAGGAAAAAATACACCTGCTTATTGAACACTATGCATCCATAATGCAGAAGAATCCGGATTTACCGCTGTTTATTTTCAATGAGCTGAAAAATAACCCAGACGATTTTATCAACATTATAAAGGAAAATACCATTTCAAAAACGCTTTTTATACAACAAATAAAAGAGGGTATAAAAAATGGTGAAATAAGGGATATAAGTCCGCAGCAAATTATCATCACCATAAATTCGGGTATTATATTTCCTTTTATGGCACAACCGATGGTGAAATATATGGCTGCTCTTAGAGACACCGATTGGGACAACTTTATGATAGAGCGGAAAAAAATTGTAGAAGAAATGCTGATTAAATATTTAAAAGAATTTTAGAAATGAGGCCCCTAGTTATATTATTAATATTGATTTTTGCTTTTTCAGGAGAAGCGCTGCTGGCCCAGGATAAAGCAGATACATTAAAGTTTAATTCCTTAAATGAGGTTGTCAGCCTGGCTATCAAAAATAACCCTACACAGGCTGTTTATCAGCAACAGATAAACCAGGCCAAGTATAACTATAAGGCATCAAAAGGTTTTATATACCCCAGCGCTTCGGGCAGCTTTATTGGCACCGATAATTTACACCTTGCAGTTACACCCATCCCCGGCGAGCTAATCGGCAAGCCCGGAACAACTTTTTATGCGCAGTTTGGAAAACAATTTAACTACGGCACCGGCATAACATTAGGTCAGGATATTATTGACTGGCAATCTATTTTTCAGGCGGAAATAGCCAATAATAACATCAAGTTAAACGAGCTGCAGCAGGATTCATACATCCAGGGGCTTAAAGATCAGGTAGGGAAACTTTATTTTTCAACGCTTACGGCCAAAGCATCGTTGCAAATAATAAATACTGATCGTTTGCTGGCAGACAGTATTGTAAATTTAAACCGTGAACGTTTTAATGAGGGAACCATTGATGCTATAGCTTTGAACCAGGCAATTATAAGCGCCAATAATGTGTTGCAAAATCAGGCCCAAAGCCAACAGCTATATGATCAAAGCATTGAAAATTTAAAGATCTTATTAGGAGAAAAACCCGAGAATGATCCCTTGCTTACGGAAAGTTTAAACCTGGAATCGTTGAGTATTGACAACAACATCACCCTAAATAATGATAAAAACCTTGATGTTTACAAGCAGCAGATAGATATTGCAGGGCTGCAAAGTAAATCGCAAAGGTCTGTGGCTTATCCAAAGCTTTCGGCATCTATGTACTTGGGTGCGCAGCAATACCGCGATAACTTTGGCCTGTCTTTTAGCAGCAATGCTTGGAATCCCTATCGCTATATCGGCTTAAGTCTTACGGTGCCCATATTTACCGGTTTTACCAATAGTAATAAGTATAAAAGCGCTTTGGTGCAACAAAATATAGCGCAATTGCAATATAACAGCGCCAAACAACAAAGCGAGATAAACGACAGGCTGCTCATCAAAAATCATAACGATTATTTTGATCAGGTAAAAGCTTCGGCAAGTAACTTTAAACTTTATAGAAGCAATTTGCAATTAACCAAGCAAAAGTATCTGGAGGGCGTTATCGGCATGGATGTTTATTTAAAAGCATTTCAAGATTACTTAACTGCTGAGAATTTGTATCTGAGTAATCTTTCAACGTTGCTGTCGACAAAAGCAACCATATTATCAAGGCAATAGATCACAATATCAATATTTTAAGTATGAAATATTATCAACTGTTTTTAGTAGCCGCAGCAATGGCGGTAGCAGGGTGTAAAAATCAAAATGAAGCAAAACCACAACGAAAGGATATTGTAGATGCGGTTTTTGGAAGCGGTCATATCGAAAATAAAGATCAGTATACAGTAATGGCCAATGCCGATGGCTTTTTGAAAACGGCCTACGTGGTAGAAGGAGATTTGGTAAAACCGGAACAAAAAATGTTTAGACTAACAAACGATGTTCAACAAACGCAGGTAAGTAATGCTTTAACCAATTTGCAATTTGCTAAAACAAACGTTTCGCCACGGTCGCCGCAAATAGATCAGCTGAAGATACAAATTGTACAGGCACAGGATAAACTGACGGTTGACTCATTAAATTATACCCGGTACCAACGACTGGTGAAAACCAACGCTGTTTCAAAAACTGATTTTGAAAATGCCCAGTTACAATACCAGGCTTCGTTATCTAATTTAAATGTACTGAAAAAGAATCTTGCCGACTTGCAACACAATCTTAACTTAAGTGTGGAGAATGCCAAGGCGCAATACCAGATTCAACAGCAAAACAATGACTATTATAATATTACCGGAACAACGCCGGGCATAGTTGTAAGCATAGCAAAAAAGGTAGGTGATTATGTTAAAAAAGGCGATGCTATAGCTGTGGTAGGTGCCGGGAACCCTGTAGTAAAGCTTTACATAGCTGAGGACGATATCCAGCGGATTAAATTGGGGCAAACGGCTTTGATATCATTAAACAGTAACAAGGATAAGGTATACAAATCTGTAATAACTAAAATTTACCCGTCATTTGACACCAATCAGCAGGCTTTTACTGTTGATGCAACTTTTATAGACCAGCCCGGCGAATTAATAAATGGCACCCAGTTGCAAGGCAATGTGATCATCAGCGAGAAAAAGGATGCTTTGGTTATTCCATCGTTTTACCTTATAAACGGCGATTATGTGTTGCTTAAAGACAAGAAAGATAAAGTTGCCGTTAAAGCAGGTATCCGTACGTTGGAATGGACAGAAATATTAAGCGGCATTACCGAAAACGATACTGTAATTCAACCTAAACAAAACTGATGATGTTGAGCACTAACTATAAAATAGCTGCGGTTCATTTAACATCACGAATAAAGCAAACCATAGTTGCTTTACTCGGCGTAACCTTCGGTATATCCATGTACGTGTTTATGAATAGCTTTATGACCGGTGTTAACGATACCCAAACGGTACTGGCGTTTACCGCATTGGCGCATATACGTATCTATAATGATGGTCCGGCTGATAATACCAACTTAGTTAAAAAGGTATACGGGCAAAATACGTTAAGCAACATCCGGAATGCCAAGGTAATACAGTATACAGAAGGCATCAAAAACACCGCCGCTATATTTAACCTGGTCAGAAAACAGCCCGAAGTAATAGGAATTACCCCCCAGATAAACATCAATGTGTTTTTCAGAAACAGCGGCAATAAATTAAACGGAACATTATCAGGAGTTGATGTAGAGAATGAAGACAGGCTGTTTAATATATCAACTTATATGATTGCCGGAAAATGGCAGGACCTGCAATATCGTCCGGATGGTGTGATATTAGGATCGGGGCTGGCGCAGTTGCTTAGCCTTAATATTGATGATAATGTAAATGTGCTTACCTCTGATGGTGTTACCAAAAACTATAAGGTAATTGGCATTTTTCAAACCAATGTTGCCAATACTGATAAAACCAAAGCCTACATTAATATTAGCGCGGCGCGGCAACTATTGGCAAAGAACCAGGATTATGTAACCGATATACAGGTAAACGTAAATGATTTTGAAAAAACAGCACCTGTGGTAGCACGCCTGGCGCCGGTAATACCATACAAGGTAGAGAGCTGGCAAATGTCAAATCAGCAATTGGAAGCGGGGTCGAAATTAAGGGACATCATAGCCAAAGCGGTTTCGCTTACTATATTACTGGTAGCTGGATTTGGTATTTATAATATAATGAACATGACCATTAATGAAAAAATTAAGGAAATCGCCATATTAAAGGCAATGGGCTTTTCGAGTGGTGACGTAACCTCAATTTTTTTAACTCAGGCAATGGTTATTGGCGTTATAGGAGGTTTTATTGGGATGATATTAGGATTCATTGTTGCCGATATAGTAAACCATATTCCTTTTAAAATAGGAGGGTTAAATTACCTGCCAATGGCTTACCATATAAAAGACTACGCATTGTCGTTCATTTTTGGTTTAATCACCACACTGATTGCGGGGTATTTGCCTGCCATGAAGGCTTCAAAAATTGATCCGGTTGATATTATAAGAAGTTAGTTATGGATAGTAATATAGCCCTTAAGGCAGATCATATTGTTAAGTATTTTTATCAGCCCGAACCATTCGAGGTGTTGAAGGATTTGAGTTTTGAAGTAAAAAAGGGAGAGTTCTTATCACTTACCGGTAAATCGGGGTCAGGAAAATCAACCTTGCTTTACGTGCTTTCAACCATGGATACGGATTACAAAGGCCAATTACAAATAAACGGCGAGCTACTTACCGGACAAAGCCTAAACCAACTGGCTGCTTTCAGAAATAAACATATTGGTTTTGTTTTTCAGTTTCATTATCTATTGCCAGAGTTTAATGTGATGGACAATGTAATGTTGCCTGCATTGAAACTGAAAAGCAAGAGTGTTGAGGAAATAAAGGAAAAAGCCTATCAAAACCTAAAAATTCTGGGATTGGAAGACCAGGCCCTGAAATTAGCCAGTAAGTTATCGGGCGGACAACAACAGCGGGTTGCCATAGCCCGTGCTTTGATAAATGATCCCGCAATAATTATGGGCGATGAACCAACGGGCAACCTGGATTCAAAGAACTCACAAATGGTTTTTGATATTTTCAGGGAGTTATCGCATACACAAGGTCAAACAATAATAACTGTAACCCACGATGAGGAATTTGCCCACAAAAGCGACAGGATAGTTGAAATGAGAGACGGGGTTTTTTTGTGATTTATCGGGTTGCAATCTTATTTGGTGAGAAAAAAAACGAAATAAATTTGCCTTGAATACCTTGTCATTTGCCGTGGAGATATAACTTTGAAAGTTTTTTATATCTTTAAGGTATCCAATTATAAATGAAACCCTGGTTATATCTTCTTTTTTGCTTGTTTTTATGTGCATGGCATTCTGCTGCTGCGCAAACTTCTACAGATAGTCTTCTAAATAAATTAAATACCGTTTTAGCAGATAAAGATGTTTTTGTTAAACAGAAACAAGACAGGATTGAAGCCTTAAATAGAAAACTGAACAGGGTTAATGATCTTCGGCAGAAATACGGCTTGTATGAGCTGCTATTTAATGAATATAAAAATTTCAGTTACGATTCGGCTTATAATTACGCCAAGAAGTTAGAGCTAACCGCAAACCAGCTAAATGACCCCGCCCTTTTGGCGTCTGCAAAAATGCAGGTAGGGTTTACGCTCATTTCGTCGGGCATGTTTAAGGAAACCATCGAAAAACTGAATAGCATTGACGTTAGTCTGCTATCGGATGCGAACAAACTGGAGTATTACTTTTTAAAGGCCCGCAGTTATTTTGATTGGTCGGATTTTGACCGTAATGGTGATTACTCGGCTATTTATAATCCCGCAGGAATTAAGTGTGTAGATTCTGCACTGGCGCTGAGCCAGCCAGGTACCTATGCTTACATGGCATCAAAAGGGTTAAAAGATTTGCGTTTGGGTAAGTACCCGGAAGGGGTAGAGGATTATAAATCTTTGCTTGATATAAAAAATCTAACCCCGCATCAATTTGCAATAAACGCCTGCTGCCTTAGCTTTATTTATGAAGAACTGGGCCATAAAGATCAATCAATTGACTTATTGATACAGGCGGCTATATCAGATATTCAGTCGGCCACAAAAGAAACTGTAGCTATTTATAAAGTTGCCGATTACCTGTATAAAAAAGGCGATTTAAAAAATGCTTATACATACATCAATCAAGCTGTTGATGAGGCAAACTTTTATGGCGCCCGGCACAGGCAGGTAACTATAAGCAGTATATTACCTATTATAGAAGCCCAGCGAATGACGGCTGTAGAGCAGCAAAGAAAATCGCTGATTATTTATTCATCAATCATTACGGTGCTGGTAATTTTTGTGGTTTTGTTTGCAGTGATCATATTTATGCAATTGAAAAAGTTACGCATTGCTGATAATTTGATAAAAGAAGCCAATATATCCCTCCAGGAAAATAATAAAGCCCTCGAAGAACTAAACAAAAATTTAAGTACAGCCAATAAAATCAAAAACGAATACATTGGCTACTACTTTAACATTAATACCATTTATATTGAAAAGCTCGAAAGCTTCCAAACATCGCTGGATAAAAAGTTAAGCAGTAAAAGGTATGAAGATGCACATGCTGCGGTAAAAAAACTGAATCTGGAAGATGAAAGACATCAGTTGTTCCATACCTTCGATAAAGTTTTCCTCCGCTTATTCCCCGATTTCATTCAAAAGTTTGATGCCCTGTTTAATGGCGATAATGAAATTCTTATTCCAGAAGGGCAATTACTGAGCACCGAGCATCGCATATTTGCCCTCATCAGGATGGGTATTCATGATAACGACAGAATAGCGAAACTGCTGGGTTATTCAGTTAATACTATTTATTCCTATAAAAACCGCATCAAAAACAAATCATTTGTTGCTAATGATGAGTTTGATAACCATATAATGGCTATCGAAGCGGTTTAAAACGCATTTCGACCAATCCAAAAATCTATATTGCCTCTGTTTTGTTTATTTGTAAGTTATTGATTATTAATTAGTTGTAATTAATAATCGATTGTAACTTTCTATATTGGTATTGCTTACTATTGGTATTAGTTTTTCATCCTCTTTTCTTTGAATTGGATTTGGTAACCAGTCAAATTCATTTATAAACCAATTTTAAACCAATAAATTAATGAAACAGATTTACTTTTTCAGGTACATTTTTCTGTTGCTTTTTATTTGTCTGTCGGCCGCGGTAATGGCCCAAACAGGCACAGTTACCGGCCGGATAATTGACGAAAGCAGCCTTCCCCTTCCCGGCGCAACCGTTACCGTTAGGGGCACCACACTAAGTACAGCAGCCGATATTAACGGTTATTTTAAATTGAGCAACGCACCGTTAGGTGCGCACGTTTTGGTTGTAAACTTTATCGGCTATCAGCCATTGGAACAACCTGTAACCGTTACCGGCGCGTTAACAGTGACCCTACAACTCAAATCATCGTCAGTTTTACTTAACCAGGTAGCTGTTATTGGTTACGGAACAATTAAAAAGAGCGATGCAACTGGTGCAATAGACGTAGTAACCTCCAAAGATTTTAATCAGGGAGCAGTCAATTCAATTCAGGATGCTATTTCTGGTAAGCTTGCAGGTGTTACTATTACTTCTAACTCTGGTGCACCTGGTAATACATCAACTATCCGTATACGGGGTACCACTTCATTAAACGCGAGTACCGATCCGTTAATCGTTGTAGACGGTGTCCCTTTGAGTAACGAAATTCCGGGCGGCAGCGCCAATATCCTGGCAGCTATCAATCCTGATGATGTTGAAAACATTACTGTTTTGAAAGATGCTTCAGCAACAGCAATCTTTGGTTCACGCGGATCAAGCGGTGTAATTATGATCACCACCAAACGCGGTACTAAAAAATTGACCATCAACTATAATACAACAGCTTCGTTATCGGTAATTCCAAAAGAAGTACCGGTATACAACGCGCAGCAATTTCGTGCTATAGTGAATGAAACTTATCCGGGTAATACAGCGGTTACCTCGTTACTGGGTGGCGCTAATACCGACTGGCAGAAACAGATCTACCAAAATGCTTTTGGTAACGACCAAAACCTGAGCATTGCAGGCACCGCTAAAAATATGCCATATCGCGTGTCTGTAGGGTATGATGATGCCGATGGTATTTTAAAAACCTATAACTATCAGCGTACTACATTGGGTATTAACTTAGATCCAAGCTTTTTTCACAACACGTTAAATGTTCATGTAAACTTAAAAGGATTATATAATCCTAATAACTTTGCAGACCAGGCCGCTATAGGCAGTGCCGTAAATTATGACCCTACCCAACCGGTTTATAATGGCAATACTGCGTACAGAGGGTATACCACATGGACAACCGGAGGAATAGCCGATATTAATGGCCCACCCGTTACATTGGCTACTGCCAATCCTGTAGCCCGTTTAGACGAAACCGACAATAAATCAACCAGCAGGAGGAGTATAGGCAATATTCAGTTTGATTATAAAATCCCTGGTATTGAGGGGTTGAGAGCAAATTTGAACCTGGGTTATGATTACGAATATACTTTCGGATTGAATGACGTATTGAACAACACCCCATGGATTTCATTACCAATAGCATTGGGTGGTCAAAAAGATACTTATAACACTGGTAACCACAATGCATTGGCCGAGTTTTTCCTGAACTATAAAAGAAATTTGAAGTCGATTGCCAGTACAATTGATGTAACCGGTGGTTATTCTTTCTCTGATTTTTATACTTATGGCAACTCTGTTGATGCAGACTACGCAGAGACAGATGTTAAATCTTTCCCTTACAAAACAGATTATAAGTTAATCTCATTTTTTGGCAGGGCCAATTACACTTTCAAAGACAAATACGAACTAACCTTTACCATAAGGGACGACGGAACTTCAAGATTTGGACCTCAGTACCGTTTTGGTGTATTTCCGGCCGGTGCGTTTTCATGGAAAGTTTTGGATGAAGACTTCATGAAAGGCAACACAACATTCTCTACCCTTAAAGTGCGTTTGGGTTATGGTACAACGGGACAGCAGGACTTAACAGGTAACAACAACTATCCTTACCAGGCGGTATTTTTACAGAGCGATGCATCTTCAAGATACCAATTCGGAGATCAGTTTTACTACACCTTGCGTCCAAATCCTTATGACGCAGGTATAAAATGGGAATCAACCACTACCAGCAATATCGGCATTGACTTTGGTTTCTTTAATAACCGCTTAACCGGTAGTGTTGACGGGTATTACAAAAAAACATCCAACCTGCTTAACACCGTTACGGTACCAGTATTAACTAATTTTGGATCGCAAGTGCTTGAAAACGTTGGTAGTATGGAAAATAAAGGTATTGAGTTAGCTTTAAATGCCATCATTGTTGACGAAACAAACTGGCACTGGAAACTGGGTTACAACGTAAGTTTCAACAAAAACAAAATTTTGAATCTGGTGGGCTCTAACCAGCCCGGCTACGTTCAGGTAAATCCTAATTCGGGTATAGCCGGAACAACATCGGGAGATATACAATACAATACAGTAGGCCTGCCTGTTAATTCATATTATGTTTTTCAACAGATATATAACAAAAACGGCCAACCAATTGAGGATGGTTATGTAGATCGTAACCATGATGGTGTGATCAATAGCGCCGACATGTATTTTGATAAAAGCCCTGATCCTACGGTAACCATGGGCATTAACTCTGATGTTAGTTACAAAAGATTTGATTTCAGCTTTTCGGGAAGAGTGAGCCTGGGCAATTATGATTACAACAACGTGGCTGCAAACAGCACTTACTTTGGCGTTCATTCATCATTGGGTTACTTACAAAACCAAACAACTGCAGCAAGCTTAACACAATTTGTAAATCAGCCATTGATGACCAATCAATCGGATTACTACATTCAGAATGCCTCGTTTTTCAGAATGGATAATATGAACCTGGGCTATACTTTCCCAACATATTTTAAAAATAAACTGAAACTACGTGTTAACGCAGGCGTGCAAAATGTGTTTGTTATTACCCCTTACAAAGGTTTAGATCCGGAAATAGCGGGCGGTTTGGATAACAATTTCTTCCCAAGACCGCGTATTTATCAACTAGGTTTAAACGCAAACTTTTAATTGAATCATCATGAAATCATATAAAATATTTTCAATCCAGGCAGCTATGATAGGCATGCTTGCTTGTTCCTGCACCAAAAAGCTCGATACTGTGCCAATTGACCCGTTGGTAACAACTTCGGCAAACGTATACAGCACGCCACTATCCTATAAAGAAGGTTTGGCCAAATTATACGCTTCGCTGGCAATATCAGGTCAAAATATAAATTTTACTGCGCCCGATATACAAGCAGCGGATCAGGGAACGGCTTGCTTTTTGCGCGAATACTGGGCCGCAGAAGAAGTAACTACCGATGAGTGTATTAACGCCTGGGGCGATGGTGGCCTGGTTGAATACCACGGTGGTATATGGTCTGATCAAAACCTTTATGTAGGGTTAATGTACGATAGGATATTTGTAAACATTGCGTATTGCAATGAATACATCAGAGATGTAAATGCAAAATTGGGATCATTATCTGGCTCAGAAAAGAACGACGTAACACAATACATAGCAGAAGCACGTTTTTTAAGAGCGTATTTTTACGAATGTGCCATGGATATGTACGGTAACGTGCCTTTTGCAACAGAAGCCGACTTGCCAGGTACATTTATCCCTAAACAAATATCAAGAGCTGATTTATTTAAATATATCGAATCAGAATTGATTGCTATTCAGCCTACGTTGGCCGATCCGGGAACTAACGAATATGCAAGGGTTGACAGAGCTGCCGATTGGTCATTATTAAGCCGCTTGTATTTAAATGCACAGGTATTTACCGGTACAGCACGCTATACCGATTGTATTACTTATAGCAATGATGTTATCAATTCGGGCAAATATACCTTGCATCCAAGCTATCAGAATTTGTTTTTGGCAGATAACAATGGCTATCGCGATGAGATGATATTGCCAATAGCAGAGGACGGAACAAATACCGAAAGCTATGGTGATATGACATTTGTTATTCATGCTGCTGTTGGCGGCTCTGAAGATGCTACCAATGAGTTTGGTATTGCATCGGGTGGCTGGGCCGGTAACCGCATGACCAATACGTTTGTTACCCGTGTGTTCCCTGATGCATCTGGAAATACTGATAAAAGGGCTATTTTTTATACATCAGGGCAAACCCTCGGTCCAATTAGCTCTCCAACTGTTTTTACACAAGGTTATTTATGCGCCAAATTTAAAAACGTTACCTCAACAGGTGCGCCAGGATCAAACAACACCTTTGTTGATACCGATTACCCATTGTTCAGACTTTCAGAAGTTTACCTGAATTATGCAGAAGCGGTATTACGCGGCGGAACCGGAGGCGATGCTAATACAGCGCTTTCACTGGTAAATGAAATAAGGGAGCGTGCCTATGGAAGCAATGCCGGTGATATTACTTCGGCGCAGTTAGATCTGAACTTTATGATTGATGAGCGCGGTCGTGAGTTATACTGGGAAGGCTTTAGAAGAACAGATTTGATTAGATTCGGGCTATTTACCGGCGGTACCTATTTATGGGACTTTAAAGGTAATGTTCAAGCCGGAACAGCAACAGATGCTCATTTAAATCTGTTCCCTATACCTGCATCAGACAGGCAAAACAATCCCAACCTAGTTCAAAACCCTGGTTATTAAAGATCACAATCATGAAAAAAATATTTATCATACTAATGGCGGCTGTAGCCTTATCTGCCTGCAAAAAAGAGCAGAAAATAACAGTTGCCGCTAATATTAAAGCACCGGTGATATCGTCACCGACTGACGGAACAGCTATCGCCGTTACCATAGCTGATACGGCGCAATTATTAAATATCAAATGGTCGCAGCCCGATTACGGCGTATCGGCAGTAGTTAGTTATTTTGTAGAAGTTGATTCAGTAGGAAAAAGCTTTAAAACCTATGTAAACTTAGGAAACATCAATAATACCACTTCGCTTTCTTTAAGCTATGGTACTTTCAACAGCAAGCTATTAGCCGGCTTAAACCTGGCGCCTAATACATTGGCAACGGTGGAGATAAGAGTAGGCTCGGCCATATATGGTGCTGATACAGTTTATTCAACGCCGGTTAAATTGGCATTGACTACACTGCAACTTAACCAGTTATGGCTACCGGGATCGTATGAAGGGTACAACCCGGCTGCTGCACCTACTATTCCGGCTACGTTGAATGATCCAACCGCTTACGAAGGTTATGTTAATTTCAGCGCAGCGGGTAACTTCAAGTTTACATCGGCTCCTGATTATAACCACATCAATTACGGCGATGGCGGAAACGGTACCTTAACAACCAATGGCAGTGCAGGCGGTATAGTTTATAACAATGCTGGCGTGTACTTACTTGACGCTGATGTTACCAAATTAACTTACTCAGCAACTTACATCAGTACATTTGGTGTTATTGGTACAGCAACACCACAAGCCTGGAATGCTTCAACACCGATGACCTACAATTCGGCAACAGGTTTATGGACTGTTACCCTGGCTTTGGTACCGGGAGCATTAAAATTCAGAGCAAATAATGCCTGGGATATCAACTATGGTCCGTCTGACGCCAACGCACTTACAGGAACACTTATTTTTAATGATCCGGGTGCAATTACGATCAATAATGCAGGTACTTATACTGTAACTATTGATATGACACAAACAAAACAAAAAGGTTATACCTATACAGTCGTTCAAAATTAATTTAAAAGAACAGCCGGTAATTTAATATCACCGGCTGTTTTGATGACTATCCCAAATGAAAAAAAAATATTCTGTTCTTGTTCCCTTGCTTTGTTTATTTACAGTTAAGGCCGCTTATTGCCAGCAAAGCCCGGTAACAAATGTTGGAACAGTAACTGCTGTTAAAATTGATCAACAGAAAGTAACTATAAAAACAACCAATGCCTTTGCTGAGGTTGACGTGTATGCGCCATCAGTAATCAGAGTGCGAATGGATAAACAGCCATTAAAGGCCGATTTTTCATATGCGGTGGTCGGCAAGCCTATACAGGCAAAAGCTCAGATAAATGAAACTGATGATGAAGTTGACATAGTAACCGATTCTCTTAAAGCCGTTATCCGCAAAAAGCCGTTTGCCGTTGCCTTTTATACTACCGATGGTAAGCTGATAAATGAGGACGAACAGGGTTTAACCACCACATGGGTTGAGCAGGCTGTAACTACTTATAAGAAGATGCAGGATGACGAACATTTTATTGGTTTAGGTGAAAAAACGGGCAACCTTGACAGGAAAGGCAATGGTTATACCAACTGGAATTCTGATGTTTATGGTTATAGCATTAGTCAGGATCCGCTTTATTCAACTATTCCGTTTTATATAGGGATACATCATCAATTAAACTACGGTATATTTTTAGATAATACTTACCAGTCTGACTTTAATTTTGGCGCAAGCAATAATCGTTTTTCTTCATTTGGCGCTCGCGGCGGCGAAATGAATTATTACTTTATTTACCATAAAAAGGTGGCGGATATTATTGCATCCTATACATGGCTAACGGGCCGTATGCCAATGCCGCCTATATGGGCACTAGGCTATCAACAAAACAGGTATAGTTATTACCCGGCGGATGAAGTAATGCGTATTGCCCATACTTTAAGGGAGAAGCGTATTCCTGCTGATGGCATAACGCTGGATATTCATTACATGGATAAATATCAGCTGTTTACCTGGAACAAAGGCCGCTTTCCGGATCCTGCCGGGATGAATGCCGAACTGAACAAGCTTGGTTTTAAAACCACCATTATTGTTGACCCCGGCATTAAGGTTGAAAAAGGTGCAGCGGCATATGAGAGCGGTTTAAAGGACGACGTGTATATCAAATATCCCGACGGACAGTATTATACCGGACAAGTTTGGCCGGGCTGGTGCAATTTTACCGATTTTACCAATCCAAAAGGACGCGAGTGGTGGCGCAAACAGGTTAAGTTTTTTGCCGAATCAGGCGTTAGCGGAATTTGGAACGATATGAACGAGTTTTCTACCTGGGGACAAAAAGCGCCCGATAATGTGCTTTTTAACTACGATGGACATTTAACCAGCATGTTGCAGGCTCATAATGTTTATGGTTTGCAAATGGCCCGTTCAAGTTATGAAGGTGCTGTGGAGCAATTTAAAGAGCGTCCGTTTGTTTTATCGCGTTCGGGATATGCCGGTTTACAGCGTTATTCGGCATTGTGGACGGGTGATAACAGGGCAGAGGATGATCACATGCTGCAGGGAGTAAGGTTATTAAACAGCCTGGGTGTTAGCGGCGTGGCATTTACGGGTATGGATATTGGCGGTTTTACAGGCAATCCTACCACTAATTTGTATATCAGGTGGATGGAACTGGGGGCTTTTATTCCTTACTACAGAAACCATACTGCGCTGAACAGTAAAGCAGCTGAACCCTGGACTTTTGGAGAAGATGCGCTGGATATTGTGCGCAACTATATCAGCTTGCGTTACCAAATGCTGCCATACATTTATTCCACATTTTATAATGCCACCCAAAACGGTATGCCGGTAATGCGTTCGCTTGCTATTGATTACACATTTGATCCGAAGGTAATGGATGTTGCCTATCAGAATCAGTTTGAATTTGGCGATGCTTTTATGATTGCACCGTTTGAAAGTACTAAAGATTATGGCAAGGTTTATTTTCCGAAAGGCACCTGGTATGAATTATATACCGGCGCCAAAGAGGAGGGAGGCACTGCCAAAATTATCGACTTAAACATTAATAAGTTGCCTGTTTATGTAAAAGGCAGCAGTATTATTCCAATGCAGTCGTTAATACAGTCAACCGCAGAGCAGCCAACCGATACCCTTACGGTACATATTTACAATGGCGATACAGCCAATAGCTTTGTTTACTACGAAGATGATGGCAAAAGTTTCAATTATCAAAAAGGTGATTTTTATAAACGCACCATCAGCTTAAACCCTCAAAATAACAGCATAACTTTTAACACTGCCGAAGGGTCTTATAAATCACATTTTAAATATATCAGGATAATGCTGCATGGCTTTGATCAAACTGCTGCAGTAAAATTAAATGGCAGCCAGTTAAAGCTGGAACAAAGTTCATTTTCGTTTTTGGGCGCAGCGGCCAATACCGACCCACAAGGAAGCGCTTATGAGGCAGAAAGCAACCCGGTAAAATGTGTTACCATAACTAACGATCAGGGTAAAATTCAATTAAACTACTAGTAAGAATGGTGAGTATGAAAAAAATCAATTTAAAAACAAAAATGAACAGTTTACTTATTATCATGCTGGCTGGTCTTTTCGGAACAGGTTGCAGTAAAAGTCACAATACCCCAATTCCAACGACGCCTCCTCCAATAACAACAGATACTACCGGTACCTATAAAGATCCGGCACAATATGGTACGCCTTATACCGGCGTACCTGTTACTAAGGATATTATTATGTACGAAGTGAATATGCAGACCTATACTCCTGCAAATTTTCAAGGTGTAATATCCAGGTTGGATTCTATCAAAGCTTTGGGAATCAACGTGATTTGGTTGATGCCAACCTATCCAATTGGCGTACTGAAAGCCGTAGGATCGCCTTATGCAGTTAAGGACTATAACGGCGTAAATGCCAATTTTGGCACATTGACCGATCTGCGGAATTTAGTTGCCCAGGCACATAGCCGCAATATGGCTGTAATATTTGATTGGGTGGCCGACCATACTTCGTGGGATAATGCCTGGATTGCAAACAAATCCTGGTATAAGCAAGATGGCTCGGGCAATATTATCAGTCCGCCAAATACCAATTTTACCGATGTTGCTGCATTAAACTATAATAGCACCGCCATGCGTACTGCTATGATAAGAGCGATGAAATACTGGGTGTTAACCGCCAATATTGATGGATTTCGTTGTGATTATGCCGATGCAATACCTGATGACTTTTGGACGCAAGCCATTGATACACTTAATAATATAAAAACCCATAAGCTTATCTTTTTAGCCGAAGGTACCAACGGATCTGAAATTACCGATGGTTTTCAAATGGGGTATGCGTTTAGCTTTTACAGCACTATAAAGGGTGTGTTTGCAGGTACACAAAGCCCAAGCTCAATATTTACTACTAACAGCAGTGAAATAGCTTCTTTGCCGTCGCAGGGTGTTAAGCTGAGGTATATTACCAACCACGATGATGCTTCATCAGACGGTAGTACAATTACAGAGTATAATGGTAAACAAGGCGCATTGGCCGCTTTTATTATCGCCGCTTATCTGGATGGTGTACCATTAATTTACGACAGTCAGGAGGTTGGCTATCCAAACGCCATTAATTTTTTTACAAATGTACCTGTTGATTACACCGCAAACCCGGATATGGTAGCGGCTTATAAGCAGATAATTGCTTTCAGATCGGCACATGAGGCCATAAAAACAGGCACATTGGCAGTTTATAATGATGCTAATATTATTGCCTTTGAAAAAACATCAGGTACTGATGACGTATTGATTTTGGTGAATGCAACGAATAATACTGTTAATTATAATGTTCCGGCGGCGTTGCAGAATACCACCTGGATTAATGGTTTTACAAATGCAAGTATTACTTTTTCGAACCAGTTAAGCATACAGCCTTACGGTTATGTTGTTTTAAAAAAGAACTAATATAAACGACTGAAATAGTCGGAAAGAATTTCTCTTCTCACATACAATTGGTCACAAAGCAGCGGGAGCCCTCCCGCTCTTTGTATTTTAAAGGGTTATACTTTGCGCCAATTTGCTGAAATAAGCTGCTTAAATTAAAACTTTTTTCGCTGCTCAATAGCCTGACTCAGTTACTCCACATTTGATTTTTTTAAGAAGAATCTGGCTTTATAAGCTCAGATAATGAAGCCTCATACACACTAAGAAATCAACATTTTTTAATTTTAATGCAATTTTTTACGATTTTTTTTAATATATAAATATTTGATAATTAAATACTTAATGTTTTTTATTGCCCTTTTGTTAAGTAGCGTAAAATGTGGATAAAGTTATGAGATTGACTTGAAACTAAATTTTTCGGTTACCGTAAAAGGGACGTGTTCGTTTTGCAGTCGCGAGAATCTGATTACGGAAAGCGAGGTTTTTAGACTGAAAGACAAAAACACTGATCAGGCACTACCTAATTTTTTTAACCGGAAATATTGATGAACAAAACATCTACTAAACGATTATTTCTCTTATCCCTATTCACCTTATTTATTTTCCACGGGGTATTTGGGCAAACTATAACCGTTGGTGCCGTTGATCCTGGTCCATATGGGCAGGGATCATCTATCGAGGTTCCCATTAATATCAATGATGCGAGTGGTTGCATTGCCACAACTAATACTTTCAATGTTTACCTGTCTAATGCTTCGGGTAGTTTCTCTCCGGGCACCCTTATAGGAAGTTATACCGGATTTTATGCGGGCTTTATTAATGCTACCATTCCAGCCGGTACCCCTGCGGGCACAGGTTATAAGGTAGAAGTTCAATCAACCAGCCCGGCGGTAACCAGCAGTGTTTCATCGGCTTTTAGCATTAATACCAGTACTACAGGCGTAACCGCTGCTGTGAGTTCAACACCAATAGGGTCTGATCCCAATATTTTTGGTCGTTGTATTGGCATTAATGGTGCTACATTCTCCATAAAAAATACTTCCAGCACCGGTACCACCACTGCTAATTTCTTTAACGAAGGATCGCAGGCGGGTGAGGGCAGTGGTATTCCCATTCCAACAACAGGCTATACATTTACGGCCAAAGCATCTAATTATACCATATCGGTAAAAAATGTTGATGGAAGCGGTAATGTGGCTACAAAGGGTTACCAGTTAATTAACAACGTAATTCAGAATAATTTTGGTTCTGCCGGTAACGGCTTTGTTTGTTTAGCAAGCGGTATGGGTACGCTTTCGTATACTATATCAACCTCCGGCGCATCGGGTATTTCGGCGAATTATCCGGGAAATACTTATGTGGTAAACTGGGGCGATGGCACTTCTACCACCTATACGGTGTGCCAGATTGCCGCTCTTGGAGGTATCGTATCGCACACTTTTACACTGCCGTCATGCGGTCAGTCGGGAAATGGTGTTGCCAACTCATTTTATGTACAAAACCAGGCATTTAGCCCATATTGCGGCCAGGTATCAGCACCTCCGGGAATTTCTGCAAAAGTTTTAATAACGCCTATTACCAGTTTCACAGCTCCAGCAATTGCCTGTTCGGGAACTGCATTAACTATTCCGAATACCTCTCAACCGGGGCCCGATCCAAACGCTACAACCAGCACCTGTACTGCCAATCCGGGTGCATTATATGACTGGACGCTGGATGGTGTATCTGTAGCAGGTTATCAGGGAGTACCGCTGGGTACTTCGTTTGTGTTTCCTGCTGGCACAACATCAGGTACACATACTTTAACATTACATTCTGAACTTCCTGCCAGTGGCATCGGTTGCCAGTCGGCCGATTACACACAAACCATTTGCTTTGAAAAGCCACCAGTACCGGCATTCACTATTGCAGCCGAGGCTTGCGCCGGCACAACCGTAACGCCTGCAAATACATCAGTAGCCAGTAACATTTGTAGCGTTGCCACTTATGCCTGGACGGTTACCGGCCCCGGAACTGTTACCTACGCGGGCGGTACTACATCTACCAGCAAAACGCCGCAATTTGTATTTCCGACAGCAGGTACTTATACCGTAAAACTGGGAATGCTATCAGGTTGTGGTACTATAACTACAACGCAAACTATTAATATTGACAGTGCGCCGACAATTTCAATGTCGGCAACTTTAACGCTTTGCGGAAGCGGTCAGACTTTGACTTTTAGTCCAACTCAAACCACAACCAAAACTACATTCGGCGGTACAACAGTTCAACAGCCAACGACATATGCATGGGCCGTTACTGCGGCAGCCGGCGGTACCTATAGCTTTGTTGGTGGCACAAATGCGAACAGCGAATATCCCCAAATACAATTTAACAGTATTGATACTTATACCGTACTGGTTACCAATACAAATACCTGCGGAAGCACTTTTGCCAAACAAAAAATTATTTTCGCACTTGCGCCGGTAGTAAACGCGGGCCCTGATCAAACGGTGTGCGCGAGCGCGCCAGCCACTACCCTGGCCGGAACGATCAGCGGTACCTATTCTTCGTATCAGTGGACAGGTGGCGCCGGAACATTTTCGCCGAGCAGAACCGTTTTAAACCCTGTTTATACGCCGTCAACTGGTGAAATTGCAGCAGGATCGGTAACCTTAACCTTCCAGGGAAATTCAACCGTACCTGCACCATGTAATATTGCGACGGATAATATGACCATAAACATAACGCCAACACCTGCGGTAAACAGTGCGCCAACAGCGGCAACCTGTTCAAAACAGGCATTGAGTTATGGTATAACGGCTAACCAACCGTTAACTACATTTACATGGACAGCATCAGCAACTACCGGAACGCCTACCGGCTTCACAGCCGTAGGAAGTGGCAGCAGTATTACTGATGTAATCACCAATAACGGTAATACAGATGCTGTTGTTACCTATAATATTACGCCTACACTCAAAGGATGCCCTGGTCCTGTTTTCCCCCTTATAGTTACCATACACCCTTTGCCGATAATGACTGCGGCGCCAGTAACTTCACCTATTTGTAGTAGCTTGCCCGCAAATATTGCGTTATCATCAAACGTAGTAAATACAACCTACACCTGGACCAGTACTGCAGCGGCAGGTGTTACGGGTAATACCAATCAATCAACTGCCAAGAGTACTACCAGTATTCAGGATATCCTGGTAAACAGCAATACGGTTCCGGCATCAGTAAGTTATACTGTTACACCTTATAACGGTACTTGTGCGGGTACACCTGTTACTACATCAATTCTCGTTGAACCTTCGCCGGTAATAGCTAATGCAGGGCCAAACACAGAAATTTGTAATGCAACCTCTTATACATTGCAGGGTAACAGTGCATCGCCCGGAACAGGAAAATGGACAGTAGTAAGCGTTAGCGGCCCCGGTACCCCGGTATTTGTTGATGCCACTAACCCTACCACTGTTGTAAACGGTTTGGCCGCAGGAGGTGTTTATCAGTTTCAATGGACTACTATTTATTATACAACCTGCCCGTCAAGCACCAGTATTGTTAAAATTACAGATGATGTGCCGCCGGTAGGTGGTACAACTAATGGCACGCCTCTTGAGGTATGTTCGGGTAGTAATACCGGTTCAATTACGCTTTCGGGACAGTCGGGTACTATTCTGGAATGGGAATCATCAACCAATGGCGGTGCAAGTTGGGCGGTTATTGCCAATACAACCAATTCATTAACTTTCACTAACTTAACACAAACAACCGAATTTCGTGCCATTATGCACAGCGGTGTTTGTACCGATGCGCCATCAACAGTAACAACTGTAACCGTTGATCAGCCACCAGTAGTGGCTAATGCAGGCCCTAATACTGAACTTTGCGGTAGTACTCCAACCTTGTCTTACACCTTGCAGGGTAACAATGCTTCGCCGGGAACAGGAAAGTGGACCCAAACAAGCGGAGCCGCTGCAACTATTGTTAGTCCAACCAACCCTAATTCGGTTGTTAATGGATTAACGCCCGGTAACATATACCAGTTTACCTGGACTATTACAGCAACAGGAACATGTCCAACCAATAGCAGTACAGTTAAGATAACTGTAGATCAGCCGCCGGTAGGAGGTACTACTGCAGGGGCTGCAGAAGTTTGTTCTACAAGTAACACTGGTCAGATTACGCTTTCGGGCCAGTTTGGAAACGTTATACGCTGGGAATCATCACCTGACGGAACCACCTGGACGCCAATTGCTAATACCGGCGTTAATTTAACGTACAGTAACATAACTCAAACCACGCAATATCGCGCTATTTTGCAAAATGGCAGTGTTTGTCCTAACGCGCCATCAACAGCGACAACTATTACGGTAGATCAACCGCCGGTTGTGGCTAATGCAGGGGCCAGTCAGGAACTTTGTAATATAATCACCTATACTTTACAGGGTAATAGCCCATCGCCAGGTACAGGTTTGTGGACAGTGACCAGCGGCCATGCAGGTACGTCTTTCTCTGATGCCACCAATCCAAATGCGGTTGTAAGCGGATTGATTCCGGGAAATACCTACACATTTACATGGACCACCAAAAATACCGGCGTGTGCGCGCCGAGCAGTAATTCTGTTACTATTACTGACGATCAGGCTCCTGTTGGCGGAACAACTGCCGGCAGTAACGTAGTTTGTACAGCTAGCAATAGTGGGCAGATAACGCTTTCGGGTCAGTTCGGCTCTATAGTTCGTTGGGAATACTCAACAGATGGTGGTACTACCTGGTTACCAATAGCCAATACCGGTACCAGTTTATCGTACACCAATTTAACGCAAACAACAGAATACCACGCAATAATACATAACGGGGTTTGTACAGACGTTCCGTCGGCACCATCTACCATTACGGTTATGCCGTTGCCGGTAACATCAAATCCCGGCCCTAATACTGAAATTTGCGGTACCGCTACTGCTTATACCCTTCAGGGTAATAGCCCGTCACCGGGTACCGGTTTATGGACCGTGCTCAGCGGAAGCCCTTCGGGAGCAATTTTTTCTAACGCAACCAGCCCAACTGCTACTGTAAGTCATTTGGTACCGGGTACTTACCAGTTTCAATGGACCATTACGGGTTCAACAACTTGTCCTTCGAGCAGTAACTTTGTAACCATTAAGGTTGATCAGCCACCTGTAGGAGGTACTACTGCGGGTGGTACTACCGTTTGTATAGGCGGTAACAGCGGCCAAATTACGCTATCGGGCCAATCGGGAACAATCCTTGAGTGGGAATCATCAACTAATGGCGGCGTGTCGTGGACACCAATTGCTAATACCAGTGCTACTCTGTCTTATTTAAATTTAACACAAACAACTGAATACCAGGCAGTACTGCATAGTGGTGTATGTACGGATGTAATGTCAACCATATCAACCGTTGTGGTGGCGCCTTTGCCTGTAACGTCAAATCCCGGCCCTGCTGCCGAAATTTGCGGCACTTCAACAACGTACACGCTTCAGGGTAATAGTCCTTCACCCGGCACCGGTTTGTGGACCGTACTTAGCGGACCTGCAGGATCAACTTTTTCTGATCCAACAAACCCTACAGCTACTGTAAGTAACCTTATACCGGGTACATACGTGTTTAAATGGACCATAACAGGGTCACCAACTTGTCCATCAAGCAGCAATACCGTTACTATAAAAGTTGATCAGCCACCTGTAGGAGGTACCACTGCCGGTGGTACTACAGTTTGTACCGGCAGCAATGGCGGACAAATTACGCTGGCGGGCCAAACAGGCACCATCATTCGTTGGGAATATTCAATAGATGGCGGAACAACCTGGCAAACCATCTCCAATACAGGCACCACACAGCCTTATACCAATTTAACGCAAACTACTGAATACCATGCCGTATTACACAACGGCAGTATCTGCTCTGATGTTACTTCATCACCAAGTACAGTTATTGTGGCACCATTGCCAATTACATCAATAGCAGGCCCTACCAATGAAGTTTGCGGTGCTACCTCTTACGCGCTTCAGGGTAATAACCCGTCACCGGGTACCGGTTTATGGACAGTTGTGAGCGGCCCTTCAGGCGTTACATTTTCTAATCCTACCAATCCTAATGCCATTGCAAACGGACTTACTCCGGGAAATTCATATGTGTTTGAATGGACCATCACCACATCAACCACCTGTCCGTCTAACAGCAGCACCGTACTGATTAAAGATGATGCGCCACCAGTTGGAGGAACGTTAACGGCAAGCCCTTCGGAGGTTTGTTTCGGCGCTAATGCCGGAACGATTACCCTTAGCGGTCAGTCTGGTACTATATTTGGCTGGCAAATGTCAACTGATGGCACCAACTGGACGGCGATTGGTAATTCAACCACCACGCAGAGCTTTACTAACCTGGCTCAAACTACAGAATACAGGGCGATACTTCATAATAACGGCGTTTGCGCAGACGTGTTCTCAACTACAGCTATTGTTACGGTTGACCCACTGCCGGTGGTATCGGTTCCGGGTCCAAATGATGAGCGTTGTAATATTACTACTTATACCCTGCAAGGTAACAGCCCTTCGCCGGGAGCAGGCTTGTGGACAGAAACACAGGGTCCTCCGGTAACTTTCTCAGATCCAACCAATCCGAATGCGATTGTAAACGGCATGATACCGGGGAATTTATATCAATTTAAATGGACCATCACCAGTTCACCTACTTCAACCTGTCCGCCAAGCAGCAATACCGTAAATATTAAAGATGATGCGCCTGCTGTGGGCGGATCAACCACCGGTACCAAGGAGGTTTGTTCGGGCAGCAACACCGGAACAATCATTCTTGCCGGTGAGGCTGGTGCGGTAGTTCAATGGGAATCGTCGATCGATAATGGCACAACCTGGCAGCCCGTTGCTAATGCTACGGCTTCATTGTCTTACTTAAATTTAACACAAACTACTATTTTTCGCGCTGATATACATAACGGCAGCGCCTGTTCGGATGCAATTTCAAGTACAACAACAATAACAGTTGATTTACCGCCAACTACTGCCAATGCCGGTACCGATGATGAGGTTTGCGGCGTAACTACTTATACGCTTAATGGTAACAGCCCGGGAACAGGAACCGGATTATGGACCATTACAAATGGCCCGGCCGGAGCAACTTTCTCAAATGCAACCAGCCCAAATGCAATAGTAAGCGGATTGATCCCCGGCAATATTTATCAGTTTAAATGGACAATAACAGGTGCATCTACCTCATGTCCACCAAGTGCAGCAGTAGTAAATATTACTATTGACAAAGCGCCGGTTGGCGGAACAACAGGAACCAGTATCGCTGTTTGTTCAGGCAGCAATGTTGGTCAGATAACACTTTCTGGTCAGTTTGGTACAATAGTTCGTTGGGAGTCGTCTATTGATGGGGGTGCTACATGGCAGCCTATTGCTAATACCAATACATCGCAGTCATATTCTAACTTAACTCAAACAACCTCATACCGAGCTATATTGCACAACGGTAATGTTTGTGCCGATGTAACATCAACCGTAACAACTATAACCGTTAACAATCCGCCGCCTGTTGCCAATGCAGGTACCACTGCCGAACTTTGTAACGCAACTTCTTATACATTGCAGGGTAATAGCCCGGCACCGGCCACCGGACTATGGACCATAGTAAGCGGCCCCGCAGGAGCAACTTTCTCTGATGCCACCAACGCGAACGCAGTTGTAAACGGATTAACGCCGGGTGTTTACCAATTTAAATGGACCATTACAGGTGCTGCTTCATGTCCTCCAAGTACAAGCACTGTTGTTATCACTATTGATGCGCCACCGGTAGGTGGAACAACTGCCGGCGGTATTGCCGTTTGTTCGGGTAGTAACAACGGCCAGGTAACGCTTTCAGGCCAGTTTGGAAACATCGTTCGCTGGGAATCATCTATTGATGGTGGTACCACATGGACGCCTATTGCTAACACCAATACATCGGAGTCATATAACAACTTAACCCAAACAACAGAATATCGCGCGGTGCTGCATAATGGTAGCGTTTGTACCGATGTAACATCAACCGTAACAACTATAATCGTCAACAATCCGCCGCCGGTAGCTAACGCAGGCACTGCGGCCGAACTTTGTAACGCAACTACTTATACATTGCAGGGTAATAACCCGGTACCAGCCACAGGATTATGGACCATTTTGAGTGGCCCTACAGGTGCAACTTTCTCTGATGCAACCAACCCGAATGCAGTTGTAACCGGATTAACACCAGGCACTTA
>Ga0302303_10000128_pt1 | contig 81579 bp, 81 predicted proteins | sample III_Palsa_E2_1_FD_194542 | JGI IMG/M metagenome (GOLD analysis project Ga0302303, IMG submission 194542) | Peat permafrost microbial communities from Stordalen Mire near Abisko, Sweden - III_Palsa_E2_1 | ecosystem: Environmental > Terrestrial > Soil > Palsa > Peat permafrost | place: Sweden... | reverse complement strand
GGGCTATTTTCCGTTACTTCGAATGTTAATAATGAGCATATACTTACCCCGCTTTTTGCGAATGTTAAGGTTAAGGATGCTATTGCCGATCGTATCAAATCTATAAAAGGCCTGCGGCCAAATTCGGGTGCCGAATCCAATAAAACGGTGATCCACCTGTACTGGCAGGATGATAAGGCTGAAATATTTTTAGATACATCGGGCGAAACGCTGGCAAAGCATAGTTATCGCAAAATACCGGGCAAAGCGCCCATGCTGGAGGCTTTGGCATCATCAACCATAATGGCAACGCACTGGGACAGGAACAGTACCTTTATTAACCCGATGTGCGGCTCAGGTACTTTAGCTATTGAGGCAGCTTTGCTGGCTACTGATAAATGCCCCGGCCTGTTTAGGATGAACTATGGCTTTATGCACATTATGGGGTACGACGAGCAGGTGTTTTTTGTGGAACGACGCAAACTGAAGGATAAATCAAAAAAAGAGATCGGTTTTAGGATCATCGCTACCGATATATCGGACGATGCGGTTGACATCGCCAAAAAAAATGCGAATACCGCGGGTGTAGAACATTTAATAGATTTTAGTGTTTGTGATTTTGCGGATACGGAAGTACCCACCGAGGCGGGCATAGTAATGTTTAACCCGGAGTATGGCGAGCGTTTAGGCGTACATACCAAGCTGGAGATAACTTATGCGCGCATAGGCGATTTTTTGAAAAAGAAATGCCTGGGTTATCGCGGTTATGTTTTTACCGGCAACCCCGACCTGGCAAAGAAAATAGGCCTGCGCGCGGCACGCAGGATAGAGTTTTACAATGGCAAGCTGGATTGCCGTTTATTTGAATACGAATTATATGAAGGCACTAAAAGAGAAGCAAGGGATTAAATTTTTTATCAAAAGCAGCTTCATCGCATTAGCAATATTATTAACCTCTGTTTGCTGTAAAGCGCAGGAACAACTGGATTTTCCTTTCCAGGGTGGCAGTACCGTAATGACCCAGTTTTTTAAGGATAGCGTGACCATCTCACCCGAGATCATCCAAAAAAAGGCTATTGGCGTGGCTATATTTAAATTTACTGCGGATGTAAACGGCAACATAAAAAAAATAATTATTTATTATGCCGATGATTATGTTTTAACTCCCCCGCTCATCGAGGCGCTGAAAAAATCAAACCATAAATGGGTAATACCCAACCACGAAAAGCAGCACGATTTTATCATCCAGTTCTCCGTTTATTTTAACCCACCGGCAACAGGCAGCAAGATAATAGCCGCCGAGTTTTATAAATTTTATACCCATCGCAGGCCAATACTTGCCCTTAACCAGGTACCTGTAGATAATACAACATTACTGCCAACTGTAGTGGTGAATTATGATCTGCCGTAAAGGAATAGTACTTGTATCTCCTATTGTTATTGCTGTAAAGGTGTTTTTTCTTGCGCTCGTTTAAAACGAGTGCTTAACACTGTTTGTGGTTGCATCGCCCGTATTAAATATTTGCAACCTGCTCTTGCAATAGTTTAATTTCTGCTGTATAGGTGCTCAGGTCAATGTCTTTATCAAGTTCAGCAGCTTTATTAAAATTTGTTTGGGCCTGGTTTATATCTTTCAATTTTAAATGGTAAATACCCAATGCCTTATAGGCATCTGCATTCGCATCATTTAGTTCCAGGCTTTTGTCAATAAGAACTTTCCCGGCATCCAGTTCGTTCTGTAATATTTTTGAATAGCCGAGATTACTATAAGGAAGATAAAACTTTGGATCAAGTTTTATGGCCTTTTCTAATGCCCGTAAGGCCACCTCATGAGCACCTTCTTCAATCAGTTCATAGCCAATGTTACTTAGTGCTATTAAATTATTTCTATCCTTTTTTAATGCTTTCTGGTAGGTTAATATAGCCTCATGGTGCTGATGGTTTACTGATTGTAAGTACCCTTTATTCAACAGATCATCAATGGTCTGTTCTCCATTTTCCTCCAGCAGGGCTGCGTAATTAGCAGCCTCTTTATATTGTTTTAACGCTATAGTTGTTGCAACTAACAGCCTTAATATATCCTCCTGGCTGGGTGTTATGACTAAAACTTCCTTTAATTTTATTTTTGCCTGTTCAAATTCATTTTTATAATAGTGTTCCCTTGCTTCAATATAATCAGGCAAAGCTGTTTTTAATTTCATTACAAAAGCTAACTGCTTGCCATCGCTGTTTAAACTTATCTTATTATAAAACATATCTACGTTCCTGGGCACCAGATTATTTATTAGGCTTAATACCGATAGGCCTAAAAATATATAACAGCTTATTTGCACGAGCAGATGGGCATTGGCATTAAATGCGATAATACTTAACAAAGCAGCCGCAAACAGTGTAAACACAGTGCCTGCTAATAAAATAATAATGTAGTTTAAATAATCTGTTTCGGGCTTACCGCTTTTACATAAACCAATTCCTTTTACAAACGGGAAAGACCGCTTTATATAAAAGTTAATTTTGCCTGTTTTAAAATGTATACCATTTTTAGGTTGACTATAAGTACCTATATAAATATCAATATTATCGGGTTTGGTTAATATTAAATAGGCAAAAGCATGGCCCAGTTCATGCAAAATAGCAATAAGCGGACTTGAAACAAAAAGTGTGAGGTATACAACGGCAAGTATTAGCCAATCATTCATATAGCTAACATACTATTTTTGTATAAACATGCATAATTGTTTTCTTGCTTTTGTTGATGTTACCGCACAGGTGTTCGGAAGATTGGATTCTGCCTTTGTTGGTGTTGTCACCAACAAAACCACATAGCATTTAATACCCCAGCAAAATTCCCATTTTTTCCTCTAACCTGCCCTTGGCTAAAAACTGCTCTTCTAACTCCTTATTCATAGGTATAGCAGTATCCAAACTGGCGCAGCGGATGATTGGCGCATCCAGGTAACTAAAACAATGCTCAGCCAAATGTGCCGCTATCTCTCCGCCGAAACCGCTGGTTAGGGTATCTTCATGCAGGATCAACACACGGCCTGTTTTTTTAACGCTGGCTTCTACCGCTTCCTTATCCCAGGGCTGCAGGCTGCGCAGGTCGATGATTTCAATGGATTGTTCCGGATGCTTATCGGCATATTCTATAGCCCAGTATACACCCAAACCGTAGGTGATGATACTGGCTGTACTTCCGTCCCTTATTACTTTTGCCTTGCCTATCTCTACATAATAATCACCTTCCGGCACATCGGCTGTAAGGCTGCGGTACAAATATTTATGTTCGAAATATATTACCGGGTTAGGGTCGTCAATGGCTGCCATCAGCAAACCTTTGGCATCTGCCGGTGATGATGGATAAACTACCTTCAGTCCCGGTGTTTTGGTGAACCATGCCTCGTTACTTTGCGAATGGAATGGCCCCGCGCCGGTGCCGGCACCTGTAGGCATGCGCACTATCACATCCACATGCTGATCCCAGCGGTAATAGGTTTTCGCCAGGTTATTTATCACCTGGTTAAAGCCGCAGGTAACAAAATCGGCAAACTGCATTTCCATAACCGCCTTGCCGCCGTTAATTGCCAGGCCCATTGCCGCGCCCACAATAGCCGATTCGCAAATAGGTGTGTTACGCACCCTGCCTTTGCCAAACTCTTCAACAAAACCCTGCGTTATTTTAAACGCGCCGCCGTATTCGGCTATATCCTGCCCCATTATCACCAGGTTACTGTGCTTAAGCATACTTTGCCTTAAACCATCGCTTATGGCATCAATATATCTCTTCTTAGTTACGTTTCCCGAAACCGGCACTACCGGGAATTTATATGGCTTATACATATCCTGCACTTCAACAGCTAAATCGGGCACAATATCGGGCTCATTAAAAACCTGCTCAATCTGCGCGTCTATCATCACCTTAAGCTCCTGCTTTATATGCTCGGGCCAATCCGGGCGCAGTACCTGCTCATCTATCAAATATTTCTCAAAATTGGCTATCGGATCCCTCAACTTCCACTCGGCAAACAAATTTTCCGGCACATATTTAGTACCCGATGCTTCCTCGTGCCCGCGCATCCTGAAGGTCATACATTCCAGCAAAACCGGCCTTGGGTTATTGCGCAGTTCATTTGCCAAACCGCTTACCGTGTGGTAAACTTCCAGCAGGTTATTGCCATCGATCCGGCGGCCTTCCATACCATAGCCTGCCGCTTTATCAACCAAACGCTTGCAGGCATATTGTTCATTTGTTGGGGTCGACAGGCCGTAGCCATTATTCTCGATCACAAAAATTACGGGCAGGCTCCATACGGCGGCAACATTCAGCGCCTCGTGAAAATCGCCCTCGCTGGTTGCGCCTTCGCCGGTAAAAACCAGGGTTACTTTTTTTCTTTTGTTCAAAACATCTGCTAACGCGATGCCATCGGCCAGCGCCAGTTGCGGCCCCAGGTGCGATATCATGCCCACAATATGATACTCCTGCGTACCAAAATGGAACGACCTGTCGCGCCCCTTTGTAAAGCCCGAAGCCTTGCCCTGCCACTGTGCCATCAGCCGCGAAAGGGGGATGCCGCGGGTAGTAAAAACACCTAAGTTGCGGTGCATGGGCAAAATATATTCATCGGCCTGCATGGCCAGTGTACAGCCCACAGCGATGGCCTCCTGGCCTATGCCGCTAAACCATTTTCCAATCCGCCCCTGCCGCAATAATATCAGCATCTTCTCCTCAATTAGCCGCGGCAACAATAATTTTCTATAAAATGCCGTTAAAACGTCGTTATCAAGGCTTTTTCTCGTAAAAATCATATAGCGAAACTACTGAAGTTTTTAAAACTTTGTATGTTTACAATTCAATACTTCATACTATGAAAATAACCCGTACGTTTCTTTTGTTATTGTTTGTAATACCGGCATTTACCGCACACGCACAAAGCTATTTTTTAGTGCCCGAAAATTTTTACCTGCAAAAAAGTGAAAAGGTAAATGTGCGCTTATTGCAAAGCGACGACTTTACTAAGGAAACTGATTTTAAATATCAACCCGCTAAAACTGCCAAATTTGTTTTGTACCAGGGCAATAAAAAAATCAATCTAACGCCAATGGCCAGGGATACCGGGGCTGTTATTAGCGCTGCCACGCCTGAAAGTGGTTTGACTTTGATCGATATGGTAACCACCACCGCGTCAAACGAAATGAGCCGCAGTAAATTCTTAAGGGGCCTGGATGAGGGCGACCCGGATAACATTGCCGAAAAGATAAAGAATAGCAACCAGCTGTATTATAAGGAAACTTATACCTCTTATATGAAAACCCTTTTTATAGCTGAGAAAAATAGCGGTAACGTGTTTGAAAAGCCACAGGGCGATGATTTTGAGATAGTGCTGCAGCAAAACCCCTATAAGTATAATTATGGCGATGACATCAGCGCAGTGATATTGTTTAAGGGAAAGCCACTGGTAAATGCCGAGGTTGACCTTTTTGTGCGCACCACTAACGGAAATGTATTCCCTCAAAAATTAAACAGCGATAACACCGGGTTGATTTATTTCAAACTAAGCCGCGAAGGGATATATGTTTTACGCACCAAGCATTTTATCACCTCAAAAGATAAAACATCTGATTTTGAAAGCTGGCGCGCCACCTACACATTTGCCTTTAGCAGTAGTAATGAACTACCAAACACCTACAGGGAATTTGGATTTGGCAACGCGCATTGATCTTTTAGGCAGGTCAAATCTTAATTCCTGCTAATAAGCTATAATCAAACCGTGGTTTTTGCGTGTAGGTTAACTGTATTAAGCCGCTTGAAAATACTTCATGCTTAATAAGTTCCAGTTCGATCTTGCCGGTGATGTGTTGGAACAACGCTTTACCGCCGCCTAAAATTACCGGGTGTACGGATACAACAACTTCGTTAATAAAATTATTATTGATAAATCCCGAGATAAGATCGGCACCACCAAATAACCAGATATTTTTACCCGGCTGATGCCTGATATCCTCTATCCTGCCTTTATAATTTCCCTTTGATATAATCTCGACATTCGGGGGGTATTCGCCTGTTAACGTATCTGAAAAAACATACACTTCCTTATCCGCGAAAGCGCTTGCATCGTCACTGATGAGCGCGTAACTCTTGCGGCCAATGAAAAGCGCATCCGTTTGCTCATAAAACGCTGTCATACCATAATCCTGATCGGTAAAACACCAGTCATACTCACCGTTCGGGCCTTCAATATAACCATCAAGACTAACGGCTATGTTCAAAATTATTTTACGCATATTTTATTGATCAGACTGGTTCTTTTCCTGCCAGCGTTTAGCAAAGGATTTGTCGGCAACCTTAGGCATCTCCCTTAAATGCCCCCAGGTTTTTTTAAAGAAGGTTTTAAGCAGGTAATTTTTTGTTTTGCCGCTAAAGTAATCGGTAAGCTTACGGCTAAGCATCCCTTTTGTCCATGCCGCCCAGCCCCAGCGTTCTTTGGTGGTTATTAGGTGATCGCTCACCGCGTCGCGGCGGTTTAACAGCAGCATTTTATGTATGTCTATCTTCACCGGGCAAACCTCGGTACATTTACCGCACAGGCTGCTTGCATAGCTCAAATGTTTAAAATCTTCCATTCCCTTCATGTGCGGGGTAATGATGGAGCCAATAGGGCCCGGATAATCGGTATTGTAAGTATGGCCGCCAATATTTTTATACACCGGGCATGCATTAAGGCAGGCGCCGCAGCGTATGCAATATAAACCCTGCCGCTGCTCCTTTTGTGACAGCAGGTTGGTGCGCCCGTTATCCAGTAATATTACATACATTTCCTCGGGGCCATCGGTTTCATTTGCCTGCCGGGGGCCGCTTAAAATTGTATTATAAACGGTAAGGTTTTGCCCTGTGCCATGCGTAGCCAGCATAGGCCAATACAAGTCGAGATCGGCTAATGATGGGATGATCTTCTCGATGCCCACCACGGCAATATGTATTTTGGGGAATGTTGTGCTTAAACGCGCGTTGCCCTCATTCTCGCTTATGGCTATGCTGCCTGTATCGGCAATTAAAAAGTTTGCGCCTGTTATGCCGGCATCGGCCTGTACATATTTTTCGCGCAATAGCTCGCGGGCTTTTTGGGTAAGCTGCTCGGGGGTAAAATCAAGCGGGGTGCCGAAACGCTCATTAAACAGCTTCGCAATATCCTCTTTACTCAGGTGCATGGCCGGGGTAACAATATGGTAAGGCTTTTGCCCCAGCAATTGTACAATATATTCGCCCAGGTCGGTTTCTAACGATTCAATATGGTTATGCTCCAAAAATTCATTCAGCTGAATTTCTTCGGTAACCATTGATTTTGATTTTACAACGGTTTTAACATTCGCTTTTTTGAAAATGTTGAGTATTTCGCGGTTAGCTTCTGCGGCATCATTAGCCCAAATTACCTTGCCGCCGCGTTTTTGGAAGTTGGCTTCAAACTCGGGCAAAAATTTGTCCAGGTTCTCCATCACTTTCCATTTTATCACATGGCCTTTGCGCTTGGCATTATCTAAATTGATGATTTTTGATAATCCACGCTCTACCGCGGCATCATATTTACCAATATTATAGTTTATTATACGGCGGTGACCGGTATCAAATGCTTTATCCTCTGCGGCTACCAAAAATTCCTCAGCAATGCTTCCCATGCGGCTAATTTAGGGCTTTTTGAATAGAATCAGGAATTAAGAGCCGGGAATCAAGATAAAATTAAACTCAATCTTGCTTCTTGTCGCTTGGTTCTTGCCTCCTGCTTTTTAACTCTTATTTCTTAGTAGTATCTAATTTCTCAAGCATGGTAATTATTTTATCCAGCTTATCTATCTCAATTTTATTTAACAGGATCTGTAGTTGCTCTATTTCCTTTTTGGCTTCAACATTTGTTTTAAAATCTGCATCAGCCTGGGCACGGTCACGGTCACTCTGGCGGTTTTGGGCCATCATGATAATAGGCGCGGCATAAGCGGCCTGGGTTGAGAAAACCAGGTTTAACAAGATAAACGGATAAATATCCCATTGTAGCTTCCACCCTATCACATTAAGCGTCATCCATAAAATAACAATTAATGTCTGTATAATAATGAACCGCCATGAACCCATGCCATTGGCTACTGAATCAGCCAAACGATCTCCAAATGATAATGATTCTGAGTGATGCTGATGCCAATTTTTCTTTTCTGCCATAATAATTTTAAGTTTTTTTGTTTTTCCTGTTAAACATAGTGAAAATTAGTGATTAGCGGTTTGTGCTTAGCGGTTAGTTTTTAAAAAATCTTTTCCACAAATTGCAACAACTCTTACCAAAAGATCAATACCTCCACGCAATAACATCGTAGCGGGCGTGTTGTTTAAATTATTATAACTCCCATACCTCAATCCCATAGCCCGGCAGGCTTACACTAATATCCCCAGTGTTAACAACCGGCTTTGCATCGCCAAATAAACGCTTAACTGATGCTTTTTTAATACCATTCACATCAACCGAGGCATCCTGCGCCTTGTCACTCAAATTCACTACAACAATAACTTTTTTACTACCTAAATACCGTTCAAATGCAAACACCTTATCATTGTTATTGTTCAAATTTTTATACGCCCCGGCAATAATTACCGGGTTACTTTTTCGCAAACCGATCATCTTCCTGTAAAAGTTCCACAGCGAGTTTGGATCATTTCTTTCTTCTTCCAGCGATATACCATCATTGGGCACATCGTTATTATTACTCTTCCACCAGGGACCGTTTTTGTACCAATAGGCCATACCAGGCCCTGTGTCGGATCTATACCACTCAAAAGCCTGCCTATCGGGTATTTGATTAGCATCTGTAGGGCCAAAGTTGCCGCTGGCGCCTGTCATGCCTAATTCCTGCCCATAATAAATAGCCGGTACGCCGCCCATCAGCAGGTTTAGGGCGCAGCCTAAGCGCAATTTGCCTGCATCGCCTTTTACCGCGTCGCTATAGCGCGGCATATCATGGTTCTCAATAAACACCACCTGCTGTTTCCCTGCGGGTGTATTTAAAAAGGTTGAATCCGACACCATGGTTAATTCCTTTTTATGCAGATTTCTAATGGCAAACGCCAGCCTGAAAGCAAACACCCTGTCAATTCCTGTATTCTTCAAATAATCAATCCCGAATGAACCCCAGTTGGCCTGCTCGGCAACAATCTTTATTTTAGGGTTTACCTTACGCAACTTGCTGATGAGCGGGTTCCAAAAGGTGGTAAATAAATGCGGCAGGCGGTTCACATTATCAAGGTTATCCATCATGTGATCCAGCCGGAAACCATCCACACCATCATCAAACTTACCATCCCCGTTCGGATCCATCCAAAATTTAAAAAATTGGTAGTTATAGGCTTGTACCTCCTTATTATCAAGGTTAACCATCACCAGCTTACGGGTTACACCATCATAACCGGTAAAATCGGTAATACCAGCAACAATGGGTGTGGGTTTGGTATTGGTTTTATCGGTGTAGATAATGTAATCGCTGTATTTTGATGCCGGGTTTTTATACGAATCCCTGAACCAGAGATGATCGCTGGCTACATACTGGGTTTCCATATCCAAATAGATCTTCATGTGCCTGCGGTGCAGCTCGTGAACTAGCTTCAGGTAATCCTGCATGGTGCCATAGCGCGGGTCGATCTTATAAAAATCGGTAGCGAAATAATTATGGTAATAAACCGATTCATAAAGCGGGGTTAATTGTACAGCGGTTACCCCCAATTGCTGCAGATAATCAAGCTTTTGCCTTATGCCGTTCAGGTCGCCGTGCATATCGCCATTGCTGTCAAAAAAACTGCGCTGAAAAATATGGTAAATGATCTCATCCTTTACATCGGGTGCTTTTTTACCCTGCCCAAAAGTGTACGGAACAAACAGGCATAATAATCCTGTTATTAACAGCAGTTTATAATTTTTCATGAGCGTGGTTTACCTTTCAAAGTAAAGCAACCTTTAAGCAAAAAACAATGTGGAAGTTACCATAAAAATGGAGCAAATTATCAGGTAAAAATTGCGAATGTTACTATGTGCCAACATAATTGTCGCATTAGTGAATAATATACCCCAATTATTCGCCAATTTTAACGTGTTTTTACTATGCGGGTATAACGATATTGACGTTCCATTTATCTATCTAATTTTTCGCGGGTGAATAACAATGTTATGGCAAATAATACATACGATGCTATTGTAATAGGTTCGGGTATCAGTGGCGGATGGGCGGCAAAAGAACTTACCGAAAATGGCCTTAAAACCATTATGCTGGAGCGTGGGCGTAATATTGAGCATGTAAAAGATTATGTAAATGCCACCAAAGCCCCCTGGGAATTTCCGCATCGCGGTGGCCGCACCCAGCAAATGACCAAGGACTACCCGGTGCTGGGCCGCGAGTATTTTTTGAATGAAACCAACCTTGATTACTGGGTAAATGATAAGGAAAGCCCTTATACCGAAATTAAACGTTTCGACTGGTTCCGGGGTTATCATGTAGGTGGCCGCTCGCTGATGTGGGGGCGCCAGAGCTACCGCTGGAGCGATATTGATTTTGAAGCTAACGCGAAGGATGGCATAGCCGTTGACTGGCCCATCCGCTATAAAGATATTGCCCCCTGGTACAGCCATGTGGAAAAGTTTGCGGGCATCAGCGGCGCGCTTAATGGGCTACCCCAATTACCCGACGGCGATTTTTTGCCGCCAATGGATATGAACTGCGCCGAAAAGTTTATTGCTGATAACATGAACAGCCATTATAAATCCCAGCGCATGATCATTGGCCGCACGGCTAATTTAACCAAAGCGCTGCCGGGCCGTAGTCACTGTCAGTTCAGGAATAAATGTGCTATGGGCTGCCCGTTCGGGGCTTATTTCAGTACGCAATCATCAACCTTACCGGCGGCAATGGCTACGGGGAATTTAACGGTCAGGCCGTACTCCATAGTCACCCGGATATTGTATGATAAGGATAAAAAGAAAGCGACCGGCGTTGAGGTTTTGGATGCACAAACCAACCAAACCTATGAGTACCATGCAAAGGTGATATTTTTAAATGCCTCAACATTAAACAGCGCCTGGGTACTTATGAACTCCGCTACTGATGTTTGGCCCGATGGCCTGGGCAGCAGCAGCGGCGAATTAGGCCACAACCTGATGGATCACCACTTTAAGGCCGGAGCTTTTGGTACGGTAGAAGGCTTTGATGACAAATATTATTTCGGGCGCAGGCCGAATGGCGTGTATGTGCCCCGCTACCGCAACCTTAACGGCGAAAAGCGCGACTATATCCGTGGCTTTGGTTATCAGGGCCTTGCCAGTCGCGAAGGCTGGAGCAGGGATATCGCCGAAATGGATATAGGCGGCGATTATAAAGATGCCCTGGGCGAACCCGGCAAATGGATATTCGGCATGGCAGCATTTGGCGAAACATTGCCCTACCATGATAACAAGGTAACGCTTGATAAAAACAGAAAAGATAAATGGGGCCTGCCTGTTTTGGCCATTGATGCCGAGATAAAGGACAATGAGAAAAAGATGCGGGTAGATATGGTGAACGACGCCATGGAGATGCTGAGCATAGCCGGGGTAAAGGATATTGCCAAGTTTGATTCGGGCTACAGCATGGGCTCGGCTATACATGAAATGGGTACCGCCCGTATGGGCCTCGACCCGAAAACATCGGTATTAAACAAATGGAACCAGGTTTGGGATGCCCAAAACGTGTTTGTTACCGATGGCGCGGCGATGGCATCAACCGCCTGCCAAAATCCGTCATTAACCTACATGGCCCTCACCGCCCGCGCTGCAAATTACGCGGCGGCAGAGTTGAAGAAAGGGAATATATAATTTCAAATCCCCTCTTGAGAGGGGGCGCGAAGGATGGAGCGTTGGCAGGGGTGTGTTAACAAAGCGCATAACACACCCCTACCCCTCTCAAGAGGGGAACCCGCCATAGGTATATAAAACAAAATTATGCAAACAAACCGCCGTACATTCATTCAACAGGCAAGCCTGCTTAGCGCGGGGTTAATGGTAAAACCTGCTTTATCACCGCGTTTTCATAAAAACGTGGGCTTGCAGTTATATACCGTTCGCGAGCAGATAGCAAAGGACGTAAAAGGCGTAATAGCCAAAGTGGCCGCGGCGGGTTATACCAATGTGGAGCCCAATGGCTATACCCGTAAGGATAAGTTTTGGGGGATGGATGCCAAGGAATTTAAAACCATACTGGATAACAATAATTTAATTACCACCAGCGGTTTATACGGTATTGATATAGGCGGCGAAAAGGATTTTGACGACCTGAAACATTTTGCCGATGTTGCCAATATACTGGGTGAAAAATATGTGGTTATCCCCTGGATATTTGAGGAATACCGCAAAACCGCTGATGATTATAAAGTACTGGCTGATAAAATGAACAAAGCCGGCGAAGTAATGAAAGCCGCAGGCGTGCATCTGGCCTATCATAACCATAACTTCGAGTTTACGGATATGGGCGGCGGCCAAAACGGGTACGAGCTGATATTGAATAATACCAACCCAAAACTGGTAAAAATGGAAATGGATATTTACTGGATAGTACGCGGCAACGCCGACCCGGTAACCCTGTTCCAACAGCATCCTGGTCGTTTTTCGTTATTCCATGTAAAGGATATGGATAAGGCCAATCACCTGATAAATACCGAAGTTGGCTCAGGCACCATCGATTTTAAAAATATTTTCGCCCACGCAAAACTGGCGGGGCTTGATTATGCTTTTGTTGAACAGGAAAATTTCTCTATCGACTGGTATGCCAGCATCAGCCAAAGCGCCGCGTACTTAAAAAATGAACTTTTGAAAAATTAGGTAAAAGGCTAAAGCTGAAAGGTAAAAGCAAAAAAAGAAGAAAATCAATCAATAATTCACTCAATCACTAATTCAATCATTATAAAAAGATGGGTATTATTTGTAGCGCGGCGATAACGGAGGGTGATGGTACTTTTTCTATCGGAGAAATTGAAGTTAATGATCCGCAGGATGATGAAGTGTTGGTAAAAATTAAAGCCGCAGGCCTTTGCCATACCGACCACGACTCGTTAAGCTGGGGCAAGCAATTAATTATCGGTCACGAGGGCGCAGGTGTTGTAGTTAAAACAGGCAAAGCTGTAAAAAGCGTAGCCGTTGGTGATAAAGTTATATTAAGCTGGGCCATGCATTGCGGCGAATGCTTTCAATGTTTACTGGGCAACCAGCATATATGCGAAGTATGCTCACCGGTATCGGCAGGCAATAATGGCTATACGCCCGGACACGCACATAAAGAAGGCACTACAAAAAATGGTGTGCCTATCATTCGCTCGTTTAATATCGGCACCATAGCTGAATATACTTTGGTAAAGGAAACAGCGGTGGTAAAAAACGCGTCGGATAAAATGACCTTCCCGGCGGCAAGTATTATCAGCTGCGGGGTGATGACGGGTTATGGCTCGGTAGTTAACGCCGCAAAGGTTAAGCCTGGTTCATCAGTTGTGGTATTAGGTACAGGCGGCGTAGGGCTTAATGTGATACAGGGCGCCAAAGTATCAAAGGCAGGGATGATCATCGCTATTGATGTTAACCCAACGCGCCTTGAAATGGCCAAAAAGTTTGGCGCCACACATACTATTCTTGCCGATAAGAATGACGCCGGGCTTTTAAACGCCGCTAAACAGGTAAAGGAAATGACCACCCGTGGCGCTGATTATGCCTTTGAATGTACCGCCATCCCCCAGCTTGGGGCTGCGCCGCTTGCTATGGTGCGCAATGCGGGCACAGCCATGCAGGTGAGCGGTATTGAACAGGAGGTGACCATTGATATGAAACTATTTGAGTGGGACAAAATTTATATGAACCCGCTATATGGCAAATGCCGCCCACAGATTGATTTTCCGAAAATTGTTGACCTGTATGAGAGCGGCGATATTTTACTGGAAGAAATGATAACAAGAACATACAGCTTAAACCACCTTGACCAAGCTTTTGACGATATGCTGAAAGGCAGGAACGCGAAAGGTGTAATACTATTTGATTAGAAAATGTCCAAATTCAGAACTATAGAGGTTTCCGACCCGCAATTTGAAAGTAATAACCTTCGCTATATAACCGTAAAAACCCCTAATCTAAAAGGCCGGGGCGATATTTGCGTTTATGTGCCGCAGGATACGCGCCATGCAGATACCCTGCCTGTAGTGATGCTGCTGCACGGCGTTTATGGCAGCGCCTGGAACTGGGCCTACAGTTCGGGGGTACATTTACAGCTTGATAAAATGATAAAAGCAGGCGATTTGCCACCCATGATACTGGCCATGCCGTCGGACGGCCTTTGGGGCGACGGTTCGGGTTATTTGCAGCATAATGGCTATAATTTTGAAAGCTGGATAATGGATGATGTGCCCGCCGCGGTTATTGAAGGCATAAAAGGGGCTAAGGCACATTCGCCAATGTTTATATCCGGTTTATCGATGGGTGGTTTTGGCGCTTTACGGATCGGGGCTAAGTACGGTAATAGGTTTATGGCCATATCGGGGCTGTCATCCATAACAAGCATGTCGCAAATAAAGCTTTTTGTAGAGGAGCCGCTAAAAAATTATTGTCAAACGGATGTTATTGACGAGGATCTGCTGGCCACCTTTAAACATTACCGCGATAGCCTGCCGCCCATACGTTTTGATTGCGGCAAGGATGATCTGCTGATAAAATATAACCGCGAATTACACCAAAAAATGAACCAGGCAGGCATCCCGCATATTTATGAAGAGTATCCCGGCGGCCACGAATGGTCGTACTGGTCGACGCATATTATTGACAGCTTAAAGTTTTTTGCGGCTTACTTATAGCTAATGGTTTTAAAGAGGGCATTTTCAGCCTCAGAAATATCATTATACTGTCAGTTTGATTTTTTTTGTATATAGTATATAACAAACAGGCAAAAAATTACGTTGTGTATGTGTAAGTGATTCTTCACTTACATTGTGATAAGGTTTAGGTTGAAAGCCCCCAAGCAGCGAGTGCAAGGGGGCTTTTATTTTTATATTTGCTGCCATGGCAGATTTAAAAGAAAAACTTTACCAGCAATGCAAAGCCTACGTAAAAAAACGCATGGACGAAGCAGAGCATGCCTTTAAGAATGCCGAGCAGGCCTCAAACGATGATACCAAAAGCAGCGCGGGAGATAAATACGAAACGGGCCGCGCCATGATGCAGCAGGAAAAAGACCGCAATACCACACAGCTAAACGAGGCCAATAAATTAATGGTGGCCTTAAACCATATCAGCATAAAAGGAAATTCGAACGTAATTGAAACCGGCAGCCTGGTGATAACCGACAATGGCAGATTTTATATAGCCATAAGCGCCGGTACATTGGTAGTTGATGGCGAAAGTTATTTCGCGGTTTCGCCTGCATCACCCATCGGGTTAAAACTAAAAGGGTTAAAGGCCGGGGATGGGTTTGATTTGAATGGGAAGGGTTATAAGATTGGGGTGGTGATGTAGGCCCCCTCTAAATCTCCCCCGGTAGGGGAGAATTAAAAAATCGGCTTTTAAGCCCTCCCTACCGGGGAGGGTTTGGGTGGGGCTGCTACTCCTCCACCATCTCGCTATTCGGGCTGCTAAGCTCGGGTACTTCCCGCTTGAAATAGCGTTTTTGGTAAAGCAATATCAGTATCACCCCTACGGATATAGCGGAATCGGCAAGATTAAATACCGGGCGGAAAAAGATAAAATCCTGGCCGCCCCATAATGGCACCCATTGCGGGAAATTGCCGGAGATGAGCGGAAAGTAAAACATATCAACCACTTCGCCTTGGAACAGGGGGTGATTTTGATATAATACCCCGTAAAATACAGAATCGATAATATTACCTAATGCACCCGCCAATATCAACGCGACGCACATAATAAGGCCGCGGTGGTATTTATGCTTGATAAGATATACCAGGCCATAACCTATAGCCAATACCGCAATAATGCGGAACCATGTTAATACCAGCTTACCAAAATTGCCGCCCAGCTCCATGCCGAAAGCCATACCATTGTTTAAGGTATAGTGCAGCATGCCGTGGTTGCCTAAAAAATGAATATCCTCCTGAAAGTACATATGCGTCCTGACCCAGGTTTTTATGATCTGGTCGAACAATACAATAAAAGCAGCAGTTAAAAATGGTTTAAGGTAAGCTGGCTTCATTAATTTTGCTTCAATTTTGCTTCCATGCTCAGGGTAGTATGCGGCACGGCACGTAAACGTTCCTTTGGTATCAGTTTACCGGTTTCGCGGCAAATACCGTAAGTTTTATTCTCAATGCGCACAACAGCGGCTTCCAATTGCTCAATAAATTTCTTTTGGCGGGCGGCTAACTGGTTTATTTGTTCTTTTTCCAGCGTAGCTGAACCATCCTCTAAGGTTTTATAAGTACCGGCGGTATCATCAGTACCATTCGCGTTTGGCGAGCTTAATGATGTTGCCAGCGCGTTCAATTCTTCGCGGGCTATACGCAGTTTGTCAAGTAACAGGTCTTTAAACTCTTTTAACTCGTTGTCTGAATATCTGGTTTTTACGTTTTCGTCTTTCATTATTATATTTTACTAATAGCAATCAAAATTTCATGTCCCTCAATAACAATCTTCTCACCTTCATTTAGCTGATCTTCAAGCAGTATGCTGTCGGCCAAAATTTCGGCGCAAATATATGATAAATTATTTTTCACCGCATCCTTAATAAACGAATGGTTTTCCAGGCGGACATTTATCCTGTCGGTTACTTCAAATCCACTTTCCTTACGTAGGCCTTGTATTATATTTATCAACTCGCGTGATATTCCCTCCTGTTTTAATTCGTTGGTAAGCGTAACATCTAAAGCCACGGTTAGTTTTCCTAAATTTGTAACCTGCCAGCCGGGAATATCTTCTGCGATGATTTCTACTTCAGTATCAAGTATCAGGTATTTAGTATCAAGTATGACTATACTACCTTCCGCTTCTAATTTAGTTATCTCTTCCTGGCCAAAATTATTTATCGCTTCTGCTACAGCTTTCATATCCTTGCCCACTTTTACGCCTAATGCTTTAAAGTTTGGTTTTACCTTCTTTTTGATAAATCCGGATGCATCAGTTATGTATTCAATATTTTTTATATTGGTTTCGGAAAGTATAAGATCCTGTACTTGCTCCACCTGGTGTTTAAAATTTTTGTCGAGTATTGGCAGCAGAATTCTGCTTAACGGTTGCCTCACCCTTATACTTACCTTTTTTCTCAGCGATAATACCAATGATGATATATCCTGCGCAAGTTGCATGCGTTCTTCCAACTGCTTGTTCACCAGGCTTTTATCATAAACCGGGAAATCAGCCAAATGTACCGACTCAAATCTTTCTTTTTTGGTAACCTTGTTCAGGTCGGTATATAAATTATCAGCAAAAAACGGCGCAATGGGCGACATCAGTTTGGTTACGGTGATCAAACAGGTGTATAAAGTTTGATACGCCGATAATTTATCATCCGAGTTATCTGATTTCCAAAAACGGCGGCGGCTTAAACGCACATACCAATTGCTCAGGTGCGCGTCAACAAAATCCTGTATGGCGCGGGCGGCTTTGGTAGGCTCAAAATCAGCATAAAAACCGTCAACTTCCTTGCTTAGCGTGTTTAGCAACGAAATTATCCATTGATCTATCTCGGGCCTGTCGCTTAATTTTATTTCTGCTTCGCTGTACGTAAACTTATCAATATTGGCATACAGCGCGAAGAAAGAGTAGGTATTGTACAGCGTACCGAAAAATTTTCGGCGCACCTCATCAATCCCGTCGACATTAAATTTAAGGTTATCCCAGGGCGATGCATTGCTGATCATGTACCAGCGGGCGGCATCGGCGCCGTATTGCTCGATAGTTTCGAAAGGATCGGCAGCGTTACCCAAACGTTTCGACATTTTGTTGCCGTTCTTATCCAACACCAAACCGTTTGAAACTACATTTTTAAAGGCGATGCCCTTATTGCCAACTTCTTTATTTATGGCGATGATCTCATCGCTGGTTACGCTCAGCAATACCGCTATGGCATGCAGGGTAAAAAACCAGCCGCGGGTTTGGTCAACACCTTCGGCAATAAAATCAGCCGGGTAGGAGTTTTTAAACGCTTCTTTATTTTCAAAAGGGAAATGCCATTGCGCGTAAGGCATGGCGCCGCTATCAAACCAAACGTCGATCAGGTCAGGTTCGCGCAGCATGGGTTTACCGCTCGATGCCATTAATATCACATCATCAACATAAGGGCGGTGCATATCTATCAACTCAAAAGCCTCGGGCATTAAACCTGCCGCTTTAGCTATCGCAATTTCGCTTTCCAGTTCTTTAATGGAGCCTATGCATTTTTCCTCGCTGCCATCAACTTCGCGCCATATAGGCAAAGGTGTGCCCCAATAGCGTGAGCGTGACAGGTTCCAGTCAACCAAATTTTCCAGCCAGTTGCCAAAGCGGCCTGTACCGGTTGATTCGGGTTTCCAGTTGATGGTTTTGTTCAGCTCCACCATTTTATCCTTTACGGCGGTGGTGCGGATGAACCAGCTATCCAGCGGGTAATATAATATCGGCTCGTCCGACCGCCATGAATGGGGGTAGCTGTGCTCGTATTTTTTTACGTCGAATGCCTTATTATCTGTTTTTAGCTTGATGGAGATGAGTACATCGGTAGGTTTAAAACCCGGTTCCGCACGTTCTGCATCGCTGTAATATTCTTCCTTTACATACCGGCCTGCATAATCGGTCACTTCATCAACAAACTTACCCTGTTTGTTAACCAGCGGCACTTCCTTGCCGGTTTCGTCCTTCACCATTACTGATGGAACGCCGTTTTCCTTACAGGCCCTGAAGTCATCCGCGCCAAAAACCGATGCGGTGTGAACTATGCCTGTACCATCTTCGGTAGTAACAAAATCGGCAGGGATAACGCGGAAAGCGTTTTTTTCCAGGTCGGCATTGGTTACGTAGGGCATCAGTTGATGATAGCGCAAACCCAGCAGGTCAGCCCCTTTAAAATTAGCCTTAATAACCCAGGGAGCCCCTTTCCGGCTCTCCCCGGTAGGGAGAGAGGCATAAGCGGCAAAATCCCCGTTCTCGTTCTCGGCCTTAAAATATTTGCTTACCAGATCCTTAGCCAAAACCACACTTACAGGTTCGAAAGTATAAGGGTTAAAGGTGCTGATCTTTACATAATTGATATTCTCGCCAACAGCAAGCGCGCAATTTGATGGGAGTGTCCACGGGGTGGTTGTCCATGCTAAAATCGCGGTATCTTCATTCTCCTTCTCAAACAAAACCGACATCAAAGGATGCTGCTGGTCATTTTTCAGGTGGAACTGCGCGGTAATGGTTGTATCCCTCACCATTTTATAGGTGCCGGGTTGGTTTAGCTCATGCGAGCTTAGGCCTGTGCCTGATTTTGGCGAGTATGGCTGTACGGTATAACCCTTGTACAACAGGTCTTTTTTATAAAATTCCTTCAGTATCCACCAAAGGCTTTCGATGTATTCGTTTTTGTAGGTGATGTAAGGATCTTCCAGATCGACCCAGTAGCCCATTTTTTCGGTAAGGTCGTTCCATACATCGGTATAGCGCATTACTTCTTTGCGGCATTCGGCATTATAATCTTCAATGGATATCTTTTTGCCGATATCGTCCTTAGTGATGCCTAATGCTTTTTCAACAGCCAGCTCAATGGGCAGGCCGTGGGTATCCCAACCGCCTTTACGCTTAACCTGGTAACCTTTAAGGGTTTTATAGCGACAAAAAATATCTTTAATAGCACGCGCCATTACGTGGTGGATGCCGGGCATACCATTGGCACTGGGCGGCCCCTCATAAAACGTATATGGGTTATTCGCCGGCCGGCTGCTGATGCTTTTTTCGAAGATATTATGCTTCTTCCAAAACTCCAGTACTTCTTTGCCGGTTTCAGATAAATTTAACTGTTTGTATTCCTTGTACTTCAATTTTTTACGCCTAAATTTTAGAGGTTGCAAAAATAGGGAATTTATAGAAGAAAAAGTCACATTTCTGCGATTAAAAACGCAGAAAAATGACAATTTTAGTCATAATTTTAGGCTGTTATCATTCAAAAACAAACAAATACCTGCCAAAATGGATATCACAGAACAAACAACGGTAAATATTAAACAGGCCGTGCCCTTTTTTATAGTGAAGGACATGGAAACCTCGTTAAAATTTTATACTGAAAAACTTGGCTTTACCGTAGCTACTGACTGGACGCCCAGAGGTAAAATTGAATGGTGCTGGCTAAAGCGCGATGCCATTGCCATTATGCTGCAGGAACCCCAAAAACACGACCATCCTGCTTTTGTTGGAGAAGCGCCCGGAAAGGGCATATCCATCTGTTTTCAGTGCGTGGATGCATTGGCATTGTACCACGAGTTTACCGCGAAAGGGGTTGAAATACGAGAACCGTTTGTTGGCAATAACTTATGGGTAGTAGCTTTTGATGATCCGGATGGGTATCGGCTTGATTTTGAAAGCCCTACGGATGTGCCCGAAGAAACGAGGTATAGTGAGTGGGTGAAATAGGCTATTATATATTTTTTGTTGACGTTCATCCAAAGAAAAATTATATTTGTGTATGAAATATAAATTATCAGTTACCATTATCCTTGGCGTGCTCACACTTGGCTTTTGTTTAGTTAGTGTTTATTCGCAATCAGGTTCATCGGCAGAAAAATGGAGCAGTTTTGGCCTTGGCGGTTGTGTTGTATTCTTTATCGGCAGCTTAATATCAACATTTAATTATTACAGTAATAAAAAACGGGAAACTGTTAATTAAAATATTGCCCTGTTCGCCCCGCCATCCACCTGAATAGTTGTACCACTTACATAGGATGCCTGTTCCGAAGCTAAAAACGCTACCACTGCCGCCAATTCTTCGGGGTTGCCAATACGACCTAAGGGGATGCTTTTGGCTTTTTCTTTTAATGCTTCATCGAGGTTTGCCCCTTTGGGCACGGTATCTTTTATACGATCGGTCAATATCAAACCCGGCGCGACATTATTAACCGTGATGTTATAAGGGCCAAATTCATCGGCCATTAATTTAGCCATGCCAACAATGCCCATGCGCATACTGGTAGATAATACCGAATTTGCCAGCACCGATTTTACCGAACCGCTCACAATATTTATGATGCGCCCGTTGCCCGACTTTTTCAGATAAGGCAATACCAGCCTGCTCATGTGCGCCACGCTCAGCAGGTTCAGCTCAAATGCCTTTTGCCAGGCCTGCTCATCAAAATTCTCGAACTTATCAAACGGCGGGCCGCCGGCGTTGTTCAACAAAATATCTATCTGCCCAAAAGTGGCCGCGGCTTTTTTAACAAAGTTTTCAATATCATCGCTTTTGGATACATCAATTGCAATCGCCACTACCGGGTTTCCGGTTTGCTTTTGTATTTCCTGCGCGGTTGCGGTTAGCTGCTTTTCATCGCGCGAGCCAATAATTACTTTCGCGCCTTCGGCGGATAGCGAGGTGGCTATCGCCCTGCCCAGGCCTTTGCTGGCTGCCAGCACTACGGCTACTTTGTTGTTGAGTTTTAGATCCATTTGTTGATAAGCAAGAATTAAGATGCAAGAGCCAAGATAGGCATTTGCTTTTTCTTCCTGATTCATGGCTTTTAAATCTTGCTTCTCATTTTTATAGTTTAAATTTGGTTCGATGAAAAAACTGATCCGCAGCTTTGGGTATGCTTTTAAGGGCTTGGGCTACGCGGCCAAAACCCAGCTTAATTTCAGGATACATTTGGTGGCAAGCGTTTTAGCTATTGCTTTGGGCTTTGCGTTAAATATTTCCGTTACCGAATGGCTGTGGATATGCCTGAGTATTGCCATTGTATTGCTTACCGAACTCACCAATACCGGTATTGAAACCCTTACCGACCTGGTATCGCCGGGTTATAACGAGAAGGCCGGGCATGTTAAGGATATTTGCGCGGGGGCTGTAGTGGTAGCCGCATTGTTTGCACTCATTACCGGTGTTTTTATTTTCCTGCCCAAATTAATTGTCGTTTTTCACCATGCTGCATAAAACGCGGGCCATTGTATTTAAAACTACCGATTATGGCGAGAGCAGCGTTATTGTACAGCTTTTCACCGAAAAATTTGGCCTGCAATCGTACATCATCAACGGAGTAAAAAAGCCGAAAGCCAAAATAACCCGCAATATGCTGCAGCCGCTGCATTTATTGGATGTTGTGGTATATCATAAAAATAATAACAGCGTACAACGCATTGCTGAGCTTAAAAATTCGCCGGTGTTGTTATCGGTGCCTTATGATGTGATCAAAAGCTGTATAGCCATTTTTTTGAACGAAGTATTGTACAAAGCCATAAAACAGCAGGGTACCGACGAGAGCTTATTTGGTTTTGTATTTAGTTCGGTTGAGTGGCTCGACCACCAGAACGAAGGGCTGGCAAATTTTCATTTGCTGTTTTTAATTCAGCTAACGCGATACCTGGGCTTTTATCCCGACCTGACACTTGGGGCAAGTGCCGATTATTTTGACCTGAAGAATGGCGCTTTCAGCCGCTATAAGCCCGATAGCGTTTTATACCTTTCGCCGCCGCATAACCGCAATTTTTATAGCCTTTTAACCTGTAGCTTTGAAAACTCGCCGCAGCTTAAATTCAGTAACGATGAGCGGCGCCACCTGCTCAATAAATTGCTGGAATACTACTCGCTGCATATAGAAAACTTCGGCAATATCCGCTCGCAGGGTGTGCTGGAAGAAGTGATGGGTTAAGCCCTATCAGAAAAAAAAGCAAAAAAAAAGAGAGAGCTTTCAGGCTTTCCCTTTTTTTCATTTTAACTGACCTCATTATTATATCATAAAGAACAAGCTTGGTTAGATCGATAATAACAATGAACAAATATATAATCTATTAAAACAATAGACTAATTTTTTAACTTTTTTTAACTAAAAAATCTTAAAAAAACATCAAAAATCAATCATAAAATCCATTAAAAGCGCCAAAAAAATATAATTTTCATCAAAAAATGGTTTATTTTTATTAAAATCATTCAATAATTAGCTATATCGATGTCAAACATTATAAAATTTGAAAAAATGACCATCTTTATATAAATTTATTAACAGAAAGCATTTTAATTAACATTTTATCATTTCGCGGGATGGATCTCCCCTTCGGGCATTATATTATAATATGTACAAAATTATACACCAGGCATGTTAATTAATATGAAATACCGGGCCGTTATCCATTTATAATGCTTACATTGTAAAAAAACAACTATCCGGCCCCAAAAATCCTCTCCACTTAGGCATTGCCAATTTTCTGTCACGGTGATATTTAAGCTTTTGCTATACGAATACAGAAAAAATTAATTGTTAAAAAAATGAGTAAAGACAAAAAATCAATGCCTAACCCGGTAGGGAAAAAGGCACCCTCTGATTACCAATCGGGCAAAACATCCACAGCGAAAATTGAAGTGCTACCTCTAAATAAGAAAAAGAAATAATGATAAACGAATCGATTGAACTAAAAGCGAAGATATACGTGTATGACCTGAATAATTGCGCCATTGAAAACGGCTTTAAACCCGACGAAACCTGGGAATTTAGTATGGCAACCGATGTAGAAAAAATAGCCTTCGAAAAAAAATACTTCCCAATCATTACCGCCAAGGTATTGCCCGAGTTTTTATCAGAAATGTACCACCTGGTAAAATCAAAGCTGATGCACGCTAAATATAGCCACGAGAAAACAAGTGAGCATAACCCGGCCGGCAGTACTTTACAATATTTAATAGCTTATAATCCCGGCAGGCTAAGGCATTAATTATAAAACCTGCTTTGTGTTTTATAAATTAACTGTTGAAGTTACCATCAAACTGTGGAGCATCTCCACAGTTTATTAAAGCAGGAATATTTTTAATGTATTGATTATTAGTTGATTATGTTATAATCAGTTTTTTGGCATCATTATGCCTTTAGTTGTACCAAACAATTAAAATAAAAAATATGAAAAAGATAATCACCATGGTTGCCTTAGCAGCAATCTCATTTGGAAGTGTATATGCGCATGGTACAACCAACACAGTTAAGTCGACAATGCAGACTGACACCACCAAGAAAAAAGACAAGACAGACAAACCTAAAAAGGATTCGTCTAAAAAAGACACCACAGTTGTTAAGCATAATTAATATCAATTGGGCAGTCCTGATCAACCTTCAGGACTGCTCATTATGCTTAATTTAAGTTTTTGCTTTCAGGGTATACCGGTTGGCTCCGATCTGTTAAGGCAGAAGTAGCATTTGCCCGCTTAGCTGCCCGACATGCTTGCGCCAGTTGAGGCTATCACATTGCTGTAGGCCTATTTAGCTGAAAGTTAATCAGCGTTCCAATATTTCATTGAACACATGCCCATTCAAATAGTATATTTTATATATAATGGGTAATAAAAAAGCAAAGGAAAACACAATCGGCATAAAGGACTTATTATACATGCCAAACGCTACAAATAACATCATAAGTAAAATTGGATATAATACTGAGGTAAGATAAATCAATTTTACAATTGTCACTTGGCCGGTGGCAAAAAATTCAAATTTCCCTTCCCCTATTCTGGTATGATAATCCGATCTGAATCTTTTTCTGTCGCTATATTCGTCATCAATAAAAATAATAAATCCAGGCCCTCTATCTATAATCCTATAAAAATTGTTTTTTAAATAGATATCGATTTTTTCTTGTAAAACGTCAGTGGGTAATTGAACTTGTTTTTTAATGCTGAATTTAACTTTCATCTACTGCCTTCTTTTCGCTGGCGCACGTGTACCGCGTGTGCTTTATAAAACTGCTCATAATTTGTTATAATTAAAGCTAATATATACAATTGACTGATATTATATGCCCTGCTACTTGCTCCAGTAACTAAGTATATTTTATTAAGTAACATTACCAAAATCACCTTTCAGCTATTGTTATGCACTGATAATCAGCCAATAAACCCCTAATTTCATTTTTATTTTGAACAATCGGCTAATGCTTCTATATTTGCAGTCCCAAAACAAGGGGAGTTTAGCTCAGCTGGTTCAGAGCATCTGCCTTACAAGCAGAGGGTCACTGGTTCGAACCCAGTAACTCCCACCAAAAGGGATACTTTGATTCCCAAAACCCTGTAAATTATATGATTTACGGGGTTTTTTGTTTTCAGACCACTCAATTTAACGCATACTTTCTTAATGTTTCCGGTACCAAAGTGAGTACCAAAATGTGATTGCTACATTTGTGGTACTCTAAAACGTCGTAATTAATTGTTTTTCAGCTTTTTAATTCTGAAAAATTTCATTAAAAACGACCTGTTTTGAGCCTGTTTGACATAGTATTTCCAAAGGTTGGGAGTACCAAAATATCAAACCATTTTAGAATCTATTAAAACAGATTAATTATGAAAGCAACAAACAGATTCAACGTCCACTTCAAAATCAGGACGGAAAGGATGAAAGACGGCTTTGCGCCGGTCTTTTTAGGCATTGTGGTCGACGGCCAAAAAAGCTATATGTCCCTCAAAAACTTCCAGGCAGATGCGGAACATTGGGATCGCGTCAAGGGATTTGGCCGGAAAGACACCAAGCAAGGGCGTGCGATCAATGAGTACCTGGACGAAGTTCGGATGACCATCAAAAGTCATTACCGGGATTTGGAGTTAAATGGAATCCGTATTACATGCGAGGCGTTAAAAGACGCTTTTCTTGGGAACGTTCACGAGGACAGCCCTGTTATGTTTTCCGAATTGGTGGCTTTTCACAATGAACAAGCAATGGCCTTATTAAGTATTGGTACGATGAAGCATTACTATGTAACACAGCGTTACCTTATCAAATTCTTCAAGTTGAAATTCAAGAAGGAGGATATTCCTCTTTCTCTCCTCAATTACAAATTTATCGCCGACTTCGAAATTTTCTTATACAATCATAAACCAGCCGATCATCAGAGGCCAATGGATACCAATGGTGTACTCAAACACCTCGTCAGATTAAAAAAAATGGTAAACCTGGCAATAAGCCTCAGCTGGCTCGATAAGGATCCTTTTAAAGGCTTTAAAATGAAAAAGAAGAAGGTTGAAAAGGATTTTCTAAATGAATGGGAGCTGAACTCCATTGAAAAGAAAACTTTTGACATAGAGCGCCTTGCAATGGTCAGGGATATGTTCGTGTTTTGCTGTTATACAGGCTTATCCTATGTGGACATGATGAATTTAAAACCAGAACATATCGTTAAGGGCATTGATGCTGAACCGTGGATCAAAACTTTTCGTCAGAAGACGTCCATTCCTGTGAACACCCCATTACTGGGACAGGCACAAGAAATTCTTAATGATTATAAAGACAATCTTCGGGCAAAAGCAAAAGGCACTGTGTTTCCGGTCATCAGTAATCAAAAAGTAAATAGCTACCTGAAGGAAATAGCTGACGTCTGCGGTATTAAAAAGAATTTAACCTTCCATATTGCCCGTCATACGTTTGCGACTACCATAACGCTTTCTAATGGGGTTCCTATAGAAACTGTAAGCAAGATGTTAGGACATACAAAAATTGCAACAACGCAAATCTACGCCCGAGTAATAGAGAAGAAAGTAAGTGACGATATGGCCCTATTACGTGAAAAGTTAAAATTATAGGTGATTGCGCCTATTTTTTATCCATAGCTACCATTCACAAATGCTATGATTATTTGTAATAAATTTATTAAATATTTATTACAAATAATCATGCAAAAATATCGACAACCTGTTTATAATCAACATAATAGGTAGCTAACTAAGTTTAGCGTTCGATTAACCACTTTCACTGTGCTATAAATTGTCGATAAATCTAATAAACACCTTAAATAACAGAAAGTATGTGATAGAAATTAATATTACATTTGATTATGAGAGTATTCATAAGTTCATTGATAACCGGCATGGAAGATTTCAGACTTGCTGCTCGTGAGGGTGTAGAACTGCTAGGTCATGAAGTTGTAATGGCTGAAGATTTTGAAGCCAAACCACTCTCACCTCAAATTGCCTGTCTTCAAGGTTTAAGGCAATCTGGTCTTGTGATTTTAATATTAGGGGAACATTATGGAGCCAAACAGGTAAATGGTATATCTGCTACTCACGAGGAGTACAGAGAGGCTAAGGGTCGTCAACCGGTGATAGCTTTTGTTCAAAACGTTTCTAATAGAGATTCTGATGAAAACGCGTTTATAAAAGAAGTTCAGGGCTGGGAAGGAGGCCTTTTCAGAGGCGGTTTTGATACAGCCGAACAGTTGAAAAGCGGTATCATTAAAGCAATACATGAATGGCAAATATCAGTTACAGCCGCCTCGCTTGATTTTGATCAATTAACCAAGTCGGCTTATGAAATTATTGAAGATTTACAAAAGCAAAACGGCTATGGTTCTGGATCACCTAAGCTTTTACTATCTATTATAAGTGGTCCCATACAAGCAATACTTAGACCTTCTGAAATCGAAAAACCGGAATTTGCAGACGAATTAATTCAAGGTGCATTATTTGGACCACATCGTATATTCGACAAAGCTTCGGGAAGCCAATCAAAAATGGAGTCTGATAATTTAGTGATCTATCAGGAAGATAAGCAAACTTTCATCTCAGTCGACCCACAAGGGGGAATTCTGTTTCAGTTAAATGTTATTGATCAATCTAATAGGATGTCGGGAATGGTTGTTATAAGAGAAAATCTTGAATTACATTTATTAAATGCTTTTCAGTATGCTTCTTGGCTTTTGGACAAAATTGACCCAACTCAACGGTTAACCCATTTTTCCTTTGCTGCCGGATTTAAAGACAGTCATAGTTTAATAATAAGAACCAGAGCAGAAAATGATGCGAGTCCAAATTCATTTTCTTTTGGTCATTCCTATAACAGTAAGAATAGCCCTATCCAACTGAAGCCATCATATCGGTCTCGTTCCGCGATTGGAAACGATGCGAAGACGTTAACGGATGATTTGATTACTTTACTAAAAAGAGCTCATAGCTGAGTGATACATAGAAATAGATTCTTACGAAAGGTAATTCAGCAAGTTGAGGAGCACATAATCAAAATCAATAGGAAAATTACCTGCTTAAGTTATTTTATAATTTTATCAAAGAGTCTGGGAAATCTTTAATCAAACTATCCTAGATAGTAAGCATTATATTCACCATTTGGACATTTATCTAAGTAAGTGTTTTGTAACATTTTAAATTTTATTGCTTACATGTAATAAAATGTCAGATTATTATTGTACCTTTGCTGTAAGTATATATACTTACAGCATTATAGTATTATTTATTTTCTAAAACACATTCCCTTCTCTCATTTATACTTATTTCGGTACTTTTAATACTTGACATTGTCAATTAAAATCATTAACTTTGCTATACAGAAAGTATATATACTTTCTGTTTTGGCTTAAATTATGGCTAATAAACCAAGGATTACTGTAGCACGCCCGTTCATAATTAATGAATTGGAAAAACTTCGAACAAACGTGTTCGATGCCAATATGCTAAATGACATATTTGAAACCAACAAAGATAAATGGCGCTTACCCCTTTCAATGGATCTGGAAGGCTTCATGGAAGCCCTATCCCACCAAGATTTTATCAATTATGCAAATTTTGATTTTCCAGGATTACCGCATCGACGCATCTTCTTTAATCCGGGGGCAAGTGTTTATGAGATAAGTGCGTTGGCTGTTCCACGAGCTTACTTATCCCATTATTCTGCTGTAAGTCTTTGGGGATTGACAGAACAAATACCTAAAACTATTTACATCACGCAGGAACAATCAGCAAGCCCTGCAAAAGCAGAAAAAGGGGAATTAAGCCAGCAGGGAATTGACGTGGCTTTTAGGAAGCCCCAAAGACAGTCTGAAACGTTTGTAACCTTGAATGAATATAAAATAATACTGCTTAGGGGAAAAGCCACAAAAAATCTTGGTGTTGGCAAGCTAGAAGCAGATGATACAAACGGTGTTAATATTACCGACATTGAAAGGACACTACTTGATATTGTGGTACGTCCTTCTTATGCAGGAGGAGTGTTCGAAGTTCTAAAAGCTTTCCGGAACGCAAATGAGCAAAATTCAGTATCAGCAAACAGATTATCGAATTATTTGTCCCGGATCGATTATCTCTATCCTTATCACCAAGCAATTGGATTTTACCTGACAGCTGCCGGTAATTACAAGGAAAGCCAAATTAGAATTTTTAAAAATATACCACAGCTTTTTGATTTCTATTTGGCATATGACATGCAGAATATGGAGTATTCCAAAGAATGGCGTATTTATTATCCCAAAGGCATGATTTAGGCATCAAAGATATGCTCAAATCGTTCCATAAAGTAGTCGAAGTAATAATCAAAACCCAAATCTTTTTCCGTGTGGGATAATGTATCTTTTACCGAATCATATGCAGCTTTATGTACCTCTCTCATGGTGCGAATCAGTTTTATATACTCAATTGGCACTCTTTTCGCACCGAAAACGTGGCGTAAAATCTCCTTTGCTTCGTCTGTTTTAATATCAACATCGTAATTCTCCAGGATCGCATGGATATCAAAAAAATCTCTGGGCCTCGCACGTTCTTCATCAGGATAGATATTTTGTGCATGTAAAACATTCTTTTGATAATCCGGCAGCTTTTGAGCGAGCGCGCGAACCTTTTCAAAAACGATTAGCTCGGGTGCGTATACATAAAAGTTAACACCGTCAACGACTTTTAATACCCGGTGCTTTCCTACATATTCAAACTTACTGATGTCCACGGTGAACTTGCTAGAATTTTCGGGTGTTAGGGTTAGTGCGTTACGCCGTGCTTTTTCCAGATCACCACCAAATTGATCGAATGCCTTCTTGGTGATAAGCTTAAATTCCAAAAAATATCCACCCCAAAACGGTTCTAGTTCCGGCCTCATTGTTTTGGGCTTCTCACGGATTTTAAAATCGAGTACAGCATAGTCATAGCTGGCAAACCCTGATTCTACTGTTTTTTTTAACCGTGCCTGTAAAGTTTCTATGTCATCTTTAAAGTCGTCCTCTAAAGAAAAGTCAAGATCATAAGAGGCCCTTTCACTTAAACCATAACCAAGGCTAAGGGCATTCCCTCCTTTTAGAACTAGGGTTTCCATCAAATCATCATCTTGGACTAATGATATAATCGTAATGCGTTTAATCTGATTTATAAGTTCTATATCTACCATAATGACAACTTTTAATAAAGGTATTAAATATATTTTTTCATTAACCGCTTGCAATGTTTGTCAAAGCTAACCAATCCGATAATCTCAATTACCTCTAATTTTATGGGGTAATCTGCTTTTTTTCTAAGTCCGAGTCGGATAAACTCGGAGTAAATTTCAATTCCCTTAACTCATTTTTGTATAAAAACACCTACCTCGTACATGAGGTGTGAATTTTATTTATGTCATGTGAGCACTTTTGTGCTTAAAGGATCACGGTTATGATAAAAATGTAGCAGAAAAAAATACCCCAAAGTGTACGCGAGTTGTGAGCTTTTTTCAAATGAGGGGTACAACTTTGTGTGAAGGGTACAACTTAAAGTTGCACTTGTAGGGCAGCTGATAGGTGTTTAGGTTTGAATATTTAACATTAATAAATGAATAATTATGGCAGTAGAAATCATCACGAAAGAAGACTTGCAGGAGTTTGGAGAAAGACTGCTCGGTCAAATGAAAGCGCTGATAAGCGGCGGTTCATCTGAAGAACCACGGAAGTTTTTAAAGAGTTACCAGGTGAAGAACCTGCTTAAGATTTCCAATAATACCCTGCAAACGCTCAGGGATAATGGTACTATTCCGTTTACCAAGATCGGTGGCATCCTCTATTATAATTACGAGGATATTATGAAAGTCTTAAAGGGGGAAGTTAAAAGCAAGCGGATCAGTTTCGGTAAATAGAAATGTGTTCAGCCTTCAGGAGCAAGCCATGTTTTCGCTACGCTTAAACGGCTTGCTCCTTCGGAGGTAAGAATGATTTTGCACTTCGTTTAAAATCAACTATCATGGGAAGACCAGGATTACAGGAAGAAGAAAAAAGGATTATACAGGTCAATATCCGGCTGAAAAAAGAAGAGAACGATATGGTTTGCAATTACGCCCAGGCGTCGGCCATGACACCGGCCAATTGGATCAGGCAGAAAGCTTTAACCGGCAGGTTCCCTGCCATCAAGCTGTCGCCCGTTAATGCGGCTCTTTACCGGGAGCTGCACAAAATTGGCGTTAATCTGAACCAAGCGGTCAGGCAGGTTCATGGAGGTAAACTGTCACCGGCTTACCTAACGATCCTGACAGCCTTGATGAAAACCCAAAAAGATATTCTTAACTGTTTATTGAAATGACAGCAGATCAGGTAAAAGGGAAAGGCTTTCGGGGCGCATTGAGATACAACCTGCAAAAGGTAGATCAGGGTGTTGCTAAAATTCTCGATATGACTTTTACATCGGGCAAAGAGGATTCTATCATGCGTGAAGTGGCTTTGGTCCGAATGTTAAGGCCGAACCTACAAAAATACTTTTACCATACCTCTCTCAACTTTCCACCAAATGAAAACCTGGGCGATGAACAAATGAACATTATTGCAAATGAATATTTGAACAACATGGGCTTTGACCAGCACCAGTATGCCATCTTCCGGCATTTCGATGCGGATCACCCACACTTACATCTGCTCGTCAACCGCATCGGCTACGACGGTAAAGTTGTAACCGATAGCAAAGACTACCAACGAAGCGAACAGGTGCTGAGAAGGCTAGAAAAGCAACATGGGCTGACCGAGGTCATTTCCAGCAGGCAGGCACAGGAAAGGGCCATGACTAAGAATGAACTGGAAATGATGAAGCGGACGGATGAACCATCCGTTAAAATGAAACTGCAAATCATCATTAAGAATGCGCTCAGTCAAAAGCCGAATGCAGAACAGTTCATTCAGCAATTGGATGCACAGGGTATTAATATATTGTTTAACCAGGCTAGCACCGGCTTTGTAAGCGGCATATCTTACGGATATGAAGGTATGCAGTTCAAAGGCGCTCATTTAGGTAATGCTTATAAATGGCAGGCCGTTAAAAATGTTATCAGTTATGAACAAGAAAGAGATCGCACAGCAATATACCAGGCAAATGTTAGGACAAGCGAGCAGCAGTCAGCAAGAGCCGGAAGATCAGCCGCAAGAGGAACAGGCGGAACTGACGCAGATACAAAAGTTACTGCCGGAAATAGAAAGGATGTACAGCAGGGCGCTGGAAAACTACAGGATCAGATCGGAAAAGCAAATAGAAAACACAAGCAGGCGGCTGGATCTGATGGACAGCACAGCCACCAATCTGGCCTTTCAGATACAAAGGATAGTCGCCAGCGCGGAACAGATCTACAAGGCCAACAACCAGGTCGGCAGCAGGTGGGTCATCAGGCTTTACCTGGTAGCGATCTTATCGGGAGTTTGCTCGGCACTGATCACTATGCTGGTAATATGGATCAAGGTGCATTGAACGAGTTCAAACGTAAACGGAAGAAGCGAAAAGGGCAAAGACTGGGTTAGCATACGAAGTCATTTACTTCGCCCGACCCTGCTGCTAAATTAAAAATTACGTCATTTCAAACCCATAGCCGCGGTAGACAGCTTCATTGCACCACGCGCTATCGCACTGGGTTTCATTTCGCCGTCAGCCTCGCTGCCGCTGGTAGAAGTGATATTCGTTCCTCATAACACACCTACACATTCCCCGCTCGAACCAGTTAAACCGCCTGCACCGCATTCACAAAATTAGCACCGCAGGAAAACTGTCAAGGGTATATAAACGGTGCATTTAGTATTTATAATTAATGGCAGCACCGCCCTTGACAGTTTTCCTACTTGCTGCTGCCTGTTGTTTAAGCGATGCAATGGGATAATGTGTTTGGTTAATTAAATTCTGGCTTGTAAGTGTCAGTTTCGCTAATGTTGTAGTCGATTGGAATTCACTGGCAAGATAATAAAATGACCGGCTACCGATTATGCGATTGATTTTGGTAGGAATGGAATAGATAACTGACTTCGTGCAGACCAACCTATATATAAAATGTACTGACTATAAACATACGTCAAGATTGTTGATGGTATTGAGGTAGAAAATTTATTTGGATAATTGTTGTTTTAATAATTACTTTTAGAAAACCTATCCCAGATGGAAGTCAATATTTTAGAGGTGATCGACCGAATGCCCAGCGAAGATCAAGAACTAATGCCGGGTGTTTACTGGGGAACATGTGCTGAACTTTTCACGCCCGCTTACTGGAAATTGCAATATACATGTCATGCACACTCCTTCGACGAGTCATTTTACCATATAGGTGAGAATCTTATACATGAAATTTGTGCTTGCCTGCTTGGCAGTTACGGCATCAAATCTGAACTAGGACTGCTTGCATTTCATAGGTTACACGACGAAGGTTTGTTAAAACCTGGTACAGCCATCGAGGATTTAGAAGTTTCTCTATCCTTTCCATTTTACTCAGGAACAGGCCAGCAAGTTGGTTATCGTTTTGCAAATCAAAAGGCCCGTTACCTTGCTGAATTCCTAGGGCGTCCTGATCTAAAACAGCTTAAAGGCCTAGAAGATTTTGACTTACGAGAACGATTATTATCCATTAAAGGAATTGGATTGAAAACAGCCTCACGCATAACCAGAAACTGGCTATCTAGTGAGCGTATCGCCATATTGGATATCCACATACAAAGAGCGGGGGTCTTGGCCGGCTTCGTTAAGCCAAATCAGAGCCTACAAAAGAATTATTATGAAATTGAATCCGCTTATTTGAACTTCTGTCGTTGTTTAGCAGTTGATCCGGCTAACCTTGATTCGTTAATCTGGTTGCAACTAAAGGATTCTAACAATATTGCCAAATACTTAACTAAAAACTTATCATGTCAGGAAGAAGCGATAAACCACAAAAACCCAAAACGCCAGGTTCGGGCAAAGAGGATGATTGCCGTTCTTTAAGCCTTACATTCTATCTTCAAAGTCCTGATGAAATCGTTGTTGAACAATTACAAGTTGGCAACTATGTCTATCTATCGATAGAAGACGATGCAAAAAGACTAATTACAGTTCGTGCTCCTAACGGATTAAGAGCAGGTAGCCTTGTCGGTGCTAACGTATTACGTTTGTATAATTGTATGCAAAAAAATAATACTTATATCGGAGAAGTGATTGAAAAAAACGGAGGAAACTGTAAAATCCAAGTATCCCATGATGCTTGAAATCATAGGAGGCACTTATTATGAATATTGTGCAGATCCGCATTGGGACGAATTATTCGGGTCAGGGTTACGAGCTGTAAATGCTTTGTCAAGTCATGGGCGCGACCTACATTTTCATACTTATGCAGATAAAGAAGTAGCTGCAATACTGAAACATTTTGCTAACGCTTTAGAATTTACTTTCACTGACTATCCTGTTCAGAAAAGCGTAACTTTTAGTTATCGACACCCATTAAGTAACCCTTCATTCGCGCCTTCTGATCAGCTAGATGTGGAAATGTTAATGGAGGTAACTACTACTAATGACTTAATTGTATTTGGGATGGTAGAGGGCAATGCAGTAGTTCATGGTGGAAGAGTCGTCTACGACCCACAAAGCCCAGGCAATCCACTTCCTTTCAAACATAATGGCTCTACAGCAAAAGAACTCGCTATTGTGCTAAATTTAGCGGAAGCAGAAAAAATCACTAAAACGACGGGAATAAATAATATCGCAGAGCAATTGATGAATTCCTCTGATGCCAGCGTAGTTGTTTTAAAAATGGGTGCACTTGGTGCTAATGTATTTACAGCAAATAATTTGAACCCATATATTGTTCACCCTTTCATAACGGATCAGGTTTGGCCAATCGGATCTGGCGACATTTTTACAGCAATATTCGGTTTCGAATGGTTAGTCAATAATGCCGAACCAAGAATTGCTGCAGAAAAAGCTTCACTGGCAACCGCCAATTATGTGAATAGTCGTACACTTCCAATACCCGAGCTTTTAAATAAGTCTTTCAAACCTTTTAGTAAAGGCCGGAAAATTGGTACAGTTTACCTTGCTGGCCCCTTTTTTAATATGGGCGAACGGTGGCTTATAGACGAATTTTATAACCATTTGATCAATATGGATATAGACGTCTTTTCTCCGCTTCATGATGTTGGTTATGGCGAAGCAGAAAAAGTCGCCGCAGAAGACCTACGCGGTTTAGATGATTGCCAGCTCGTTGTTGCCATATTGAACGGCTTGGATGCCGGTACGCTTTTCGAGATTGGTTATGCACAAGCCAAAAATATTCCAGTTTTGATATTTTGCGAGAACGAGAAAGAGGTCGCGTTAACAATGATGAAAGGTTCAGGATATCGCTTTTTTACTGATTTCACCACCCTAATATATCATACTTATTGGACCTTATATAAATTATGAGAGCAATTCTATTATCCGGGGGAATTGACTCCGCTGCATTAGCTTGCTGGCAAAAACCAGACTTGGCTATTAATATCAATTACGGGCAAAAGCCAGCAATAGCCGAACGCCGCGCCAGCCAATCAATTGCTAAAGCATTAAATATTCCTTTGCAAACTATCGATATTGACTGTTCGTCCATTGGTTCGGGCGACCTTACAGCGAAAGCTGCACTACCAGAGGCGTCAGTTTCAGAATGGTGGCCATACCGTAATCAGTTGCTTATTACTTTGGCTGTTTCTGTTGCTATATCCTACAAGGTTAAAGAATTGATTGTCGGGGCAGTCAAAACGGATAGCAAACATCGTGATGGAACAGCTAAATTCTATCAATTAATAGACAGGTTGACCGCCTATCAAGAGGGGAATCTTCGTATTGAAGTACCTGCGATTCGATTGTCAACTATTGAACTTATCCGACGTTCGAAAATTGATTTGCCTTTATTGGGATGGACTCACTCATGCCATACTGGTGACTATCCTTGCGGAAATTGTAATGGGTGTAATAAGCATTTATATATTAAGGGTCGTTTAAAACTACTATAAAAATGGCAGGACATTCTTTTGCTCCCTTTTTGAGAGCTGCAAATAAAGCCCCATGCGCAGACCAACATATTCATACACAATTGTCTTCTCCTAATGAGGCTGTACTATCGCAATTGAAGCGCAACGATATCCTACAACTCGAGTTTTTGAATGAAAAACAAATTATCGTAGGTATTTTCAATGGCCAAATTGCTGGCGTGATTTTGAATAGGGACATATTAAAGCTCATCAGTTGCATGCAACAGGGCTTCCGATTCATTGCTGTCGTACGGCAAGTTCGCGGCGGCATGTGCGCGATTACTATCAAAACCGATAAAGGAGGCGTTGATGAGGAATAAAGACTATCCGTGGGTAAAAGAATATCTTATCTCAGGTCTTCATTATTACCAGAACTACGATTTTAAATTTGAAGAACGCAAAACCATCATGGTAGGCGAAAGTGGCTTAGGGAAGACAAAAATACTTCACCTTTTATACCTTACGCTAACCTGCCGTTGGATTGCACTGTCAAAGCAACAATTCGATTTCATTTCAATCACCTTTTCTAACGGTAATGACTTTAACTTTTCAAAAGGCGAGCTAGAATTTTTCGTTCTGTCATCAGGATCGGAAACTGAACTAATAACAAAAAATGAAAAGAAGCGCGTAAAAAACCTGTTTGAACAAATTGAAAAAATAATAAAAACATGTATTCCAGGAAAGGTAATCTACTTTCCAGTTTACAGAAACTTGATTGATGATTTCGGACTAATTGGCAAAGATTATGAGCAAACACACTTTTCCAGCGAATTTGGCATCACGGAATTTGTGGAGGCGTCAGCAATTGAAAAAGACATTTTAATTCCAACCACATTATCCTCTATATTTACAAATGCATCTTTTGGCACCAGTGTTAAGCTACAGACTGTTGTTGATACTTGCAATATTTACCTTCAGGGTATCATTCTCAAACTTACTACAAAGAATATAGTAAAGATTATAAACAAATTCACAGAAGAGGTTGTCGACCTTGATCAGCTTTCAGCCGGCGAAAAACAATTAATTTACTTTTTCTTTAAATGCGCCTGTTCCAATAAAAAAGGAACATATATACTTTTTGATGAGCCGGAGTTGTCTTTACCTATGGAGTGGCAAAGGCGGCTGCTCAATGATCTTGCCTCGGTAACAAAATGTCATTTTATGCTGGCCATCACCCATTCGCCATTTATATTCGATAATGAGTTCGACCAGTTTACGTCGGGCATTAACACTTATAAATTCCACGCGACATGAGCGACCCTTTTCTAGAAAATTTGCGAGTAGGCCGAAACTCCTATCGTATTCCGTTGGAAGAGTTTCTTACAAGATGCGATCCTAATAATAAGGATGAGTTTTTTTGCTTCGTTGAAGCAGATGAGGACAAGTGGTTTTATGATTCAAAAATACGCGGCCGGCTATCTCAGTTTCCCTATACTATTACTTGTCGGAAAAAAGAAAATGTACTTTCGGTGCATAAGCACTTGCAAAATAAGCGCGGATATGCGATGGTACGCAGAGGCTTTTTCGTTGACAGAGACTTTGACGATCATTTACCACCAGATCCCGAAGTACAGTGGGATCACATCTATAAGACTCCGGGACACAGTCTAGAAAATTTTTTGACACAGCCGACCACACTTATAGCGGGCTTGAACGACATATTCAATATGCAAAAAGGCGTCGACTTGGATATCGTCGCAAATTTATTCGAAAGGCTTTTAGATACTTATCATAAGAACATTTTGCATCTGAACGTTTTTCTATGTTGCCAGCAAATTTCTGACCCGGCGGGAAAATTAAAATTGCTGATAAACGACAAAACGCAAAAAGTTTTGCAAAACATTATTACAAATGACCTGACTGCCGTCTACAATTTCCCTATGATAGAAAATAAAATAGCGGTAGAAGGGTTGTTTGCTGCGCCAACGGTAGATCAAAACCTTTGGAATCAGATTTGCAGCTTTTTTAACGAAAACGACCACCGTTTCGTTGGGCGCGGAAAATTTGAGCAACTCTTTTTCGCTGATTTCATGACGTTATTGAAAAACTCACTAGACGGCGGTAAAAAAAATGGATGGTCAAAATCGTACAAAAGCCAAATACAGCTAGTAAAAAAAGATTTACTTAAACAGTTTACCGACAGAATATTAACACCAGCATGTCTAATAGCTTATATTGATCAAGAACTAGGGTAGTAATTTGCTGGCTTTTGCATTAATATGATATAAAAACTCGTCGCTCAATACCACAATGATATAAAGAAAGCGGCAACCAATGCAAGATGACTACTGCCCTGTAATTTGTATCTGGTCAGCCTCAGGGATTATAGTTCTCCCAATCCGACTTTACAACCGCTCTTTTGACTTTCTTTTACAGTTTTTTCCATTTGAAAATTAGCTTTCCGGGAGGGTCTCATAGGTAAAGGACATATCTCATCTATCACAATTTCAGTTCCGCCCTTTAAAGATAAATTTATCGATAATTGATACTTGTAAACGTATTTTCGTTCGATCCGAATTTGTTATGTAGAGCGACCCAAAATCTTGAAGGGGCATATTGCCGCTGTTTTTGCCAAGAAGTATAAGATTGTGAACGAACTAGAAAGCACCCTCTTTTAGCCCTGCTAACGCAGACATAACACAAACGCTGTGATTCTGCCAGCAAAACGCTGCTTTGCAGGCTATAATAATTGGGGAATTTTTCTTCCTCCATTCCAAACAAGACCACATATTCGAACTCTAAACCTTTTGCGCTATGTCGAGTAGTAATTGTGACCTCGTTATCTGGAGAACCCAAGCATGCGAATCGCTCTAATTTTGCTCCTTTTAAATTGTGATGTTTAGCTTCTTCAATTAATAGCTTCAGGTTTTCGACTTCATTTGGATACATTTCGGAACTGTCTAAAAGGTTTGCTATATCCAACCTTGAAATAAGATAACTTAACCATTCATCAAGTTGAAGTTTTTGCTTGCTTTGAGACAATACTTTATGAAGATTTGCTTTGAGATCAATAGGATCTTTGTATTTTCTATCGTCGTTATGATTTATAAGAAACCTATTCCATGCCCTGAAAATATCATCAAAAGATTGATAATTGGCGTCTATGCACCAGCTTGCACAATCCTGTAACCAAACCACAATAGCGCTGTTCTCGAATTGCCATTTAGATATATAGAACGGGATTTTATTCCTTGATAAAACTTGCGCCATTGATTTCACCTGCTCGTTAGAGCTTAACAATAATCCCATCTCATTGTAAGGTACTTTCTTCGCTCTCAAATTGGGGATGACCTTCTCTGCTACAATCTTGTATTGCGGTTCCATTTCTTCATCACATGTTATGAAGGTAAAATCGGGCAATTCCTCCGTCCTTAATTTTGACACGTACACAGGGGCAGGAGGCAACGGCACTAACGTTTCAAGGCTTGCGACGATTATATGTTGATTACTTCGATAATTAGATGATAACTGGATTGTTCTGATTTCGTCATTCTTTGTGAGCTCTTCTAAAAAATCGGGGTATCCGCCTGTAAATCCGTAAATCGACTGGTTAACGTCCCCAACAGCAAATAACTTCATATCAGCACTCAGTGTAAGTTCGAGGACCATTTCATGTAATGATTTTCCAAGATCTTGATATTCATCGATAAGCAACCATGGAAACCTACTTCTCAAACTGTTGCGGACGAACTCCTGTTCATGGATCATCTGGGCCGAAATATTGATTATAGAGGTAAAATCAAGATAATTAGTTTTAAATAGTTTTCGCTCATAGGATAACGCCGCTTTAGCGACGATATCCGAGGAGCCTATCTTGATGCCACTTCTACCAACTTGAGAAAGACTTCTATGACGGCTTATTTCGAGCGGCGAGACCATTTTCGATGTGATCTTTAATTCACTAATAACGGAATTATATATGCTTTGCTCAACATCTGTCGGAATCAACCTGATGGGATAGCTTATCCCGTATTCCGGGAATAGGTGCCCGTAAGATTCGATCACGTGCACCAAACTAAAGCTGTGTACCGTACCAATAAAATCCCTGTTATTCGCCGTATAACCATAAGACCGTAAACGCTTTTTTAATTCTCTGACAGTTTCTCTACTATAGCTGATTAGTGCTAATCCTGAAGGTTTTTCGATAACCGTTTCAAGCAAAGAAATAGCTTTTAAAGCTAATACCCTGGTCTTACCGCTACCAGGACCTGCTATCACCACCGTATTGACTTTACTTTTGTAAGCTTTGAGCTGTTGGTCATCTTTACTGATCAGTGCGTAGTCTTTTCTGAATTCGTCATTCATATTCTGCCCGGACTTTATTAATAATATAAGATATACCTGCCTCTATATAACTCGGAACCATTTCCTTGATCAGTTTTTGACTGAGTCTTTGGGCAAACCGGCCTTTACTTACATTTTGCTCTATCCTGACTAATGCGGTCCAATGATCACCATCATCCATCAATTTTTCGAAGTTCTCCTGCATTACCTTGCCACCTCCATTGAGTTCAGAATATACCGTTTTTATAACAGTCTCGCCTTTGGCAGTGCTTTTTTGCATCATATCAACTTCAAGGGTATAATGGCCGATAAAAAAACCTTTTGTTCGGAAAAAGGTATCCTGCGTTTTGAAATCTTCAGGAATATCATCGGTTTGCACCGTACCTAAATTTACTAATACCGTTTTTGCCACTTCATTGCCCCGGTAATTTGGCTCCGCTCCAGTAGATAGGATATGAAATATTTTTTCTTTTTTTCTTTTTTTGGTCTTTTCGTCTGTGACCTCTATGACCTCGTAATAGTCGCCATCGGTAAATACGACCGTCGGTATCTGTAATGCATCGAGAATGCGCAGATAAGGTTCGAAATTAGTTGAGTGTACATTGCAAATTATAATGCCGAGATCATCTAAAATACTTCCCTGAAGTTCCGCTGCCGCCGGAACGATGTATTCTTCAGTAATTCCTTCCGTTAGGATAACTCCTTTACCAAAATAGATCTCACCCCGTTTTGCATCAAGATAACGTTCGATATCGTTAGCTTCCCCGTCGTTAAAATAGAGGTTTGCCGTTGAGAAGATCTTGCTGGCCCCACCTTTTCTTCTGATGTGAACAATGGTGGACAGCGGTGCAATTGCCGTAATGAATGTTGAATGAGATGTAAAAACTACGCTAGTTTCGCTTTTATGAAGTACTTCCCTGTAGATCAATCGTTGCAATATCGGATGTAGATGAGCCTCAGGTTCTTCAACGGCGAGAATAGTAAAGGATTGCTGATTGCCGGTATTTGTCTCATCCATGAAAACATAAAGCTTTTTTAAAAGGTCCTCAGGAAGTTGTTCCCTGATTAGATAGTTTCCTTTTTCGGTCAAAGCATACGTTTTTTTAAGAAGTTCGTCTTGATCATTGGTTTCAAGATGTGCATACTTTTCTGGCTTGAGGATCGGTAGTATCGTACGATCCTTAAGTAAGATCAACATTAATGAAACATAAAGAATATTGGCCAAGCCCAGGCTTAGTTCCGAAACTGGTCTGGGGGTAAGACCCATGTAGACCTGGATCGAATACAACAGCCGTTCCATATCTATATCAAAAGTTCGGAGGGTTATTTCGCTACCTGTTTGCAACCCTGATATAGATGAAAAACGTTGTTGGATCGCTTTCTTTATATGGTCGATCTCGTCAAGTTCCAATATCTCATCGGCCGCTTCTTTCATTAGCTCGGCTATCTCAGACAGTTCGTCTTTTTGAATGTCGTATTTTTTTACAAGTTTATAAAGAGGAGAGTTTTTATTTGCTTTAAGTTCACGTTCAACATCCCTTAATGCTTTGATAACGTAGATATTTATATATCTGCGATCCTCACTGGTAAATCTAGACTTTTCGAGATTGCCTTTATAAATCTCATATTTATAAAATAATATGTTACCCTCCTGGTCCTTATTGGGAAAATAGTGGTATTTAAACTCTAAAGTGGGTGGCGTTGTACTTACGACAGCGTCGTCAAATTGTGCGACAAGTTTGCTGTTGTGTTCATAGCCTCTTACCTGCAGGATGATCTCTATTTCCTCGCCATTTTCCATGGGGGCGGCGATACTGTCATGAAAGTCGCTTGCTGAAAGTTGCCGGTCGTTATCTGAGAAATCTTTATCCAGTATCAATTGGATCGCTCTAAGGAAATTTGATTTCCCGACATTGTTCTCTCCAACGACAACCTGTTTGTGATTCAATTCTACATCAACGTCAAGAAAATTTCTGAAATGTTTAATCTTTACCCTAGAAATATAGGGGTTCTTATATGTAACCATTTGTGAAGTTTAGATTACTAATATAGCAATTGCATTCAAACAATTAGCGTGTATCTATATAGCAGACGTGATTATTAGACTATTAACATTTCAAAACATGGTGGCAACAATTTCCAAATGAATATTTTATATATTTATTTTTTCTTTCACCTGACCATATCATGGATGAACATAAGACTAACCTTATAGGTATTAAAATCGGCTCAAAATACGGGGTATTGAACGACCAGATACTTTGCTTTGATCAACGCTTTGATATCCGCATTAACCAAAATACGTCTAAAACTGTTATTACGATCGCTCGGCGCGAAGATTTGATCGAGGGTTTTTTCGGTCAGAATATGATTTACGTAACCGGCATCGTCGGTAAAAACGGCGTGGGCAAATCGACGACGCTGCGCTATCTCAGGGATCTTTTTATTAAAGATAAAAAAGAGCTCGATGAACGTGAACAGGACATCGTGTTCTTTAAAGACGAAGGCGTGGTCAAAGTATATATCAATCAGCATGCACGTGCCGATATTGAGATCGATAATGAGTCAGGCTTGCCACTCGAAGAGATTTTTTACCGAGATTATCCAAAGGTGCTCGATCGCATTAAGAACCTAACGGCCATATATTACTCCAATAGCCTGGAGACTGATTTTTTTGAAAAGGAAAGCGTCAATTATTTTAATGTATCTACCGGTTTTCTTAAGGAGCAAATCGGAAAGATCAATCAGGCCGTCAGGAGCAAAAAGATTCGGACCTTAGGCGGTGTCAAGCGATTTCGTTATACAGAGCTGAAACGGCAGGTAGAGTTCCTTCGGGCATTCAATGAATTGAAACCTCGCCCCGATATTCCTTTTAAACTTATAGATGAGATAGTTGTAAATATTCACGCGTTGTCTAGGAACGATGTTGACAGGCTGAGATCAAGTCTAATAGAGAATATTGAACGTGTTACTGATGATATGTCTTTGCCGGATGGATTTATTAGAGATCTATTGGATCGGTTGTCCACAACACTACGTGAATTCGCTGAACGGATCGACTTTCGATATGAACATGGAACTGACCCACTGCAAGGTCGTTTTTACGAGAACCTGACCTTATTCCTATTACGGAACATCTTGCAGGATAATGTTTTAACTCATCTCCTCATACAGGAACACGAACATTTTATCAAACTGATCGATATTTTTCGGGAAGGCCAGGAATTTCTGGACCACGACAATTCGCGTTATGGGAGACTGATCGATCGTCTACGTGCGCTTTTTGAGGATCTACAGCTTCGTGCAACGGAAAAAAGCGAAAAAAGGTCGAAGAAGCAGTTACCGATCTTGGCTAAGCTTACGGATATAGAAGCGTTGGAGCTGTATTTCCGGCGTCACTGGCAGGAGTTTGAAAAAGATAAGCATTCACTGACATTCCGGACATATTCAGATTTGTTTAGCGAATTCTTTGAGCGTCATTACAGCACTGCCCTGGAATTGCCTTTTATGACCATGCGTTGGCCTTCGCTGAGTGCAGGTGAAGAATCATTGATCGCTTATTTTTCCAGACTATTTGCTATTCTCAAAGATATCCGAAGCGATAATGTACTTATGCTCATCGATGAAGGTGATTTGTATTTTCACCCGGAATGGCAGCGTGATTATGTACATTTCTTATTGGAGTTCCTTAATTCTGAGCTTATCCGTCCGAACGGCATTCATCTTATCCTTACCACACACTCACCCTTTATCATTAGCGACCTGCCCCGTGAGAATATTATTTTGCTGGAAAAAAGTGAAGATGAATTCGGGCTTTCGAATGTTCGTGTTAGCAGACCTGAAAAACGGACCTTGGGCGGAAATATCCATACGTTGTTCACGGAAACCTTTTTCTTGGGCGAATCGACCGTTAGCAGTTTTGCCAGGCAAAAGATACAAGACGAGATCATAGCCCCGATACTCAGTAGCGACCGTTTCGATATTCAAAAGGTGCAGCAACTGATAGACCGGGTCGGCGAACCTGTATTGAAACGTATTCTGGAGGAAAGATTAAGTAAAAGACTCAATGGTTAAGATCGAACGGGGTGCAGAAAAGCCCATAGCGGAAGTTGCCGAAGATCATTGGAATTTGATAAGTCCGTATATCCAGGCTCAGGAACGTTATCATGACTATTCACTCGTCATGCGCGTCGCGCGCAAACGCGATTTTTATCAAGATAACGGCAATGCTGCACGTGCTGCATTTTACAGTGAACTGCTTGATACGGATTGCGCTCTACTGAAAGAAGTTATACTGGTGCGGCCAGAGGCAACCCCGGCATTGATCGCCCGCATGAACGCCCTGTACGCGCAACACGGACTTGCTCACGGAAGTGCTGATCAAGGGAGCCTGGGATATGAGATACTGCATGAAGTGTTCGATTATGAGAACTGGCGACGAAGTGTCAAAAGCAAGAGATTGTTGACCATGCTAGGTGTCGATGTTTGCCCTTATTGTAACATGATGCCGGTCTGGGTTCATTGGGATGAGGAACGTCAATTGGCGATTGTAAGCTATGACCACTTTTATAATAAGGCAACCTATCCATATTTATGTTTATCATTTTATAACCTGATACCTGCTTGTTCGCCCTGCAACGAAAATTTTAAGCAACAGCGCACATTCACCCCGACAACGCATTTTCATCCTTACCTAGATCATTACGACGATGGTAATACTTTTGATAACGACTACGCAAATGATGCGACACCATATACGATCACTCTTGATCACACTGATGAGCGCTCGCCAGTATTTAATTTCGATCTAGGAATAGTAAATCGAGTAAATCTGCCAAATGAAAGAAGATATGCCAAATTGATCCATCGGGCGTCACAACGTTACCCAGACTCGGTTAAACAGGAAATGATTGACTTGTGGCGTTTAGCAGACTTGAATGAGGTCGAGCAAAAAATCTGTCAGGAGGAGGAAATACCTTTTAAACAGTCCGAAATACTCAATCGTATCTCCGGTAAAATGCAGCGGGATTTCGCTTTGAAAGGTCGCATTTTTTCGAGGGGAAATCCGCTTCTTTGATTATATAAACTTTTGAATCATTCAATAATAGTTTTGAAATAATCAATTCGGTATATAAGGGCGATAATAATCAATTAGTGAGCGTTAGCACCTGACCGGCTTTGAATTAATGTATAACGTGTGCTGCATGCGAAGTTGTTTATAGTTTCTACACTCATTGCATTTTTTGCAAAGTAATTTTTTAAATTCGCATTGTATTAGTTCTTTAAAACAACTCAAAATTACTTAAATTATTCGGTGACCTATCGGTGACTAATTGGTTTTTGAAGTTATAAAGTATTGGAATTTAAAGGATTATGGCATTGGTTCGAGCCCATTCCAGTTTCACTTTGATATGAAAATATTAGAACATCTTAAATGTTTCTATATTTGTATATCAACCAGGCAGAGTACCAAAGTGAGTACCAGTTATTTTGGAAGGTAGACAACTTGCTGTTAATCAGCTTAATATTTTACAGGGTTCGGGGACAGTAACTCCCACATAGAAAGTCCGACAGAAATGTGGGACTTTTCTTGTTTATATGAGATTTATTGAGACTGATTCAGTACATCCCGATTTTACATCGGGAGGGTCACTGGTTCGAACCCAGTAATTCCCACAAAGCCTTCAGATTAATTTCTGAGAGCTATTTTTGATTGTAATTAACCTGCGATATGATGAAGAAGATATTTGACACAGACCTTATATTGAATAAGGACGGCAGTATTTATCACATTAACCTTTTTGATGAAGATGTGGCCGACACCATAATTACCGTAGGCGACCCCGACAGGGTTGAGGAGGTAAGCAAGTATTTTGATAGCATCGAAATTAAAAAAGGCAAAAGGGAGTTTATTACCCACACCGGCCATATCGGCAAAAAAAGGTTAACCGTTATATCAACCGGCATTGGCACTGATAATGTTGATATTGTATTAAATGAACTGGATGCATTGGTTAATATTGATTTGCAAACCCGGCTGCCAAGGCCCGTTTTACGCCAGCTCGATATTATCCGCATTGGCACCTCTGGCGCTGTACAGCCTGATATACCAATTGATACCCTTTTAATTTCGTCGGCCGCTTTTGGGCTCGATTCCCTTATGCATTATTACGAAAAAAGCCTTGATCACGGGCAACAGGAACTGTTATCGGCCTTTGATGCCATATTCCCTGAAAACTATCACATCAAGCCTTATTTAGCCACCGCAAGTAACGAATTGCTTGCCATGTATGCGGGCAATATACCACTGGGCATTACGCTTACCGCGCCGGGCTTTTATGCCCCGCAGGGCCGTATGCTAAGGGCAGTACAAAAAGTACCCAACTTTATCGGGCTGATCAAAAACTTTAATTTCAACGGACAAAGAATAAGTAACCTTGAAATGGAAACAGCCGGAATTTACGGTTTGGCAGCCAGCTTAGGCCACAGGGCAATATCATTTAACATTATACTGGCCAACCGGGTAAATGATAATTGTAATAATCACCCGGAAAAGGTGGTAAATGAATTTATACAGGAAATATTGGGGATTATTTGCAGGTAGATCATTTTTAAAAAATAGCACCAATCTAAAAATTCATTTTGTCATTATAACTATCTAATACTGCAACTGAATGAGTATGGTTATTATTTAAAATATTTGTAAATTTGATTTATGGAAAAATTGACCATAAATATCCCTGAAAAGAAAAGTATCCTGGTAAAACAGATACTTAAGGGCTTAGGTGTGTCATTTCAACAAGAAACCCACACAAATTCTTCGGCCTATAAACAAAAATTGGCTAAGGTATCAACATGGTCAGATGAGGATTTAAAGTCTTTTGAAGAAGATAAAAAAGCCTTCGAAAATCTTAAATCCCAATCTATTATTTACTGAATATCACATCGCTATTTCCTGCCCCATTCTTGGGTCTTCGGGCAGTATTTCCATTTCGGGGTAACCAATGTAATCGGCATACCATTGTATAGCGCCTACCACATCCAAAGCATCTTCGGCTACAATGTTTATCGTTTCGAAAGCGTATAATTTACTGCTGGCATAACCAAAAAGCTGTATCTCGTTCTCGTGCGGACTAAACCTGTCGTTATCAAGACAAAAAACTCTGATCTTTAGCCCGGTATCCCTGGAGTGGATAACATCCCTGCAGGGGTTTTTGGGATCGGTTGCGAGTAAATAAACATTGTGGTCCATAAAGATTGCAACAATGTTTTGAGGCGATGGTTTCAGCTAATTTATTTTACCTTAAGGATTTGCGCCTGAACGCGGGCGCTCGGGATGAACTGATAGTATTATGGTTTCTATTTTGCGATCAACTCTTCCAAATACTCCACACTCATGTTTAAACCATCGGCAATGTGTTGTGCCTGCAGGTAAAATACTTCACGCTCTGCCAGCTTTTCGGTAATGTAGGCCAGCAGTTCATCGCCATGCTTTTCGTTTAACAGCGGGCGCTTGGCTTTGCCTTTCTCCAATCTGTCGACCAATGTTTTGGGCGATAGTTTTATATAAACGGTTTTTCCCTGCTGGTTCATCCAATCTATATTGTCAAAAAAGCAAGGCAGGCCGCCGCCCGTTGATATAACGGTGTTATTGGTATAAGGTGTTTGCCGCAAAACTTCCGATTCCAGCACCCTGAAGGCAGCCTCGCCATGGGCTAAGAAATATTCGGCTATGCTCATACCGGCCTGCTCTTCCAGTTCATGGTCAAGGTCGATAAAATCGTAACCCAGCCTCGCGGCCAGCTTACGGCTCCAGGTGGTTTTGCCGCAACCCATAAAACCAATAAAAAAAATCAGATCCATATATAATTATTGCTGCTGAAAGTATTGTTTTACCAAATCATCATATTTTGGCACCGAGTGGTAATGCCATTTGTTAATGATCGTACCATTCTTTAGCAATATCACCCCCGGATTGGCACGCACCATTTCTTTAATCGGCACTTCATCAACATAAAAAATCTCGCTAACCAAATGATGCTGCTTTGCAAATGCCTCTGCCTGTTGCGACGAAGTAGAGGTAAGCAATATGGTACGTATATTAAAGTTTTGGGTAAGGTTTACCGCTAAAGCATTCAGGCGGTTAATAGCGTCTGCATTGGTATCGTTCAAGTCCCAGGCTACAATAACCAGGCTGTAATACGGGTTGGTCAACAGCTCGTTGGTATAATCGTTACGCTGCCCGTCATAAATAGCCAAATCCTGTATTTTGGGGGTAAAGCCTTTTTTCACCAGCCGCGATTCGGGGTTGCCAACAACCTGCCAGTTGTTATCCTTCCATATATTGGTTTTCAGGTACTCCTTATCGGTCATTACCTTTGTTTCGCCGGTTTTATTATTTTTAAGGTGATAGGTTTGTTCGTATTCATCGGGCAGCGCGCCGGGAGGCGTTTTCATTTCACCGGGGATATTCGCACCTACTTTATAGGCTAAAAAATCCATCACCGGTAAAAAATTATAAGTATAAATGCCTACACCCAATGATACTATCGCGGCGATGAGCAAAAGTTTGTCGCCGGTTTTTGGGGCGAACAAGGGGTTTATTTTCGTGCGGTTTTTAAACAATATCACTATCAGCAGCAGTAAAACCAAATCCTTACTAAATGACTGCCAGGGGGTGAGTGGTATGGCATCGCCAAAGCAGCCGCAGGTTTGCACCACCTTAAAAGCCGCCGAATAAAAGGTTAAAAACGCAAAGAAAATGATGAGCAGCAACAATCCCCAGGCAACGTTTTTACTGCGCACGCCAATAAGCAGCGCAAAGCCCAGGATCATCTCCAGCGCGCATAAAACAATGGCTATGCTAAGCGCCAGCCCATCTAAAAAAGTGATATGGAAAACCTCGAAATATTCCTGCAGTTTATAGGAAAAGCCCAGCGGGTCGTTAGCTTTTATCAAGCCCGAAAAAATAAAAAGCAGGCCCACCAGTATCCGCGCTATCCACACCCAAACCGGGGCCGAATTATTATTTGATTTTTTGTTCACCATATTCTTTTGTTCCCCCTTCAGGAGGTTAGGGGGTCAATTTTATCAGTGCAAATACCGCGTAATTCAGCATATCCTGGTAATTGGCTTTTATACCTTCCGATGCCAGTGTTTGGCCCTTATTGTCCTCTATCTGTTTCACGCGCAACAGTTTCATCAATATCAGGTCGGTTAATGAGCTGATGCGCATATCGCGCCAAGCCTCGCCGTAATCGTGGTTTTTGGCGAACATCAGTTCCTTTGTTTCCTTTACCTTTTCGTCATATAGCCTACCTACTTCATCAGCCGGTAGTTCAACCGGTGTTTCAGGGCCGCATTCCAGCTGCATCATGGCTATAACGCAATAATTTACAATACCAATGTATTCGCCGGTAATATCTTCATCAACCTTTGATATTTTCTTTTCTTCGAGCGTACGGATGCGCTGCGCCTTGATAAAGATCTGGTCGGTAATGGATTCAGGCCTTAGTATGCGCCAGGCTGTACCGTAGTCGATAGTTTTTTTTATAAAAATACCTTTGCAATTGTTAATTGCCGCATCGTATTCGGTGGATGTGTTATTCAAGATGTTGTAAAATTTGAATGTTGTAATTTGAAATGTTATATATTTTAATGTTTAAGATTAAAAGAAACATACAAAGTTAACTTAACTTTACAACGTTCCAACCTTACAACATTTCAACAATTTCTCTGTGGCTAAAGATACATTTTTTCGTAAAAAGGCAACCCTAAATGCAGGCGGTAAACTTATTGATGTGAGCAGCCCAAAAGTAATGGGCATAATTAACCTTACGCCCGATTCTTTTTATACCGGCAGCCGTAAGCAAAGTGTTGATGAGGCAATTGCCCAGGCCGAAAAAATGTTGGAAGATGGCGCCACTTTCCTTGATCTCGGCGCCTATTCATCGCGCCCCGGCGCTGATGATATAACAGTTCAGCAGGAAATGGACAGGTTATTGCCCGTGGTTGAGGCCATTGCGGCGGCTTTTCCGGATGCGGTTTTATCTATAGATACCTTTCGCGCGCAGGTGGCGGAATCGGGTATACAGGCAGGAGGGCATATCATCAATGATATTTCGGGCGGACAATTAGATGCGGATATGTTTGCCACCGTGGCCAGACTGCAGGTGCCTTACATTTTAATGCACATGAAAGGCACGCCCCAAAACATGAACCAAATGGCGCAATACGACAATGTATTTGATGAGGTGTTTGATTATTTTACTGATAAATATCACCAGTTAAAGCAATTGGGTGTAAAGGATGTGATCATCGATCCCGGCTTTGGCTTTGCTAAAAAAACAGTGCATAGCTACGCGCTGATGCACAGGCTGCAGGATTTTAACATCTTGCAATTACCTGTATTAGTAGGCATATCGCGCAAAAATATGATCTATAAAACCCTGGGCATAACTGCCGACGCGGCTTTAAATGGCACAACCGCATTAAATACCATAGCGCTAACAAAAGGCGCCAATATTTTGCGGGTGCACGATGTTAAGGAAGCTGTAGAAGCAGTGAAAATTTGGGAAATGTGTAAATAGAGCATCAGCATGGAAATAGCTATTGCCAGTATAGCAGATATACAGGAATTAACCCGTGTTGAGATAGAAAGCAAAATACAATTTTTTGTTGTTAATGAGTCCCATGCTATTGACTATGATAGCCGCCTGTATCGCTGGCAAACCTATTTTAACGGGCAATCACCAGCCACTTCAAAGCCTGAACGTGTGGTATTCAAGGCTGTAATTGATAACCGGATTATAGGCTATATTGCCGGGCACCTTACTACCCGGTACAATAAGGATGCCGAAATACAATCCTTTTATATGCTTAAAGATGAACAGCGCAAAGGTGGCGGAAGTAAATTATTAAAGCATTTTTCCGATTGGCTCATCAGCCATCAAGCGCATAGCCTGTGCGTTGGATTTGAGCCTGAAAACCCGTATAGGGCATTCTATTTAAAGCACGGCGGCCAATACCTAAACCCACATTGGATCTATTGGGATGATGTGGAACTATTGAGAACCCGGATCTCTAAAAAATCTACTGAATTTTAGCGTAGATAGACGCTGTTCCACCGTTATATTCCAATCCTAAACTAAGGGTAGAATCGCCAGCCTGTACAACCCGCCCGCTTTGCGCATTGTTGAGTAACAATTCGCTATACACCACATTATTAATGGTTTCTGCATTTGATTTAATGGCGTAAGTTCCTTGTGCTGTCAGGGTGTCATTTTTAAACTGTGTGAAATGCGCATCAGCAGTAAACTGGTATTTATTACCATTGCCGACAGGATAGCTTAAGCTTAAATTACCACTGATGGTTTGCCTTAACTCCCAGGTACCCACAACAGTCGGAGCCGGGGTGATTACCTTTTTTTTGCATGCAAATAGACAGGTGCATACAAGTAATATGGCTAAAAATGTTTTTATGTAGATTTTTTTCATATCGATTATAACGGCATTTGGCCTATAAAATTATTGTTTTTGATTGACTTAAAACTGCAGTCGCTCGGCTCCAGCCGAGTGACAAATATAACCAGGCCTCCGGCCTGCACCATAAATCAACCTGAAATGGCGAATCAGGGTTAGCGCTGCTATAAACATAACTACTTTCATCATTTACACACATTGATTCCACCGGATTGCGGTGAATATAATCTACTTTCTGATCAAACACAGCAGGTGTATATAATTCTATTGCATAGTTTGTCTTTTGCCAAAACTGGTATTCGCTATTTTGGTTATGAAATTTAGCAAAATATTTAAACAAATGCAGCAGCCATTCCTTACGACTTTCAGAGGGATTGTTTGTTACCATCTCAATTATCCGCTTCGCGGTATAACTTTTAAAATCACGGATAATAGCCGGTAAATTGTTATCATCACTTGAAACAATCATGTGTATATGACTGCTCATTATGCAATAAGCATATACTTTTAAGTCTTTATGCTTGCGACAATACGTTAAGTTGTTAATAATCTCTTCGCAATAATCATTACGCATAAATACATCTATCCAACCAACTACAGTTAATGTTATAAAAAATGGGCGGTCTGTGTTGGCTTTGCGTAGTTCAGACAATTCTTGTTACTGCTCTTTTACTACGGCAAGATGCCGCTTGATATTACTCACTCGGCCGAGCCGAGCGAGTGCGGTTTATTTTTTATTTTATTTATTATTCCACAGCCACCCATCATCGCAGTCGCTCGGCTCCAGCCGAGTGACGAATATTCTCAGGCCTCCGGCCTGCACTATCCCACCAATTCCATCATCTTCAAAATACTATCCACATATTCCCTGTCGTTAGCCAGGCGCGGTACTTTATGCTGACCACCGAGTTTTCCTTTTTCTTTCAGCCAGTTAAAAAAAGTGCCTGCAGGGGCTTTGCGGACTATCGGACGGCGCAGGGCCATATCCTTAAAGCGCTTGGCATCATAATCGGAGTTGATACGGCGCAGGGTTTCATCCAACAGATCAACAAAACGTTCAAATTCTGCGGGTTTTTTTTCAAATTCTATGATCCATTCATGCGCGCCGCAGTCATCGCCATTAAAATAAACCGGGGCGGCGGTATAATCACGTATGATAGCACCCGTTTGGCTGCAGGCTTCGGCAAGGGCGCGTTCGGCATTATCAATAATAAGTTCTTCGCCAAAGGCATTTATAAAATGCTTGGTACGCCCGGTAATTTGTATGCGAAAAGGCGACAGCGACGTAAAACGCACCGTATCACCAATCATATAACGCCATAAGCCGGCATTGGTGCTGATGATGAGCGCGTAGTTTTTATCCAGCTCAACCTCGTCAAGCGTTAGGGTGCGGGGGTTGTCATCGTTCAGGTTCTCTAAGGGCAAAAACTCATAGAAAATGCCATAATCCAGCATGAGCAGCATGTCGCCCGAATCAAAGCTATCCTGTATACCAAAGAAGCCCTCAGAGGCATTATAAGTTTCCAGGTAATACATTTCATCTTTCGGGATCAGCGCCTTAAACTGCTCACGATAAGGGGTAAAATTCACAGCGCCGTGAAAATAAAGCTCCAGGTTTGGCCATACTTCCAGCAGGTTTTTTTTACCTGTTATTTCCAGTATCCGCTTAAACAATAAAATATTCCAGGTGGGTACGCCGCTAAGGCTGGTAACGTTTACATCTATGGTGGCCCGGGCCATTTTTTCTATCTTTTCCTCAAAGTTTTCTATCAGGGCGATGTCCAGGTGCGGGGTACGGTAAAATTCGGCCCAGAGGGGCAGGTTTTTCATGATCACTGCCGACAGGTCGCCAAAAGAAGCATCGGGGTGCATTTGCAATACCTGGTTGCTGCCCCCCAGCGTTAAGCTTTTGCCGGTAAATATGCGGGCATTGGGGCGGTTATTAAAATAGAGGGAAAGCATATCCTTGCCACCTTTTAAGTGGCATTCCTCCAATGATTCTTCGCTTACGGGGATGAATTTGCTCCTGTCGCTGGTGGTGCCCGATGATTTGGCGAACCACCTGATGCCGGAGTGCCAAAGCACATTTTGCTCGCCTTTCAGCATACGCTCGATATAGGGTTTAAGCGTATCGTAATTTTGTATGGGCACCCGATCCTTAAACTGGCTTAAGTTGCCGATGGTTTTATACTGATATTTTTTGCCCCATTCGGTTTGCTCCGCGCCCGATATCAATTGTTCAAACCATTCTTCCTGCACCTCGTTGGGGTATTTCATAAAAAGCTCTATCTGGTGGATACGCTTTTTCATGAACCAGGTAAAAACGGAGTTAAAAATTGTCATAGGCTTTTATTGAGCGAACGTTTTTCGTTTAAGTACAAAGTTGGCACCCAGGTACACCTTGCGCACCATTTCATTGGCCGCCAGCACCTCGGGCACACCCGATTCCAATATCTTACCTTCAAAAAGCAGGTAAGCGCGGTCAGTTATCGATAAGGTTTCCTGCACGTTGTGGTCGGTAATTAAAATGCCTATGTTGCGGTGTTTTAGCTTGGCTACCATCGCCTGTATCTCTTCCACAGCGATCGGGTCAACCCCGGCAAAGGGTTCATCCAGCAAAATAAAATTAGGCTCGGCGGCAAGGGCGCGGGCAATTTCGGTACGACGGCGTTCACCACCCGATAGCAGGTCGCCCCGGCCTCTGCGTACTTTATGCAAACCAAACTCATCTATCAGCTCTTCCAGCTTTTCCTTTTGCCTTTCCTTGGTCATGGTACCCATTTCCAGTACGGCTTTTATATTATCTTCAACAGTTAGCTTACGAAAAACCGACGCTTCCTGCGCCAGGTAGCCTATGCCTTTTTGGGCCCGGCGGTACATTGGGTCGGAAGTAATATCCTGATCATCAAGGAATATAGTCCCCTCGTTAGGTTTTATGAGCCCTACTATCATGTAAAACGATGTAGTTTTCCCGGCGCCATTCGGCCCAAGCAAACCCACTATTTCGCCCTGCGAAACATTAAATGATACATCGTTTACAACCGTACGCTGTTTATATTTTTTTAATAGATTTTCTGCTCTTAAATTCATAAGCCCCCTCTAAACGGCGCAGCCCTCATGAGCGCCTTTAAAAATTAACTATTTGCGAATAATTTCCCCCGGTAGGGGAAACTTATATATTTTACTTTTAAAAGCCCTCCCTACCGGGGAGGGTTTGGGAGGGGCTTAAACCCTTATCCCTTTTATATTTAATTGTATAGAACGTTTTTCCCGCCAGATATTTTCTTCAATGCTGTAACAAATATCAAATGGCTTATCTTTTTTTATTTGATGCAGGTATTCGCCATGGTTAAAAGCAATACAATCAAACAGGTGCGATCCCGGCTGCATCACCGCCATTTTTATATGATTGCTGCCCACCAAGCCTGCATTACCGCTAACATACACATTTTTGCTGATGAACACGGGCGACATATTTTCGGGCCCGAATGGCGCAAACTGGTTTAATATCCTGAAAAATTTCGATTCTATCTGATTTAAGGTCAGTTCGGCATCAATTTGTATTTGCTGGATCAATTGCTCAGGGGTAATACTGGCGCTTACCACTTCTTCAAAACGATTGATAAATGCCTCCACATTTTCGGGCGGCATGGTAAGGCCTGCAGCATATTTATGGCCGCCAAATTGGGTGAGCAGGTCACTGCATCCGCATAAGGCCTCGTACAGGTCATAACCCAAAACCGATCTGGCCGAACCTGCCACATGCCCGTTGGAACGGGTAAGCACCACCGTTGGCCGGTAATATTTTTCGGTAAGGCGCGAAGCCACGATCCCAATAACGCCTTTATGCCAGTTCTCATTAAACACCACGGTTGATTTACGGCCAATAAGCACCTCGTCATTATCGATCATGCTCATTGCTTCATCGGTAATGGAAAGATCATGCCCTTTGCGCTCCGTATTTTTTATGTTGATGAGTTCGCCTTTTTCTTTTGCATTTTCTTCGTTACAGGCTATCAGCAGTTCAACTGCGTGCTTGGCATCATCGATACGGCCTGCGGCATTTATGCGCGGGCCCAGCAGAAAAACAATATCGGATATGGTATAGTTTGTGCTTTTACCTGCTACATCCATGAGCGTTTTTACGCCTATACAGGGATTATTATTCAGCTTATGCAAACCATAATAAGCCAGCACCCGGTTCTCGCCGGTAATGTGCACAATATCGCAGGCAATGCTGATCGCCACCAGATCGAAATAACAGCTTACTTCCTCAAAAGGGATATTATTTTTTTCGGCAAAGGCCTGTATCAGCTTAAACCCTATGCCGCAACCTGATAGCTCCTTATAAGGATACTCGCAATCCGCGCGCTTGGGGTCAAGCACCGCGATAGCTGCGGGCAGTTCATCGCCGGGTGTATGGTGATCGCAGATGATAAAATCAATGCCCTTTTCATTGGCATAGGCCACCTTTTCTACCGATTTTATACCACAATCCAGCGCTATAATTAAGGTAAAGCCGTTGTCAAAAGCGTAGTCGATGCCCTGGGTAGATATGCCGTATCCTTCTTTATACCTATCAGGAATATAATATTCCAAATGACGGTGGTATTTCTTAAAAAATCCATACACTACCGATACGGCAGTGGTGCCATCCACATCGTAATCACCATAAATGAGCACCTTTTCGTTTGATTTTATGGCTTCTTCTATGCGGTTTACCGCTTTTTCCATATCCTGCATCAGGAAAGGATCGTGCAGGTGGCGGTGATCAGGGCGGAAAAAATAGCGGGCATCGTCGTAGTTTTCAATACCCCTGCTAACCAGTAATTTACTTAAAACGGGGTCGATACTTAACGCGGCGGCTAATTGGCTTATGGCCTCTTCATCCGTATTTTCCCTTATCGCCCACCGTTTTTGCATATCTTTGCTACTTAAAACAGTAAATATAGGTATTGGTTAATAAACAGCAATGTTAATACACAATATAAAATGCGGCTGATACATAAAGCAAAAAAAGGCGATTACCCCGAATATGCCGAAATGTATATGAAACTGCTGCCGGATGACGGGATGATCTTAAAGCACCTGGCAGATAACTTCGAACAAAATAAAAAATTTATTTACTCCTTACCCGCGCAGCTTTTGTACCATCGGTATAAAGAGGATAAATGGAGCATAAAGGAAATTTTGGTGCATATTGTTGATGATGAAAGAATATTTGCTTACCGTGCCCTGCGCTTTGCCCGTAACGAGCAAAACAACCTTATAGGCTTCGACCAAGACGCGTATGCGGTTTATTCCGAAGCTGATAAGCGTGATTTGGATAATATTTTTGATGAGTATGAGGCTGTACGGAAATCTACCATCGCTTTATTTAACAGCCTGCCTGAAAACTCCTTAGACAGGATGGGTCACGGCACAGGTACTTTTAACAATGCTACAGTAAGGGCGCTGGTTTACCATATTGCCGGGCACGAACGGCACCATATTAATTTTATAAAGGAACATTATTTGAAATAATATTTTATGCAAATTTTCTCATTGGGCGAGGGCTCATATTCTGTAGATGCTACCAAAAAGTTTATTCCTTTTGACTCACAAACTGATAATCCAAAGGACAGGCCGGCTTCGTTATTCATCCATGTAAACCCTTTTTTAGTTAAAACGGATACCGACCTGGTGCTGTTAGATACCGGCCTGGGCTTTAAGAACACCCGCGATGAGCTATTTCTGCACCAGCATATACGCAACGCAGGTTTCGACCCGGATGATGTTACCCTGGTACTGATGTCGCACCTGCATTACGACCATTCGGGCGGTTTGGTGGTGGAGCGCGATGGCAAACTTGTGCCAAGTTTTCCGAAAGCCACGCATGTGATACAAAAGCAGGAATGGGAATTTGCCCTGTCGGGTAAATCGTCATCTTATCATAAAGAGATCTTTGAGGCATTGGATGGCAAGGTGAATTTGCTTTTTGTTGAAGGATCGGGTGAATTGCAGCTGGGTATAAAATATGAGCTATCAGGCGGCCATTGCCCTTATCACCAGGTTTTTTGGATGGAAGATGGCAATGGCAAATGTTTTTTTGGTGGCGATGAACTGCCGGAACCGGAGCAATTGATAAGAAAGTTTATAGCTAAATATGATTATGATGGCCGTAAGGCTATGCAACTACGTGAAGAATATGGTAGAAAAGCTGCTGCTGAAGGGTGGGCATGTTTATTTTATCATGCAAAATCAACAACCATAGGTAAGGTTGCTTATGAGGATGATCATTTCAGGATATTACCTGCTTAAACCTCTTTTTCAACACCGAACATTTCCTTTATCTTTTCAACGCTTAGCGGTTTGGAGATAAAGCTTTTTACAAGCGGATATGAGCGGGCTTTGTTGATATCGTTGCTGAAAACTGATGATGAGATAATAAATATCTGGGTTTTTCCCGAAGGATCAATATTTAAGCGTTTATATTCATCCAAAAACTCCCAGCCATTCATAATGGGCATATTTATATCCAGCAGAATATAGTCCGGTAATTTATCGGCGCCTTTCCGCTGCATCTCAACCAGCTGGTCAATAGCGAATTTCCCGTTCAGACAGGCAACAATTTCGGAACTAAATAAAGCTTTTCTTATCAGTTTGATGGAGATAAAGTTGTTTATCTCGTCATCATCAACCAATAAAATGCTTACGGACCGGCTGTTATTATTCATTTGTTTTAAATTCGATATACGTTATACGGAAGGAGGTTTTAAAAGGTTATATTCCCCTAAGTTGTAAAACGTAAAAATGTTCAATTGGTTATGATAAATGTATGAATAATAATGATTTGAAAATGTGTTAATTTAAAGATTTGAAAATCAGTCCATCAAGATCGCATTTTCAAATCAGCACACTTTCAAATCTCCAAACTAAAGGACTTGAAAATGTACTAATTTGAAGATCTAAAAATTAGTCCATCAAGATCGCATTTTCAAATCAGCACACTTTCAAATTTTCAAATTAAGCCCATTTACTCAATCACACTTTCTTCAAATTCATAATCTTCCAGCGGCGGGCATGAGCATATTAATGTCCTGTCGCCATAGGTATCGTTTACACGGCCAACCGATGGCCAGAATTTGTACTGCGTTACATAAGGCAGCGGGAAGGCGGCCTTTTGTCGCGTGTACGGGTGCTCCCACTCGTTAGCCGTAATTACAGCGGCAGTGTGTGGTGAATTTTTTAGCGGATTGTTTATTTTGTCTGATAAACCTTTCTCCACATCGTCAATTTCATGGCGGATGGCTATCATGGCATCGCAAAAGCGGTCAAGCTCATGTTTTGGTTCCGATTCCGTAGGCTCAACCATTACCGTGCCCGCAACCGGGAAGGAAACAGTTGGCGCGTGAAAACCATAGTCCATTAAACGCTTGGCAATATCAGTAACCTCGATGCCGAAATTTTTAAATGAGCGGCAATCCAAAATCATTTCGTGTGCGCAGCGGCCATTGGCACCAGTGTATAATACCGGGTAATGATGGTGCAGGCGTGCTTTAATATAATTGGCATTTAATATGGCGTAACGGGTAGCATTGGTTAAGCCATCGCCGCCCATCATGGCTATATAAGCATGTGATATAATTAATATAGATGCCGACCCCCATTTGCCTTTATCAATATCAACCACAGCATGCCCCGGTAAAAACGGAACAAGATGTTTAGCCACACCAATTGGCCCCATACCCGGCCCGCCACCGCCATGCGGTATGCAGAAGGTTTTGTGCAGGTTCAAATGGCAAACATCGGCCCCAATATTAGCCGGGCTGGTTAGCCCAACCTGCGCGTTCATATTAGCGCCATCCATATACACCTGGCCGCCGTTTTGGTGTATGATGTCGCATATCTCGATGATAGATTCCTCAAAAACGCCGTGGGTTGATGGGTAAGTAACCATCAAACACGATAATTCATTTTTATATTGCCCGGCTTTGGCTTTAAGATCGGCAACATCAATATTGCCATTATCATCGCAACGCACCACGATGATTTTCATACCCGCCATAGCTGCCGATGCAGGGTTGGTGCCATGTGCCGATGATGGGATCAGGGCGATATTACGATGCCCTTCGCCCCTGTCGTGATGATAGGCGCGGATCACCATTAACCCGGCATATTCGCCCTGCGCGCCTGCGTTTGGCTGCAGGCTCATGGCCGCGAAGCCGGTTATTTCACTTAGCCAGTTGTTCAGCTCATCAAATAGCTGCATATAACCGCCTACCTGGTCGGCAGGGGCAAACGGGTGCATCTTGCTGAACTCGGCCCAGGTAACGGGTATCATTTCGGTTGTGGCGTTAAGCTTCATGGTACATGAGCCTAAAGCGATCATGGAGTGGCATAACGAAAGATCTTTCGCCTCCAGCGATTTAATATAACGCAGCATTTCATGCTCCGAATGGTGCGAGTTAAATAACGAGTGGGTCAGATAGGCTGATGTACGCTGCTGACTGTCGGGGATAATAGTTTCGATATTGTTTTTCAGTCCATCAAAATCCACATCATTCAGCGTTTTGCCTTTTACTTTGGCAAAAAAGCGCACCATAGTTTTAATATCCTCCGGCGAAGTTGTTTCATCAACCGAAATAGTAACTACCGAACCTTTGTAATGCAGGTTCATTTCGTTGTTAATGGCTTCGGCATGTATTGGCCCGGCCAGGTCGCCCAAATCAAATTTAACCGTATCGAAATAAGTGTCGTTTAACTGCTTGTAGCCTAATTCTTTTAATGAACCGGCCAATAAAACTGCCAGGCCATGTACGCGTTCAGCTATCAGTTTTAAGCCTTGCGGGCCGTGATATACGGCATACATACCGGCCATAATAGCCAGCAATGCCTGCGCGGTACAAATGTTTGAAGTAGCCTTATCGCGGCGGATGTGCTGCTCGCGGGTTTGCAGGGCCATACGCAGGGCATAATTCCCGGCGCTATCAATGGTAACGCCTATAATACGCCCCGGTATCGATCTTTTGTATTCTTCCTTAGTAGCAAAAAACGCGGCATGCGGGCCGCCAAAGCCCATTGGCACGCCAAAACGCTGGGTGTTGCCCACCACAATATCAGCGCCCCATTCACCCGGAGGGCTTAATAATACCAGGCTCATCAAATCGGCAACTACGGTTAGTTTTATGCCTTTTTCATGTGCTTTAGCAGCATAATCAGTGTAATTATACACTTCACCATCCCCGGCAGGGTATTGTACAATGGCACCAAACATATTGTCGGTCAGCTCAACTGTACGATGATCGCCTATCTGCAACTCGATGCCATAAGGCTGCGAGCGTGTTTTTAAAATATCAATAGTTTGCGGGAACAACTCCTGCGAAACGAAAAACACATTTGCATTTGCGTTTTTGCGTGTGCTGTATTGCATAAACATAGCCTCGGCGGCGGCGGTGCCTTCATCCAGCAGGGATGCATTGGCAATTTCCATCCCGGTAAGGTCGATCACCATGGTTTGGAAATTCAATAAAGCCTGTAAACGGCCTTGTGCAATTTCGGCCTGATAAGGCGTATATTGAGTGTACCAGCCGGGGTTTTCGAGTATGTTGCGCTGTATTACGCCCGGTACTATCACATCGTAATAACCCTGCCCGATAAATGATTTGAAAACCTTGTTTTTCGACGCGGTTTGCTTAAGCATATTCAGATAATCGAACTCGCTTTTTGCCGCCGGTAAATTGAGCGGATTTTTTAGCCTGATGCGTGCCGGGATAGTTTGACCGATCAGCTCATCGAGCGAATTTACGCCGATGGTTTTTAACATCTGGGCGGTATCCGCCTCATTTGGGGCTATATGCCGCGACTGGAATTTTTCCTGGTAATCTATGTTCAGCTTCATGAGAATTGGAGGGCAATTAAAATTGAGGCAAAGGTACAATTTTAGGTGATGAGTAACAATTAGCTAATCATATATTGACGTGGGATTTACATATTTTTATCAAATAGAATTTACGGATAAAATAGTATTTTGGTATCGTGAACTTAAACCATGTGCAATAGGAAATTTTTACTTTTTTTCTTCTTTATCCTAACCTCACTAAAATGCTTCCCCGCGGTATTTGTGGTAACCAGCAATGCCGATTCGGGGCCGGGAACGCTGCGGGATGCGTTGACGCAGGCGGCGGCGAACGGACAAGCCAACAATATAAATTTCAATTTGCCGGGAAACACAGTCGCCGATCGTACAATAACCCTATCGAGCAGCTTACCGATAATTACATCATCCATAGTGATAGACGGAACAAGCCAGCCGGGAAAACCATTTGGCGTAAGCGATACCAAAATACATATTATAAGTAATTTTTCTTATGCGCCGGGCGGGCTACGCGGCGTATTTGAGGCGCTCAATTGCAGCGATGTTGAAATTTATGGTATGTGGATCTCTAATGCGGTAAATTTAGGGTACCAGGCCTCATTTTTTATATCCAATTGTGGTACTGATAAGATCGGCGCAGCTTTAAAAGGTAATTTAATCGACGATGAAGGCCCTACCATCGATACGGTTAAAACCTGTTTTTTTCAGCACAATATATGCTTTAGCGATACTACCGGTGAAAAACCGGGAGCTGGCGCCATATCTTTTAGCGATTGTGAAGATCTGACTATTGGCGGAAGCGCTCAAACGGGCAACATGATAGCCGCGTCGCTGGAAATATCTTTCGCAACCCCTGCGGCTAATAAATTAGATTTAAGCTACAATAAATTAGGTACCGATTTTACCGGCACGCAGGCACCGTACGGATTTAACCTGATGGGTTCAACCCCACGGGTAGAAGTTTTAGGTTCGTATGCTGTACCAGTAGGTATAATAGCTAACATCAAGAATAATATTATTGCTGATGTTTATGACAACACCCTTCTTGAAGTAGCTAACTTTAGCTTAGGGGGTAAGGTCACAATACAAGGAAACGCATTTAATACAGACTTTACCGGCACGCTTAATTTTAATGCTTTCAGTCAGGGTGGTACTGAATATGCTATAGATGTAGCCGGAGACGCCGATGTGCTTATTGGCGGCGATGATCCTTCACAAAAAAACCTGATAGCTTATAGCGGAGATGGGATAGGCTATTTTTCGAATGGTAAATGTACTATTACCAAAAACAGCATATTTTGCGTGGGCGAAGTATCGTTTATTGGCTATGTTGGTGCCGACCAACTTCCGCAGGTAACCATAAACCAGGTTACTGCCAGCCAAATTTCAGGCACTGCCACACCTTCGTCGAAGATTGAACTATTTAATGCCGATTGCAGCTGCACTACCACGCCCAACCCAAAAGATTATTTTGCCACGGTAAATTCAGATGCAAACGGCAACTGGTCATATACTGGCACTCCCGGAGGATATATTATGGCATCGGCTACAACAGACAGCCTTACAGGATATTTCAAAGGCGCTACCATTGATGAATCATCGTTAAAAATTAAAAACTATTCATGCAATACAACGGGGTCAATAACAGGCCTCGTAAACCCTTACACTACAGCAAAAGTTTATTGGTATGACAGTAATGGTAAACTTGTTGGCAACACCATAAACCTTACCAATGTACCTGCCGGAACGTATACACTAAAAGTAGATTATGGCGGCAATTGCGATATAAGCAAAACGTACACCATACAAGATTATTCTATTACGATCGATTCATCGCAGGTAAATATAACCCAACCCTCCTGTAATAAACCAACTGGTTCTGTAACCGGCATCAATGCCTATTCTAATGATCCGGATGCGTTATTATACAGCTGGACAGATGGATCAGGAAAAGTATGGAGTACAAGCCCAAATTTACAAAACGCACCGGCCGGAATTTATACCTTGCTTATTTCGCGTACTACTGACAATTGCACGGTCACCTACGGCCCCGTCACCCTCAAAAATACCACCGGCCCAAACATCGATCAAAGCAATCAAAAAATACAGTCAACCAATTGCGGGCAGTCAACCGGATCTATCACAAATATTACCGCTACGGGTACAGGCACCTTAAAATTTATATGGTGGAATGATCAGCAGCAAAAAGTAGGTACCAGCCTGGACTTACTTAACCAACCCGCGGGTACCTATAAACTTGAGATAACTGATGATACCCAATGCGGCCCCATTTACAGTACCTATATTGTGATACCTGAAATAAATGGCATTACGATGGATGAAACCAAAGCACAAACATCCCCGGCAAGCTGTAGTAAAAACAATGGATCGGTTACCGGCATACAGGTATCGGGCGCAAGCCTATACCAATGGCGCGATGCCAATAACGTATTGGTAGCTTCAACCACTGATTTGCTGAACGTGGAGGCGGGTACTTATACGCTTACCGCCTCAAACGCGTCGGGATGCAGCAAAACCAGTAAGCCTTATACTATCATAAACCCGCCACCTACAACATATAGCCAGGGCATAAACGACGAAGTGCTTTTTACTTGCGCTAATACCTCAAATGGCAGCATAACTATTACCCGCCTTGATACTGCCATGAAAGCCGAACGCTGGGTGAACAGCCAGGGGCAGACCATTGGTTCAGGGCTGTCGGTCAGTAACCTTGCACCGGGCACTTATCAGCTTTACGTAACCGACAGGTACGGCTGCGAAAGTTTTTATCAGAATTTTGATGTCTCCCAAATACCTGAGTTTGCTGTGACTGACCAGGGCCAGGTGACTGATGAAACCTGCGGATTAAAAAATGGGGGCATAAGCGCGGTAACTGTTACCGGCGGCACACCGCCTTATACTTATAACTGGACGGATGCCAATGGTAACGCGGTGGGTTCCGCAAGCTCCATCGCCAACCTTGCCGCAGGCAATTATATGCTTTCCATAGCCGACCAGGGCAATTGCGGGGGTAAAACCATCAATTATACCATCAATGCGCAATCGCAGAATATTGCAGCCCCATCCGTTACCGACTTGCAGCTGTGCAGCAGTGGCAGCGCATTGTTAACGGTTAATAATGCATCTTCTTCGGCTGTTTACAACTTATATGATAATGCCACCAGCACTACACCTATTGATGAGCAAAAGGGTGGGCGGTTTACTATTAACGCAAGCGGTAACCGTAGTTATTATGTAAGCGAGGTAAGCGGCACCTGCGAAAGCAGCCGGGCACAGGTGAATGTTACCGTAGGCCTATCAAACCTGAGTATTGCCAATACCTTCACCCCAAATGGCGATGGCATTAATGATTACTGGAATATTAACGGCATTGCCAGTTATCCTAATGCAATGGTGCAGATATTTACCCGTTACGGTCAAAAGATATTTGAGTCAAAGGGCTACCCCGCTCCATTTGACGGCACTTATAAAGGGCAAAAATTGTCGGCCGGGGTTTATTACTATATCATCAACCTGAATACCAAATGTAGCCTGCTTTCGGGCAGCTTAACTATTATCAGGTAGTGATCTTATTGTTGGTTGAAGAACCGCGCTATTCTCCCGTCGTAAATACTATAGATTTTATGAATCTATCCGTCAAGCAAAAATACAAATACTTCTTTGGGGCCATGGGCGCCTAAAACAAGGGTTTTTTCAATATCGGCAGTGCGGCTTGGGCCGGTAACCGTGGTGATCATGGAGGGAAGTTGATTGCCGTATTTATTCTTTATCAGCTTAAAGGCATCCTTTATATCGGGCACCAGCTGCGAGGTGTAACCTAAAACAATATGTACCGGCGGATAAATACTTAACCTGCGGCCTGCCATATTAGCGTTCGACAGCATTATACTGCCATTACGTGCAATTAATGCTTCGCAAAGGGTAAAGCCAACCTGGGCCTGCTCAAAGTCTTTATCAGTCTCGAAATATGGGTAATCGTATTGGGTTAAAATGTCCTGCAGGCCGGGTTCCCAGCAATAAATTTTATGCCATTTACGCTCTTCGGCAAGAGTGAGCAGGTTCTCGATAAACTGTATCTCATCCTCACAAAAAACAAACTGGCCCGATACCGCGGTAAATTGCTCGGCAAAAGTAACTTCCAAAAGCTCATCATCAGGGGCATACAGCGGCAGGTCTTCTAAATTGGGATAGGGGTTATCCCGTTTTTCCAACAGCGCCTTGCGGATCTTTTTAAGTAATTTCTCCTTTGATGTAGTTATATCTCTCATTGTTGAGCGTAAAGCTAAAAGTCCAAAGCTGAAAGCCTAATGCCATTTCAGCCGGTTATATTTAGTATGGTGAATTTAAAGCAAAAAGCCCAAAGCGAAAAGTAAATCATACTCTTTATGCTTTGGACTTTTAGCTTTAAGCTTTCTGCTTATTCTTTCCCGGTAGCTTCTTTCTCTTCGGGATTTCTTTCAAATGTTCCCGAGTTATCACCTACGCCGTCATGCACAAGGCTTTGGGCAGCAGGTTCCTGGTTTGACTCAGGTGTGCCGTTCACAAACTCATCATACGTGGTACGATGATCAAACGGGCGTTTGCCCAATATTTCTTCCAGATCTGATTGAAATAATATTTCCTTTTCTATCAGCTTATTGGCTAATTTTTCCAGGCCATCGCGTTTATCCGTAAGCAATTGCTTTGTACGGGCGTAAACGGCATTTATCTGGTTACGTACTTCATCATCAATCAGCTCCGAAGTTTTTTCTGAGTATGGCTTATTAAACTGGTATTCGCCTTGCGTATCATTAAATGATACATTGCCCACCTTCTCATTCATGCCATATATGGTAACCATGGCATAAGCCAGTTTAGTTATACGCTCCAAATCATTTTGCGCGCCTGTTGATATTTTACCAAAGATGATGTCCTCGGCAACACGGCCACCAAGCGTCATACACATACCATCTTCCAGTTGCTCGATGGTGTATAAGAATTGCTCTTTTGGCAGGTATTGCGCATATCCTAAAGCAGCAACCCCACGTGGCACTATAGATACCTTAACCAGCGGATCGGCATGCTCCAAAAACCAGCCTGCAATAGCGTGACCGGCTTCGTGATAAGCCACAATGCGTTTTTCTTCGGGCGATATGATCTTGTTCTTCTTTTCCAAACCACCTATCACACGGTCAATCGCATCCTGAAAATCCTGCATATCAACGGCCTCTTTGTTTTTACGGGCGGCTATTAAAGCTGCTTCGTTACAAACATTGGCAATTTCGGCACCTGCAAATCCCGGTGTTTGTGCCGATAATTTTTTAGCATCAACACCAGCAGCAAGCTTAACCGGTTTTAAATGGACTTTAAATATCTGCTCACGGCCATTCAGATCGGGTTTATCGATAGATACCTGCCTGTCGAAACGGCCCGGGCGCAATAATGCGGAGTCGAGCACATCGGGGCGGTTGGTAGCAGCAAGGATGATAATACCTGAATCGGTACCAAAGCCATCCATCTCAACCAATAACTGGTTCAGCGTATTCTCGCGCTCATCGTTACCACCTACAATATTGTTTTTACCACGGGCACGGCCAATGGCATCAATTTCATCAATAAAAATGATACACGGGGCTTTATCCTTTGCCTGGCGGAACAGGTCACGCACACGTGAAGCGCCCACCCCAACAAACATCTCCACAAAATCTGAACCCGACAGCGAGAAGAATGGCACCTGCGCCTCGCCGGCAACAGCTTTAGCCAATAATGTTTTACCCGTACCAGGCGAACCTACCAGCAATGCGCCTTTAGGTATTTTACCACCCAGGTTGGTATATTTTTTTGGATTCTTTAAAAAATCCACAATTTCCATTACTTCCTGCTTCGCTTCTTCAAGCCCGGCAACATCATTAAATGTTACCGATACCTGGGCTTCTTTATCAAACAAGGTAGCTTTTGATTTGCCGATATTAAATATCTGTCCGCCCGGCCCACCGCCTGAACCGCCCGACATGCGGCGCATGATAAATAACCAAACTGCCACAAGCAATACGCCCATCAGTATAAACTGCACCAGCGGGTTCGAGAATACGCTTTCGTTTTGTTTATATTCAATCGGGATCTGTTGCGCGTCGGGTATACCTTTTTCGGCGTTGGCAATGGATGTTTTTAAGCTTTCCATTGATGCATCGGTGAAATAATATTGCGATGTTTCTCCGGGTGTATTAAAATAATTACTGCTTTTAGTTACATCACTATACTCGGCTTTTTTCTTTGTCAGGCTGTCGGGTTTAATATAAACCTCGGCAGTAACAAAATCCCCGTTTTTGTAAGCAACAATTTTCTCTACATCACCCGCTTTAAGCTGGGTTTCAAACCTTTGAAAGGTGATGGGTTTGCCACCGCTGTCATTCAGCATATAGGTTATCACAAAAAATGCACCTATCAGAATGGCATAAACCCACATGAAATTAAATTTTGGGGGTTTAGGGGCTTTTTTATTTGATATTTTCCGTATCGGTTTTGGTTTTTCCAATTTACTATCTTTAGTATCTTTCATTTCTTTACAAGCACAAACTTACAGTTTACAATCTAACATTTACAAGGGGTATAAAACGTTGGCATTAAGCGCTTTTGTAATTTTTAATTTCCGCATCGCCCCACAGTTCTTCTACGCCATAAAATTCACGTTTATCCGTCCTGAAAATGTGTATTACCACATCAACATAATCCAATAGTATCCATTCGCTATACTCCAGCCCTTCCTTACGCCAGGGATCCTGCTGTATAGCTTTATAGATCTCTTCTTCAACACTATTTGCAATTGCTTTTACCTGTGTGGTTGAGTCAGCATGGCAGATCACAAAATAATCAGATACTGAACTAAATATATTACGGAGGTCTAACCTGACAATATCATTCCCCTTTTTTTCCTGCATGCCATGTATGGCCAGTTCGGATATATAAGTGGATTCCTTTAACGCTTTACTTTTTACCATCAAAAAGAATTAGTTTTGAACGAATTTTATTAACAATATATTATACTTTGCAAAATAACATATTTTCAGGATTATTTGTTGGACAAAATTTGATAACAATAAAAGAAGTTGACTCAACAAACACATTCCTTAAGAATACATTGTCAAATTCCAAGCCATTGCCTGAAGGAACGGTCATTATGGCAGAGAGCCAGTATGCTGGCCGGGGCCAGCAACAAAACCGCTGGCATAGCCAGGATGGCAAAAATTTAACTTTTAGCCTGCTGCTAAACCCCACTTTTTTACCCATTGCCAATCAGTTTGACCTTACAAGGGTGATCAGCCTGGGTGTTTTTAATGCGTTTGAGCCTTTGTTGGGCGCTCAGTTAAAAATAAAATGGCCCAATGATATTTATTATGCCGATGGCAAGCTGGGCGGTATATTAATTGAAAATTTATTACAGGGCAGCCAGATAAAACAATCCATTATTGGCATAGGGCTGAATATTAACCAGGACAATTTTCCTGATTGGGTGCCCAACCCGGTATCGGTAAAGCAAATCTTACAACAAGATTATGATTTGAAAACTTTATTATCCGACATTTGCCGCAATATTGAGGCATATTATTTGAACCTGAAGGCAGGTAAGATTGATTTTATAAGGAAAATGTATCTGGAGCATTTATATTGGCTAAACGAAGTGCACAGTTTTAGGTCAAATGGCAGCGTTTTTAAAGGAATAATTAAAAATGTAAAAGATAATGGCCTTTTAATGGTCGAAAACAGTTTTGAAACAGAATTGGAATTTAGTTTTAAGGAAATTGAATTTTTAAACAGATAAATTATATATGAAAAAGTTATTATTATTGATAACCGTGTTAGTATTAAGCTATGGTGCCTACGCGCAGATAGAATCGCCTGTGAAATGGGCTTATGGTGCAAAAAGAATAAGCGCTACCGAAGCAGTTGTATTTTTAAGGGCAACCATTGACGAAAAATGGCATATTTATTCAACCACCGTTAAGGATGGCGGCCCGGTAAAAACATCATTCACCTTCCCGGCATCAAAAGATTATATACTGGTTGGCAAAATTATCGAGCCTGCCCCGCTATCGAAATTCGAACCCGCATTTAATATGAATGTAACCTACTTTGAAACCTCGGTTACATTTCAGCAAAAAATAAAACTTAAAACAGCTGGTGCAACCGTAGTTAAGGGCAGCCTTGAATATGAAACCTGTAACGATAAAAAGTGCCTGGCGCCCGAAGATATTGAGTTCTCTATCCCGGTAGGTAAATAAGCTATCCCTTCAAACCAAATGAAATCATCCAAAAGCCCGCGCTTTAAGCGATATATACTAATCCTGTGCTTAATAGTTACCGGGTTTTTAGCCATGCCTGCACATTCGCTGGCCATACAGAAAGCTGATTCCACCTCGTCAAGCGATGTGCAGTTTACCAGCATACCTACTGCCGCCGATAGTATAAAAATGCGCAAGCAAATGCAGGCTACACAAGCAGCAACCGAGCAGGCATTGGCGCATGCGCAGGCAACAACTGCAAAGGCGGGAAAAGTGAATGCCAATAAGCCAAAAACACTGTGGGATATTTTTATTGCAGGCCTGTTAGGTGGTTTTACGGCCATATTAATGCCTTGTATATACCCATTGCTTCCGCTTACTGTTAGTTTTTTTACAAAAAAGGCTGGCAACCGTGCAAAGGGCATACTCAACTCCGTAACTTATGGCATTTCCATCATGGTTATCTATGTTGGGCTGGGCATGCTTATCTCTATCCTGTTTGGGTCGGATGCTTTGAATGCCCTGGCAACCAATGGTGTATTTAACCTGTTCTTTTTTGCCCTGTTAGTGGTTTTCGCTATATCATTTTTGGGTGCCTTTGAAATTACACTGCCCAGCTCATGGGCCAATAAGTTAGATGTTAACTCCGATAAAAGGGGCTTTGGCGGCATATTTTTTATGGCAGCCACATTGGTGGTGGTATCATTTTCATGCACCGGGCCAATTATAGGCACCTTACTGGTTGATGCCGCCTCAAAAGGCGATCGCCTGGGGCCTGCTGTTGGCATGCTTGGTTTCTCGCTGGCCTTAGCTTTACCTTTTACGGCGTTCGCCTTGTTTCCATCGGCATTAAAAACACTGCCAAAATCGGGCGGATGGCTCAATAGCGTTAAAGTTATCCTGGGCTTCCTGGAACTGGCATTCGCCCTTAAATTTTTATCAAATGTCGATCTGGCCTATCATTGGAACTGGTTTGACCGCGAGATATTCCTGTCGTTATGGATAGCCATAGGTTTATTAATGGGCTTATATTTGATTGGTAAGATAAAATTCTCGCATGATAGCGATGTGCCGTATTTATCGGTACCGCGTACCTTTTTATCTATTATCGTATTCGCTTTTGTTATTTATATGATACCGGGCTTGTGGGGTGCACCGTTAAAATCCATCAGCGCGTTTTTACCGCCTATCGCTACGCAGGATTTTGACCTTTCGCCAATACCGGGAGGTAGTTCATCGTCAGGCACAAATCAGTTATCATCTATAAAAGTTAAAAAATACGATGGCATTTATGACCGGATAAAAACAAGGGGGCTCGACCCGTGGTATGATTATGCCCAGGCTTTGCAGGTTTCAAAAGAACTGCATAAACCTATTTTTATTGATTTTACGGGCTTTAACTGCGTTAACTGCCGCCAGATGGAAGCCAATGTATGGAGCGACCCGCGTGTGTTTAATCACCTGAAAAATGATTTTATCGTGTTGCAGTTAGTGGTTGATGATAAAACAGAATTACCAGCCAATGAACAGGTAATATCAACCTATAGCGGTAAAAAGCTTACCACCTTAGGCAACAAATGGAGCGATTTTGAAGCATCGAGGTTTAACTCCAACTCGCAGCCGTTTTATGTATTGCTGGATAGTGATGGCAATTTCATGAAAGACAAAAATGGAAACGACATAACCCCATCGCCCGCGGATTATAATGTGGATAGCTATTTAAAGTTTTTAGATAGCGGTATTGCTGCCTATAAAAAGTAGATCGCTTATACTTCTATATGCCATTGCGCTTGTAGTGATATGAACGAAAAATGAAATAAAACCAATTTTGTCATTGCGAGTGATAGCGTGGCAACCTCGTCGCATGTATATGAACGCGACGAGGTTGCTTCGTCGTTCCTCCTCGCAATGACATGTTTTTTATTTTTTTTCTAACCAGGATAGGCGATACACTCCCCCATAAATAATTCAGGCACCACTGAACACAGCCTATCACCGCATAACTAAAAAAACCATCCCGGGCTTAAAAATTTAATGTAATTTTGCGCAAATTGTTACGGTGTAAAAATTACACGCTAAATAATTCACTAAAATTGATTTTTACAACGCGAGGCCGCGCTTTCAAAAAAAATGACGCAGATTAAAAATATCGGACTATTTACTTCGGGCGGCGATGCGCCGGGCATGAATGCTGCCATTAGGGCAGTTGTACGTACAGCATTATACTATGATATAGAAGTTACCGGCGTTATGCGTGGTTACCATGGCATGGTTAAAGGCGAATTTATGCCAATGGGGCGTAAATCGGTATCGAACATTGTACAGCGTGGCGGAACCATTTTAAAAACTGCCCGCAGCGAAAGTTTCAAAACACCCGAAGGCCGTAAGATAGCTTATGAGCAATTACAGAAGAACAACATCGATGCGCTGATAGCCATTGGCGGCGACGGCACATTTACAGGGGCGAAGATATTTGGCGCCGAATACGATATACCTATTCTCGGCCTGCCAGGCACTATTGATAACGACCTTGAAGGTACCGATTTTACCATAGGTTATGATACCGCTATAAATACCGTAGTTAACGCGGTTGATAAAATAAGGGACACGGCCGAATCGCATGACAGGCTTTTTATTATTGAAGTAATGGGCCGCGACTCCGGCCTTATAGCTTTACGTACGGGTATAGCCGCGGGTGCCGAAGCGATACTTATACCCGAGAATAAAAATGGCATGGCACAGTTGTTTGACCGGCTGGAGAACGGCCGTAAGGACAAAACCTCGAGAATAGTTATAGCCGCTGAAGGCGATGACGCGGGCGGCGCATTTGAGATAGGCCGTTTAGTAACCGAAAAATTCCCGCATTATGATACCCGGGTGTCTATACTGGGCCATATTCAGCGCGGCGGTAAGCCAACCTGTATGGATCGTGTACTGGCCAGCCGTGTAGGCGTTGCGGCGGTTGAGGCTTTAAGAGATGGCCACCGTAATGAAATGATCGGAGTAATTCACAACGAAATTTCATACACACCATTTGAGCATGCCATTAAGCATAATACTGACATCAACGAGCAATTCCTGAAGATAGTTGAGATACTTTCGCTGTAGTAGCTATTATTATTTGAAAAAATCAAGTGTAAAAGCCTTATCCACTATCTGATGGATAACATCATCTATTTCGATACTTACCTTTAACAGGTGCTCAATTATTTCTTTATTATCGGGGTTGAAAAAATTTTCCTTGTCGAAAATATTTATCAGCCCTAACATGGTGGCCACCGGCCTGCGTAATTCATGCGAACTGAGGGATGCTATATTCTGCAGGCGTTCGTTCTGCTCAATAATGGCCCTGTTTGCCCTTATCCGCTCGGTTATATCGCGGGCAAAGCAGCCAATGCCGGTAATATCGCCCCCGGCATTAGCAATGGGGTTAAAACTTGTTTCGTAATAAAATTTTTGTCCCGAGGCCTGATCATTATTTTCATCCAGCACAATAAACCTTTCCCCTTTAAAAGCACGTTCATAATGATTCTTCCATTGCTCCAATACAGCAACATCAAATACTTTATGTAATGAGCTATCGCCCTTTTGGGGCATCATACCTGAATGCGCCTCAATAGTTTTCATATAGGCCTGGTTCATGTACTGGTATGTAAATTCCCTGTCAACAGACCATATCAGATCCTCGGTATTATTTATTAAGGCTTCAAGGCTGTTTTTAGCCAATATTATTTCTTTTTCCGCATCGGTTTTGTCGGTTATGTCATGCCCTACACCTTGTATAACCGAAACCTCCCCATTTTCGTCGGTTAAAGCAATAAGTTCCCATTCGGTATCGTGTAGTTTACCTGCGCTGTCGAGCTTTTTATGGGTTAAATGGATAACTTTTCCGGGCTGACTAACGGTATTATAAAAAGCTGTATCGCATAGCTCGTATTCTTCCGGCAAAACAGTTACTTTAAAGTTATTCCCGATAATTTCCTCGCTTTTAAATCCGAATTTTTTAAGGTATTGCTTGTTAACAAACGTGTACGCCCCGTTTATATCAAGCCGTATTAAAAAATTGGTTTGCGAATCTATCAGCGAATTAAGAAACTGCTCGCTTAATTTCATTTGTTTGGGGTAATAAATCTTTCCATTATCTATGGCAATTATTAGCGATAAAAATCATTCAGGTTTAAAACATAATCTTTAACGGCGAGTATATGCCGGGGGCATTGATCATGGTTTAGCTACAGGCTTATAAAGTTAATATTATTATAGGTAAATACCTATAATAATTTATTTGCTATTTGCTGCCAGTTATCCACCCGCTCATAATCATTTATCAGCAGGTTATGGGGCGATGAGTATAACAGCTTCCGCCCTTCAAAATCAACAAAATTCCTTATCCTGTCGTCAATAAAAATATCAACGTTAACTATTTTGTGACCGCAAAAAATAATGTTCGTCCACTGTATAAAGGGGAAATGCTCGGCCAGCCACTCATATTTATCTAACAACGAGTTTTTAAACTCCATAGCTGCCGAAACTATATACACATCATACTTCTCATACAATTCCTTTACCACCAGCTGGCTATCGGGCATTACGGGTATATCTCTGAAAAAACCCGGCTCATTAACATACTTGCGCGAACTGCCATATAACTCAGCAGGCAATACCTCGTGAAACTCTTTGCCTATCATCCTATCTAAGGCAAATTCAAGGTTATGGTTTTGTTTATACAGCCTGAAGAATTTCTCAATGGTATCAGCAATTACCTCGTCCATATCAATGGCTATGCGTTGTTTTTTATTCATGCTTTAAAATTGCGGTTAATTTTAAAAACAGGCCGATTTTGTTGAATAATAAATATTTAACCACAGGCATTTTAAATTATTGAAATTTTGTTTACCTTTGCATCCCCGCTGAAAGAAACTCCGGGGACAATGTTGAACACATAAAATATAAAAAATGGCAACTAAGATCAGACTACAAAGACATGGTAAAAAAGGAAAACCTTTTTACTACATCGTAGTGGCAGATGCACGCGCACCCCGCGACGGGCGTTTTATTGAGCGTTTAGGTTCATACAACCCAAACACCAACCCTGCTACTATCGACATTAATTTCGACAAAACCCTTGATTGGGTTAACGATGGCGCACAACCTACCGATACCTGCCGTGCAATATTAGCTTACAAAGGCGTACTGTACAAAAAACACTTACAGGGTGGTTTAAAGAAAGGCGCTTTGACCGAAGAACAAGTTGAAACAAAATTCCAGGAATGGCTTGACCACAAGGAAGGTAAAATAACTGGCAAAAAAACCAGTTTAGTATCAGCAAAAGACGAAGCACGCAAAACTGCTTTAGCTGCTGAAGCTAAAAAGAAGGAAAATAGGGCCGCTGCTATTGTTGCTAAAAATACGCCAGTTGCCGAAGAAGCACCGGAAGAAGAAGTTATTGAAGAAACACCTGCCGCTGAAGCAGAAGCTGAGGCACCGGTTGCTGAAGCACCTGCAGAACCAGCTGCCGACAGCACTGAATAATTATATAAAGATTTTACTAAAAAGGGCGAAGCGATCTCAAAAGATTCTTCGCCTTTTTGTTTGAAAGGTATTTTTATGAAAATCGAAGATTGTTTCAGAATAGGCAGCATCCTAAAAACCCGCGGCCTGAAAGGTGAATTGCAACTTTATGTTGATTTTGATAACCTGGATGATATAAACATTACTGCCATTTTTATTGATATGGCCGGTAAGCTGATACCCTATTTTGTTGAGTCGATAAAATACCCGCAAAAAGGCATTGCCTACCTGTACCTGGAGGATATTGATACCATTGAAAAAGCCACCCCGCTGGCAAAAAAGGATGTGTACCTGCCCAATAAACTCAAACCAAAAAAGAAAAAAAGCGAGTTTACCCTAAAAGACCTGCTTGGCTTTACCGCCGTTGACGTAAATGAAGGCGAACTTGGCAAAATAACAGCCATAAACGAATACCCCCAACAACTGATAGCCGCCGTAACTTACAAAGATTGCGAAGTACTGTTCCCTTTAAATGAAGAAATTATTAAAGGGATTGATGTGGTGAAGAATATCGTTTTAATTGATCTGCCGGACGGCTTGCTTGATATTTATTTAGACTAAGGGAAAGAAGCAAGAAATTAGAGTCGGGAATCAAGGGTAGAAGCTGCTAAAGTTACTACTCGTCATGTCATTTCGACGAGCCGCGTGGGGTTCCTGCGGTGCGCGAGGAGAAATCTTCTACACCATTCATAGCCGTTTTGCGCTACGTATAAGATTTCTCCCCGCACCCAACTTAGCCCAGCTCTGCTCGTTCGAAATGACATGAAGAATATAATTTAATAATTTTATTGTCAAAAATACTTGACATTTGTAAAATAAACTTTACATTTGGTAAACTAAATTTGACAAAAAATGAAAACAAGATTCTTATTCCCTTACTGGTGCCGCTTTTTGGGTTATGCCTTGTTCATAGTGCATATTCCTATTGTGATGTTTAGAAAAAATATCGGCTTTGATACAAACGCGCCGCTCGATCACGGTCTCTTTACCGGGCATCACCTGTTTTTTATGGCAACAACCTTATTAATGGCCGTCGGCTTGTTCCTTGCAGCATTTTCAAAAGAAAAAATTGAGGATGAGCAAATCTCCCAATTACGGCTCGATTCGCTGCAATGGGCCATTTATGTTAATTATTTGCTTTTAATAGTTAGCTTGATATTTACTACCGATACCGAACATATACTATTTTTGAATTTATTGGTGCCGCTGGTATTCTTTATTGTCCGCTTTCAATGGAAGATCTTCCAGAACAACCGCCTGCTCAGAAAGGATGAAAACCCATCATGAAAAATAATATCCGCGTGGAGCGCGCCATAAAAAACATTACCCAGGCGGATCTTGCCGACCTGATCGGTGTATCGCGCCAAACCATCAACACCATCGAGAGTAACCGTTATGTGCCCTCAACCGTGCTGGCCCTAAAAATTGCAAGGGTATTTGATAAACCCGTTGAGCAGATATTCATGCTGGATGATACGGATTAAGGCTATAAAAGAAGCGCCGGGCAGTGCGATTCCCCTGTTGAGTGGGGTGTAGGGGTGTGTTAATCCGCTTTTATAACACACCCCTGCAGCCGCACGCCCAAACGCGCCCCCTCTCAAGAGGGGAATTTTATCGCCAACGAAAATATGCTTGCATTTTGAAAGGAAACAACAGTAAATACAAATTAGAAAATGGAAACTAAAACAGCCTTTGCACCTATGTTAACCATTCGTAATGGTGTAACCGATATTGATTTTTATAAAAATGCATTCGGGGCAACCGAACTCATGCGGCTTAATAACGACGATGGCAGCATACATGTGGCCGAATTAACCATAGGTGATGCCCTATTTCATCTGCATGAGATCTATCCTCCTACTGAAACGTTCAGCCCCGAAAAACATGCCGGTGTAATTACCCTTGGTTTAATGGCCGCCGACGTATACGGGCTTTTTAACAGCGCCATTGCAGCCGGCGCCACTGTTATTTCGCCGGTTACCGATTATGAATACGGTTATCGCCAGGGCACGCTACAGGATCCGTTTGGGCATCACTGGTTGATAGAATGCAGGATACCTGCTTCGCCGGATTGGAAAGGGTAAGCGAAAAAGCAGCAGAAAGCGGAAAGGTTAAAGCAGAAAGCATAAAAAAAGCGTTGGGGTTGCGATGGGGGGTGTTATTCGCGAAAGTAAAGCGTACAAACCCCTCCCTGCCATCGCCCATGCAATCGCACCCCTCCCAGGTGAGGGAATTTAAAACAACCTGTTAAAAAGCTTTAACCTTTCCGCTTTCGCCTTTCTTCCTTTCAGCTTTCCCCTCCAAAAAAACTATCTTTGCCACATGCGTTTTGATATCATCACCGTTTTGCCTGGATTGCTGGAAAGCCCGTTTGCACACTCTATTTTACAGCGGGCGCAAAAAAAGGGCATTGCCGAAATTCACGTACATAACCTGCGCGATTACTCCACCCAAAAACAAAAAAGCGTTGATGATTACCCCTATGGCGGCGGCAGCGGCATGGTAATGACCATTGAGCCTTTTGCCCGCTGCATTGAAAAGCTAAAGGCCGAACGTGCCTATGACGATATCATCTTCATGTCGCCGGATGGGGAAACACTGAACCAGCAGATAGCCAACCAGCTATCCATCAAAGGCAATATTATCATCCTTTGCGGGCATTATAAGGGCATCGATCAGCGCATCCGGGATATATTTGTTACCCGCGAAATTTCCATTGGCGATTATGTACTCTCGGGCGGCGAGCTGCCTGCGGCGGTTTTGGTGGATGCCATTGTACGGCTGATACCAGGCGTATTAAGTGACGAAACTTCGGCGCTGTCGGATTCTTTCCAGGATGGTTTGCTGGATGCCCCGGTCTACACCCGCCCGGCAGACTGGAACGGCCATAAAGTGCCCGATATACTATTAAGCGGCAATACCCCCGAAGTTGAAAAATGGCGCTTTGAGCAGGCCGTGGAGCGTACCAAAAAGCGCAGGCCTGACCTGTTGGAGTAAGATAAATATCTGTTCGGAGGATGGATTTTCGCGTAGGTGTCATGCAGGCACTCGAAGCATGAGCGTAGGGCATCGCGAGCTATGCATTAACGATAATGCAAGGCGTAGAGGCCTTTGCCCGCATGCTTCGAGTACCTGCATGACACCCTTTCTGAACAGGTAAGGAGTGAGCTAAGTAAATCCGAAACGGCGCAGCCATCTTTAACACCTTAAAAAAATATAAAACAGTTAAAAATCAAACATCCGAATTCCGAAATAACACTTACACTTTCCTGTAAATATCCTTCAAATTCCTGCCCATTTCTTTATAATCTAGGCCGTAGCCAACTACAAAATGGTTCTCAATTTCAAAGCCTACGTATTTAAGCTCGTCAATTTTACTAAGCAGGGCGGCGGGTTTTAGCAGCAGCGAGCATAGTTTTATCGAGGCCGGTTCTTTTACCCTTAGCTTCTCAATTAAATAATGCGCTGTATTGCCGGTATCAACAATATCCTCAATAATAAGTACATCGCGGCCTTTAATATCAACGCTCAAATCAATATCATCGCGTATTTTACGGGTGCTGGTAGTGCCGCCGTAATAGGAAGCCAGTTTAGTAAAAGTTATTTCGCAGGGGATATCTATTTGTTTGATCAGATCGGCAATGAACAAAAAGCTGCCATTAAGTACGCCCACAAATAATGGGTGGGTATCTTTATAATCGTTATTCAGCTGTGTGCCAATTTCTTTCACACGCTGTTCAATGGCCCCCGATTTTATAAGCGGCTCAAAATCAAGGTCTGCTATTTTCATTTGCCTAATTTAATATAAATCGCCTAAAAACACTAAAAAAATAATTGTACGTTGTACATCGTTATCTTTGCACCTCAAATGATCGACTACCAGGTTCATACTTTAGCCAACGGCATACGTATTTTATATAAACACTCGCCATCAACCATAACACATTGCTGCTTTGTGCTGAATGCCGGCTCGCGCGATGAACCCAGGCACCAGGAAGGCCTGGCGCATTTTATTGAACACCTGCTGTTTAAGGAAACCGAAAAGCGCAGCACTAACCAGATCCTTAACCGCCTTGAACTGGTAGGCGCTGATCTGAACGCCTATACCACCAAGGAGTATACCTGCATACACGCCTCGTTTTTAAAACAACACCTCGAACGTGCCGTAGATCTGTTTGAAGATATCCTGTTCCACTCTACCTTCCCGGCTGATGAAATGGAAAAGGAACGTGGTGTGATACTGGACGAGATAGCCTCCTATCTCGATCAGCCCGAAGAAGCCATACAGGATGATTTTGAGGCCTTGCTGTTCAAGAGCCATCCCATAGGCGAGAATATTTTAGGCACGCCGGAAACGGTTGCCAAGCTCAATATAAAAGATATTAAAGCCTTTACCGCCGCTAATAACAATACCAGCGAAATGGTATTTGCCGTTTTCGGCGATTATGATTTTAAAAAAATAATAAAGCTGGGCGAAAAGTATTTTGGTAATCTCCCGGTAAACAATACCCAAAAAAACCGGGTAAAACCCATTGCAAATACAGGCGGGTACCATACCTTAAGCCGCCCCATTTCGCAAACGCATTGCATCATAGGCAACCAGGCCTATTCGTCGTCACACCCATATAAAAACGGGCTGCTACTGTTAAACAACCTGCTTGGCGGCATGGGCATGAGCAGCAGGCTTAATCTCGAGATCAGGGAAAAACACGGCATTGCCTATACTATCGAGTCTAATTACACCACGTTTACCGATACAGGTATATTCTCGGTTTATTTTGGTACCGATACTGAAAAATCTGATAAAGCGCTAAAACTGGTGCATAAGGAACTAAAAAAACTGCGGGAACAAAAGCTCGGAACGCTGCAGTTGCACCAGGCAAAAGAAAAATTTATCGGGCAGATAGCCCTTGCCGAAGAAAGCCGCATGGGCCTGATCATATCAATGGCCAAAAGTTTGATCGATTTTAATTATGCCGATTCGCTGGAGCAGGTATTTGCAAAAATCAATGCTGTTACTGCCGATGATTTGCTGCACATCAGCAACGAAATTTTTGATACAGACAAGATGATCACCTTGCTGTTTGAACCTAACCAATAATCCTTTACTTTTGTATAATGAAGTACCCGATAATAGCCTACGGCGACCCGGTTTTAAGAAGGAAAGCAACGTCTATCGAGCCGGATGAATACCCGCATATAAAACAAACCATTGATGACATGTTTGAAACCATGTACGCCGCGCGCGGCGTAGGTTTGGCAGCCCCACAGGTGGGCTTATCCATGCGTTTGTTTGTTATTGATGCATCACCATTCGCCGACGACGAACCATCGTTAAAAGACTTTAAAAAGGTATTTATAAACGCTTGCATTATAGAAGAAACCGGCGAAGAATGGGCTTTTAACGAAGGCTGCCTTAGCATTCCCGAAATAAGGGAAGATGTTTACCGTAAAAAAACGGTTAAAGTATCGTATTACGATGAAAACTGGAAACATCATGAAGATACCTTCTCGGGGTTGTCCGCGCGCGTTATCCAGCATGAGTACGACCATATTGAAGGTAAATTATTTACCGATAAACTTAGCCCATTGCGTAAACGCCTGATAGAGAAAAAGCTGAACGATATCTCGAAAGGGATTGTTGACGTAGAGTACCGGATGAAATTCCCGGCAGTTAAAAAAGGCCGTTAATTAGTATCGCTGCTGCTACTGCTTTGCCTGCTTTTATCGCCTTGTGTTATCTGGTTAATAAAGCTGCCCCATGCCAGCGGGTTTAACAGCGGGTTAGGCGTTATGGAGTGCGAATTCATGATGCTGGTATTCAAACCCTGGTAATTTGCATCGCCTATTTCCTGTCCATCCCTTGGTAAAGTACTCCGTGAGGCAATTATTGATGCCCTGCTTACATTCTTTTTAGCTATTTCCAGGTCATCATCGGCAATTTTCATCGCTAAAA